>TARA_R110002110_G_scaffold333755_2_pt1 | contig 317188 bp, 294 predicted proteins | sample TARA_R110002110 | Tara Oceans TARA_R110002110 (sample SAMEA4397330) | marine metagenome | biome: Polar Biome; feature: [SRF] surface water layer (ENVO:00010504); material: water (ENVO:00002006), including particulate matter (ENVO:01000060) such as... | depth 5 m | reverse complement strand
CGCGCTGCCACATCATCAGCTATCGCGACGACTGCGCCCTGCTGGAGGAGCTGTTTACCCACGATGGCAACGGCACCCTGGTGGCCAAGGATGATTTCGAGCAGACCCGCAGCGCGACCATCGACGATGTCGGCGGTATCCTTGAGCTGATTGAGCCGCTGGAGCGGGAGGGAGTACTGCTGAAGCGTTCGCGCGAACTGCTGGAGAACGAAATCCGCCAGTTCCGCATTATCGAGCGCGACGGCCGCATCATCGCCTGCGCCGCCCTCTATCCCTTTGCCGAAGAGGGCTGTGGGGAAGTGGCCTGCATCGTCTCGCATCCGGACTATCGCGGCGGTCGCCGCGGCCAGCGCCTGCTGCAGGAGCTGGAGCGCGAGGCCCGCAGCCAGGGCCTGGACCGCGTGTTTGTGCTGACCACCCAGACGGCGCACTGGTTCCTGGAGCAGGGCTTCGAGGAGCGGCAGCGGGATGCGCTGCCAGCGCAGAAGCAGGCCCTGTATAATCTGCAACGCAACTCCAAGGTCTTCTTCAAGACACTCCAGGAAAAAGGTAACCCGTAATGCCCGCATATCGTTCCAAGACGTCCACCCACGGCCGCAACATGGCCGGCGCCCGCGCCCTCTGGCGCGCCACCGGCATGCAGGACGGCGACTTCGGCAAGCCGATCATCGCCGTGGTCAACTCCTTCACCCAGTTCGTGCCGGGGCACGTGCACCTGAAGGACCTGGGCCAGCTGGTGGCGCGGGAAATCGAGGCCGCCGGCGGCGTGGCCAAGGAATTCAATACCATCGCCGTGGACGACGGCATCGCCATGGGCCATGACGGCATGCTCTACAGCCTGCCCAGCCGAGACATCATTTCCGACTCGGTGGAGTACATGGTCAACGCCCACTGCGCCGATGCCATGGTCTGCATCTCCAACTGCGACAAGATCACCCCCGGCATGCTCAATGCAGCGATGCGCCTGAACATCCCGGTGGTGTTCGTGTCCGGCGGGCCGATGGAGGCGGGCAAGACGGCACTGTCCGAGCACAAGCTGGACCTGGTCGATGCCATGGTCATCGCCGCCGACACCGACGCCAGCGACGAGAAGGTTGCCGAGTACGAACGTTCGGCCTGCCCCACCTGCGGCTCCTGCTCCGGCATGTTCACCGCCAACTCCATGAACTGCCTGACCGAGGCCCTGGGCCTTTCCCTCCCCGGCAACGGCTCCACCCTCGCCACCCACGCCGACCGGGAGCAGCTGTTCCTGCGCGCGGGCAGGACCGTGGTGGAGCTGTGCAAGCGCTACTACGAACAGGATGATGCCAGCGTACTGCCGCGCAACATCGCCAATTTCCAGGCTTTCGAGAATGCCATGTGCCTGGACATCGCCATGGGCGGCTCCACCAACACCATCCTGCACCTGCTGGCGGCGGCCCAGGAGGCGGAACTGGACTTCACCCTGCAGGACATCGACCGCCTGTCCCGGAAGGTGCCGCAATTGTGCAAGGTGGCTCCCAATACGCCGCTCTACCACATGGAAGATGTGCACCGGGCCGGCGGCATCATGGCCATTCTCGGCGAACTGGACCGCGCCGGGCTGCTGCACCGCGACTGTCCCACAGTACACAGCCCCAGCATGGCAGCGGCGCTGGCACAGTGGGATATCGTGCAAACCGGGGATGAGGCCGTGCATACCTTCTACCGGGCGGGCCCCGCGGGCATTCCCACCCAGACCGCCTTCAGCCAGAGCACCCGCTGGCCCAGCCTGGACCTGGACCGGGAGGGCGGCTGTATCCGCAACCTCGAGCACGCCTTCTCCCTTGAGGGCGGCCTCGCGGTGCTGTTCGGCAACATTGCCCTGGACGGTTGCGTGGTCAAGACGTCGGGCGTCGATGAGAGCATCCTTAAGTTTTCCGGGCCCGCCTTTATCTGCGAGAGCCAGGAAGGCGCCGTGGCGGACATTCTCGAGGACCGGGTACAGCCCGGCGACGTGGTGATCATCCGCTATGAAGGCCCACGAGGCGGCCCGGGGATGCAGGAGATGCTCTATCCCACCAGCTACCTGAAATCGAAGGGTCTGGGCAAGGCCTGCGCCCTGCTCACCGACGGCCGCTTTTCCGGCGGCACCTCGGGGCTGTCCATCGGCCATGTCTCCCCGGAGGCGGCGTCGGGTGGTGCCATTGCCCTGGTGGAGCAGGGTGACATCATCGAGATCGACATTCCCAACCGCAGCATCAACGTCAAGCTCAGCGACGCGGAGCTGGCGGCACGCCGGCAGGCCATGGAGGCGCGGGGCCGGGAGGCGTGGAAACCCGCGCTCCAGCGGCCGCGCAAGGTCAGCGCCGCGCTCAAGGTTTACGCCAGCATGGTCACCAGCGCGGACAAGGGTGCTGTGCGGGACCTGTCACTGCTCGACTAGGCGTCCCCGGCTAGGCGCCCCCAACCAGATGGCAAACCCGGCGCGCGTATCAGTCTTTGTCGAGCCCGCCTTCAGGCGCTACTTCTGGTCCACCTGCCTGTCGACGCTGGCGACCTGGGTGCTGCGCTTCCTGCTCGGCTGGAGCGCCTGGGCGCTGACCGGCACCGCCACCTGGGTGGGTATTGTCAGCGCCGCGATGCTGCTGCCCACCTTCCTGTTGTCCCCCGTGTTCGGGGTGGTCTCGGACCGCATCAATCCCCGCAATGGCATGCTCGTGACCCTGCTCGGCCAGGGTCTGGTGGCCGCTGCAGCGGGTAGCGCCGAGCTGCTGGGCGTGTTTGGGCTGGGGCCGCTGCTGTTTCTGGCCCTGGTCGGCGGCGCCATCACCGCGGCCCACCAGCCCCTGCGGCTTGCTTTGCTGCCGCTGCTGGTGCCCCGGGATGTGCTACCGGGCGCGATTGGCGTCTCCGCGGTTGTCTTCAACAGCTCGCGCATCCTCGGCCCGGCTCTCGGCGGCTGGCTGCTTACCCGGGCAGCGGCCGGTACCGCGTTCCTGGTCGCGGCAGCCCTGTTCGCGGGCGGGCTGCTGTTGCTGGCACGGATACGGCTGGCGCGCCGCAGTGCGGCGCCGGGGGGGTCTACGCTGGCCGGGGAACTGCTGGCGGGGCTGCGCTTTGTACAATCGCATCAGGGTATTCGGGTGATTCTCGCCTTTACCCTGCTCAACGGTCTCCTCGGCCGCACGGTCATCGAACTGCTGCCCGCCATTTCCGGGAAACTGCTGGCGGGCAATGCCGGCACCCTGGCGACCCTGACGGCGACCGCCGGAGCCGGCGCCATCCTCGGCGGCCTGCTGCTGGCGCAGCGCCGCAATGCCGGTGCCGGCTTGCTGCGCCTGGTGGTATGGAGCCAGGTTGCGGGTTCGGTGTCGCTGCTGCCGGTTGCCTGGGCGACAAGCACCCTGCGTCTGGGAGCGGTCATCTTCGCCCTGAGCATGGCGATGACGATCGCCGGCATCGGCAGCCAGGCACTGGCGCAGCTGTCGACACCGGATGCCTTCCGCGGCCGGGTCATGAGCCTCTGGGTCATGGTCACCATGGGCGCCCCTGCCCTGGGGGCACTGGCGCTGGGCCCGGCGGCGGACCGGCTGGGCTTTCCGCCGATATTGCTTGCCACCGCGCTGCTGGTGGCAGGCGCCAGCGTCTGGCTCTACCGGCGGGATCGGGCGCTGCTAGTCCCGGGGCTTGCGGGCGAAGAACTTGCTGCCGGTAAACATCGCTGAAATCAGGCCGCTGCGCTCACGGATGTCGGTAAACACCGCCGCCGCAATGTGGAGCGGTATGAAACCCATCAGGGCAAAAAAGGACCATTTATGGAAGTTGATAAAGGGCGCGCGAAACTCGCGCATGGCGGCATAGCCCTCCGGATCCAGTAACTCCTTCTGTCCGGGCTTCAGGCCCACGAGCTTGCTGTGATCCTCACCGGCACCGGTAGCCCATTCGGCAAACTCGTGGCCGAAGGGCGGCATGTAGAGGTCAGTTCCCGCGAGTACCAGGCCGGTAACCATTTGCGTGCCCAACAACAGGAACAGCGCAGCTATCATCAGTCGCCCGAGCGGATTGTGGCCGCGGTAGTGCGGTTCATTCCCGGACCGGAGACCGCGTAGATAGAGCCTGAGTTCGCGGAACCAGGTACCCCCGACCGGCAACACTGCACTCCAGCGCGCATAGTGACCGCCAAAGAAGCCCCAGACGATCCGCCAGCACAGGTTCAGCGCGAACACATAGCCCGTCCAGGCATGGATGGTCTTCAACAGGACCTTGCCATCGCTGCTGACCCCAAGGGTACCGGCGTTCAGAATCACCACGCCTATCCCCGACAACAACAGCACGCTGAGCACGTTGATCCAGTGGAACCAGCGCGTAGTCGCATCCCATACCGGATAGGCCTGCAATACCTGCGTGGAATCTTCGCTCGCCATCTCAACACCTCGTTTACCCGCGTTATTGCGGGTATCCGCCTACGAGGATAGTCCAACAAGATGAAGCTGGCATTAACAAGCGGGCGAAGTCCTGTCCTGAATCAACCCGGCCGCTTAATTCGCGCTCAGCGCGACGCTCTCGAACTCCTGTCCACCCTGTTCCACCAGTGCCACGAGGTCCCGGCGCAGCTTGCCCAGTTCCCGCCGCAGGTGCGCATCCTGGCGCTCGCTGCGGCTGTTGAGGAGATTTGCTACCGCCAGCTGGATCACCTCGGCATTGTGGTCGTAGGTGCTGCGGTAGTCGGCGGACACCGTCTCGCCACGCTGCACCAGGGCCTGGCGCAGGGTTTCCTGCCAACCGGACTCTCGCTGCAGGATACGCTCAAGTCGCACAAGCCACTGGGCGCGGGCTTCCAGCCAGAGACTGTCGGACCGGCGCAGGTCATCGCAGGCAGCAGCCAGCCCGGCCTTCTGCTCGCGCTGCAGACGCCCGATATACTTGCGTGCATTGTCCTGCAGGCGCTCACAGGCATCGGCGCGGTACTCGGCGTCGTCGCGTTCCAGGTATTTTTCCTCGTACTCGCTCTGCTGCTCCTGCAGACCGGCGATGAACTCGGCCATCTGCTCATCCCGAAGCTCTTCGCCCAAAGCCAGCATCCAGTTCAGGGCCCGGTCCTGCAGTCGGTAAATGGCGACCTCGGCCTCCTCCGTCAGGAGGACCATATCTGCTGCGGTCAGCTCCCGGTCGAGCTTGCCCTCAACCCGGTCGAGCAGGGCGATGTAGCGGGGCAGCTCCTGCTGTCGGTGCCAGTCCAGAAAGGGCTGCAGCTCGGCCTTGAGCAGGCGCCCCTGATCGCGATCAAGGCTGACGTAATCGCCGAGATACCAGGGTACGAGGAAGTCCAGTCGGTTGTAGGCGAACCGGGTGCTGCTGCAACCGGCCAGCACAACCAGCAGCAGCGCCGCAAGCCACAGTCGGGCCCTGGCGCCAGTTAGCGAGGAGCTGATCATGGATAGTCGAGACCGTCGGTGGCAAACAGCATGTCCATGCTGGTCACCAGGGTAGCCGGTCAAGATCGAGGTTGCCGCCGCTGATCACCGCCACCACCCGGCGGCCGCGGAAACGCTCCGGATGCTCCAGCAGGGCGGCAAAACTGACTGCGCCGGAGGGCTCGACCACGGTCTTGAGCCGGGTCCACTGCAGGCGCATGGCGGCGACAATGTTGGCGTCGGTCACGGTGAGTATGGTATCCACGTACTGCTGGATCAGGGAAAAATTGAGCGCGCCCAGACCGGCCAGCAAGCCGTCGGCGATGGTATTGGGCGCGATGGATGGTTGCAACTCCCCCAGGCCGAAGGAGCGGAAGGCATCGTCCGCGCCCTCCGGCTCGGCGGCGACTACCTCCACCTCCGGGCGCAGGCTCTTGATGGCCACCGCGACACCGGACAGCAGGCCGCCGCCGCCTACCGGGACCACAATAACATCCAGGTCCGGCACCTGCTCCAGGATTTCCAGGGCCACGGTGCCCTGGCCGGCGATGACCCGCGGATCGGCGTAGGGATGGACCACATGCGCACCGGTGCCGGCGACCACCCGCTCCAGAGTCGCCTCGCGGGCAGCGAGGGTCGGTTCGCAGCTAATGACCAGACCGCCGTAAGCGGCCACCGCGTCCTGCTTTACCGATGGCGCGCTCGCAGGCATCACGATATGGGCGGGGATCCCGCGCCGTCGCGCCGCCATGGCGAGGGCGGCGCCGTGATTGCCCGAAGAGTGGGTGGCGACGCCAGCGGCGGCCTCTCCAGCGGACAGGCTGAACACCGCATTGCTGGCACCGCGGGCCTTGAAGGCGCCGACCTTCTGCAGGTTCTCGCACTTGAAGTGAATCCGCGCACCCGCATGCGCGTCCAGCAGCTCGCTGCTGTACACCGGGGTACGATGGACATGGGCGGCAATACGCTCGCGCGCGGCCTCAATATCGGCAAGGCTGGTCATTACTGTTTTCCCTGGTTGCATGGAGCCTGCGGCGCCGGCTCGGACGGGACGAACTGCAGCTGCCACCCTGCCCGGCGCCAAACCAGGTAGCCCAGCAGAAAGTTGGCTTGCAGCAGCAGGCTCAATACCCACTCAAATGCGTCCTCTACCGAGTCGTACAATACGCCATCCCAGGCCTGCAACACCACTGTCAGCATCCCCAGCGCCAGCAACAGGCAGCATATCCACCACATGCCCCGGGCCAGTCCCTGCACCTGCGGCAACCGCGGCCCCAGGGCCAGCAGCTGGACGCTGAGGAGCAACTGGGAAAGAAAGGTCAAGGAGAAGAACAATACCGTGCCCGCGCGCCGCTGGAACCGCCAGGCGGCGCCGGCCTCTCCCAGCACGGTCACATACAGCACCAGGCCCAGGCAGGCCAGCAGGCCCAGCACCAGCATCCAGCGCAGGCTCCGGTCGCTGCCTCCCGGGGACTGCAGCCAGCGCAACCAGCTGTAGTTGCACCACCAGTACAGCGCCAGCACCACCGCCGCCGGCAGCATGGTGGCCCGGAACAGGTAGTTGGCCGGAGGATGACGTCCGGTGGCGCTGATCGAAGTACAGCTGTCGATGTAGGGGTTGCACCACTCCACCAGGCCATGGCTTGCCGCCACCAGCCAGGTCAGGTGGACCGAGATGAAGGGCAGCACGGCTGCCAGCAATGCGATAATGCGCAGGTTCATGGGACCAAGTCTACCATTGCCCTGTGCTATCCTCGCCCATTTGCCGGAGGATCAGCAGCCAACATGGAGCAATTGCAGCAGCTCTCCGCGAGTTTCGCCAACGCAGTATGGGGCACCCCCCTGGTGGTTCTGCTGCTGGGTGGGGGCCTGTTCTTTGCCATCTACTCGCGTTTCCTGCCCTATCGCCACTTCGGCCACGCCTTCGGCATCATGCTCGGGCGCCACGATACCCCCGACCAGCCCGGGGAACTGAGTCACGCCCAGGCCCTGGCGGCGGCCCTGTCCGGCACCATGGGCCTGGGCAATATTTCCGGCGTGGCCCTGGCCATTGTCGCCGGCGGCCCCGGCGCCGTGTTCTGGATGTGGATGTCGGCACTGGTCGGGATTGCGACCAAGTTTTTTACCTGCACTCTCGGGGTCATGTACCGGGGCAACGACAGCGAAGGCAAGCTGCAGGGCGGTCCCATGTACATTATCCGCGAGGCCCTGCCGCGCGGCTTTTATCCGCTGGCTATCCTGTTTTCCCTGGCCGGGCTGGTCGGCACCCTGCCGATTTTCCAGGCCAACCAGCTGACGGCGCTGGTGCGGGAAAACCTGTTCCCCGGCGGCGACACGCTGCTGACCAGCTTCCTGATCGGCTGCGTCATGGCCGCGGTGGTCGCCATGGTCATTTTCGGCGGCCTGCAGCGGGTCGCCAGGGTCGCCATCGCGCTGCTGCCCCTCATGGTCATCACCTATCTCGGCATGACCCTGTACCTGCTGCTGCTGCACTACGACCAGGTGCCCGGCCTGCTGGCCAGCATTGTCACCGATGCCTTCAACCCGCAGGCGGTGGGCGGCGGCCTGCTGGGCGTGATCCTCATCGGCGTCAGCCGCGGCGCCTTCTCCAATGAGGCCGGGGTGGGCACCGAGGTCATGGCCCACGGCGCCGCCAAAACCAATGAACCGATCAGGGAAGGCCTGGTGGCGATGATGGGGCCGGTGGCGGATACCCTGATTGTCTGCACCTGCACCGCGCTGGTGATCCTGCTGGCGGGCACCTGGACCGACCCGGGCGACCTGACCGGCATCACGCTCACCGCCAACGCCTTCCGCGCGGACCTGGGTGCGCCGGGAGCGGGCCTGCTGCTGTTCGTCACCCTGATCCTCGCCAGCACCACCATGTTCACCATGTGGTACTACGGCGCCAAGTGCTTCGGCTTCCTGTTCGGCGCCCGACTGCAGCACTATTACCGCTGGTTTTTCGTGCTGGCGGTGGTGTTTGGCGCCAGCGTCAGTATCGATGTGGTATTCAACCTGATTTCCGGGTCCTACGGCCTGATGGCGATACCCACCATGGTCGCCACCCTGATGCTGGCGGGTCGGGTCAAGGCGGCGGCGAAGGAATATTTTCACCGCCATCCCTACTAGGAGCACACGACATGTCCGGAAACCGCAGGCGCAGCCTTGCCGTTGGCGTCCTCGGCGGGATGGGGCCGGAGGCCACGGTCGACTTCATGACCCGGGTGCTCGCCGCCACTCCCGCCCGCGTTGACCAGGAGCACATCCGCATGCTGGTGGACCACAACCCCGGCATTCCCGATCGCCACGCCGCCATCGCCGGCACCGGGCCCGACATCGGCCCGGAGCTGGCCGCAATGGCCCGGGGGCTGGAAGCTGCCGGGGCGGACTTTCTGGTCATGGTCTGCAACACGGCGCACGCCTATACTGAGGCTATCCGCACCGCCGTCAGCATTCCCTTCGTCAGCATTGTCGACGTGGTCATGGCGGCCGTGGCGGAACGCCCGGCCGCCGCGGTGGGCATAATGGCCGCGGACGGCTGCCTGCAGGCGGGCCTGTACCAGCGGGCACTGGCGGCGGCGGGGCGCGAAGCACTGCTGTGGACGGCGACGGAGCAGCAGCGGTTCATGACGCTGCTGTGGCGGATCAAGGCCGGTGAGCGCGGACCCGAGGTTCGCGCCGGCCTGCAGGCGCTGGCCGCCAGCCTGGAATTTGCCGGGGCGGAGCTGCTGCTTGCCGGCTGCACCGAGATACCCCTGGTCCTGGAGCAGGGCGATACCGGCGTCAAGCTGCTGTCCTCCACCGACCTGCTGGTGCGGCATACCGTGGCACTGGCGCTCGCCCCCACAATCCAACAGGAGTAAACCATGCATCTGGCCCGCTTCCCCCGCATCAAACTGGCGCACCTGCCGACCCCGCTGGAGTACCTGCCGCGCTTCAGCGAACACCTCGGAGGCCCGAAAATTTTTGTCAAACGGGACGACTGTACGGGCCTCGCCAGCGGTGGCAACAAGACCCGCAAGCTGGAGTTCCTGCTCGCCGATGCCCGCCAGCAGGGCGCTGATACGGTTATTACCCAGGGCGCGGTGCAATCCAACCACGCCCGCCAGACCGCCGCCGCGGCCGCCCGCCTGGGCATGGCCTGCGAACTGCTGTTCGAGAACCGCATTGCCCAACCCAGCGAGATCTACCTGAATTCCGGCAACGTTTTCCTCGACCACCTGCTCGGTGCCGGGACCCGCCACTACCCCGGCGGCACCGACATGAATGCCGCGATGGAGGAGGTGGCCGCCGAGGTGCGCGGTCGCGGTGGCGTGCCCTACATCATTCCCGGCGGCGGCTCCAACCCCATCGGCGCCCTCGGCTACGTCGACTGCGCCCTGGAGCTGCTGCAGCAGGCCAACCAGGCGCAGCTGCACATTGACTGCGTGGTGCACGCCACCGGCAGTGCCGGCACCCAGGCCGGGCTGGTCACCGGCCTGCGCGCGACCCACTCTGACATCCCGGTACTGGGCATTGGCGTCAACGCGCCCCGGGAGATACAGGAAGAGCGGGTATTCAAGCTCGCTGCAGCAACCGCTGACCTCATCGGTGCCGGCGACTGCGTGCGGCGCCAGGACGTGGTCGCCAACTGCGACTACATAGGTGACGGCTACGGCATTCCCACCGAAGCCATGCGGGAAGCGCTGGTGCTGCTGGCGCGGCTGGAAGGCCTGCTGTTCGACCCGGTCTACAGCGGCAAGGCGCTGGCGGGCCTGATCGACCTGGTGCAGCAGCGCCATTTCCGGGCCGAGCAGAGCATCGTCTTTCTGCACACCGGCGGCTCCGCGGGACTGTTCGGCTATCGCGACGACCTGCTCTGAAGCTCCGCCGGAGCGGGGTTCAGGCCGCGGCGGTCTGGCCCTGCTCCGCGGCCTTGTTGATGGCGCCCAGAATGCCGTCCAGCGAAGCCTGGATGATGTCCGGACTGCGGCCGACGCCACAGTAGCGCTCACCGTCGATGTTGAGCTGGATATAGCACACCGCTTCCGCATCCGCGCTCTGGCTGAGGGCATGCTCGCTGTACTCCACCAGCACGATCTGGCGACCGGTAAAGCGCTGCATGGCGTCGACAAACGAGGCTACCACGCCGTTGCCGGTACCCTGCAAATCCCTGCGATTGCTGCCCTCCAGCAATTCCGCACGCAGCTGGTCGACATTGTCGGCGCGGCTGACCTGATAGTCCCCCAGGCGCCAGCGACCGCCGCCGGACAGATAGGTGCGCTGGAACAGGTCGTGAATGGCCTGCGGCGACAGCTCTGACTCCTGCGCTTCGGCATGGGCCTGCACCAGCGGGCTGAAATCGATCTGCAGCCAGCGCGGCAGTGCATAGCCAAAACTGCTCTCCAGTACGTAGGCCACGCCGCCCTTGCCGGACTGGCTGTTGATGCGGATGACCTCCTGATAGGAGCGGCCGATGTCCGCCGGGTCGATGGGCAGGTAGGCCACCTGCCACGGCGCGCGCGCATCGCGTCTCGCCAGGCACTTCTTGATCGCATCCTGGTGGCTGCCGGAGAAAGCGGTAAACACCAGCTCGCCGGCGTAGGGGTGGCGGGGGTGGATCGGCAGCTGGGTGCACTCCTTCACGGTCTGGATGATCTCGTCCATGTGCCCCAGCTGCAGCTCCGGGTCCACACCCTGGCTGTAGAGGTTCATGGCCATGGTGACGATATCCATGTTGCCGGTGCGCTCGCCGTTGCCCATCAGGGTGCCTTCCACCCGGTCGGCACCCGCCAGCACACCGAGTTCCGCCGCCGCGACCCCGCAACCGCGGTCATTGTGGGTGTGCAGGGAAATCAGCAGGGACTCGCGGTTGGCCACGTGGTCGCAGAACCACTCGATCTGGTCCGCATAGACGTTGGGGGTACTCATCTCCACGGTGGCCGGCAGATTGATGATTACCGGCTTTGCCGGAGTTGGCTGCCACACCGCGGTCACCGCATCGACCACCTCCACGGCAAAGTCCAGCTCGGTACCGGTAAAACTTTCCGGGGAATACTCGAACACCCACTCTGTTTCCGGGTAGCGCGCCGCGGTGTCGCGCACCAGCCGGGCGCCCTTGACGGCGATATCGATAATCCCCGCCCGGTCGAGACCGAATACCTGCTCCCGCTGCACGGTGGAGGTGGAATTGTAGACGTGCACGATCGCGCGCCGGGCGCCGCGCAGGGCCTCGAAGGTCCTCTCGATCAACTCCGGGCGGGCCTGGGTCAGTACCTGGATGGTGACATCGTCCGGGATCCGGCCCTGTTCAATCAGCTCGCGGCAGAAATCGAAGTCGTGGCTGGAGGCGGAGGGAAAGCCGACCTCGATCTCCTTGAAACCAATCTTCACCAGCTGGTCCCAGAGGCGGGATTTCTGGCGCCCGGTCATCGGCTCGATCAGCGCCTGATTACCGTCGCGCAGGTCCACGCTGCACCAGCGGGGTGCGCGGGTGATCTGCTGGTCCGGCCAGCGCCGGGAGCTCATCCGGATCGGCTGGAAAGGCTGGTACTTGCGGTAATCAAACTGGTTCATGCGCGCCTGTCCTCTGGGTGCTGGCTTGTTGCACTGAAAAATGGAGGCTGTTCACCTGCGGGTCGTGCGGACTGTCGTCCACCTGACCGACCCTCGTGAGGCTTCGCCCTGGTACACGGCGCCGGGGTGGTGCGGCGTGTGGCGGCAGCAGGTGATGATTCAGCCGAATACACAGTATAGGCGCAAGCTGATGGTGATTTGCTGCAAATAATCCAGCATATTGCGCTTTCTATAGTCTATAATTGCGCTTATATACGTTTTATTGACATGTTTCACTAATGAGGGCGCAAACAATGGCCTGCTGGTTGCTCAAAACCGAACCGGACACCTTCAGCATTGATGACCTGGCATCGCGCCCGCGGCAAACCGAACCCTGGGACGGCGTGCGCAACTACCAGGCGCGCAACTTCATCCGCGACCGCATGCGGGAGGGAGACGAGGTGCTTGTCTATCACTCCAGCTGCCCGGTACCGGCGGTTGTCGGCCTGGCCCGGGTGGCCAGCGCGCCGCGCCCGGACCCGAGCCAGTTCGACCCCGAGTCCCCGCGATTCGATGCCGGCAGCGACCCCGATCATCCGCGCTGGGTACTGGTGGATATCCGCTACCAGCGCCACCTGCCGCGGCCGGTGACCCTGGCGGAACTGAAGCAACATGCCGACGCCCTGGAGGGGTTCGCCCTGCTCAAGCGCAGCCGCCTGTCGGTGATGCCGGTGAGCGAGGCCCAGCGGGATTTCATTCTGGCCCTCGCTGAAGACAGGAGCGCAGGCGCATGAAACTTGACCGCAGCGACCGCCGCATCCTCGACATCCTGCAACGGGAAGGGCGCATCAGCAACCTGGAACTGGCCGAGCGTATTGGCCTGTCGCCGACACCCTGCTCCCGGCGGGTAAAGCGGCTGGAGGAATCCGGCTTGATCCGCGGCACTGCCACCCTGCTGGATCAGTCGCGGCTGGGACTCAAGCTGACCGCCTACATCGGCATCAGCATGGACCGCCACACCCCCGATCGGTTCGATGCCTTCGAAGCCCAGGTCAGCGCGTTTCCCGAAGTCATGGAGTGCTCGGTAGTCACCGGCCAGAGCGCGGATTACCTGCTCAAGGCCGTGGTGCCGGATATGCAATACTACGAACGGTTCCTGCTCGGCAAGCTGACGCGGATTCCCGGCGTGACCGGGGTGCACTCCAGCTTCGAGCTGCGGCGCGTGGTGCAAAACACGGCGCTGCCCCTGGATCATATCGACAACAATACCGAGGTATGAGCCCGGTCCGCGGGCGGTGGCACATTCCGGCCAGTTTTGCTGGCCGCTGCGGGGCTTGCCGCCCCGCGCTGCTTGCGGGCATTATCGAATAAAAACCAATGGAGCTCTGGCATGAAGGCAATGAATGACAAGGTCGCCCTGGTCACCGGCGGCGCCAGTGGCATGGGCCGTATCATCGCTCTGCGACTGGCAGGCAGGGGTGCGCGAGTCGCCATCTTTGACGTCAACGAAGAGGGCCTGGAGGCCACGGCAGCCGGGCACGACAACATCAGCCCCTTCCACTGCGATATCGGCGACCTGGCGGAGGTGGAGGCGAAAGTCGCGCAGGTGCAGGAGGCCCTGGGGCCCATCGACCTGCTGGTACACGCGGCAGCGCTGATGCCCAGCCACAAGCTGGTCGATCACACCCACGCGGGCATGGAGCGCCTGTTCCGGATCAACTATTTCGGTACCGCCTACATGGTGCAGGCGGTCCTGCCGGAGATGCGCAAACGCCGCAGCGGCCGCGTCATCGCCTTCGGCTCGATTGCCGGCCACGCGCTGGTACCCCACATGGGCGGCTACTGCGCCACCAAGTCCGCGGTCAACACCTACATGGAAGTGCTGCAGAACGAGCTGCGGGACTCGGGCGTGCGCATCCACCTCGTCTGCCCACCCGCGGTCAACACGCCCCTGATCGACCAGACCCTCGCGACCGACAGCCCCGGCAGCATCATCGAGGCGAAAAAATCCGGCCGCCTCTCGGACCCGGAAAAGATTGTCGATGCCATCGAAAAGGGCGTCGACAAGGACAGGGACATCATCTATCCGGGCGAGGCCCGACTGCTGATGTTGTGGCACACCCTGTTCCCGCGCCTCTGGTGGAAGACCGTGCTCAAGTTTGAGAAGGACTGAACCGGACCCCCGGCGCCATAGGCCGGCGGGGGTGCGCATGGTAGCATTCCCGCCCCATGGCAAACCGACACCTCTCTGCTGACTCACGCTGGCTGCTGGTACTGCTCGCGGCGCTGGTTGCGCTCGGGCCGCTCAGCGTGGACATGTACCTGCCCGCCATGCCGGCGATGCGCGCAGCGCTGGATACCAGCGTCGGCAACATTCAGCTGACCCTGAGCACCTATCTCGCCGGCTTCGCGATATTCCACCTGGTGTGCGGGCCACTGGCAGACCGCTACGGGCGCAAGCCGGTGATAACCTCCGGCACCCTGCTGTTCGTGCTCGGCTGCGTCGGCTGCAGTCTGGCGACCACGGTGGAGGAATTGCTGCTGTACCGGTTTTTGCAGGGCGTCGGCGCCTGTGTCGGACCCACCCTGGCGCGCACCATCACCCGCGACCTGTTTGGTCCCAGGCGGGCGGCGCGGGCGCTGTCGCTGATTGCCATGCTCATGGCCCTGGCGCCGGCGGTGGCACCGAGTCTCGGCGGACTGCTGATGCTGGTGTTCCCCTGGCCCAGCATCTTCATCTTCCTGGGGGTCTACGGCGCCCTGGTGGTGCTGCTGGTGCAGCGCTATCTCGGCGAATCCCTGCCGGCGCCCCAGAGCCTGCACCCGCGGACCATTCTGCGCAACTACAGCACCTTGTTGCGCAGCGGTCCCTTCATGACCGTGGTGACCTCCAGCTCTCTGGTCTACGCCGGCCTGATGGTCTACCTGGCCTCTTCCGGGTTCGTCTACCTGGAAATGTTGAATGTGCCGGTGCTGTACTTCGGGCCCATATTCCTGACCACGGTCGCCGGCTACATCAGCGGCAGCGCACTCAGCGCCCGTCTGGCGGGCCGCCTGGAATCTCCCCGAGTGCTGCTGCTGGGCACTGTTCTCGCGGCGGCAGCCAGCGTCTGCATGGGTGCGGCCGCCACCGTGTTTCCGCACAGCGTACTGGCCCTGATGCTACCCATGATGCTCTACACAGCGGGGCTGGGACTGACCCTGCCTCACGCCATGAGTCTTGCCCTGCTGCCTTACCCGCAGATGGCGGGCACGGCCTCGGCCCTGCTGGGATTCATCCAGATGGCAATCGCCGCTGCCGCTGGCGCCCTGGTCAGCCTCTTTCTGGTGGATTCACCGCGACCGATGCTGGTCTCCATGGCGCTGCTGGCACTGGCCGCCCTGGCGCTGGGGCAGAAGGCTCGCAGACTGCATTTTACAGTCCCGGAACAGGCTCCCCAGCGGCAATAACAAGACGGTCGCGGCCCGCCTGCTTGGCCTCGTAGAGGGCGTTGTCCGCCCGGGCCAGCCAGCGTGACCAGTCCTCCCCCGACTTCAGTATCGCTGCCCCGGCGGAGAACCGGATCGTGCCCTCGGGGCCCGGCACGCTGCCACTGAGTCTCTCGTGCAGCTCCGGCAAGGCGGTCGCCGCAGTGACGGCGGACATGCCCCGCAGCAGGACCACGAATTCCTCCCCACCCATGCGATACAGGCCGTCCTCAAGCCTCAGGGCCGAACGCACGCTGGCGGCAAAGCGCTCCAGCACCCGGTCGCCAGCCTCGTGCCCATAGTTGTCGTTGATCTGCTTGAACAGGTCCAGATCGATCACCATGATGGTGCTGCTGAAGTTCGCGTTGCGGCGGCGCTCGGCGACAGTGGCCTCAAGATGCTGCTGCATCAGGCGTCGATTGCCGGCGCCGGTGAGCGGATCCAGCGTCGCCTGCTCTGCGAGCAGCCGACGCTGCTGGCGCAGCTGATCGGTAAAGATCAGCCCGAATCCCGCCATCAGCAGGGCAACGGTTATCCAGCTGATCTGCTCCAGTGCCGAATCGAACAGCCGTGTGGTTATCGCGAGGGCAACGATGACCAGGCCGTTGAGGCCCACAGCCAGGGCTCGCGGCAAGATCACGCAATTGATCCAGATAACCAGGAAGGACCAGAGCAGGCCGTTGCTGCTGACCAGCAGCGCACTCAGCAGGCTGGAGGCCGTAATGGTCAGTCCAAACAGATTGAGGGCATGCGGGGCGAAGCGGCGGGAGCGCCCCAGCAACAGGGTGAGCACGAGAATCGCGACGATAACCGTATTGATGATAGCGCCATTGATGTCGCCGGTCTGGTAGCGGTACAGGGCGAAGCCCGTGACGACCAGCGCGGTGACGCCACCGATGTAATTCATCACCGACAGCTCGAGGCGGCGTCCGTCGGCCAGGTGCAAGGCCATGGCGGCGGTATCGATGTCGGGGTTTGGTCCCGAGTTCACGCCCTGTTGTCCATTGCTGAAGCCTGCCAGACCGCCACGAACTCTCGAATATGCCACAGCACCCCCGGCAGCGGCAAACACGGGGAGGCTATGGCATACTGTCGGCCATCCCGTCACGGAGACCCAAGCCTTGCACAGCGCCGCAGATGTCACCCAGCTCATCGGCAACACACCGTTGCTTTACCTGCGCGAGGTCTCGGAGCGTACCGGCTGCCGCATCTTTGGCAAGGCCGAGTTCATGAACCCGGGCGGCTCGGTCAAGGACCGCACCGCCCTGGGCATTATCCGCGCAGCCGAGGCCAGCGGCGAACTGCGTCCCGGCGGACGCATTGTCGAGGGCACTGCGGGCAATACCGGTATCGGCCTGACCCTGCTGGCAAATGCGCTGGGCTACAAGAGTACCGTGGTCATGCCCATCAGCCAGAGCAAGGAAAAGATCGACACCCTGGAATTGCTCGGTGCCGACCTGCACCTGGTGCCAGCGACCTCCTACAGCGAGCCCGGGCACTATATCCACACCGCCCAGCGGCTGGCGGAAAAATACGCCGGCTCCGAACCCGCCGGCGCGGTCTGGGCCCGCCAGTTCGACAATCTCGCCAACATGGCCATGCATCGCGACACCACCGGGGAAGAAATCTGGGCCCAGACCGAAGGCAAGGTCGACGGCTTCATCTGCGCGGTGGGAACCGGAGGCACGCTGGCAGGCGTCTCCGCGGCCCTCAAGTCTCACCGGCCTGACATCACCATTGGCCTGGCCGACCCCCAGGGCGCCTCGCTCTACCACTATTACCAGGACGGCCGCCTGGCCGCCAGTGCCGGCAATTCCATTGTCGAGGGCATTGGCATCAACCACATCACCGGCAATATCGCCGCGGCGCAAGTGGACACCGCGTTCATGATCAGCGACCAGGAAGCCCTGCCGCTACTGTTCGATCTGCTGCAACACGAGGGCCTGTGCCTGGGTGGTTCGGCTGGCATCAATATCGCCGGTGCGGTACGACTGGCGGAACACATGGGGCCCGGGCACACCATCGTCACCATCCTCTGTGACTATGGCAACCGCTACCAGAGCAAGCTGTTCAACCCCGCTTTCCTGCACAACAAGGGCCTGCCGGTGCCGGCCTGGCTCGATGTCTGACCAACTCGCGAGGAAAACAATGAAGATTGGCGTTATCAGCGGCAGTCACCGCCCGGGCTCCCAGAGCAGCAAGGTCGGTCGCCATATTGAGCAGACCCTGACGCAGCAGGCGCTGTGCGACAGTTGCTGGTTCTATGACCTGGGTGGCAATCCGCTGCCACTGTGGGAAGAGGGGGTGTGGGATGAAGACAACCAGCACTGGCAACAACTGTTGCAACCCCTGAGGGAGGAACTGCACAGTTGCGACGGTCTCGTCATTATCTCGCCGGAGTGGCACGGCATGGTGCCGGCGGGATTGAAAAACTTTCTGTTGATGTGGGCAGCCGGGGGCGAACTGGCACACAAGCCGGCCCTGATCGTGACGGTCTCGGCCTCGGCCGGGGGCGCCTACCCGGTGGCGGAGCTGCGCATGAGCGGGTACAAGAACAGCCGTCTCTGCTTCCTGCCTGAACACCTGATCGTGCGCAATGTCGGCTCCGTGTTCAATGCCGACAGCGAGGACAATGACCCCAAGTCCCAGCAGTACCTGAGCGAGCGACTGCTCTACTGCCTGCGTTTGTTGCGGGAGTATGCCCTGGCCCTGCGGCAAGTAAGAGAAAGCGGCAACGCCTCGCTGGAGATTTACAGCACGGGCATGTAGCACAGCTACACAGAGTCCGGCTCCCAGACAACGATCTGGTCGCGGCCGCTGGTCTTGGCCCGGTACAGGGCCTGGTCCGCGCGGCCCAGCAGGCTGTCGATGTCATCCCCCGCAAGCGCCTGCGCCAACCCCGCACTGAAGGTCAGCGGCACGGGCACGTCACCGTCGCGGATATCTGCGGCAGCGACGCTGGCTCTGGCGCGGTCCAGCAAGGTCCGGGCCTCGCCGGGGTCCGTGTCCGGCAACAACAGCACGAACTCCTCGCCACCGTAGCGTGCCAGGACATCGCTTGCGCGCAGCTGCCCCTGCCAGCTATCGGCAAACATCCGCAACACCTGGTCACCGAAATTATGGCCATGGTGGTCATTCAGGCGCTTGAAATGGTCCAGGTCGATAAAGGCCAGGCACAGTGGCTGCTGCTGGCGCAGGGCGCGGGGGAGATCGCGTTCCGCGATGGCATTGAACGCCCGCCGGTTGAGCAAATTCGTCAGTTCATCGCGCGTCGCCAGGCGCTGCGCCCGCTCCTCGTGCTCCCGGCTTGACGCGAGAATTCTCTGCATGGTCATCAGGGTGACGCCAACAAACCCCATGACCAGGGCCGGAAGCGCAAAATTGTAGGGCAGCAGGTAGCTAAAGGACTGGTGCGGCGGAATATAGGGGCGATCCAGAAGCCAGTCGTGATAGCCATGGTAGCCGCGCAGCAGGGTGACCCCCGAATACAGCAGCAGGCTGACGCCAACCAGAAGCTGGGCCGGCCGCGTGGCGCGGTCGGCGCGGCTGTGCAGCAGCAGCCAGATCGCCTGCAGCGGCAGCAGTCCGGCGATGGTGGAATAGACCCCGAGCAGAAAGTCGGAGTTGCCGTCGACCACCCAGTAACGGATGTTGAACGCCATCATCAGGCCGACACTGGCGGGCACGATCCAGAGGGGCAGGGGTCGGCCCAGGAAACGGAATATACCGAGCAGGAACAGCGCCTCTCCGGCCAGCTGTCCGGCGTTGCCCAGCACATTGAGCACCGGGCTGCCGGTCACCATGAAGCCGATAAACAGCATCACCCCGAGAATGAGCGTCCAGCCGGATGCCATCCAGAAGGCCGGGCCGGCATAGGGCCTGGAGACGTACCAGAGAGCGGTTGCCGCGACGGCGATCGCCAGCAACAGCATGAGCCCCAGCAGCATCGGCGAGAAGTAGATCGCTAGCACAACTGACGCGCTGCCGGGGAAATGGAATGCGCGGGAATGCTATCCCGCCAGGATCAGGAAGCGCTGGCCGTGGCGGCGAGCGCAGCGCGTTCCTTTGCGATCAGGAAATCGGCCACTTTCAGCATGTTCGCCTGACTGCCCGCCTTGCGAATGCTGATGCGATATTTGCCGTTCACCATCATTTCCGGGGTACCGGTGATCTTGGCGGCCCGCGCCCGGCTGTTGGCCTGACGCACCTGGCTGCTGACCCCGAAAGAAGCGAAGGCCTTGTCGAAGTCCTCGCCGCTGACGCCATTGTCGGTAAACAGCTTGCGGATCTCGGCTTCCGAAGCGAGGCGCTTGCCATCGACGTTCATGGCCTGGAACATCACGGTATGCATGGTATCGAGCACCCCGAGCACATCCGCGGTGTAGTACATGGCCGCGTGCAACTCCATGGGCTTGTTCCAGACCGCGGGCGAGCCCGTGAAGGTGACATCGTCGCCCAGGGTTTTCTTCCAGCGGCTCACCAGTGGTTCGAATGTGTAGCAATGGCCGCAGCCGTACCAGAAGAATTCGACGACCTCGATCTTGTCTGGATCAGCGGTGCGGATAACCGGGGTAATCAGGTCGTAGTGGGTGCCTTCTTCCCAGGTTTGTGCGTCCTCGGCGGCAACAGCCAGCGGGGCCAGCACCATCAGGGCAAGGGCAAGGAAACGCTTGAGCATGGGACTCTCCATTGTTGAACGTTGTTAGTCAGACCATGATTCCGGCGCGGCGTTCTCCGACTGACAAAAAAGGTGGCCACAGGGCCACCTTGCGGAGAACGGTAGGGCTTGCCTACCTGAGGCCAGCCGCGTAGCTGGCCACGGCTTCGATTTCCATGTCGCTGAGGCCAAAGGCATTGCTGCGCATGATTCTGGTATCGCCGTCGTTGGTGCGGCCGTCAGGGTCTTCGTAGCCCTTGCGGTACTGGCGCAGCTGAGTGGCAATATACTCCGGATGCTGGCCCGCCAGCGCCGGATAGCCGGCCGGGGCATTACCCTTGCCGTTGGGGGAGTGGCAACCGATACAGGCCGCCACCTTGCGCTCGGCGACACCGGCACGATAGACCTTTTCTCCCAGTGCCACCAGATCGGGATCCGCCTGGCTACCGCTGATCGGTTTCGCGGCGTAGAAAGCCGCAATATCAGCCAGCTGCTGGTTGGTCATGTTGTCGACCTGACCAGCCATGGTCGGAATCGGGCGGGCGCCATCGCGGATATCCAGCAGCTGCTTGTAGAGATAGCGCTCACCCAGGCCCGCAATCTTGGGAAATGTCGGGGACTGGCTGTTGCCATCCGCGCCATGGCAGGCTGCACATACGGCCGTCAGTGATTCCCCGGCGGCGGCATCGCCTTTTACAAAAGGTACCGCCGCACCGGCCGTGTGAGCGAAACCCAGCAGGGCGCCGCAGAGAACAAGAACTTTCTTCATGACACTTCCAGATCTGGATAGGTGAATCCGGCAGATTACTCTGCCGGTGAGGACATGTAGGTGATCAGGGCGGCGTAATCTTCATCGCTGCAGTCGAAGCACATGCCTTTGGGCGGCATCGCATTGAGGCCATTCTTGACCGACGCGATCAGGGCGTCCATCCCCTTCTCCAGTTTCGGTGCCCAGGCCTCGACATCTCCGGTCTTGGCCGCGCCCGCTACGCCGGCATTGTGGCACACCGCACAGCTCTTGTTGTACTTGTCCATGGGCGGCTGCGCCATGGCACTGGCAGCAAACAACATTGCACTGACCGCTAACATTTTCTTCATGCTACACCTCTGCTGATCGCTGGACTGTGCTGGCCCGGGAGATTTCCCACGGCCAGTAAAAAAGCTGTGGCATTATATACGACTTACCGAGCGCAAAAAAGGCAACTCCCCCAATGCAGACCCCGGCCCCGGCCAACCCCGATTATCGCAGCGCCAGCTTCCTTACCAGCGCCAGCAAGCTGTCCCAGTGCCCGGATGACAGCGGCTGGGAGGTGGCCTTCGCGGGCCGCTCCAACGCAGGAAAGTCCTCTGCAATCAACAGCTTGACAGAGAACACCAAGCTCGCCCGCACCTCCAAGACGCCCGGTCGCACCCAGCTGATCAACTTCTTTTCCCTGAGCGAGCAGCAGCGCCTGGTGGATCTGCCCGGGTATGGTTTTGCCAAGGTGCCGCTGGCGGTGAAGCGCGAGTGGACCCGGCAACTGGAAAATTACCTGCAAAAAAGACAGAGCCTGCGCGGACTGGTGCTGTTGATGGACGTGCGTCACCCGCTGCAGACCTTCGATCAGCAGATGCTCACCTGGGCAATCACCGCCGGCATGCCCGTGCACATCCTCCTCACCAAGGCCGACAAACTCAAGAACGGTCCGGCCCGCAATACCCTGCTGCAGGTGCAGAAGGAGCTGCGGCAGCACGGCGACCTGGTTAGCGTGCAGCTATTCTCGGCGCTCAAGCACAGCGGTCACAAGGAGCTGATCGCCGTACTCAATGCCTGGCTCACGCAGCCCGGCATGCCCGACGAGGGTAACGGCAGTGAAGAGGAGGGGGGCGAACCGGAAATCGGGGCATAAAAAACCCGGTTGCCCGTAGGGGGACAGGCAACCGGGACAGCTTGGGTCTCTGGGGAAGAGACATGCCCCGCGGAAGGCCAATGGAGAGAGACCTGCGGGACTGTAGCAGCTTGCTACGGTAACTGAGACCAGGGCTGTTGCGACAAGTTCCGCATTTCAGTGCGCTTCATCCCAATTTTTTCCGACACCGGCTTCAACCAGCAGCGGAACCGCCAGCTCGGCCGCCTCGCTCATCAGTCCGCAGAGGGTCTCGCGGACCTCGGGGACGGCGTCGGTCGCCACCTCCAGCACCAGTTCGTCGTGTACCTGCATGATGGTGCGGGCATCCACACCGGACTGCTGCAGCCAGCCATCGACCCTGAGCATGGCCTTCTTGATGATATCCGCCGCTGTACCCTGCATGGGTGCATTGATGGCGGTGCGCTCCGCGGCCTGGGCCCGCATCTTGTTGCGGGCGTTGATCTCCGGCAGATAGAGCCGGCGACCAAACAGGGTTTCCACGTAGCCCTGCTCCCGGGCACTGGCCCGGGTCCTGTCCATGTACTCCTGTACCCCCGGGTAGCGCTCAAAGTAGCGCTCGATATATTCCTGGGCCTCATTGCGCCCCAGGTGCAACTGCCGTGCGAGCCCAAAGGCGGACATGCCGTAGATGAGCCCGAAGTTGATTGCCTTGGCCTTGCGCCGCTGGTCCCCGGACACTGACTCCAGCGGCACGCCGAACACCTCGGCCGCGGTCGCGCGATGGACATCGAGCCCGTCCCGGAACGCCCGCAGCAGACCCGCATCCCCGGACAGGTGGGCCATGATGCGCAATTCAATCTGGGAGTAGTCGGCGGCGACGATCAGGTAGCCTTCGGGCGCAATAAACGCCTGGCGGATACGGCGACCCTCTTCGGTGCGAATCGGAATGTTCTGCAGGTTCGGGTCGGAGGAGGACAGCCGGCCGGTCGCGGTCACCGCCTGGTGGTAGGAAGTGTGAATACGGCCGGTCGCGGGATTGACCATATCCGGCAGCTTGTCGGTGTAGGTGGACTTCAGCTTGCTGAGGCCGCGGTATTCCAGCAGCACCCTGGGCAGGGGGTAGTCCAGTGCCAGTTCCGCCAGCACTTCCTCGGCGGTGGAGGGCGCGCCCTTGGGCGTCTTGCGCAGGACCGGCAGCTCCAGCTTGTCGAACAGGATTTCACCCAGCTGCTTGGGAGAGCCGAGATTGAACGCCTGGCCGGCGAGGTCATGGGCTTCCGCCTCCAGCTGCTGCAGGCGCTTGCCCAGTTCGCCGCTCTGCAGTCGCAACAGCTCCGTGGAGAGCAGTGCGCCCGTGCGCTCAATCCGCGACAGCACCGGCACCAGCGGCAACTCGATGTCAGTGTAGACCGAACATGGGCCAGCCAGGGCCTGCAACCGCGGCCACAGGGTCTGGTGCAGGCGCAGGGTGATGTCCGCGTCCTCGGCCGCGTAGGGACCGGCCTGTTCCAGCTTGATCTGGTTGAACGTCAGCTGTTTCGAGCCCTTGCCGGCGATATCCTCGAAATGAATGGTCTTGTGGCCCAGGTACTTGAGCGCCAGGCTGTCCATGTCGTGGCGGGTGGCGGTGGAGTCGAGGATGTAGGATTCCAGCATGGTGTCGTGGCGGATACCGCGCAGGGTGATACCGTGGCTGGCCAGCACGCTGGCGTCGTATTTCAGATTCTGGCCAACCTTGCCGCACGCTTCGTCCTCCAGCAGTGGCCGCAGCTGTGCCAGCACGGAGTCCCGATCCAGCTGCTCCGGTACCCCCAGGTAATCGTGGGCAAGCGGGACGTAGGCAGCCTCTCCCGGTGCCACCGCAAACGATACGCCGACGATCCGCGCCTCCATGTAGTTGAGGCTGGTGGTCTCGGTGTCAAAGGCAAACAGCTCGGCGCCCCGCAGACGCTCCAGCCAGCGCTCCAGCTCATCCTGCCGGGTGACGATTTCCCAGGCGCCCGCCGTCTGCCCGGGGAGGTCCGGGTCTGCCGCCGAACCCGCCTCCAGCAGCTCCTCCAGCCAGCTGCGAAACTCGAGGCGGGTGAACCATTCGCGCAGCACCTCCGGATCCGGCTCGCCGTTGCGCAGATCCGCCACGGTTTCCGCCAGCGGCACGTCGGTCTTGATCGTTGCCAGCTGGTAGGACAGATAGGCGCGCTCTTTCTCCGCCTCCAGCTTCGCAGCCATGGTCTTGGCGCCGCGAAATTCCAGCTGCGCCACCTTGTCCAGCGCCGCATAAATCTGGTCCAGCCCGCCGAGACCCTGCAGCAGGGCCAAAGCGGTCTTCTCGCCAATGCCGGGAACGCCGGGAATATTGTCGACTTTGTCCCCCATCAGGGCGAGAAAATCGATGATCCTTTCCGGCGGAATGCCAAACCTCTGCTCCACGCCGGCCTCGTCCAGACGGCTGTCGGTCATGGTATTGACCAGGGTGGTATTGGTATCCACCAGCTGCGCCATATCCTTGTCACCGGTGGATATCACCACCGGACGACCCTGGCGGCTGGCTTCGCGGGCCAGGGTACCGATGACATCGTCCGCCTCCACACCCGGCTCACAGATCAGCGGCAGGCCCATGGCGCGGACAATGGCGTGGATCGGCTCGACCTGGACCCGCAGCTCGTCGGGCATGGGCGGACGCTGGGCCTTGTATTCCGCGAACAGCTCGTCGCGGAAGGTCTTGCCCTTGGCATCGAAGACCACCGCAATGGGGCTCTCCGGGTAGTCCTTGCGCAGGCGCCGCAACATGCTGATCACGCCCTTGACCGCACCGGTAGGCTCACCGCTGGAGGTATTCAGCGGCGGCAGGGCGTGAAACGCCCGATAGAGGTACGAGGACCCGTCTACAAGGACAATCGGAACGGTGGGTTCAGCCATGATCGTCCCCTGACAGTGGCCTAGCGATTCCACATCAAGCGGATGGAACGATAGGTGACCTTCATCTGGGCCAGGTCCAGCGGGGCCTTGAAGAAGGCGTGATAGTCGCCCCGGGGATTAATAAGTATCACATTGGAACCATGGTCCACCAGGTAGTTTTCATCCTGCCCGGGAAGCTTGCGGAACGGCGTGTTGAGCGCGGTTGCGAAGCGGTGAATATCGAGAAACTCGCCGGTCACGCCAGTGAAATCCGGATTGAAGAAAGGCACGTAGCTGGCCAGCTGCTCCACGGTATCGCGCGCCGGGTCCACGGATACCATGATGACCTGGGTATCCGCGACTTCGGTCCCCTCCAGCTGCTGCACGAACTGATCGAGAAACGCCATGGTTGCGGGACAGATATCCGGACAGTAGGTAAAGCCAAAAAACAGCAGTGACCACTGGCCCTCAAGACTCGCGGGCACGAAGGGCTGGCCGTGATGATCAAGCAGCTCGAACTCTCCTATGTCTCTGGGAGTCTGCAGCAAAAAGGCGCCATTGGCCTGCATCTCCGCCGCCGACATCACCCGCGGCTGATTGATGCGGTTGACGAAGCCGGCAACGATCACCAGGATAAATACCAGTACGCCGATTACCGTGAGACGGATACCGCGGGTCTGGGTGGCTGTCTTGCTGTTGCTCATGGGTATCGGGCCTCAGGCAGTCGTTATCGGAAACAGGTAGTGATCCGCCAGCATGATCACAAACAGGGCCATCAGGTAGACAATCGAATACTTGAAAGTCTCCATCGGTGCCTTGGGATTCCTGTTGCGCATCAATTCCACCGCCCAGTACAGGAAGCCAGCGCCCAGCACCACGGCACCGAGCAGGTACAGTGGCCCGCTCAGGCGGGTGACGAATGGCAGCAGGGTGATGAGAAACATGATGATGGTGTAGAGCAGGATATGCAGCCGGGTAAACGCGTCGCCATGGGTCACCGGCAACATGGGAATATCGACGGCCGCGTACTCATCCTTGCGATGAATGGCCAGCGCCCAGAAGTGCGGCGGGGTCCAGGCAAAGATGATCAGCACCAGCAGCAGGGCGTGGCCGTGAATTTCGCCGGTGACGGCGGTCCAGCCCAGCAGCGGCGGCGCGGCGCCGGCCAGCCCGCCGATGACGATATTCTGTGGCGTGGCGCGCTTCAGGAACATGGTGTAGACCACGGCATAACCCAGCAGGGAGGCGAAGGTCAGCCAGGCGGTGAGCGCATTCACCCAGATAAGCAGGATTGCCATGCCCAGCCCACCCAGGACCAAAGCGAAGAGGCTGGCCTGCAGGGGTCCTACCCGGCCCTGCGCAACCGGCCGTTTGCTGGTACGGGCCATGCGCTGGTCGACGCGCTGATCGACCAGGTGATTGACGGCGGCAGCCGCCCCCGCGCAGAGGGCAATCCCCAGATTACCCAGGATCAGGGCGTCCAGCGGCACCATTCCCGGTACCGCCATGAACATCCCGATCACCGAGGTGAGGATCATCAGCAGGACTACATTGGGCTTGGTCAGCTCCTTGTAGTCGCGCCAGGTGGCCTTGCCCGCCACCGCCATGTCTGTCGTAGCGCCCATTCAGTCCCCGGAGTTCTTCAGCAGGAATTTGAGATCGGAAATCACGTCCTTGTAACTGTCGTCCTCAGCATACGCCATCATGACCCAGCCTGCCGGATCCACCAGGTACCAGGTCTGTGCGTCCGCCATCGCTTCCGGGAACAGGGCCGGCCAGTCCGCGGCATCCAGGCGCAGAACCGACAGGCCACCGTGCTCGGTGGCCAGAAATTGGCCGAACTCCGGCGGCGCCTGCTTGCCGTCACTGAGGGTTGCAACTGCCAGGGCCGTATCCGGTGTTGCGCGGTCAGTCACCAGCATCCGGCGCACGCGCGGAAACTGCTTCCCCAGCGCCATGTGGATCTGCCGGGTAAGGTACAGCTTGTATTCACAGGCCGTGCTGCATTCAGCGTCATTATTGGTCACCAGCAGGGTCCACTGCCTGTCGGTATTGGTCCAGGGCAGCGGCGTGCCAGACGGGGCCGCCAGCCCGGCGGCGGCCAGCTCCCGCGGCGGATCCAGCAGGGTACCGCGGTTGGCGGTGCCCAGCAGCTGTACGATGTCGAGGTCACCGCGAGCCACGAACCACCAGAGCCAGGTTGCAGCCAGCACCATGGTGACTGGAATGCCGGCAATGAGCAGCATGACCATCCGGCCTTTATTGGGGGCTGTCACCGGTTGCTGCATTGCTCAGGCCTCGTGTTGTTTGCGGGTAAGCAGCTGCCACAGATTGGAGCTGCGCAGCAGGAAGAAAAAAGCGAGCACCGCCGCCATGCTGAACCACTGCACTGCGTAGCCCTGATGCTTCTCGGGGCTGGCATTGACCAGCTGCCAGGCAACCGTCAACGCCGCCGGCTGGCCGCTGTCGATCCGCACCGGGTGCGGGTACAGCGCGGCATCGGTGACCGTCGCCACCAGTGGGGCCAGGGTTTCGGTGTCCAGAGCCTGAATCCGCACCGGCCAGGGTGGCGTGAGTTGCTGCTCCCCCAATAGATAGGGTTTGCCCGGGGAAACATAGATGTGTCCGGTCAGCGTCACGGCGCCGTCCGGTTCCGGCACCTCTGGCAATACCAGGCGGGCGGGATCACTGGGCACCCAGCCCCGATTCACCAGCACGACCTGATCGCTGTCGGCCAGCGCCAGCAGGCCAATCACTTCGTTGCCGAACTGTCCCTGTTGAATGCGGTTGTCCAACAGCAGGTAGCGTTCCGGCAGAAACTCCCCCTGCAGCGAGACGCGGCGGTAGGCCAGTTGCTCCGGGTCACTGGAGGCCAGCGCAGACAGGGGCACGGGGGCCTCGCTCTGGCGCGCACTCCAGCGCGCCTCCAGGCCGGCTTTCTCCTCGGCGCGCTCCAGTTGCCAGAACCCGAGGGCGATCAGGGCCGGCAACAGCAATGCCGTCGCCAGGGTGATGCGCCACTCGAAATCCAGCTGTAATCCCGCCATGCCTCAGCCCCGTTCAGTTAAAGTCCGGTACGCTGCAACCGTCCGCCGTTCGGCTGGTTTATACTGCGCTGTTTGCAACCGGGAGAAGACCATTGTTGAAAATCGCGATCGTCGTGTTGATGCTGGCACTGCTTGCCAGCCTGGGAAGCGGGTTCTACTTCCTCATGGTCGACCAGGGCGACAAGAGCAAGCGCAGGACGTTCCACTCGCTCGGGGTGAGACTGGGCCTTGCCATTACGCTCGCAGGCCTGATCGTCTACGGCGTTGCCAGTGGCCAGCTCGGCCACCGCAACCCCTGGGATGCCGGACCGCGTCCGTACACATCCCAGGAGCAGGAGAGTAGCGACTAGGCGCGCTACAGGATATACACGAAAAGGAAGAGGAACACCCATACCACGTCGACAAAGTGCCAGTACCAGCTGGAGGCCTCGAACCCAAAGTGATCGTCGGCGGTGAAATGACCGCCCTTCACCGAGCGCAGCCACTGAATCAGCAGCATGGTCATGCCCATGACCACGTGAACCCCGTGGAACCCGGTCAACATGAAGAAGGTCGAGCCATAGATGCCGGAATTCAGGGTAAGGCCGAAGTGCGCGTAGGCTTCGTAGTATTCCAGTATCTGCAGGGCCACAAACAGCATCCCCAGAGCCACAGTGACGCCCAGCCAGATGTTGAACTTGCGCTTGTCGCCATCGAGTATGCCCATGTGCGCAATGTGCACGGTCACGCTGGATGACAGCAGTACAATGGTGTTCCACATCGGCAGCCACAGGTACCAGGCAGCAGCCTCGCTGAATGCCATGCTCTTTTCATAGCTCTGGAACGTGCCCATGTTGGCTATTGGCTGATTGGCAAGCCCCACAACTTCCTGCGGGGTCTGCGCCATCGGCCAGCTGTATTGGAAGCCCTCCCACAGCAGATGGTTCATTCTGCCGCCTTCGCCTTCACCGGCCAGCCAGGGTCCAACCAGGGTGCGGATATAGAACAACGCGCCGAAGAAGGCGAGGAAAAACATGACTTCGGAGAAGATGAACCAGAACATGCCAAGCACATAGGACTTCTTCAGCTGGGCACTGTTGAGCCCGGCGATGTTTTCCCGAATCGCGGTGCGAAACCAGGCAAACAGCGTGGCTGCAAAGAAGAACAGGCCAAACCAGAAGATGCTCCACGAGCTGGTGGTCGCGCCATCGCCAAAGGTCATGTCGTTCATGACACTGGCGGCGCCGAAGGTGCTGAGGATCAGCCCGATGGTGGCACAGACCGCCATCTTGCTCTTTTCCGGTACGTAATACTTCTCGTACTCTGTGGAACTTTGGGTTGTCATGGTGTTTCTCCGTTGTAATCACTCGGCCCCCCCGGGCCGGGCGTCAGCGGGCAGCGACAGCGCCACCCACCATGTCTGTTATGTCGAACATCGTGTAGGACAGGGTGATCGTCTTGATGTCCGCAGGCAGATCCCGGTCGACAATAAACTGCAGCGGCATTTCCGTGGCAGTTTCAGCGTCCAGCGGCTGCTGGTTGAAACAGAAGCACTCGGTCTTGTGGAAGTACGCCGCAGCACGGGACGGTGACACGCTGGGAATCGCCTGGGCGACCATGGCATGCGGCAAGGGGTTCCGGGCATGGAACACGGTGTCGTTGCTGGCGCCCGGATGCACAACCATGCGGGTCACTGACGGGCCAAACTCCCAGGGCATGCCATCGTTGTTGGTGGCGACAAACTGGATCGTAATGGATCGGGATTCATCGACACCCGCCTGTACCGCCGTATAGGCCTGACCGCTGGTCTTGCCGTTGATGCCGAGCGCGTCACAGAGCACATCGTACAACGGCACCATGACCACGAAGACGAAAGCGAACATGGCTACTGCCGTCGTGACCAGCTTGACGACAGTGTCCAGGACCGGATTGCTGCTGACTCTCAACATGGGATCAACCTCACTTGACCTGCGGTGGCGTCTCGAAAGTGTGGTAGGGCGCCGGTGTGGCAACCGTCCACTCCAGGCCTTCAGCACCATCCCAGGTCTTTTCCTCACTGGTGGGCTTGCCGGCCACGATCGTTGCAATCACGTTGTACAGGAACAGGATCTGCGATGCGCCGTAGATGAAGGCGCCGATGCTGGACAACATGTTGAAGTCGGCAAACTGCAGCGCATAGTCGGGGATGCGGCGCGGCATGCCCGCCAGGCCCACGAAGTGCTGCGGGAAAAAGGTGATGTTGAAGCCTATGAACGAGATCCAGAAGTGGGTCTTGCCCATGGTCTCGTTGTACATGCGGCCACACCACTTGGGCAGCCAGTAGTAGACGGCCGCGCTCATGGAGAACACCGCACCCGCCACCATCACGTAGTGGAAGTGGGCCACCACGAAGTAGCTGTCATGGTACTGGAAATCGGCCGGGGCAATGGACAACATCAGGCCGGTGAAGCCGCCAATGGTGAACAGGACCAGGAAGCCCATGCAGAACAGCATCGGGGTTTCAAAGGTCATGGCGCCGCGCCACATGGTGGTGACCCAGTTGAATACCTTCACCCCGGTGGGCACCGCAATCAGCATGGTCGCGTACATGAAGAACAGCTCACCGGCTACCGGCATACCCACTGTATACATGTGGTGCGCCCACACGACAAAGGACAGGAAAGCGATGGAGGCCGTGGCGTAGACCATGGAATCGTAGCCGAACAGCGGCTTGCGGGCAAAGGTCGGGATGATCTGGGACACCACGCCGAAGGCCGGCAGGATAATGATGTACACCTCGGGGTGACCAAAGAACCAGAAGATGTGCTGGAACAGTACCGGGTCACCGCCACCGGCGGCGGAGAAGAAGCTGGTGCCGAAGTGGATATCCATCAGCATCATGGTCACGGCGCCGGCCAGGACCGGCATTACCGCCACCAGCAGGAATGCGGTGATCAGCCAGGTCCAGACGAACAGCGGCATCTTCATGTAGGTCATGCCGGGCGCGCGCATGTTCATCACCGTGGCGATGATATTGATCGAGCCCATGATGGAGGACAGGCCCAGCACGTGAATGGAAAAGATGAAGTAGGTCACCGACGGCGGCGCGTAGGTCGTCGACAGCGGCGCATAGAAGGTCCAGCCGAAAGCGGGAGCACCACCCTCCATGAACAGGGTGGAGGCGAGAATCAGGAATGCCGGCGGCAGAATCCAGAAGCTCCAGTTGTTCATCCGCGGCAGGGCCATGTCCGGCGCCCCGATCATCATCGGGATCATCCAGTTGGCCAGACCCACGAAGGACGGCATGATGGCACCGAAGACCATGATCAGGCCGTGCAGGGTGGTCATCTGGTTGAAAAACAGTGGATCAACCAGCTGCATGCCGGGCTGGAACAGCTCGGCGCGGATGATCATGGCGAACGAGCCGCCAAGAATGAACATGGCAAACGAGAACCACAGGTACATGGTTCCGATATCTTTGTGGTTGGTGGTAAACAGCCACCGGCTGAGGCCCTTGGCGGGACCGTGATGATGAGCGCCCATCGTTAACTCCTCCAATTAGCCCCGTTTGTGGTTGTAGACATCGATGGGCTGAACCATGTCACCCATGTTGTTGCCAAAGGCGTTGCGCTGGTAAGTAATCACCGCCGCCATTTCCACGTCATTGATCTGGCCGCCAAAGGCCTGCATGGCAGTACCCGGCACCCCGTTGATGCCGATTTCCAGATGGCCGCTGACGTCGCCCGTGGCAGAGGGGCTGCCGGCAATGGCGGTGCCAAGACCGCCCTCGCCATTGGCGCCGTGACAGGCCAGGCAGTTGCGCTCGTAGACCGCTTTACCGCGGGCCATGAGTTCATCCATGGTGAAGGTCTGTGCCATCAACTCGCGGATTTCCGCAGCCTCGGCTTTCTTGACGTCCATCCAGTCGGCGTATTCTTCCTTGCTGACAACGTTTACCACCACCGGCATGAAGCCGTGGTCCTTGCCGCAGAGTTCGGCGCACTGGCCACGATAGATGCCTTCCGTCGTGACTTTGGTCCAGGTCTCGTTGATGAAACCGGGGATGGCATCCTTCTTGACCGCCAGCTCCGGGACCCACCAGGAGTGGATGACGTCGTTGGCGGTGACCAGGAAGCGCACCTTGGTATCCACCGGAATCACCACCGGCTCATCCACTTCCAGCAGGTAGTGTTCACCCTTGGCCTCGGCATTGTAGATTTCACTCTGCGGGGTGCGCAGGTTGCTGAAGAAGGAGACGTTCTCGCCGTCTTCATTGAGGTACTCGTACTTCCACTTCCACTGATAGCCGGTAATCAGAATGTCCATCTCGGCATCGTCGAAGTCGTAGATTTCGAGCAGGGTGGAGGTGGCAGGGACAGCCATGCCAATAAGGATAAGGAAGGGAACAACCGTCCAGGCGATTTCCACTTTCGTACTTTCGTGGAAAGTCGAAGGCGTAACGCCGCGGGACTTGCGGTGGTAATAGATGGAGTAGAACATGACCGCAAATACGAGTGCACCGATAATGACGCAGATCCAGAAGATCAGCATGTGCAGATCGTAGATTTTCTGGCCAATTTCCGTGACCCCCGGCGACATGTTCACCTGGTTTACCTTGCTCTCAGCAGCCAAAGCGCCGGCACTCGCCAGACTCAGCAGCATCAGCACAGGACCAAGCGCCAGCTTGAACAGCCTGTTCGCTTTCAACAACATTTCCCGTGTCTCCCTCGTAATCACAGACTTCCCCCCAACCGAGACTGCACCACCGCCGTTTATTACCGCAAACTCGTCTGCGACTTCCGCAGCCCGCAGGCATGATCGACCCGGGCCGTGGCCCTTCGCCTGGGGAAGGGAGAATAAAGAGGTTTTTGCTCGTTTCAGCCGTTTCTGCCCAACTGCGACCAACTGCCGCAGTTCGGAGCGCGGGAATTATAGCGAAAGTTGCCGGCAAAAAATACTAACACCCTGATTTAGTGGGCGTTTGGCGACAGGACAGCAAACAGTGGCACAGGACGTGTTCAAAACCCTACATATGGTTTAAGCGGTTCAGCCAAACCGCAAAATATGGCGTTTGGACCAGCGGGCGATCCAGACCGGATTGCACCTGTCCGGGCTGCGGCGGGTCGCCGGCGGCTTCGATTGTGCTAGTCTCAACACTCCCGCAAACCCGGTGACAGGCAGAACGATAACGTGACGACTTGCCCCTTCAGCAGCAGTTTGCTGCATCTCGACAACTTCACCCACGGTACCCCGCGCGCGGCCGTCGCCCAGCTGCGCGCTGAGCACCGCATCCTCTGGCAGGCGGACGAATTCGCCGCGGGTGGTCACTGGCTGGTGCTGCACAAGCCGGATATCGACGCCGTCCTGCGCGACCCCGGCACGTTTTCCAGCAGCTATGGGCCGCTGCTGGAAGATTTCCCGGAGGAGCTGCTGGCACTGCAGCGCCAGGCCATGACCTTCCTCGACCCGCCGGAGCACCGCTCCCGGCGGGCGCTGGTGGACTACGCTTTTCGCCCGGGGGTCCTGGAAGCACGCCGCGAGATGATGCAGGCAAAGGTCACGGCCATTATCGATGCGATTATCGACCGCGGTGAGTGCGAGTTTGTCAGTGACGTCGCCATGCACCTGCCGGTGCATGTGATGTTCACCCTGCTCGGCGTGCCCGAGCAGGACTACGCCTACCTGGTGCCGACCATCAATGCGGTCACCCTGGCCAACGATCCCGACTATGCCGGTAGCCGCGAAGCGGGCTGGGAGGCGTCGGCGCAGATGGTCGGCTGGGCTGCCCGGTTTGCCAGCAAGCGACGCCAGCAGCCGGCGGAGGACATGACCAACGAACTGCTCAACGCCGAGATTGACGGCCGCCGGCTCAGCGACGAGGAGTACGGGGTCATCTTCCAGGGCCTGATGATCGGCGGCACCGAAACCACGCGCAACACCCTGTCCTGGCTGCTTTACGAGCTGATTCGCCACCCCCGGCAGCTGGAACTGTTGCGAGCCGACCCCGACCTTGTGCCGGCTGCCGTGGAGGAGATCCTGCGCTACCGCAATACCGTGGTGTACACCCGCCGCACCGCCATGTGCGATGTGGAGCTCGCCGGAGAGCAGATCAAGCGCGGCGACAAGGTGGTTTGCCTGCTGGCCTCGGTAAACCGCGACCCCGCGTTGTTCGACAACCCCGACAGCTTCGATATCACCCGCGATCCGGCGCAAACCCGGCGCCAGATGCGCACTTTCGGCTTTGGCGTGCACGTCTGCCCCGGCCAGCACCAGGCGCGCATGAACCTGGAAATGATGACCCGTGAAATCCTCACGCGCATGGACCACCTGCGCCTGCTGGCGGAGCCGACGCACTTCCGCTCCAACTTCATGGACGGGTTCAAGCGCATGCCGCTGGCGTTTACCCGTCGCGGAGACGGATGACCCTCAGTCTTCGCGTTTGGGCGGTGGCTCCAGGACCCGCACAACTTCGGCGGCAGTTTCTACCCGGCGGGCGGCCGGTCGGCTGACCCGGGTCACGGGCTCCGCAGCGGGCACCCGGTTGTCCTTCGGGCGGGGATCACTGAAACCGCAGGCCACGCACTCGCGCAGATCGGTCTCGCGGTCCACCACGATGGTATCCATCGCGCTGCAGCGGGGACAGACCGCACCGGCAATAAAGCGCCTGGGCGGCGGCGATTTCGGGCTGTTGTCTTCCGGAACCATCGGCTACTGGCCAGTTGGGGTTGAGGCCGCTATTGTAGCAGGATCAGAGAGGGAGCCCCGCATGCAGCATTACACCGCCACCAGCGTTCGCAGTTTTGCCGGCCACCGTCCCTTGTTCGGGCAGCGGGTGCTGGTGGATCCCAGCGCCGTGGTGCTGGGTGACGTCGAACTGGGAGATGATGCCTCGGTCTGGCCACAGGCCGTGATCCGCGGTGACATGCACCGTATCCGCATCGGCGCCCGCACCAGCGTACAGGACGGCAGCGTACTGCACATCACTCACGCCGGACCCTACAACCCGGAGGGGTGGCCGCTGCTGATCGGGGCGGAGGTTACCATCGGCCACAACGCCACCCTGCACGGCTGCAGCATTGGCAATCGGGTACTGGTCGGCATGGGCGCCACCGTCATGGACGGTGCGGTGGTGGAAGATGAGGTCGTGATCGGAGCCTGCGCCCTGGTAACACCGGGGAAGACACTGCGCAGCGGCTACCTTTACGCTGGCAGCCCGGCCCGGGAAGTGCGTCCCCTGAGCGCAGCGGAACGCGACTATTTCAGCTACAGCGCCGACAACTATGTGCGCCTGAAGGACCGCCATCTGGCGGAGCTGGAGCCCGCCGGGTAGTGCACTAGGCCGCAGCCAGCATGTTGCGCATCTGGTTGATCACTGGCTGGGTGGCGGGGCGGACCTGACGCCAGCGGTAGAACGACTCCGCCGCCTGCTCCACCAGCATGCCCAGACCGTCTGCTACCGCCCAGGCCGCGTTCTGCGCTGCCCAGCGCATGAACAGGGTAGGTTCCGGCCCGTACAACATGTCGTAGCAGCAGCTGCGGACGGTCAACAGGGTATCGGGGAGCGGCGGCATTTCACCCTGCAGGCCGGCACTGGTGGCGTTGATCAACAGGTCGACTTCGAGCGCGTCCAGCAGTTCATAGCCGCCGCCCCGGACCGTGCCGAGATCGGCGAACAGCGCCGCCAGCTCCGCGGCCCTGGCGGCGGTACGGTTGGCGATGACAACGGACTTCGGGCGCTCCCGCAGCAGCGGCTCCAGCACACCCCGAACGGCACCACCGGCCCCCAGCAGCGCGATCCGGCGACCCTGCAACTGCCAGCCGAGATTGGCGACCATGTCCCGCACCAGGCCGATACCATCGGTAGTATCGCCTGCAATGCTGCCGTCGGCACAGGCAGTGAGCGTATTCACCGCGCCGGCGCGACGTGCCCGGTCGCTCACGGTATCGGCGAAGGCAAAAGCGTCCTGCTTGAACGGCAGGGTGACGTTCAGGCCCTTGCCACCACCGGCAAAGAAACTGGCCGCGGCACGCGGGAAGTCGCCCAGTTCCACCCGTACCGCACGGTACTGAATGTGCTGGTCGCATTGTTCGGCAAAGGCGGCGTGAATCGCTGGCGACTTGCTGTGCTTGATCGGGTTGCCGAAGACAGCGTACTTGTCCTGCGCGGTCATGGATCCACCTGCAACCAGTCACGGTGCTGGAGATAATAATCGGTCAGCTCTGCCTCCGCGGAACCCGGCTCCGGCTGATAGTTGTACTCCCAGCGCACCAGCGGCGGCAGGGACATCAGGATAGCCTCGGTGCGGCCGCCGGACTGCAGCCCAAACAGGGTGCCGCGGTCGAACACCAGGTTGAATTCCACATAGCGGCCGCGCCGGTAAAGCTGGAACTGGCGCTCACGTTCGCCCCAGGGCTGGTCCTTGCGACGCTGGACAATGGGCACGTAGGCCGGCAGGTAGGAATCGCCGACTGCCCGCATGAAGCCGAAGCAGCGCTCAAAGCCGCCCTCGTTGAGGTCGTCGTAGAACAGGCCACCGACCCCCCGGTGCTCGCCGCGGTGCCTGAGATGAAAGTATTCGTCACACCACTGCTTGTAGCGGGGATAGACCTCGTCACCAAAGGGGGCGCAGGCGTCCGCAGCGACCTGGTGCCAGTGACGGCAGTCCTCGCGATTGCCGTAGTAGGGGGTGAGATCGTAGCCGCCACCAAACCACCAGACCGGTTCCGAACCTTCCCGCTCCGCCACAAACATGCGCACGTTGGCATGGGAGGTGGGGACGTAGGGGTTTAGCGGGTGAATGACCAGGGACACGCCCATGGCCTGGTAGCTGCGTCCGGCAAGCTCGGGGCGAGCCGCCGTGGCGGAGGGCGGCAGACTGTCGCCCATGACATGGGAAAAGTTCACGCCCGCCTTCTCGAACACGGCCCCGCCCGCCAGTACCCGGCTGCGGCCACCACCACCCTCCGGCCGCTGCCAGTCGTCAACAATGAAATCGCCGCTGCCGTCTTCGGCAGCCAGGGTGTCGCAGATCGTCTGCTGGAGCTGGAGCAGGTAGGCTTTTACGGCTTCTGGTTGCATGGTCTTTCCGATGACTGCTGCTGTTCGCGCGCCATTATACGCATGCCACCGCAGCTGAACACCAGCATGGGGGAGAGCTCAGGACCGCAGCACCTGGTCCGTGAGCAGGTCGCGAATGACCGTGGGTCTGCTGGCGCCTCCCAGCGCCCCCGGCAGTACCGCATCGAGCTGGCCGTGGAAGTAGCGCTCCACCTGGAACTGCGCAGTAGCGGGGCGGCTACCGGCCGGGTTGGCAGAGGTCGAGACCAGCGCACCGCCCCAGGCCCGGCACAGGGCAGCGACACCTTTGTGAGCACTTACTCTCACTGCAACCTTTGCATGACCACCATGAATCCAGGGGGGAACAAGATCATGGTGGGGCAGCAGCCAGGTCGACGGCCCGGGCCAGGACAGTGCAAGTTTACTGCGCTGGGCTTCGGTGAGCCCCTCAAGCAGGGGGGCCAGCTGAGCGACCTCCGCCGCCACCAGAATCAGCCCCTTCTCCACCGGGCGCTGCTTGAGATGGAGCAGGCGCGCCACGGCATCCGGGTTGTCGGGGTCACAACTCAGGCCCCAGACAGCCTCGGTCGGGCAGGCGATAACGCCTCCCTCGGCGAGGGCGCGAACCGCGGCCCGCAATTGCAGGGTGGAAGGCAATATCAGCTCCGCAGGGAGTCCTGCAGGGCCTCGTCCTTGGCCCGGATCGCCTCGGCATTGGCCGCGCGCTCATCCCGGAGCTGGCGCTCGAGGTCCGGGTCTGCGACCGCAAGTATCTGCGCCGCCAGGTAGGCGGCGTTCTTGGCGCCCGCCTTGCCGATGGCGACCGAGGCCACCGGAATCCCGGCCGGCATCTGCACTGTCGACAGGAGAGCGTCGAGCCCGTCCAGGGACGAATTCATCGGCACCCCGATCACCGGCTTGACGGTGGTGGCTGACACCGCGCCAGCCAGGTGGGCAGCCATGCCCGCCGCTGCGATGAAAACCGCACAGCCGCGCGCCTCGGCATCCTGGATAAAGGCCTTGGTCACCTCGGGCGTGCGGTGGGCGGAGGTGATACGGGCCTCGAAAGGAATGCCAAAGGAACGCAGCACGGCAAAGCTGGCTTCCATGACCGGCAGGTCTGAATCCGAACCCATGACGATGGCGACAAAGGGTTTGCTCATGGTTGGCTCCTGGTGCGCGCGGCGCAGTAGCGGGAAAGGGGCGAAATTTACCGGCTTGGTCCGCCTCTGGCAAGCCCGCGGCGGCGGGACGCACTACGAAGGACCCGCTCCACAGCCGGCAGGCACTCGACAAAAAAAGCCCGGCAGGTGCCGGGCTTTCACAGGGCGACGGATCAAGCCTTGCGCAATTTTCTGAGTCCCAAGGTTGCCAGCAGGCCGCCCATGATACCCAGCAGCCACAGGGGCAACGCGGGAACCGGAACCGGAGGCGCACTGGGTTCAGCACTGAAACGGGCCGTAATCATCCCGCCAAACAGGCTCCTTGAGGAATCGGTGTAGGAAGCCTCGTTATCCTGCCAGTCCGCGCCGGAAAGAAAGAGTACGCCGCTGCCCTGGCTCCTGTAGGCAAGGGACACGGTGCCGTCCGGGGTACGGGCACCAAGCGCCACCACGGCGCCGCCTTCACCGTCGACAACGTCCTGCAGGTCGGAACCGCAGCTGTCTTCGGAGGGACCCACCGGCGCCAGGGGATTCGCCAGCCAGAAGGGGTCTGAGGGATTGAGGATGGTCGATGGCATCACGTTATCCTGGCATTCACCAACAAACTCACTCGTGTAAGCAGTGGTATAAATCTCGTTATAGACAGCCTCCGGATTCGTGTGTTCAGTGATGATAATGCCGCCGGCATTGAGGTACGCCAGCCACGCAGCCCCGTTGCCCGCAACAGAACCACTGCGCGTGACCAGCAGCGCCTGGGTATCCGCATCGGGAGTACAGCTGGAAACCTCATTGAGTGCCGTGATGCCCGAATACAGGTCCGCCCCTGTTCTTTGGCTGCTGCCGCAGAACATGAGATTGGGCCGTGCCTGCGCAGCGGCCTCAAGCGTGACGCCCAACAAGACGACACCGCCAAACAGGACTTTCTTCCCCAGTGTATTTAACATTTTTCCACCCTATTCCTTGAAATCAATGAAAAATCGTGTTTGATGGCAAATGTACCCCCTGCCCGGGATTCGAACAAGATAATTCTGCTTCAGCGGCGGACATAACCGCCGCCGTGGCGCGCGATTCTGCCTTCGAGTTCCAGCGCCGACAGTGCCGCCAGGACTTCGGCCACGGGGCGTCCCGAAGCCAGCACCAGGGTGTCCACCGTCACCACCTCATAACCTACCAGGGGCAAAAGCCAGCACCGGTTCGCGGCGTCGGCCGCTGTTTCCGTAGCCGCCGGCGCGAGTTCGAGCTGGCACTGAAACAGGGGCCCGAGTTCCGCCAGAATGTCGTCGATGCTCTCTGCCATGGCCGCGCCATCCCGCAGCAGCCGCAGACAGCCTCGGCCCCCGGCGTGGCCGGGAAACCAGGGCACGGCAAATACTTCCCGCCCCTGCTCCAGAGCAGTGCCCGCGGTTATCAGCGAGCCGCTGGGCAAAGCCGCTTCCACCACCAGCACAGCGAGCGCCAGCCCGCTGATGATCCGGTTGCGGGCCGGGAAGTGCTGTGGCAGCGCCGGCGTCAGGGGGGCAAATTCACTGACCAGGCAGCCATTTTCCAGCAGCTGCCGGGCCAGCCCGTCGTGGCGTCGGGGGTAGATGGAGTCGACACCGGTAGCCATGACCGCAACGCTGGCACCACCCGCGTCCAATGCGCCGCGATGGGCGGCGCCGTCGATGCCCAGCGCCAGGCCGCTGGTGACAGTCAGACCAGACCCGACCGCGGCGGCGGCGAGCTCCCGGGCATAGCGGATGCCGGGCGGGCTGGCCTTGCGACTGCCGACGACGGCGAGCTGGGGCGCCTGCAGCAGTTCCCCGCGTCCGCGCAGATACAACAACGGCGGCGGATCGTGAATGGCAGCCAGCAGCGGAGGGTAGCCGGACGACCCCAGGGCGATTACGCGGCCGCCGACGGCGAGCAGGGCGTCAAGCTGGCGATCGATATCCCGTGGCGCCTGCGGATGTCGACCGTAGCGGCGAGCAGTGGCCAGGTCCGCGAGCGCAGCGGCGTCGGCAGCGGTCCCGGCCAGGGCTTCGGAATCTGCTTCCCAGAGGGCCTGGGGGGAGCCAAAATGCTGCAGCCAATGCCGCAGCTGGCGCTTGTCGAGACCGGGAAGGCTGTGCAGCAACAGGCACAGCCGGGCGTGCGCGGCATCCATACATCATCCTTGACGTCATGTCTGTTCCGTTTCTCTCCCCCGGCAGCGACCGTTCCGTGGCCGCCGCAGTCCTGTCAGGGGTTCTTTACCTTGTCCAGCACCTTCAGCGGGCGGCTGGCCCTCAGTACCAGTCCATAGCTGGCTTTCTCAAATACCTCGAAGACCATCATCAGGCCGGCGCGGGTATCTGGCAGGGTCACGTTCTGGCGTGCGACCTCGTCGAAGACACGACCGCCGGCCTGGTAGATGGCCAGCACGTGACCAACTTCGATGCCATCCCGCTCACCGCGGTTCAGCACCACGATATTCCCCTGGCCGATCTGGTTGACGCCGCCGTCGACCGCGATCATGAAGCCATCAGTGATCTCGACTGCCGGCGCCCGGGGCTGGAACGTCGCATCCAGGACCCGCTCCCGCACGGGCAGCAGGCGGTCCGCAACGCGCACCTCCTCAGTCACCCGGGTGATGTTCAGCTCAGTGACATCATCGCGATTGCTGCTGATGAGCCGCGCGTTGCCGATGTCCATGGCCTGGTAACCCAGGAGTTCATTGGTAACGGGGTCGTGGTAGGTATCCCCGGCGCGGAAAATGCCGAAACTGCGTTCGCCATCCGGGAACGGCCCCCGACCGAAGACGCGGTCGCCGGGAGCGGCGATCAGGCGGCCCTGGTCGCCAGCCACCACATAGGCCGAATTGTTCAATTCATCAGCATCGAGAATAAGGTGGCGCTTGAGGAAGGAGCCGATCTGGTCCAGCGGTATCACCGGAATGGCCAGATCCAGCGGTATCACACGCATGCCGGGCTCGAGCTTGATATCGCGGCCGCGCCGGACCCGGAGGCGGGGCTGGCCATCGACCCAGGTCAGGTACAGTTCATCGCCGGGATAGATCAGGTGGGGATTGTCTATCTGCGGATTGACGTCCCAGAGTTCCGGCCAGCGCCAGGGCTCGCGCAGGTACATGCCGGAGATGCCCCAGAGCGTATCGCCCTTCTTGACAATATAGGTATCCGGCACGTCCTCGTTGAGTTCCACCGCGGCCTGCAGCCAGGTACTGAACAGCAAGCTCCCGAGTAATACCAGGTAAACCGAAAAAGACTTTGCTCTCATGATTCTGTCCAGCCTGCCCCTGTTATCATCCGCCCGCCAAACCCGCGCCAGCGATCTCCCCGTGCAGACAAGTGCGCAGCCGGTCTTGGCGGCGCTGGGCACTACCTTGCCAGCAGTTATATAATAGCCACAGTTTGCGGTGGGCATAGGCCCGTGGCAAGCCCCAATGTGACTAATTTACCATCGGCCGGCACAGCTCCGAAGGCAGCTAACACCATGGCAGTACTCGACATTCTTGAATTCCCCGACCCCCGGCTGCGCACCCGGGCAAAGCCGGTAGACGCGGTGACGGACGCCACCCGTGCGCTCATCGACGACCTGTTCGAGACCATGTACGCGGCACCGGGAATCGGACTCGCGGCAACCCAGGTCAACGTCCACCAGCGGCTGCTGGTGATAGACGTCAGCGAGGATCACAGCGAGCCGCTGGTGTTCATCAATCCCGAAATCACCGTTCTCGACCCGGACCTGGGCGAATATGACGAGGGCTGCCTCTCGGTACCGGGATTCTACGAAACCGTGCAGCGGCCGCAGCGCATCTCGGTCACCGCGCTGGACCGCGATGGCGAATCCTTCACCCGCGAACTGCAGGGTTTGCTGGCGATCTGCCTGCAGCATGAAATCGACCACCTCGACGGCAAGCTGTTCGTGGACTACCTCTCACCCCTCAAGCGCCAGCGCATCCGCAGGAAGCTGGAGAAAGAACAGCGGCGCCAGGCCTGAGTGGTGGCCGGTGAACCGTTACGCCTGATCTTTGCCGGCACGCCCGATTTTGCCGCCACCCACCTGCAAGCCCTGCTGGCCAGCCGCCATGACGTCATTGCCGTCTACACCCAGCCGGACCGCCCGGCCGGCCGCGGCAAGAAACTGCACGCCAGCCCGGTCAAGGAGGTCGCCCTCGCGGCGGGGATCCCGGTACTGCAGCCCGCCAGCCTGCGGACTGCCGCCGCCCAGGCCGAGCTTGCGGCGTGGGCTGCGGATGTCATGGTGGTGGTGGCCTACGGGCTGATCCTGCCGCAGGCGGTGCTGGACGCGCCCCGTCTGGGCTGTATCAACGTCCATGCCTCGCTGCTGCCACGCTGGCGCGGTGCGGCGCCCATCCAGCGCGCCATCGAGGCCGGGGACAACGAGACCGGCATCACCATCATGCAGATGGACGCGGGGCTGGATACCGGTGCCATGCTGGCAGAGGCGAGACTGCCGATCACACCCGGCACCAGCGCCGGCATGTTGCACAACCAGCTCGCCGCAATCGGCCCCCCCCTGTTGCTGCAGGTACTCGACCACCTGCCGGCCTGTCGCGAGGCGGCCACCGCGCAGGATGACGCCGGTGCCACCTACGCCCACAAGATCGACAAGTCGGAAGCGGCCCTGGACTGGAACCGCAGCGCAGCGGAACTGGCCAGGGCGGTAGCTGCGTTCAACCCGTTCCCGGTCTGCTACGGCATCCTCGGCGGCGAAAGGGTGCGAATCTGGGAGGCAAGCGCGGAGCTCCCGGCAGCGCCGGTGGCAAACGCCAGCCCGGGTACGATACTCGGTGCCGACCGCGAGGGCATCCGGGTCGCCTGCGGCGAGGGCGTCCTCCGCATCCGGCAGTTGCAGCTGCCCGGCGGCAGGGCCCTGCCGGCCGCCGAACTACTCAATGCGCGGAGTGCGCTGTTCCTGCCCGGCAGTCGCTTTGAGCCCGCCGCAGCGCAGGAAGCCCGCTCATGACTACCGATACGCGGGCGGCGGCAGCGCTCGCGATAGCCGGCGTACTGGAGGGTGGCTCCCTGAACCAGCTATTGCCGGCCGCGCTGGAAACCGTTGCCGAGCGTGACCGGGGGCTGCTGCAGCAGCTGTGCTACGGAACCCTGCGCCACTATCCGCGACTGCAACCGCAGCTACAGCAGTTGTTGAGCAAGCCGCTGAAGAATCGCGACCGCGACATCGAGGCGCTGCTGCTGCTGGGCCTGTACCAGCTGGAGGAAACCCGGGTGCCGGACCACGCCGCGGTCGCCGCCACCGTGGCCGCCACCCGGACATTGCACAAGATCTGGGCCAAGGGGCTGTGCAACGCGGTGCTGCGCAGCTATCTGCGGCAGCGGCAGCAGCTGGTGGGCAAGCTGTCTCCCGCGGCGGTCGCGGCGCACCCGCAGTGGCTGTTTGACGCCCTGCAGCGCGACTGGCCGGAGCGGGCGGATGCGATCATGGCAGCCAACAACGAGCAGCCGCCGATGGTACTCAGGGTCAACCGCCGTCTCGGCAGCCGCGAGGACTACCTGGCGGCACTGGCGGCCGCTGACATTGCGGCCACCGCGGGGCAACTGGCACCGGAGGCGATTTACCTGCAGCGGGCTGTCGATGTGGCGGCATTGCCGGGCTTCGCCGCAGGGCAGGCCAGCGTGCAGGATGAAGCCGCGCAACTGGCGGCACACCTGCTGGGCGCCCGTGCCGGCGAGCGGGTGCTGGATGCCTGCGCCGCACCCGGCGGCAAGGCCTGCCACCTGCTGGAGCTGGAACCCGGCATCGCCCTGACGGCCATGGATGTCGATGCCTCCCGGCTGCAGCGGGTCCGCGACAACCTGCAGCGGCTGTCACTACAGGCGGAGGTGCTGCAGGGCAATGCCACCGCGCCACCGGCCTCCCTGCAGGAACGGCGATTTGACCGGATTCTGGTGGATGCTCCCTGTTCCGCCAGCGGTGTGATTCGCCGTCACCCGGACGTCAAGCTGTTGCGTCGAGCAGATGACATCGCCACGCTGGCGGCGCAGCAGCTGTGGATCCTGCAGGGCCTCTGGCCGCTGTTGCAGCCCGGGGGCACACTGCTGTACGTCACCTGCTCGGTGCTGGAAGCGGAAAACAGCGCCGTGATCCAGCGCTTCCTCGCCGCCACCGGGGACGCTGAACTGCAGACCCTCGACATCCCCGGCGAGATACGCGCACACGGCGTGCAACTGCTGCCGGCGAGTGCGGGGCCAGACGGGCTGTTTTTCAGCCTCCTGCAACGGCGCCACTGAGGCCGGCTGCGCAGTGCACTATTTCGGCAGCCGCCACTTACAATCCTCCGGCCTTTTCATTAAGGTGCAGAAAATCCCAGGGGAAGCACCCCAGCAATGAAGATCATCATTCTCGGCGCAGGGCAGGTCGGCGGCACCCTTGCCGAACACCTCGCCAACGAACAGAACGACATTACCGTCGTGGACACGGATGGTGATCGCCTGCGGGAACTGCAGGACCGGCTCGACATCGGCACCGTCACCGGCGGCGCCTCGCATCCCGACGTCCTCTACCAGGCGGGCGCCGAGGACGCGGACATGTTGATCGCCGTTACCAACAGCGACGAAATCAACATGATGGCCTGCCAGATTGCCCACTCGCTGTTCAACACCCCGACCAAGATCTCCCGGGTGCGCTCACCCAATTACCTCGCCTACCAGGAGCGCCTGTTCACCCCTGACAATGTGCCGGTGGATGTCATCATTGGCCCCGAGCAGCTGGTGACCAAGGCCATCGTCGAATTGATCGCCAACCCGGGCGCGCTGCAGGTGCTGGACTTTGCGGAAGGGCGGATTCAGCTGGTCGCCGTGCGCGCCTACCACGGCGGCCCCATCGTCGGTCACGAGCTGCAGGACATTCGCAAGCACATGCCCCGGGTCGATACCCGGGTGGCCGCCATCTTCCGCCGCGACCGCGCCATCATTCCCGAGGGCGACACGGTGGTGGAGGCCGATGACGAAGTTTTCTTCATCGCCGCGCGCAAGGACATCCGCAAGGTGATGTCGGAGCTGCGCAAGGTCGACAAGCCCTACCACCGGGTGATGATTGCCGGTGGCGGCAACATCGGCGCCACCCTGGCCCAGAGCATCGAGGGGCGCTACCAGGTCAAGGTCATCGAGCAGTCCTATCCCCGCTGCCGGTTGCTGTCGGAATCCCTCAAGCACGCGATCGTCCTCCACGGCAGCGCCTCCGAGCCGCAGCTGCTGTCCTCGGAGAATATCGAGGCCACCGACGTGTTCTGCGCCCTGACCAACAACGACGAGTCCAACATCATGATGTCGATGCTGGCCAAGCGCATGGGCGCGAAAAAAGTCATCACCCTGATCACCAACCCCGCCTATGCCGACCTGGTCGGGGACGAGATCGACATCGCCATTTCACCCCAGCAGATCACCATCGGCAGCCTCCTGACCCACGTCCGGCGCGGCGACATCAGCAACGTGCACTCCCTGCGCCGCGGTGCCGCGGAGGCCATTGAGGTCACCGCCCGCGGTGACACCTACTCCTCCCGGGTAGTGGGGCGGCGCCTGGACGAGATCACGCTCCCGGACGGGGTCACCATCGGCGCCATTGTCCGCGGCGACGAGGTACTGATCGCGCACCGGCACGTGGTGGTGGAGGCCGGGGACCACGTGGTGCTGTTCCTGCTGGACCGCAACAAGATCTCGGCCGTGGAGAAACTGTTCGCGGTCGGCTTCGGCTTCTTTTCCTGACTCCGCCGCCATGCACCTGACCATCTCGATGCGTATTCTCGGGCTGCTGCTGATGCTGTTCAGCAGCACCCTGCTGGTACCAATGGGATTCGCCCTGCTGGATGACGACCACACCATTACCAGTTTCGCCAGCGCCCTGGGACTGACCTTCCTCGCCGGCCTGCTGCTCTGGTTGCCGGTGCAACATGTCCGCCACGAACTGCGGATTCGCGACGGCTTCCTGGTCACCTCGCTGTTCTGGACCGTACTGGGCATCGCCGGCTCGCTGCCGTTCATTCTCACCGCAGGGCTGCAACTCAGCCCCATGGACGCGATTTTCGAGTCCATCTCCGGGCTGACCACCACCGGCGCCACGGTGATCACCGGCCTCGACGATCTGCCCCGCTCCATCCTTATCTACCGGCAACTGTTGCAGTGGCTGGGCGGCATCGGGATCATCGTGATCGCGGTGGCAGTGCTGCCCATGCTCGGCATCGGCGGCATGCAGCTGTATCGGGCGGAGATTCCCGGACCCACCAAGGACCGCAAACTCACCCCGCGTATCGCCGAGACCGCCAAGGCCCTGTTTTTCGTCTATCTGGCCCTGACCGTGGTCTGCGCGGTGGCCTACCGGGCGGCGGGCATGAGCGGCTTCGACGCGGTGGCCCACTCCTTTTCCACCGTCGCCATCGGCGGCTTCTCCACCCACGATGCCAGCATGGGCTATTTCGAGAGCAACAGTATCCTGCTGATCTGTAGCCTGTTCATGGTGATTTCCGGGCTCAACTTCGGCCTGCACTTCCTCTCCTGGCGCCGGCGCAGCCTGAATGGCTACCGCCAGGATTCCGAGTCGCGTTTCTTCCTCGGGGTGCTGCTGGTAGGTATTGCGATCACCTGCAGCTACCTCATCCTGAGCGATGTCCTGACGATAGAGGACAGCCTGATCCACGGCCTGTTCATGACCATATCCATTACCACTACCTCGGGATTCGCAACGCAGGATTTCAGCGCCTGGCCCACCTTTCTGCCGGTCATGCTGATCATGTTTTCCTTCATGGGCGGCTGCGTGGGGTCGACCGCCGGCGGCATGAAATCCGTGCGCCTGATGCTGATCGCCAAGCAGGGCATCCGCGAACTCAAGCAGCTGGTGCACCCGAAAGCGGTCATCCCGCTGAAGATCGGCCGCCACCGGGTGGAAGCCACGGTAGTGAGTGCGGTCTGGAGCTTCTTCGCGGTCTACATGTTCGTGTTCGTGACCATGATGCTGGCCCTGCTGGGGACCGGCCTGGACTTCACCACCGCCTTCTCGGCGGTGGCCGCCTGCCTCAACAACCTGGGACCGGGGCTGGGCGAAGTGGCCGCCAACTACGCCGGCATCAGCGACGTCGCCAAGGGGCTGCTGTGCCTGGCCATGCTGCTGGGACGGCTGGAGATCTTTACCCTGCTGGTGCTGTTTACGCCAATGTTCTGGCGGTTGTAGCCGCCTATTTGCGGTACTTGCTGACCAGCTCGTAGGCCGCGGTAATCTCCTGGGATTTCTCCGTGGCCACCTTGAGCATGTCATCGGGCACACCCCGCGCGATCAGCTTGTCCGGGTGGTTCTCGCTCATCAGCTTGCGGTAGGCCTTCTTCAGGTCGCGGTCGGACACGTCCGGGCTGACCCCGAGGGCGGCGTAGGCGGCCTGCAGCCGGTCGGCGCCGCTGCCGCTGCCGGCACCGCCGGGGCGATGGTGGAACTGCTCCTGGGCCTGGGCCATGCGCAGCAGGTGGTCGAGCTGCGCCGGGTTGAAGCCCAGCAGGCCGGCAATGTTGTCCAATACCCGGCGCTCTTCCGGCTCAATGCCGTGGTCCACCAGCGCCAGCGATACCAGGAACATGAGCAGGGTCTGGCGCAGCTGGGGCTGGCGGCCACAGAGTTCGAGGAAGGCCGAGATCGTGACCCGCACATCGAAGTCCGGCGCCGCACCCTGCTTGAACAGCTCGATGGCGCGCTGGCGCTGACCGGCATCCAGGCCCATCTGGCGGATGATCATCTCGGTGTGATCGATTTCCTGCTGCGAGATGCGGCCGTCCGCCTTGGCCATGTGGCCCAGCAGCAGGAAGATGGTTTCGAAGAAACGGGCCTTGAGACGGGCGATATTCTCCGGCGAGTTCGCCTCCATGGTCCGGCGCAGGCCGCGGTCGAACTGGTGACCGATAAATACACCGATTACCAGGCCTATGGGGCCGCCCACCAGCAGGCCGATAAGGCCCGCCACCAGTTTGCCGTAGAACATGCCGCTCCTGTCGCCGGCTCATGCCGGGCCGTTGGTACACTTCCGGGAAGGGTCAGGCCCGCATGCAATGCGGGCCGAAGTGCCTGTATACTACCCAGCTTTTTTGCAAACCGCGAACAGGTGTGACCGTGCCCACAGCCCCGACGACTTTCCAGGATCTGATTCTCACCCTGCAACAATTCTGGGCGGGGCAGGGCTGCGTGGTCCTGCAGCCCCTGGACATGGAAGTCGGCGCCGGCACCTTTCATCCCGCCACGTTCCTCCGCGCCATCGGCCCGGAGAGCTGGAACGCCGCCTATGTCCAGCCCAGCCGCCGGCCCACCGACGGCCGCTACGGCGAGAACCCCAACCGCCTGCAGCACTACTACCAGTTCCAGGTAGTGATGAAGCCGTCCCCGGCGGAGTTCCAGGACCTGTACCTGCAGTCCCTGCAGGCCCTGGGTATCGACAGCGCCGTGCACGATATTCGTTTCGTCGAGGACAACTGGGAGTCGCCCACCCTCGGCGCCTGGGGGCTGGGCTGGGAGGTGTGGCTCAACGGTATGGAAGTAACCCAGTTCACCTATTTCCAGCAGGCCGGCGGCCTGGAGTGCTACCCGGTCACCGGCGAGATTACCTACGGCCTGGAGCGCATCGCCATGTACCTGCAGGCGGTGGACAGCATCTACGACCTGGTCTGGGCCCGTGGCCCTTCGGGCACGGTCACCTACGGCGATGTCTACCACCAGAACGAGGTGGAGATGTCGCGCTACAACTTCGAGGAGGCGGATACCGACTGGCTGTTCGCCCAGTTCGACTACTGCGAGCGCGAGGCCCTGCGACTGATCGAACTCAACCTGCCGCTGCCGGCCTATGAAATGGTGATGAAGGCCTCCCACACGTTCAACATGCTGGATGCGCGCCACGCCATCTCGGTCACCGAGCGCCAGCGCTACATCCTGCGGGTCCGCACCCTGGCGCGGGGAGTGGCGCAGGCCTATTTCGATGCCCGGGCAGCGCTCGGCTTCCCCATGGCGGAGGAGCGCCTGCGGCAGGAAGTCCTGGCGACAGCGAGCAAGGAGGCAAGCGCGTGAGCAATACCGAGACCCTGCTGGTAGAACTGGGAACCGAAGAGCTCCCGCCCCGGTCCCTGAAGACCCTCGGCATCGCCTTCCGCGACGGCATTGTCGCCGGCCTCGGCCAGCGACAACTGGGCCACGGCGAAGTGGAATGGTTTGCCGCCCCCCGGCGCCTGGCGGTGCTGATCCGCGATGTCACCCTGCAGGCGCCGGATCGGGAGCAGGAAATCCAGGGCCCCCCCGCCGACAAGGCCCGGGACGAACAGGGCGAGTGGACGCCGGCGGCCCTCGGCTTTGCCCGCAAGCAGGGCCTGGAGCCGGAAGCCCTGTCCGTCGTGGATACTCCCAAGGGCCCGCGCCTGTGCCTGCGCAATACCGTTCGCGGCGCCGCGACCCGCGACTGTCTGAACGACATCATTCACGACAGCATTCGCGATCTGCCGATTGCCAAGCGCATGCGCTGGGGTGCCTCCCGGGTCGAGTTCGTGCGCCCGGTGCACTGGGTGGTCGCCATGCTCGGCAGTGACTGCGACCACGGCGAAATCCTGGGCCTGGCCACCGGCAACACCACCCGCGGCCACCGTTTCCACAGCACTGGCAGCATTACCCTGCAACGGCCGGAAGACTATGCCAGCGCTCTCGCCGAGGCCCACGTCATCGCCGGCTTCGACGAGCGCCGGGAGATGATTCGGGCGCAGGTGGAGGTGGAGGCCAGCGCACTCAAGGCCACCGCGGTCATCGACCCGGACCTGCTGGATGAAGTTACCGGGCTGGTCGAGTGGCCCGTGGCCCTGACCGGCAATTTCGAGGAGCGCTTCCTGGCGGTGCCCGCGGAAGCTCTGATCTCCTCAATGAAGGAGCACCAGAAATATTTTCACCTGGTGGACGACAAGGGTCGTCTGCTGCCGCACTTCATCACCATCTGCAATATCGAGAGCAGCGACCCGGTCCAGGTCATTCGCGGCAATGAGCGGGTCATCCGGCCGCGCCTGAGTGACGCTGCATTCTTCTTCGAAACCGACAAGAAGCGGCCGCTGCACAGCCGCGTCGATGGCCTGCGCAATATCGTGTTCCAGCAAAAACTGGGCACGGTTTACGACAAGTCGCGACGGATTTCCGCGCTGGCGGGCCGATTGGCAGGCATGCTGGGCGGCCCCGTGGCGGCCGCGGAGCGCGCCGGCCTGCTCTGCAAGGCTGACCTCGGTACCGAGATGGTCCTCGAGTTTGCGGATATGCAGGGGATAGCGGGCGCTTACTACGCACGGCACGATGGCGAACCCGATGGCGTTGCAGACGCCATGGAGCAGCAGTACTGGCCGCGCTTCGCCGGCGACCGTCTGCCCGAGAATCCGACTGCCGTTGCCGTCGGCCTGGCCGACCGGCTGGACACCCTGGTCGGCATCTTCGGCATCGGCCAGCCGCCCACCGGCTCCAGGGATCCCTTTGCCTTGCGCCGGGCCTCACTCGCCGTGCTGCGCATCCTGGTGGAGAAGTCGCTGGACCTGGATCTGCGCGACTGCCTGCGCCTCGCCGTCGCGGGCTACGCCGGCAAGACCCTGGCCCCGGGCACCGGCGAGCAGGTGCTGGAGTACATGCTGGAGCGATTCCGCGCCTGGTACGAGGAGGAGTCCATCCCGATCGAGGTGTTCCGCGCCGTCAGCGCCAACAGCCCCAGCCGGCCGCTGGACATACAGCGCCGGGTCCACGCGGTGCACGCTTTCAGTCAACTGCCGGAGGCCGCCGCGCTGGCGGCAGCCAACAAGCGGGTCAGCAACATTCTGGACAAGCTTGATGCCGGCTTCGAGTTCGGTGAGGTTGATGCCCGGCTACTGCAGGATCCCGCGGAACAGGCGTTGGCGACGCGGATGACGGAACTGGCGGGCGTCAGCAGCGGCCATCTGCAACAGGGCGCCTACGCCGAAGCGTTGAGCTGTCTGGCCGAACTGCAGGCTCCCGTCGACGCCTTTTTCGAGCAGGTCATGGTGAACACGGAAGATGACGCCCTGCGCCGCAACCGGCTCAACCTGCTCTATACCCTGCGGCAAATGTTCCTGCAGGTTGCGGATATCTCCCAACTGGTCGTTGCTCGCTGAGCCGTTGGCCTCGCCGGTACGATACACTGGCACCCTGCCAGCCAGGGTACTGACGGCGAGGTACAGGAGACAGCATGCCAGAAATCCCGATTCCGGTTATCGACCCGTCCTGGATACTCCCCGCGGCAGCCCTGCTCGCGGGTCTGGCGCTGGGCGCAGCCGCGGCGCTGATGATGCGGCTGCGCCAACTGCAGCAGCAAAACAGCGAACAGGCACAGCGGTTGACTCAACTCGGCAACCGCCACCAGGCCCTGCGCAGCGAGTACGACCGGCTGCTGGCGCGCCAGCGCGAGCACGAGCGCCAGCACAAGGCACAGCTGCAGCTGCTCCAGGAAAACCGCGCGCAACTGAAGCTGGAGTTCGAAAACCTCGCCAACCGCATCTTTGAAGCCCGGGGCAAGCAGTTCAATGACAGCAGTCGGGCAACGCTGAACGATCTGCTGCAACCCTTTCGCGAGCAGATCACCGGCTTTCAGCAGCGCATTGACCAGGTTCACTCGGAATCACTGAAAGGTCACGCCCTGCTGGAGGGAGAGCTGCGCAAGGTGCTGGATGTAGGCCTGCAGATGAGCTCGCAGGCCAGTAACCTGGCCAGCGCCCTGAAAGGCGACAACAAGACCACCGGCAACTGGGGCGAGGCACAGCTGGAGCGGACCCTGGAACTGGCCGGACTGGTCGCGGGGGAGCACTATGAGACCCAGGCCGCCTTTCGCGATGAAGAGGGCAGGCGGCGGCTGCCGGATGTACTGATCAAACTGCCGGACAACCGCCACCTGGTCATCGACAGCAAGGTATCGCTGGTGGATTATGAGCGGGCGGTCGCCGCGGAATCGGAAGAGCAGCGCCTTGCGCTGCTGGAAGCCCACGTCCGTGCCGTGCGCCAGCATCTCGACGACCTGGCAGGGAAGGCCTACGCCAACCTGCCGGGCCTGGGCAGCCCCGACTTCGTGCTCATGTTCATGCCGGTGGAACCCGCCTGGATCGAGGCCATGCGCCACAACCGCGAGCTGTTCAATTACGGTTACCAGCGCGGCGTGGTACTGGTTTCACACACCACCCTGATGCCCGTGCTGCGCACCGTGGCCAACCTCTGGATCGTGGAGCGCAGCAACCGGGAAGCCCGGGAAATCAGCCGCAGCGCCGGCGATCTCTACAACCAGGTCTGCACCGTGGCGGAGCGCCTGCAGCGCCTCGGCAATACCCTGCAGGCGGCTGCCAATCACTACAACAGTACCGTCATCAGCTTGAGCGGCAAGCAGGGCCTCGCCGGCAAGGTCGACCGTTTCCAGCAGTTATCCACCGCTACCAGCAAGACCATGCCCGCCCTCGAACCCCTGCACCTCGATATTGATACCGATCGTCTCGCGTTCGCTACCGAAGCTGCGGGAGAGGATCCAGCAGCGTCGACGGAGGGTTCCTCCGGTTGAGTCTCAGACGGCGTCGTCGGCCGGCCGGCGACGACCATCGCGGGCGACCATGCGGATGGTACGCTGGCAGGTCTCCAGCCAGGTGGCGGCGGGCTCAGTTTTCAGCACCCGCACACAACCCCGGTCGGTGACGCAGGCAATACTGGTCTTGTTCGGAGTCCAGTCGCCTTCGGAGAGGCGCGGTTTGCGCTTGCTGTAAAACCACAGACCGCGACGATCCTGCATGACGTAGTGTGCGTCTTCGGGCAAAAATACCTTGCGCCCGTCGATAACAGCAAAGACCTCCAGGTCCTGGCTCTGGCTGCGCCCCAGCACAGCGGTGGGTGTGATGGTCAACATGACGGCCCCCTTGCAATTGCCGAATTCCTTTCCCTGTCTGAGCGACAGTGACGACAGTTAAGGCCAGCAATGGAGCGCTGACAATCCGGTGCCAAGTGTTTTTCGGCACAGATTCACGGGAGGCCACCCCAGGCGGCCATTTTTTTACAGATTGGCGGCTATTGGCGCCGGGTTTCGCGCCCGTCCTGCCAGAATTTTACCGGGAAAGCTGCCCGGGCCCGGCCGCGAGGCTCGCCTGCAGGGCGCCGAGATCCGGTATCACACAGATATCTCCCGCCAGCGCAAAGACCGCCAGGGTGCCGGCTGTAACGGTGTCCCCCTCTGCCGGCTCGGCGAGATCGGACTCCGTCAACCGCAGGTACGTCAGACTGCGATAGCGCAGGCCCAGCGCCCAGTAGTCGCCTGCCAACTCCCCCAGACCCCGCATCACCGCGTGGAGGCCGCTGCTCTGCTCCGCTGGCGCCGGTGGATATACCGGCAATTCGCGACCGCGCCAGCGCAGACGTCCCGAGCGTACTTCACCGTCAACCAGAACCTCGGCGACGCTGTTCAGGGGTACCGCCCAGGTGTCCCCGTTACTGCATGGCAGCAGCACGCAAGGCACGCCGGGATCGGTGGTCAATGGCTCCATGTCAGGGCATTTGCAGGGAATGGCCGGTGAGCTGCGCGATCTGTTCTACCAGCAGGGGAAAATTGAAGGGTTTGCCCATGTAGCCGCTACAGCCGGCCTGTTCCGCCAGTGCGCGGTGCTTGGGACCGGTACGGGAGGTGACCATGATCACTGGGATCGACTGCAGCCGCTCCGAGCGGCGAATCTCGCGCAAAGTCTGGATGCCATCTTTCACCGGCATTTCAATATCCAGCAGGATGACGTCCGGCAGTCGATGGGAACTGGCCAGCAGCTCCATCGCGGCGAGGCCGTTTTCCGCGGTGATGGTCTCCAGGCCCAGGCCCTGCAATTGGCTGGTGGCGACCATGCGCTGAGTGCGGGAGTCATCGACCACCATCACCAGCAGATTGACATCGGCTACCGGCTCCAGCGCCAGTGAGGCCAGCCCCTGTTGCGGCTCGCTGCTCACCAGCAGATTGAGGTTCAGAGCTACAATCGCGCGACCGTCGGCACTGGTGGTGCCTCCGGCCACCCAGGGCAGATTTGCGAACTGGCTGCCGAGGGAGCGTATTACCAGCTCCAGGGCCTGCTCGACCCGGTCAACCGCAATCGCCATGTAGCGCTGTTCGCTGCCGGCGATGATGACCGGTACCGTGGCCCCCCAATGGTCCCGGTCGGGCAGGGGGCTGCCAGAGCACAGGGCCCCCAGGTAGGAAGGTTCACAGCGCCGGCCCAGCAGGGGCAGCTGCGCACGCTGTTCAACCGCTTCCAGAAACTCCGCCACCGGAACATGTTCGACACCGATCAAGCCGTCGAAGGGAATCGCGTAGGCCGTATCGGCGACTGTGACCAGGAGGGCGCCATTGACGCTGATATTGGAGGGGATACGAATCCGGAAAGTACTGCCGCGGCCGGGCCGGGACTCTATCTCGATATCGCCACCGATTCGTTGCAGTTCACCGAGCACGATGTCCATGCCGACACCGCGCCCGGAGATCTCGCTGACCACCGCCGCGGTGGAGAAACCGCGATGGAATATCAGGCGCTGTGCTTCCCGGTCGGTGAGGCTGTCGGGATCCAGGTCCAGGCCTTTCTTGCGGGCCTGCTCCCGCATCCGCTGGGGATCGATGCCGCGACCGTCATCGCTCAGGGAGATAACGTAGTCCGGGCCCTGCTTGCGGACATCGATACTGATCACGCCCGTGTCGGGCTTGCCGGCAGCGACGCGCTCGCCGGGGGCTTCGATACCGTGGTCGAGAGCGTTGCGCACCATGTGCTCGAGTATGATCTGGCAGCAGGCGTGACTGTCGCGGTCCAGCTTGCCGGCCTCGTTCACGACCCGGAAGATCACGGCCTTGCCCAACTCGGCACTGACGGTGCGGACGATACGGCGCAGGCCCGGCATCAAGCGGGACACTGGCACCACCCGAGCCGCGCGGATGGAAGACCCCAGGGTACCGACCATGCCCGCCTGCTGCTTCAACAGCACTTCCGCGGCAGAGGTGTGGCGGCTGGCAAGGCGGGCCAGCTCATCGAGATCGTCCACCGCCTCGCGCAGGATACTGGCTGCCTCGTGCATGTCGGAGTACTGGTCCATTTCCAGCGCATCGAGATTGCTGCTGGGCGGACCGCCATGGGCTGTCACGCTGAGCAGGGCGCGGTCGGATATCCTGCCGATGTGGGTCCGCAGGGAGCCGAGACGGCCCAACAGCTCGCCGGTGGCACGCTTGCTCTGCAGGGTGCTCTGCGAGGCACGCACACCGAGCTTCTGCACTTCGTTGCCGAGGTTGAGCAGGTAGTCCAGGGCGTCGGGGCTGATGCGTATGGTTTGCTGCGCGCCCAAAGCCTGGGCGCCTGCATCGGCAATCTGTTTGTCTTCGCGACGATCGCTTGCTGCCAGCGGTTGCAGCTGCGGAGCCGCTGACGCTGGCGCGGTGGCTCCGGGTGCAGGGGCGCCACCCTGCGTCGGCAATTCGCTGGCAACGTCAAGGCGGGAAGCCTGGATATGGTCGTAGCCCCGCACCGCGGCATCCAGCCACCCATTGACGATACGGAAGAACTGCTGCTCGTCGCCCGGCGGGCAGGGGAGACGATCCAGCAGCGTCTCGAAATTGTGGATCAGCGTACCGTAGCGCTGCAGGCCAACACCCTTGGCGATGCCCTTCAGCGTATGCAGAACCCGGGACACCGTCTTCGGCGCCTCAACTCCGGCGGGATCCCGCTCCCAGGCACCGATGGCATCTTCCAGCTTCTCCAGCTCCATGCCTGCTTCCTCGATAAACGCATCGAGGAAATCCTGGAACAGTTCGCTGCCGCCGCGGGTGCTGAAGTTGAACGTGATGTCGCTTGGCACGCACCAGGACAGGTCTGCGGTTGCCGCATCCAGGGCGGCCGGCGCAGGCTCCGGGGCTGGCTCCGGGGTCTCGGTTTCGACCTGGAAGATCGCCGGCTCGGGCTCAGGTTCGGGCTCAGGTTCGGGCGCAGGTTCGGGCGCAGGCTCCGGCTCGGGCACAGGCTCCGGCGGCAGCTCAGGCTCAGGCTCAGGCCCGGGCTCCCCGGCCAGGGTTGATGTCGGACTTTCGCTGGCAGGGGGCGCTTCGTCGCTGCCGGCCCGGGAATCCGCGGCGGCGACGGCAGCGGCCAACTCCGCTTCCTGATCGACCGCATCCGCATACAGTATCACCGGTGGCGGTCCGAGATTCAGCAGGTCGACACCCTCCAGGTGGCTGAGGTCAGTTTCCCGGGGGTCCCGGCTATCTGCGTGTACATGGCGCACAGCGATGAATTCATGCCTGATGCCCTCCAGCCTGGGCTCGCCGTCGCGCTGCTGATTGCCGTAGATCCCCCGGGAATCATCAACCGAGGTCAGGACGATTTCTTCATCAATGAAGTCTGCCAGGTCATCTGCCACAACACCTCCCAGCATGTGGCGCGAGCCAAGATGAACCTCCTCTTCCGTCAGTGTCGCGCTGGTTCTCTGCAGGCGGTCGCGGGCCAGGGCGAAGACCTTCTCCTCCGGCTCATCCAGACGCCGGGCCAGCAGCCAGTGCAATGCGTGCTCTCCCCACTGCTCCAGCAGTTCCTGGGCCCAGGGCTCTGCCAAAATTGCGTCGGGCGTCGAATCCACGTCTGTCCCCTCCATCTGCGCCGCCTCTACCGCAAACCAGCGCAACGGCTGCGAAGGCCGCGCACAGTAGCTTCATTGAAGTCACCGGCACCACCGCAAGTGGCTACCAGCTCAGGCAGGGCAGCGACAAGCTCGCGCAGCAGCGCAGGTAGTTCGGTGGCAACCGGCCCCGGACTTTCCAGCACCCGGTCCAGCATGTCCTGCACATCGCGTCCGAGCTCTGCCAGGGTGTAGAGGCCCACGGCATTGCCGTTGCCCTTGAAGGTGTGGAAGTGACGGCGAATCTCCCGCAGCTGCTCGTCCTTCAAAGCGCCAGCCGCCCACGCTGGTACCAGGGCCTGCAAGCGCTCGATGATCTGCGCCGACTCTTCCAGGAAGACCTGCCGAAACTCCTCCGGGATATTTTCCCCCGTCGACGCGGCTGCCTCCGGCGGCTCGCCCTGCGCCGGAGACATTGCCGGCAGGCCGGGTTGCGGGGCTGCCGGGGCTGCCGCGGCAAGCCGGGATGCATGCTGTTCCGCTGTCTCCAATAACACCAGGGGGTCCACCACCGGATCCAGCAGGCGCCGCTCCAGGTAGAGAGTGAGCCACACCAGGGCGTCAGCCAGAGTGCGCAACTGCGCCGTATCTGCGGCCGCTTCACCACTGCTGCCTGCGCCCCGCAGCCAGTCAAGACAGGCGCTCGCCACCGTGGTTTCCCGTACCAGACGGGCAAAGGCCAGAGCCTCCACGATTCCCGCCAATGTCTCGCAACAGGCTGTCAGGGCTTGCGGATCCCGGGACTGCTGCAACTGGTCCTGGATCTGCGTCAACTGCTTGCAGGTAGTCGCAACCAGCCCTTCAAGGTGGTCAAACGCCGTTACTTCGGGCGGGATGAAACCGTTGTGGCGGAGCCTGTTGGAGAGTGCTATCTCGGTGTCAACCATCGCCCTGGCGATCGTCATGACCACCTGCGTGCCGCGCCGCTCATTGTCGCTGAAACGGCCGCTGAACAGCTGCAGCAGCAGGTCGCTGGCAGCTTGCATATCCTCCGCATGATCGATCTCTTCCGCCGCTATCAAGCGCAGGCGGATATCCTCGATAACCGCGGCGGCATCGGCCAGCGGTTCGGAGCTGCCCGCAATGGCCGCCAGAAGATCTGCGGCCTGCAGCCGATCCACCAGGCCGTTGAGCATGGAGCGTGCACCCTCCAGCGCGGCGATCAGGGCATCGTTGTGGATAAGACCCCGCTCGGCATTGTCGAGTGTGCTGTCGTCGATGCCATAAACCTGCCAGATGTGGCCTACGTACAGGGGCCGGGCCCGGCAGGAAGCCATGTAGTAGAGCATTTGCTGCAGGTAACTGTCGTAGTCCATCGCGGGATCCGCGGCACTGCCGTGTTCACGCGCATACTTGATCATGAACGCGCCGGCCTTGAAGATCTGCGCCACGCATTCATCCGGTTCCACCAGCTCGGCGGCAATAGCCTCACACAGTCCAACCAGCAGGAGCCAGAACCTCTCCTGTACTGTGCCGCGGAAAAGGCTGTGCATCTTGTGTGCGATGCGTGCGACGGTACGCACGCTGTCCAGGTTCTGGTTGGGGCCGAGGACAGATTTTGCGCCCTGCAGATAGGGTGCCAGCAATACATCCGCACTGCGACGAATGGTTTCGGCAACGGGCTCCGGGGCGCCGCCACTGATGCCACACCCCTCCGGCAACTGCATGTAGAAGAAGAGTGCCCGCGGCCGCACGCGCTCACCTTCCCAGCGGCGGAGGTTGTTGACGCAGGGTTCCAGACCCCTGCCCGTGTCGATACGTACTCGCTGGACATGGTCCAGATAGGCCGGCAGCGTCTTGATGGCCCGCATCAACCCGCCCATGGTCAAGTTGCGGCGCTCGGCAACCACCTGCTCGCGCAACAGCCGCAGGAAACCGCGCTCCAACTCCAGCGCCAGCATTTCTGCCTTGTGCAGCCTGAGCGCACCCAGGGCTGCGGTGATGTGGTGCACAGCCCACAGGGATTCCAGCAGCGGCTGTTTGCCGGTGGTATCCCGACTGTAGCCGATCAGGCCGGTTTCCACCTGCTCCATCGACGCCAACAGCGGCGGCAACAGGCTGCGCAGCCCGATAATGTCAATGGACCCGGCAGCTGGCCGGGCTGGCAACTGCTCAGACATCCGCAACGCTGCCGGCAGTTGCAGAGCCGTGGCCATCTATACGGAATCTGGCCAGACTGCGGCCCAGGGTGGAGAGCGTCTGCTGCAGGGCCGCGACTCCCTGCTGCACCAGGCCGGCGCTGTCACTGAGACCGCGATTTTGCTCCCGGACACTGTTGAGCAGGGCATTCATCCTGCGCACGGCTTCCGCAGATTGCACTGTTGTGGTGCCCATGGAGTCGACCATGTCCAGCATTTTCCCGGCACCCCGGCTTATGTCCTCGAGCACACCATCAATACGCTCAACGAAATCGAGGACGGTCACCACGGCCCCCACCGTATGTTCAAGGCTGTTGAGGTTTTCCGCCGAGAGGTTCTGCAGCAGGCGGACTTCGCTGGTAATCTTGCGCCCTTCCTCCTCTGCTTCCCGCAGCAGGTCACCGATGGCCTCGGCGATACCCAGGAACGGCCTGCCGTGTTCGCCGGCGCGCTCAGCCTCGATCCGGGTATTGATCGCAACCACCGATATCTTGGTATTCAGGGACTGGATGTACTCTGCCGCCGTGGTGACTGACTGGATCAGCTCGCCCTGGCGCTTGGCTGATTTCGATGTCCCCTGGATCGATTCGCGCACATCCGAGGAAGCCCTGGACATCTCTGCAGCAAGGCCCTGCCCCCGATTCACCAGGTGGCGATGCTGGGTCATTGCCTCCCGGGCCTGCTGGCTTACCGTAGTCAAATTGTCGGCACCGCGCACATCCTGCGCCAGGGATGCACTCGCGTCCTGCAGCTCGCGGGCCAGGACGGCACTGAGCTCGCAGCTGTTGCCGCTGTTTTTGCCGAGTTTATGCAACTCGGTCACCAGTCCTTCAAAGGGACTGCGAATATTGGCCACCAGCTCCCGCTGACGTTCAAGCGCCGTGTTGAGCTGCTCTGCAATAACCGCCGTCGCTGGCGAATCACTGCTCGCAACCCCGGTGAGGTCACCCTCGGCGAGCCGGTCCAGGGCACTGCTGATGCCCGCAGAGGCAGCCGCGCCACCCGTGTTGCCCCGGGCCTGCCACAGCAAGAGGCCGGCGACTACCAGCAACAGCACCAGCACCGCGATCACCACAAGCAGCAGCCCGCGCACACCGGAGGCTTCGGCAACACTGCCCAGCGCGATCGCCAGGCCGGCAATACAGCCCAGCAATCCCGCGCCGAGAGCGGCAAGGCCCGCAGCCAGGGGAAGGGAGGGAGATGTCTGGCTCATTGTGCTGAATCCTCGGCAATGGCTTCCGGCCGTGCAGCCGTGTCTGAAAGTGCGCTGTCTGTTGCCAGCCGGGTGACATCGAGCAGTCCCAAAAAACGTTCACCCTGCCAGAACCCGCCGTCACAGCAGGTTGCAAGGGGGCCATCCAGGCTGGTCTCGGGGTCACGCTGCTCCATGAGCAGGGTGATATTGCCCTCTACCCGGCTCAGCGTAATGCCGGCGTGAAACCCGGACCGCTTGATGACCAGGCAGTACTCCCGCCGTCGTCCCGGGGACAGGCGTTGGCCGAACAGGCTGTCACCACAATAAATCGGCAACAGCTCACCGTGGTGGCTGGCAATGCCCAGTACCCAATTGCGGGTACCGGGGATCACCGTCAGGGCAGGGACGGCAATCACCGCTTCCATATCGCCGGCCGCGATCAGCAGCGGTGTGCCGGCAATGCCGACAAGCGCTCCACGCCAGTATTCTGGCTCGGGCGACGTCGGGGGCAGGGCAGATCCAGCGCTGGCATAACGTGCCTGCAGGTCCAGCAGCGCGGCAAAGGCGGCCGTCATTTATGCCACCTCACTCGCCCGCGTATTCTCGTAGATAAGCTGGCGCAAAACAGGATCCGGGGGAATCTTGCTGACATGGGCCGTGGCGCCCCGGGCCTGGCCTCGGGCGATGTCGAATACCCCATCCGATGATGACAGCAGAACCACCGGCAGGTCGCGGGTATCCTCACCATGACGGATCAGGCTGCAGGTCTGGTAGCCATCCAGTTCCGGCATGCTGATATCCAGAAACACGATGTCAGGCCTGAACCGTCGCAACAGCGCCAGTGCCTTGTAACCGTCTTCCGCAGTTTCGACCTCACAGCCCATCTGCTTCAGAGTGTGCGACATCATCATGCGGATGGTTTTGGCGTCATCGACAATCGCGACGCGAATGCCGCTGATGTCCTGGTCTTCTGACTGTTCGCTCATTATCGTCCTCGTCCCTTGGCACAGGTGACAGTATTTTAGTAGTCGAGCTGGCTCTGCAAGTACTATTTGCCATTTTCCCGAATTGCACGCAAGGCGCCGACTCAGGGTTCAGTGGGGAAAAGCACGCTGCGGAACGGCTCCATATGCCCCGCCTGAAAGTCCTGCCACTCGTAAATGTTGAACTGTTGCATCAACTGCAGGCACCGCTGAAACACCTCCTCGGCGTCGTAGCTGGCAGGGGAAATCTCGTACCGCTCCGTGAGCCGGGCAAAAATCCGCGCGGCAATATCCCGGCGGCCGGGGTCTTCGCGGTACAGCAGATGCTCCACGGGGGAGGCAACCAGGGGAGAGCCATAGACCAGGAACGCCTCCCAGCGCTGCGGATCATGCCCGGATCCCAGCCGCGAGACCAGCAATCGCACCAGCGCCTGCAGTTGCGGGCGCGGGGGCAGATGATCCTGTTGCAGCCAGCGCCGCACCTCCGCCTCCTTCCAATCCGGATTGATGGCAAGTACACCCAGCACGCGCCCTTCAATGCGCGAGGGTACGATCGCAGCCAGATCCAGCAGCAGGTTGAGACGGGCCGAGAAACCCAGTGGCTCCTGTTCCACTGCCGCGAGCAGTTCACGGTACTCCGCAGCCAACTGCGCAGGGTTCGGGGTAGCGCCGGCAGGTGCTTCGGAACCAGCTTCAGACATGGGCAACTACCTGCTCGGGGGGCGCGATCATTGCCTGCCATTCGCGCAGGCGCCTGCCATAGGTGGGCCGCGACACGCCCAGTATCCGGGCCCGCAACTCCACCGTGGCAACGTCGCGATGGCTTTCGAGGAGCTGCAACAGAAGGCCCTGGCCGGCGAGCAACGGGCTCGGCCCCGCGCTGCCGAGCCCACGCACCCAATCCGCCACCAGCCTCGCGGGTTCCTGCCACAGCGAGCAGCCATCGCGCGACGCTTGACGGCTGCTGATGGCCGGCAGCCAGCGGCCGATATTGCGGCGGCTGGTCTGCAGGAAATCGGCGCTGGCGGCATGTTGTCCACGATACCGCACCAGCGCCGCGAGGACGATTTCGTCTTCCAGCCAGGCGCCCAGGGGCAGCGGTGTCTGCGCCAGCAACAGCTGGTTCACCCGTTCGGCCAGTACCAGCTCCAGTTCTTCGCGGGCGCTGGGACTATAGCCACCGCTGGCGGCGGCGTCGCCGGCAAAAGTGCGCAGTGGTGGCTCCAGGCTACCACTGCTCGCCCGGTCACCCAGATACAGCCTGAGATCCACCGGCGTCAGCCAATCCCCACCCGGCTTCTGCTCCAGGGCCCTCACTACCCGCTGGCGAATTTCACTGATATTGCCGTGCCAGGGATGCTGGCGCATGGCCTGCTCTGCTTCCGGCGTAAAGCCCTTGATCGTTATATTCCGGCTGGCACATTCCTGGGACAGAATCTTGTGGGCCCAGCGCAGAATCGCCCGCTGGCGGTGGCGCATTGGCGGCACCCGAATCGGGTAGGCCGCAAACACGCTCGCCAGTTTGCGCTGCAATACCCCTGCCGCCACCAGCGCCTGCAGGCTGTCTGGAAACAGCGCCACGAAACGCACAGCTGGCAGGTACGCGGGTTTTTCAGTGTCCGCAAGGAGCCGGGTTGCCATTTGTCGCGCCAGCTTCAGCTGGGCATCGGTGTTCATCAGCTGCGGTGACTTCAAAACCAGGGTTTTCCCCGCGCCAGTCAGCAGGGCCTGGCGAATGCGGCGGTTGGCATCATCCCGGCCGCGGAATTCGCGGCAGTCAATCGCGACCAGGGTATCGGCGCCGCCACCGGCCTGGGCGTGAAGGATACGGGCGATGTACATCTTGCCGGTGCCGCGTGCACCGATGATGGCGACCGGGGTCTCGGTGCGCGCCAGGAACGCAGCCTGGTCGACCGCCCCCTCCATGTTGTCGAGGACATAGCCGTCCAGCTTGTCTCCGGTGTTCAGCAAGTGTCTACCCGCACTTGGAGTCTGCGCAGTTCAGGCAGGTCATGCAGCCATCCAGCAGGACCACCGCGCGAGTGCTGCACTTGTAGCAAAGGCTGGCGCCCGGCGGAAACGGCGAGTCCTCGTCCTCCTGAGATTCCGCTCCAGCGGGTTCCACACTATTCCCACTGCCTGCGAGTTCACGGCGTTTCTGGTCGATGAATTTCTGCTGGTGCTCGTCCAGCTTCGACTCTATCAGGCCAATGTGCTTCATGTGATCTTCGATCGCGTAGCCGATTTCCGCGACGATCGAGGGCATGAACACGCCGCCCTTCTTGAAGTAGCCGCCGCGCGGGTCGAACACCGCTTTCAACTCTTCAACCAGGAAGGTGGCATCGCCACCCTTGCGGAAGACTGCCGAGATCAGCCGGGTCAGCGCCACCACCCACTGGAAGTGCTCCATGTTCTTGGAGTTGATAAAGACCTCGAAAGGGCGCCGCAACTCGTGCTCGGTACCCTCGTTGAGAATCACATCGTTCACCGTGATGTAGAGGGCATGCTCCGACATCGGCGTCTTTACTTTATAGGTCGAGCCCACCAGCCGTTCAGGCCGCTGGAAGGCTTCGTGCATGTGCACCACATTGCTGGCGGGGACCGCGTCCTGCTCACCGGCGACCGGTTCCGGGGTGGCGCCCTGCTGCAGCACCTTGTAGCTGACAATCTTGCTGCCAATTTTTACCGTCATTGCTCTCTCCGGGCTCAGAACTTGCCGTAATAGCCTTCTTTCAGGGCATCGAACAGGTTCGCCGCCGTGTGCATCTCACCGTCGTATTCCACTTCCTGGTTGCCTTTGAGTTCCACTACGGAACCATCCTCGAGGGTAAACTGGTATACCGTGTTTTCCAGGTCCTGCTCCTTCACCAGTACGCCCTGGAAGGCCTCCGGGTTGAAGCGGAAGGTAGTGCAACCCTTGAGGCCCTTGGCGTGGGCATAGAGATAGATATCCTTGAAATCCTCGAAGGGGTAATCCGTGGGTACATTGGCGGTCTTGGAAATGGAGGAGTCCACCCACTTCTGGGCGGCCGCCTGGATATCCACGTGCTGTTTGGGGCTCACGCTGTCGGCGACGATGAAATAGTCGGGCAGCTTTTCTTCTTCGTGTTCGCTATAGGGCATCGCCCGCGGATTCACCAGGCTGCGGTAGGCCAGCAGCTCAAAGGAAAACACATCGACCTTCTCCTTGCTCTTGCGGCCCTCGCGAATCACATTGCGCGCGTAGTGGTGAGCGAAGCTGGGCTCGATGCCATTGCTGGCATTATTGGCCAGCGACAGGGAGATGGTGCCGGTGGGGGCGATGGATGAATGGTGGGTGAAGCGGGAACCTTTGGCTGCCAGTTCCTCCACCAGTTCCGGTGCAACCTCCGCCACCCGCTGCATGTAGCGGCTGTAGCGCGCGTGCAACACCCTGCCGGGCAGGCGGCCGCCGACGCTGACGCCGTCCCGCGCCATTTCCGGTCGCGCCGCCAGCATTTCCGGGGTCACCTCGAACAGCTCCTCCATGATCGGCGCCGGCCCCTTCTCCTCGGCCAGGGCAATGCCCTGCTGCCAGCCCACCAGGGCCATTTCCCGGGATACTTCCTCGGTGAACTCCACCGAGGCCTCGTCGCCGTAGCACATGCCCAGCATGGTGATGGTGGAGCCCAGGCCCAGAAAACCCATGCCGTGGCGACGCTTGTGCATGATTTCATGGCGCTGCTGCTCCAGCGGCAGGCCGTTGATTTCCACCACGTTGTCGAGCATGCGGGTGAACACGGCGACCACCTCGCGGTAGCGATCCCAGTCGAAGCGGGCCTTGTCGGTAAACGGGTCCAGCACCAGCCGGGTCAGGTTGATGGAGCCCAGCAGGCAGCTGCCGTAGGGGGGCAGCGGTTGTTCGCCGCAGTTGTGGGCGTGCAGACCATTGCCGTCGAAGGTATTGATGCCGGGAACCTGCACATCGTAGACGTCCTCGACGCCGTCCGGTTCGACAGAGGCTACCGTGGCCACAAACCGCTCCCGGTTCAGGCTGCGGGAGTAACCCGCCAACGCGGCGTCCAGTCGCGCCTGCTTGGCGGTATCGGCAAACCCTATGCGCCCGGCATATCCAACCAGGTTGGCGCCACTGATGACCAATTCGTGTTGTGCACGGGTGGCAAAGGTCGCTCTGCTGCCACGGCCGTCGGGCAGCAGTGCTGCACCGGCCTTGCGCCGCTCGCGGTACAGCGTCGAGTTGATGCCCAGGCGCAGCAACATTCGCTGTGCCGCTTCGAGGGTCGCCATATCGGACTGGGCAAGACGCACGCTGACGCCTTTCTCCTGCGAGCCCTGCACCGATCCGTCGGCGTCGAACAGCCCCCGCAACAGGCCGCAGTGAAACTCGCTGGAGGAAGCCTCCGCCCGCGGTGTGAGGGTCTTGTTTCCCGGCGCCATGCCGAGCTCCAGCGCCAGCTGGCGCAGGGCGCCGGTGGCCAGGCGGTACTCGTCGCGCCCGGCCACTTTTTGCCAGCCGGCGAAGTCTGCCCGATGGGGCAGGCTGCGTGCGGCCGCCAACGCCGCCGCCATAACACCCTCGACACCGTCTCCAGTACCACCCTCATTGACCGCCAGGGGCCGCGGCCAGACAGACAGTACCGCCTTGTCGGCCTTCAGCGTGCCATCGCCAAGTAGCAGCCCGATCAGATAGCCTTCGTCCCGGGAGTATGCACCCTGCCAATTGGCGCCGCTGCGATGGTCGTTGAGCAAAACCTGGTCGCCAGCTCGCAGCGCGCCCGCCTCGCACCACTCGGTTTCCAAACGCCAGCGGGTGAGGGCGGATACCCGCCGCACGCGATGGTCAGCAGTAAGCCGCAGGGCGGGACCTTCGCGAGTCTGCAGCCGCAGGACGGCTTTGGTTGCCGTGCGAAAGAAGCCTTCAGCGCCTGTAGCATGGTCGCGGCCATCCACACGGGCGCGGAAGGGCTGGCCGATCAGGTCCGCAACCTGCCGCGGACCATCGGCAGTCTGCACCCAGGTGTCGGCCGTGACGCAGGGGTTGGTCGCGCGGATGTTCTCCTGCCACCAGTTGTTGTTCATCTGGTTGACCCGGTCGATGAGGATGAAACCCGGCTCGGCAAAATCGTAGGTGGAAGCCATGATCATGTCCCACAGCCTGCGCGCCGGCACTGTCTTGTAGACCCTGCAGGCAACCTCGCCACGTTCATTGCTGACATAGCCCTTGGTGACCGGGAACGCGCGCCAGAGCACCAGCGGGTCATTGGCCAGGTCCATGCCCGATTCCTCTACTTCCCTGGCGGTCACCGGGAAGCTCAGCGACCAGTCCGCGTCGCTCTTCACGGCCTCAATGAATTCGTCGGTGATCAGCAGGCTCAGGTTGAACTGCCGCAGGCGACCGTCTTCGCGCTTGGCGCGAATGAAGTCCATGACATCCGGGTGATGGATGTCAAAGGTGCCCATCTGGGCGCCGCGGCGCCCGCCGGCCGAGGACACGGTAAAACACATCTTGTCGTAGATATCCATGAACGACAGCGGCCCGGAGGTATAGGCGCCGGCACCGCTGACGTAGGCGCCCCGCGGCCGCAGGGTGGAGAACTCATAGCCGATGCCACAGCCGGCCTTGAGGGTCATGCCGGCCTCGTGGTTCTTCTGCAGGATGTCGTCCATGGAATCGGTGATGGTACCCGAGACCGTGCAATTGATGGTCGAGGTAGACGGTTTCCAGGCCTCCGCCCCGGCGTTGGAAATGATCCGGCCCGCGGGCAGCGCGCCGTTCTGCAGGGCCCAAAGGAAACGCTGGTACCACTGCTTGCGGGCGCTGTCGGTTTCCTCGACCTCGGACAGGGCGCGGGCGACCCGTTTCAGGGTGTCCGCGATATCGCGATCAACCGGCTTGCCGGCGCGATCCTGGAGGCGATATTTCCGGTCCCAGATATCCAGCGAGGCATCCTGCAGGCCAATATCGACTACCGTGTGCAAAGCCTTGACGACTTCCCCCATGACTCTTGCTCCCGTGACCTGCAGACCCGTCCTAGTGTGCGCGAAGGTCCCCGCCGGTGGCAAGCCGGACAACCACATGCCGGGCTTTTTTTGCCCTGGGCCTACCAGATATTGTGTCGGGTCCGGCCCCGGTAACACCGGCGCCCGATATTGCCATGCGCAGGATCAAGAAAACGCCCAACCCGCTGCCCGCCGCGATGTCTCCGGCGTCCCTGGTTTACCCGCCCGAGCCAGTTGCAAATTTCCTATGGCTGTCCGGGGCGCGACGTTTTACCCGGCTGCGTTCTGCCGCATCATCGGCCCACCAGGATTGACAAGGGACGCCCGTGGGACTCAGAGGACAGGCAGCCATCGTTGGCTGCGCACAATACAGACCCGAGAAATACGCGACCGCGCCGCGGATGTTCCATCTGCAGCAGATTGCCGATCTCGCGGGCCAGGCGCTGGCGGATGCCGGCCTGGGGTTGCAGGACCTGGATGGCCTGGCAGTCAACGGCGCCCACTTCAACGAGGCCTCGGCGTTCGTGCCGGCGGTAGTCGCAGAGTACCTCGGGATCAGGCTCAGCTTCGCCGAAGTCGTCGATCTCGGCGGCACCAGCGCGGTGGCCATGGCCTGGCGCGCCGCCGCAGCGATCGAGCTGGGGCTGTGCCGCGCCGTGCTCTGCGTGCTGCCCGCGCGCCTGGCGCCCGAAGACCCCGATGCAGACCCTGCCGCCCGCGCCCTGGCCATGCGCTTCGGCGCCCACAGCAATCACTACGGCGCACCCGAGGCCGAGTTCGACATCCCTTATGGCCATGTCGGCCAGAATACCGGCTATGCCATGATTGCCCAGCAGTACGCCCATCGCCATGGCTACGACCCGGTTGCCATGGCCACAATCGCGGTTGCCCAGCGCAGCAACGCACAGGCCAACCCCGAGGCGCTGTTTTATGGCCAGCCGCTGACCATCGACGACGTCCTTGCCAGCAAGCTGGTGGCGGATCCGTTGCGTTTGCTGGAAATCGTCATGCCGGTGGCCGGGGGCGCGGCTTTCATTGTCGCCAGCGGCGACATTGCCCGCAACTGCGCGCAGCGACCGGTGGCCATTCGCGGCTGTGGCGAGCAACTGGATTTCAAGTCCCCGAGCTACGCGCGGGACATGACCGTGACCCCGATCGCGGCCGCAGCCCGGCGCGCCTTTGCCATGTCCGGCCTGCAGCCCGCCGACATGCACATGGCCCAGATCTATGACTGCTATACCATCACCGTGTTGCTGAGTCTGGAAGATGCCGGCTTTTGCGCCAAGGGCGAGGGCATGGCGTTCCTGCGCGAGCACGACCTGACCTGGCGGGGAGATTTCCCGCTGAACACCCACGGCGGGCAGCTGTCCTTCGGGCAGGCAGGCACCGCCGGGGGCATGTCGCAGCTGATCGAGGCCGTCACCCAGATCCGCGGACGGGCCGGTGCCCGGCAGCTGCCGTTGCACGACACCGCCTTTGTCTCCGGAACCGGCGGGGTCATGAGCGAGCAGGGCGCCCTGATCCTGGTGGGGGCATGATCATGCAGCAACCGGTACCCCGCCCGACTAGCATCAGCAAGCCGTTCTGGGACGGCCTGCGGGATCGGCGTATCCTCGTTCCCCGCTGCGACCACTGCGGCAGCTGGGTCTTCTACCCGCGCCGGCACTGCCCGCAATGCTGCTCGGTCGCGCTGACCTGGACAGAGATTTCAGGGCAAGCCACCCTCTGCAGTTTCACCCTGGCGCGCATTCCCACCCTGCCCGAGTTCGCGCGGCCGGCACCTCAGAACCTTGCGATCGTGACCCTGGCGGAGGGCTTCAACATGAACAGCGCGCTGGTCGGGGTGGAACCGGGTGCCATGCGCATCGGCATGGCATTGCGGCCGGTGTTCGATGTGATCGACGATAGCGGCGCCACGCGCCTGCTGTTTACTGCAGCAGACTCCTGAATACAGGGGCAGAGAGCGGCTTCAATCGACGAATCCCGCAGCTGCCTGCCACAACAGGCGCATGGCCAGCAACGTCAGCAACAGGTTCAGCGCCACGGCGAAGCGGCGGTCACTGATATAGTGCAGCAGGTGGATACCGATCCAGGTACCCACCAGCCCGGCGCTGATCATTACCGCGATAAAGGCCAGCCAATCCAGAAAGACAAAGCCCGCAAACCCGAATACCAGCGCCTTGGGCGCGTGCTGCAACGTCATCGCCACAGAAAAAGTCGCAACAGTGGCAAAACGGTCGCTATGGACCTGTTTCACAAATGCCGCAACCAGAGGCCCGGTGGCGCCGACAAACATGCTGGCAAAACTCGTCAGCGCCGCCGCCACAAAGGTGCCGGTCACGCCCAGGGCCAGTCGGGGCAGGCGCGGTCCCCAGCACAGATACAGGACAAAGCAGGCGATCGTCAGCTGCCAGAGCCACTCTGGCAGCTCAACCAGCAGCCACGCTGCGAGCAGCGCACCTGCGACGACTCCCGGCGCAAAGAACGCTATCAGGCGCCAGTCGATGTGGCGCCAGGTCAGTAGTACCCTGCCGCTATTGGAGCCAAGCTGGACAATGCCGTGAACCGGGATCAGAGCTGCCGGCGGCAACCACAACGCCAGCAGCAACAGCAGCAACAGGCCCCCACCCGCCCCGAGGCTGGCGGTGATCATCGAGGCGAGAACCGAACACAGGACCAGCACCATGGCCGCCCACGGTTCCAGTGCTGGAGGCAACAGTGACGGCAGCATATCCATGCGTTAGAGGGGCCGAAGCCGGGTCGACTGTAAGAGAGCTGCTGAATGCGCTATCATTCCCGCATGATACTCCGCCTTTTGCTCGCGTTGTTACTGGTACTGCCTGTCGGCGTCTCGGCGGGGCAGCACCAGCACTGTGAGCCGGCGGCTGCCACAACAGCAGATTCCGGCACCTCCACGCAGCATCACACAAGCGGCAAGGGCCAGCATGCCAGCCACGAACTGCAGGCATCGGGAGACTGCAACGGCTGCGACCTTGCCTGCAAGCTGGCCTGTGCCGCTGTTGCGCTGCCCCTGACAGCCGCACCCGCCGCATCACTGCCACCCGGTCGCGTGGCCTCCGGCAGTATCGTTGCCGGCCCGCTGAACCCACACCCGCTGCCATTGCTCAGACCGCCCGCGCACACTCCAGCCTGATGTACCTGACATCCCTGGCACATGCGCAGGGATCAATCTCTACAGCTGGAGAACTCACAGATGAAATACGCAAACTGCGCCCGCCGTCTCGGGCTGGCGCTGGTGCTGGTGATGCTGGCGGCATGCGCCAGCCAGCCACCGGACCATGGGGCAGAGCGGGCGCGGGAAGTGCTTCTGGCCCGCGGGCTGGATACCAGTGTCACCCGGGACCGGTTCCGGGGCGAGCTGACGCGAGCACAGGCGGTCCGGGCAGCCATCCTGTTCCACCCTTCGGTCAGGGCCGAGTATGCGCGCCTCGATATCGCCGCCGCCGATGTCGTTCGCGCCAGTGAACTGCTCAACCCGAGCCTGTCCCTGAGTTGGCTTGATGTCAGCGGCGGCAGCAACGAGCTGACGCTGGGTCTGGCGCAGAGCCTGGCGGCTGTGATGCTGCGACCCGCGCGCCAGCGGATAGCCGCGGCCGATTACGAGCTCGCTGTCTTGTCACTGGCCGATACCCTGCAGCAACTGGCTCTGGACACCGAGGCAGCCTGGTATGCCCTGGTGACTGCGGAGCAGGGATTGCAGGTGCAGGCCCGCGCTTCCGACACTGCCCTGTGGGCCGACGAACTGGGCACTCGCTTCGATGCCGCCGGCAATATCACACCGCTGCAGCGCGCTGAACTCGCGCGCGGCGCCGCTGAGGCTCGCCTCGAGCTGCTGGACGCCGAGCGCCAGCGGGACCGGGCTCGAATCCTGCTCGCACAGCAACTGGCGCTGCCCCATGAGGACTGGACGGTACCTGCCTCGTTGCCACTGCCAGCGGCTGAAGAGCCCGATTCCAAGCAACTGATCGCGCAAGTGCTGGATACACATCCCGAGCTGCAAAGACTGGCCTGGGAGCGACAGCGATTGTTGAGCGTGAGTGACAACGCCAGAGGGGAGAGCTGGCTGGACGATGCGGAGGTCGGGGTGGAGCATGAGCGTGCTGGCGACGAGCGGGCAACAGGACCCGAACTCGCTTTCCGCTTGCCGCTTTGGCACCGAAACGCGGGGACCCGGCTGGCATTGGCCGCAGAACTGGAGCTGCTGGCAGCAAGGGAGGCGACCCTGCGCGACCAGCTGCCGCGGCAGTTGCGCCTGCATCTGGAAGCGCTGTCCCGGATCAGGGCCGCGATAGAGATCAGGGAGAAAGCGCTCCTGCCAGCGTTGGCGGAGGAGGTCGCTGCACGCCAGGACCGCGTCAATTTCATGCTCGATGGCGTATTCAACCTGCTCGCCAGCAAACAGGCCGAACTCAACGCCTGGCGCGAGCATGTCGCCACGCTCGGGGATTACTGGCACCAGCAGGTAGAGCTCGCGAGCACGGCGGGACGCGCTGCAACTCCAGCGGGCTCGGGCCAGCTGGATGTGTCAGCAATTGCCCCTCCCGAGAACAGCGAGCAGACACCGGAACAACATGAACAGCACCAGCACCATGGGAGACACCACTGATGAAGCGCAGAGACTTCCTGCTGGCCAGCGGCAGCGTATTGCCGGCACTGGCCATCACCCGGGCAATGGCCGACAGCGGCCACGTTCACAACAACCAAGGCGAGCCCTCAGCAGGCCACCGCGACCCGCAGGGCTACAGGCCCGTGCACACCCCCAACGGCTGGACCCTGCCTCATCGCATGGTCGACGGGGTCAAGGAATTCCACCTGGTGGCAGAAGAAATCGAGCACGAATTTGCCCCGGGTTCGAAGGCGAAGTGCTGGGGCTATAACGGCACCAGCCCGGGACCGACCCTGGAGGCCGTCGAAGGCGACCGGGTCAGGATCTATGTCAGCAACCGGCTGCCCGAGCACACCAGTATCCACTGGCACGGGTTGATCCTGCCATCCGGCATGGACGGGGTTTCCGGCCTGACCCAGCCCGCCATCCAGCCGGGCGAAACCTTCGTCTACGAATTCACCCTGCAGCAGCACGGGACCCACATGTACCACCCCCACGCGGACGAAATGGTGCAGCTCGCCATGGGCATGATGGGGCTGTTCATTATTCATCCCAAAGACGGTGAGCCCGAACCCATCGATCGCGACTACGCCATCCTGTTGCACAACTGGGCCATGCACCCCGGCACCTCCCGACCGGACCCGGCAGTCATGGTGGAGTTCGACCTCTGGACCATGAATTCAAAGGTGTTCCCGGCCATAGACACCCTGGTCGCAGCCAGCGGCGAAAGGGTGCGTATCCGGCTGGGCAACCTCTCCATGTGGAACCACCCGATCCACCTGCACGGCGTACAATTCCAGGTGACTGGCAGCGACGGCGGGCGCTGGCCCCGGGAGCAGTGGCGCAGCGAGGTGACGGAAATCATCGGTGTCGGCCAGATGCGCGATATCGAATTTGTCGGGGTACCCGGTGACTGGGCCTTCCACTGCCACATGTCACATCACACCATGAATCCCATGGGCCACGATCTGCCCAACACCCTGGGCGTGAACCAGGATGGGGTAGAGGAGAAGATACGCACCCTGCTGCCAGGCTATATGGCGATGGGCGAGCACGGCATGGGCGAGCATCAGGACCATACCGACAGCGGCCACATGACCGGGCCGCCGAATACCCTGCCGATGATGATGGGCAAGGGGCCGTTCGGCAATATCGAGATGGGCGGCATGTTCACGGTAGTGAAGGTCCGGGACGGCCTGGCGGCAGGGGACTTCCGGGACCCCGGCTGGTATCGGCACCCGGAGGGCGAAGTTGCCCGCCGCGTCAGCGCCGATCCGGACTACGGTCAACCGGCACGACGGGGTAAACTGGCGGGACCGAAGAGCGAGACCTTGCCGGTCCCCAAACGGCAGGGCCACCAGCACTGATACAGGAACCAATGGACATACCAGACTACTCACAGTTGCTCGGCCAGTTCAGCAGTCTGGGGATTGCTCTCGGTATTGGCCTGTTGGTGGGAAGCGAACGCGGCTGGCACCATCGGGGCCACTCTGAAGGCGGCCGTGTCGCGGGCATCCGCACCTTTACCCTGCTGGCGCTACTGGGCGCGGTGGTCGCGGTGGTCTCCACGACGCTGGTCCCGCAGCAGGCGGCGCTGATCTGTGCGCTGGTATTCATTCCCCTGGGACTGCTGTTGGCCGCGGGCTATGTACAGGAGTCCCGCCGCGACGGGGATGTGAGTATCACCACGGCCGTTGCGGCAATGGCGACCTACTGGCTGGGAGCCATGCCGGCGTTTGAGCTGGCATTGCCGGCGGCGGCGAGCGCTGTGCTGTTGGCGCTGCTGCTGCACCTGAAGGAGACATTGCACCACTGGGTACAAGTGCTGGATCGCCAGGAGCTGACGGGTACCCTCCAGTTTCTGGTGGTCTCCGTGGTCGTGCTGCCGCTACTGCCAGACCAGGATTTCGGGCCCTGGGGCGCCATCAACCCCTGGCGCCTGTGGTGGATGGTGGTACTGATTTCGGGCCTGTCGTTGCTGGGTTACTTTGCCATGCGCCTGGTCGGCCCCCGGCGCGGGATTCTGGTCACTTCGCTGGCAGGGGGGCTCGCCTCCTCAACGGCGGTGACCGTCAGCCTGTCACGCCTGCACCAGCACGACAGCCAGACCAGGGCACTCACGGCGGGCATACTGGTCGCCTGCAGCACCATGTTCAGCCGGGTGCTGGTGGTTATTTTTGTCCTCAAGCGCGACCTGTTGTTGCCTGCCTTGCTGCCTCTCGGCAGCGGCATGCTGATGCTGCTGGGCATGGCCCTGTGGCATTTGCGACATCCGCAGAAGGGCGAGGTCAAGCAACCAACCGTGAGCAACCCGTTTCAACTGCTGCCGGCACTGCAGTTCGGTGCACTGCTCGCCGTGGTCATGGTGGCGGTCGAGGGGCTGCTGGCGTGGTTTGGGGAGCAGGGGCTCTTCCTGCTGTCGATCGTGACCGGAGTCGCCGATGTCGACCCGATAGTGCTGTCGCTGGCACCGAAGGCAGAGGCACAGCTGTCTGCCGGGCTGGTGCTGATGTGTATCTGCCTGGCCGCGGCGACCAATACCGTAATGAAGGGGGTTTACTGCCGCATCCTGGGCGGGGCGACGCTCGGCAACCAGGTATTGTTGCCAACCATTGCCTGTGCGGTGCTGGTCATTGCTCTGGCGGCGGCAGTCACGACCCTGGGCTGAACACGTCGCCGCGCTGGCCGAGCGTGATTTCGCCGCCGACGATAACCCGGCAGCAGACTCCGCCGCGCCAGTCCGGCTCCAGGGCGGCCCGCAGCCCGGGCCGAGCCTGATCCATGCGCTCACAGGGATCGGTTTCCCGGGTAATCTGCAGTACCAGGTCGCCGATACGCAGAGTGCTCCCCACATGCGCGGGGGTGAACTCCAGGCCACTGACAAGCAGGTTGGCCCGACGTGTCATCCACGGCAACGCTTCCCCCAGCTCGGCACAGGCCCTGGCCCAGCTCTCACTGCTCAGCACGGTCACCTGGCGCCGGCCAGGCTTGCCGCGAAAGTCCCCCTCAACGCCGCGCTCCGGGGTCACCCGTGCCCGCTCGCAGGCGACCATCGGCGCCCTGGAGCGGGCACGAACGGCTATACCACAAAGTTCTATCATCTGCCGTCAGCTCCCGGCCGCCAGTCATCGTTGCAGAGCGGCTATTAAAGCCCAGTAGCGCACCTTTTACCAAGTGTCCCGGTTTCGCTGCGGCCACCACGTCCCAGACTGCCAGCGCAGGTTGTTCCCGACGGGCCCGCTTGCCACAAGTTCGGCGCTCCGCCTGTCCAGATGCTGCCGAGCCCCTGACCGGCGGAAACCACCTGTGGTGTTGTCTGACCTCGTTACAGCGGCCGCTTTGTCCTATAGGCGGTCATTGAGCTAACCTCGTCAGTATCAACGCCCGTAGTTCATTTTCGTAGTTATCGGATACCTCTTTGAACACTCTGGAGCCAAACATCCGGGTCAAAGTGGGCCCTGAAACAGCAAAGTAATGGGCAGCCCCCAGTAACTGATACACCATCGCCAAAGCCTGCCCACGGGTTTTTGTCCGGTGTGCATCGATCATCAAAGCAGTATCCACCAGAGTCTCCAGATAGGGCTGCAGGTACCAGCTGGCAGCCTTGCTTGCCCGTTGTTCATTATCCAGTAGCTCCCGCATGATCAGGCGTGCGGAGTCCTGGTCGCTCATCAGGTTTCTCAGCTGTGCCTCTATTAGAGCTGCCAGGCGTTCTGCTGCGTCAGGTTCTCTCTCGATTATCTCCTGAGTGGCTGACATCAGCTCATCTGAAATTGCCTGCAGTACTTCGCCGTACAGCTTCTCCTTACTGCCAAAATAATGGAGCAGGGCCTGCTTGGTGAGCCCCATCTGCTCGGCGATGGCCGCGATACTGACACCATAAAAACCCTTGGCGGCGAACAGGCGCTGGGCGGTGATTATGAACTGTTCGCGTGTTGACATGGACTGGCGCATTCTCCCAGGTTATCAGGCGAGAGTGTATCGCAGTACTTGACCCCCTACCATTCGGTAAGTAATACTTTTACCTACCGATTGGTAAGTCGTATGCGGGGATAACACAATGGACAGAGAAATAGAGGTAGCCTTGCTGAAGGAACTGGTCGAACTGCACGAGTGCAGCTCGCCTTTCCTTGATGAACACTGGGTCAAAATTGATTGCGAGCGGTATCTTTCCGAGGCGGTTTTCACGCGGGAGCGTGACCGTATCCATCGCCGGCTGCCACAGATTGCTGCCCATGTTTCCTCGCTTCCTGGTCCCGGTTCTTTTGTTACTCGTGAGGTAGGCGGGGCCGCTCTGTTACTTACCCGCGACCGGGACGGCAGGGTTCGGGCGTTCTACAACCTCTGTCGTCATCGAGGCGCGCAACTGGTACCGGAATCGTCGGGATGCAAGCACAGATTCAGCTGCCCCTACCATGCGTGGACCTGGAGCAACACTGGTGAGCTGATTGCCGTACCTCATGAGAAAAACGGCTTTCCCGGCCTGAATCGCGCAGAACACAGTTTGCACTTTGTACCATGCGAGGAGCACGCAGGTTGGATCTGGGTTAGTCTGGCAGAAGGGGCTGAAAATATCGACGTGCCGGGGCACTTGGGGAGGATGGCGGAATACATCGAATCCATGGGTGCGAATGATCACGTGATTTTTGACAGTGTCATCCTGAACATTCCCGCTAACTGGAAACTGCTGGTGGAAGGAGGGCTTGAAGCCTACCACTTCCGTGTAGCGCACAGGAATACAATTGCCCCGCTATTCCTCGACAATCTGTCATCCTATCGCTGCTTTGGACCCCACATTTGTTCTATTCTTCCCCGCAGCACACTGCCTGAACTCAAGCAACAGCCTGTTGATGAGTGGGTCTTGGGCGAGCACGCCAACGTGCTATACAGCGTTTTTCCGACCTCACAGTTCCTCGTTCAGGAAGACCATTTTATCTGGATACAGAGTTCGCCTGTTGCGGCCGACCGCACGTGCCTGGAACTGTCCACCATGATCCCAAAGCAGGCAAATACCTCAGAGCGTCATGATTACTGGACCAAGAATCACAATCTTACAATCAAGACGCTAATCGAAGACTTCGACCTGGCCGAGGGAATTCAGAGCGGCCTTCTCAGTGGCGCCAAGCAGCATTTGAACTTTGGTCGCTTCGAGGGGGCGCTGGCAGCGTTCAATCAATCTGTCGACAAGCAACTCGCGGATTAGTATCGAAGCCCACCGACCGCTGCGAGCGTACGAAATGCTCCCACTGCACGAGCGGTGAATGACGTCTTTGAGGTGTTAACTGCCGTTGCCCGAATCGCATTTTTCGTCGTTGGAAGCGGCCTTCCATAGCAAGCTCACATTACAAAATGTCACCAGGTTCGCCCTGCTCGACAGAACGAAACCAGTTGCAAAATCAAGACATCAAAAAGATCGGCTGCCAGGTCCCAATACGGTGACAAATTTTCAAACAGCGTGAGAACCAACAGGGGTCTGTGACACCCAAAAACATACCGGCCGATTGATCGGGCCTGGTTCATCCGCCAGCGCGATGGTCGCATAACTGACGGCTTCATCGAATTATGATCATGAATTGTTGGCCGCCAACATCTCCGCGGTCAGGGGTATTTCATCTGCTCATAGACAGTATTCATGCACGGGCGACAAACCCGGCTCCTCTTTGGCCAATTTTCCCAGCCCAGCCCTCAGATCTCGCAAGAACGCACTCCCTGGATAGTCCCTGGCAGCATCTATGGCCAGCCACACATCGCCGGGGCGCTCCTGGAGCAGGCAAGCGAGAAGCGGTACAACCTGTTGCATGTCTTTCCTGGCCTTGACAGCTTGGCCCGTGTTGCGGCGCCGGGCAATGACGACTTTGTGCAGCGCGTATCGCGCCGGACTGGGCACATTGACCAACACGCCGTCCTTGTGCAGCAACAAGGCTTTCACCGTATCCTCCAGTAGGTAATCGATGAAAATCAGTGGCTGCGCATATCCATCCACGGCCCGCACGTATCTGGCACCACCCTCCGGTTTGCCTTCTTGCGGGGTGATCAGGTCTAGGCGAAACACGCTGCCACGAATTTTGAAGCTCGTCGCGGGCGACTTCGGGTCGAACATGGGTACTTCCAGTAATCCCTGTTCAGCGTCGAGCAACACATCCTTGATCGGCTGGCGCTTGGGCAGAACCAGCATCGCCTTGTCCGAGACGGCGAGGTCCACGTCCTGTGTCACGGTCGTGTAGGCAGGCCACGCACAACTCAGGATATTGCCAATGGCGATGTACGCAAAGGAGCCTATGAGCACACCGCCCGCGTCGAAATACCCAGCGATCTCGACGGCCTTAAGCACTTTGTAGGCGCGGTGTGGTGTGGGTGTGCAGCCCGCAGCGAGCGCCATTGCCACCGCTTTTTCGCGGTGGATGGAACTTGACTGACCTTCCTTCCAAAGCGCCTTTTGGCGCTCGATAGCAGCACGAAGATCAGGAGAGTCCTGGCCAAGGTAGAAGGATCTTTCTGTCCCCGACAGACGAAAGCGAAGGTACCAGTAGTCTCTGCCAGACAGGTTTTTTTTCAGGAAGTCAAAGTTTCCGCGCTGTTCATTTCTGCGCTGTGACAGCGCCTGCTCATAGGCCTCTGCGTAGGCCAGTGCAGCGCTGCCGGAGAGTGAGCTATACTGCGGCGCCATGATTTAGGTCCATTGTGAAATTAGTGTGGACCTAAAATATCAAGCGGAACACCTTAGGTCCATACTATTAACTATTTTTTCACAAGCTACCCTTTCTCACAGCCGAATCTCAACTTTACGAGCTGATCTAGCTCGGCTGAACGTGAAACTGATCAGAAGAGCGGCGTGGCTCAAACGTCCAGGTTGGCAACCGAAAGTGCGTTCTCTTCGATAAACTCCCGTCGGGGCTCGACATGGTCTCCCATCAGAGTGGTGAAGATCAGGTCTGCCGCCATGCCGTCCTCGACTGTAACCTGCAGCATGCGACGCGCCTCCGGGTCCATGGTGGTTTCCCACAGCTGGTCCGGATTCATTTCCCCGAGGCCCTTGTAGCGCTGAATGTTGTAGCCCTTGCGGGCCTCGCTCATCAGCCAGCTGAGCCCCTCTTCAAAACTCCGGGTGACGAGAGTCTTGTCGCCGCGCTGGAAGTAGCCATCCTCGTCGATCAGGGTATTGAGGGTTTGCCCCAGGGCCACCATGCTGCGGTACTCACCTGAAGAGAAGAACTCGTGGCGATATTCTTTCTCGGTTTCCACACCGTGTGCCAGGAGCTTGACCACCGGGTAGTGACTCTGGCGCTCATGATCCTTGCGCACAGTCACCGTATACTCGGCACCCTTGGGCGCCACGGTTAGCAAGCGCTCACTCAGCTGCTCTGCAAAAGCAATGACAGCGGCTTCATCCTGCATCTCTTCCGGCATCAGGGTGCCACCGTACACCAGCTGCCAGAGTACCGGCGGAGCGTACAGGCGACCCAACCGTTCGATGGTGGCCGCCACCTTGCGGAAACGGGCAACCAGCTCCTCGAGCCCGGCACCGGTAACCGGCGGTGCCTCCGGGTTCACGATAATCGCCGCCCCCTCCAGCGCGCCCTGGGTGAGATAGCTGTTCAGCGCTTCGTCGTCCTTGAGGTACTGGCTCTGCTTACCGCGGGAAATCTTGTAGAGGGGCGGCTGGGCAATGAATATATGGCCGCGGTCGATCAGTTCCCGCATCTGGCGGAAGAAGAAGGTCAGCAGCAGAGTACGAATATGCGAGCCGTCGACATCCGCGTCAGTCATGATAATGATGCTGTGGTAACGCAACTTGTCGGCATTGAACTCGTCCTTGCCGATCCCGCAGCCCAGCGCGGTGACGATGGTTCCGACTTCCGCTGAACCCAACATCTTGTCAAACCGCGCCTTCTCAACGTTAAGGATCTTGCCCTTCAGTGGCAGAATAGCCTGAAACTTCCTGTTGCGCCCCTGTTTGGCGGAGCCACCCGCTGAGTCACCCTCTACCAGATAGAGTTCCGACAGGGCAGGGTCTTTCTCCTGACAGTCAGCCAATTTCCCGGGCAGGCCCGCGATGTCCAGTGCGCCCTTGCGCCGGGTCATGTCCCGGGCCTTGCGGGCTGCCTCGCGAGCACGGGCGGCGTCCAGCATTTTGCCCACAATGGCCTTGGCTTCACTGGGGTTTTCCAGCAGATAATCATTGAAGCGGGCGTTCATGGCCTGCTCCACCGCGGTTTTGACCTCCGAGGACACCAGCTTGTCCTTGGTTTGAGAGGAAAACTTGGGGTCCGGCACCTTGACCGAGATAATACCGGTCAGACCTTCCCTGGCGTCATCCCCGGTGGTCGACACCTTGGCCTTCTTGGCCAGCCCTTCGCGTTCAATATAGCTGTTCAGGCTGCGGGTGAGGGCGGTGCGAAAGCCTGCAAGGTGGGTACCACCGTCCCGCTGCGGGATATTGTTGGTGTAGCAGTAGATATTCTCTGCAAAGGTATCATTCCACTGCAGGGCGATTTCCACGCCAATGCCGTCGTCTGTATCCAACTGGAAGTGGAACGGTTTGTTGACCGTAGCCTTGTTGTGGTTCAGATAGTCGACGAAAGCCCGCAAACCACCTTCATACTGGTAGTTCTCCTCGCGACCCGAGCGTTCGTCCTTGAGGTGTATATTGACCCCGGAATTGAGAAATGCCAACTCCCGTACTCGCTTTGCCAGCTGGTCAAAGTGAAACTCAATGTTGGTAAAGGTCTCGGGGGAGGGCCGGAACCGGATAGCGGTGCCAGAACCGTCGGTTTCGCCGATGATGGCCAGCGGAGCTTGCGGCACACCATGGATATAGAGCTGTTCGTAGCGCTTGCCTTCCCGGCGGATAGTGAGTGTCAACTCCTCGGAGAGGGCATTAACCACTGAAACACCAACACCGTGCAGGCCACCTGAGACCTTATAGGAGTTGTCGTCGAATTTACCACCGGCGTGCAGCACCGTCATGATGACCTCGGCGGCGGATACCCCTTCCTCATGCATTTCGGTGGGCACACCGCGCCCATCATCACTGACCGTCACCGACTCATCTGGATGGATAATGATATCGATCCTGGTGCAGTGGCCAGCCAAAGCCTCGTCAATGGAGTTGTCAACAAGTTCGAACACCATGTGGTGCAGGCCTGTGCCGTCATCGGTGTCACCGATATACATGCCCGGTCGCTTGCGAACCGCATCCAGGCCCTTGAGGACCTTGATGCTGGAGGAATCATAACTGTGCTCATTCTCGTTCATCAAAAAACTCTCACATCAGCTTTCAGGTGGTAAAACCCTTTGTTGCGCGGCTTTTCTACGGGAGCGGCATGTAACCCGTTCATCAGTCCTGATGTTCCCGGCGCGCAATCTGCGCACCCCCATCCTCAACATCGGGGATCGCCGCCGAGTGCACACCGCCATGTTCCACGTGAAACATGGCGGGAGCCACGCCCGCTGGCCACAGCCCCTCAAGATCCGACTTCGCGACACAGGTAATAAATACCTGCGCCTGCAATTCTTCGAGCGCTTCACAGACCAGCGCGCAGTGTCTTGCGTCCAGTTCCGCAGGCAGGTCATCGACCAGGTAAACGCACGCCGACACATCCTCGCGGATGAGAGACATCAGCTGCCCCTGTGCCAACTTCAGCCCACAGACCACGAGCTTCTGCTGCCCGCGGGACAGTGTTTCTGCGGCAGAATACCCGTCGGCTGTGACCTTGATGTCTGCGCGCTGGGGTCCAATATGGGTATAACCCTGCTCAATATCCGCCTGGGCCCCGACTTCGAGCGCCTCCCTGTAACTCAGCGACTTCTCCCAACCCTTGCGGTATCTCAACTCCAGCCCCCCCAGTGAGGGGGCCAGGCGCTCCATAATAGCCCGGAAACTGGGGGCCAGCGCCTCAAAATACCGGAGCCGGAACTCATGAATCCGTTCACCGCTGGCGGCCAGATCGCGAGTCCATACCGACAACTCAGAAGGGACAAGTTTACCATGCCGGAGTAGCTTATTGCGCTGTTTCAGGCAACGCTGAAATCGCTGCCACTCCGCAAAGAAGCGTTGTTCCACGTGGAACACACCCCAATTGAGAAATTGTCGGCGCGCGGCCGGTGCCCCTGTCAGCAGGTCAAAGCTGGCAGCATTGATTACCTGTAACGGCAAATGCGCGAGGAGCTCTGATACGGACCGAACCGCCTGACCCCTGAGCTTGATCTGCACTTCGCCAGAGAGGGTGCGCTGAACTGCGACAGGTACGCGGCCACGACTGCTGGTGGCGGCAGTGGTCAAGCCATATACCGTGCAGTCCTGTTTGCCATGGGTGATCAAGGAGCGAGTGGCGCCCTGGCGAAAACTGCGGGCCATGCCCAGCATGTGGACCGCTTCCAGCACACTGGTCTTGCCGCTGCCGTTGGCGCCGAAAAAAATGTTGATGCGCGCCAGATCCTGCAGCGTTATCTGCTCCAGGTTCCGGATATGGTGGATCTGGAGTTGGGTTAACAAAACACCCCGTCAGAGCCGCATTGGCATGACGACATAGAGAGAATCGCCATCGTCTGACTCTTCCAGCAGGGCGCTGCTGTTTGGGTCCGACATGGAAAGCTTGACCTTCTCTCCACTGAGCACACCCAGAACATCCAGCAGATAGCTGACATTGAAGCCAATCTCCACTGTATCGCCCTGGTACTCGACCGACACCTGTTCCTCCGCCTGCTCCTGCTCGGGGTTGTTGGCAACGATCTCGATGACGTCCGGCGCCAGCTTCAGGCGTACGCCGCGATATTTCTCGTTGGACAGGATAGCGGTGCGGGTGAATGCCTGCCGCAGGTCCAGCCGCGAGCCGATAATAACCTTGTCTGCCGCGCGCGGCAGGACACGCTCATAATCGGGGAACTTGCCGTCCACCAGCTTGGATGTGAAGGTGAAGTCGGTGGTCGTTGCGCGCAGATGATTGGTCCCGAGCACCACGGCAATATCCTCAGCTTCATCCAGCAACAGCCGGGAGAGCTCCAGAACACCCTTCCGCGGTAAGATCACCTGGATGTCATCCTCGACGGGAATCGGTTCGGAAAGTGTGCACATCGCCAGGCGATGGCCGTCAGTCGCAACCACCCGCAGTCGGCCACCCTTGACCTCCAGCAACATGCCGTTGAGGTAATAGCGAACGTCTTGCTGCGCCATGGCAAACCCGGTGCGCTCGATCAGGCGCTTGAGCTGGCCCTGCTTGATAGTGAACCGGTGCGTGCCTGCCCCTTCTTCCACGCTGGGGAAGTCGCGGGCTGGCAGCGTGGACAGGGTGAAGCGACTGCGGCCCGAGCGAACCGTAACCTTGCTCTCTTCAACAGTGAAGGCAATGTCGCTGCCTTCCGGTAGCGACTTGCAGATGTCTACCAGTTTGCGCGCCGGCACCGTGACCTCGCCGGGGGTGGTCGCCGGCTCCGCAAGCTGGACCCGCCCAACCAGCTCTACCTCGAGGTCAGTACCCGAGAGCGAAAGCTGGTCCCCCTCCAACACCAAAAGTACATTGGACAGAATTGGCAGCGTCTGCCGCCGCTCCACCACGCCCGCCACCAGGTTGAGCGGCCTCAGCAATGCATCCCGTGAAATCGAGAACTTCATAGATCCAGGTTCCTTCCAAACGCGCCTACGTCGTCAGCGAGCGCAGCAAATTTTTGTAGTCTTCCCGAATATCGGAATTGGTTTCGCGAAGCTCCTTTATTTTACGGCATGCATGCAACACTGTCGTGTGGTCTCTGCCACCAAAACTGTCGCCAATCTCCGGCAAGCTATGGTTGGTCAACTCCTTGGCCAAAGCCATGGCGACCTGACGAGGCCGGGCGACCGAACGACTGCGCCGACGCGACATCAGGTCCGCTACCTTGATCTTGTAGTATTCCGCCACTGTCCGCTGGATATTATCAAGGCTGACCTGCTTGTCCTGCAGGGCCAGCAGATCCTTGAGGCTCTCCTTGATCAGCTCTACATCCACCGGCTTCCCCGTGAAGTGAGCGCTCGCTATCACCCTCTTCAGCGCGCCCTCCAGCTCACGCACATTGGACCGAATTCGTTGTGCAATAAAGAAGGCCGCATCCGGCGGCAGGTCAATCCTCGCCTGGCTGGCCTTGTTCATCAGAATCGCCACCCGGGTCTCGAGTTCCGGAGGCTCCACCGCGACCGTCAGGCCCCAGCCAAACCGGGATTTCAAGCGCTCTTCAAGACCATCAATTTCCTTCGGGTAACGGTCGCAAGTGAGGATCATTTGCTGACCCCCCTCAAGCAAGGCATTAAACGTGTGGAAAAATTCTTCCTGCGAGCGATCTTTCTTCGCAAAAAACTGGATATCGTCGATCAGCAGGGCATCCACTGACCGGTAATAGCGCTTGAAATCACTGATGGCATTGAGCTGCAATGCCTTGACCATGTCGGCCACGAATCGCTCCGAATGCAGGTAAACCACCTTGGCTTCCGGGTTCTGCTGCTTCAACGCATTGCCTACAGCATGCATGAGGTGGGTCTTGCCAAGGCCCACGCCGCCGTAGAGAAACAGGGGATTGTAGGACTCACCTGGATTCTCGGCGACCTGCCGCGCAGCCGCCAATGCCAACTGGTTCGACTTGCCCTCCACGAAATTGTCGAATGTGTAGTGATCTACCAGATGGTGTTGTTGCCCCGGCTCGTCTGCGGCCCTGGGCCGCTGCTGCAGTGCTTCGCGACCAGCCGCGGCACCGGCAAAGCGCTCCCGGTTGGGCATGACTGAAGGCACCGCCTGCACCGGAGCGGCTGGCCGCAACTCGGCAATGTTGCTCCCGCTTACCGCGTAGCCCGAGACCGCGGGCGCCATTGACGTTGCGTGGCCCTGGGAGACCGAGCGCTGGCGACTTTGACTGTTCACCCCGGCACCCTGCGCAGTGCCAATTTCCAGTACCAGGCTCAGCGAGGCACCGCTGTCGAGCTCCCGCAGCAACTGGTGAATACGCGGCGCAAACTTGTCGTTGACGAAATCCTTGATAAAGCGGTTGGGGGCGAACAATGTGAGCTGCTGTCCACTCTGGCTCGCCTGCAGCGGACGAATCCAGGTGTTGAATTGCTGCGAGGGCAACTCATCCTGAAGCCTGCTCACGCATTGCTGCCATACTACATCAGGCAAAACCTTCCCCTTGGGACCCTTGATAACTCTGGCCCTGCTTGCAAAACAATTTGTTGACCTGCGAATGTTGTATCCTGTTAGCAACCCGGTTTTCTGCTGGCCGGTGCGCTGATCATACTCCCCTTGTGGCGAGTTATCCACACCTCTGGCAAATTTAATCTTAGGTATTTTTACATTATATTTCAGTTACTTAGTGTTTTTTTGGTGGTTTTTTAACCACTCGAACAAAAACTTTGCGGGGGTGTGTTTTTCTGTGCATAACCTGTTTATATCTTTTGGGGAAGATGTGCGTTGATGGTCACAACCCGCGCCACTGCTGGCTTTTGATCCACGCTCGCCAGCGCCCCGCGAGGGCCCCCGATGCGGTCCCCGGCCCGGCTCGGGAAAGGCAAATAAAGAGCCGCGCACGCATTGAATTACGCCCGGCGTTTCTCTAGAATACCCAACCTTTTTTGCAGTCTTCCTTTCCGCCCACGTGAGCACCATGGAGCGAAGAGAGGTCTCTGCCTTCTATTTATTACCCACTATTGGATTCGAGTCATGAAAAGAACCTTTCAGCCCAGCGTCATCAAACGCAAGCGCACCCACGGTTTTCGCTCGCGGATGGCTACCAAGAACGGCCGTCTGGTGCTGAGCCGCCGGCGGGCGAAGGGTCGCAAGCGCCTCGCCGCCTGATGGGCTGTTTGCTGCGTGGGCGCCATCGCTGACCGCGACGGGACTTCCGCCTCCTTTGGCAAGTCCAGGCGCCTGCTCACAGCAGGCCAGTACCGGGCGGTGTTCGATGATGCCGCCGTCAAGGTATCGCACCGAAACCTGCTGCTGCTGGCACGGATCACTGACCATCCGCAATCCCGGCTGGGCCTGGTCATCGCCAAGAAAAACGTGCGCAAGGCCGTACAACGCAACCGGATCAAGCGCGTTGCCCGCGAATTGTTCCGGCAGCTGCCCCCGGCGTATCCGCCGCTGGACGTTGTCCTGCTGGCTCGTCGGGGTCTGGACGAACTAGACAACACCGCGCTGTTCGCAGCCCTGGGGGAACAATGGCAGAAGCTGGCCCGCAATGCTGCCAGAACCCCGCAAACGCGAGGCAACTGATGCGCAAGCTTCTGATCTACATCATCTCGCTGTATCGCTATGCCGTCAGTCCCTTCCTCGGGGACAATTGCCGGTTCCACCCCAGCTGCTCTCACTATGCCCAGGATGCCATTGCGCTGCACGGTGTTCTCAAGGGGAGCTACCTGACACTGCGTCGCATCGGCAAGTGCCATCCATGGCACGAAGGTGGAGTCGACCCGGTACCACCCTGCAAGCACACTCACTGACAAAGCTGACCACCTATTATGGATTTGCAACGTACTTTGTTGATCGGCGCCTTCGCCCTGCTGTCATTCATGCTGCTGACCGAATGGGTCGCTTTCAAGGACGAGCGAACCACAGCGTCCCAACCGACCGCGACGCGGTTGCTGAATGGCGCCGATGGAGAGGGTACCGCTGCGGTACCTGAACTGCCGGCGCTCGAGAGTCCGGCGGTTGCCGCCGTCGACAACGAGGACCTGCCCAAGGCACCGCAATCTGCTGACGAAGAACCGATTGCCAGTGCCGGTTCGACAGGGTCCCCGGACCAGCGCATTGTCCTGGTCCGCACGGATGTACTGGAGCTGGCCATCGATCTCGTTGGCGGCGACATTATCGAGCTGGCGTTGCCCGAACATCTGGAAGAAATAGATCAACCCGACCAGCCCTTTGTCCTGCTGGAGCAAAACGACCGCCGCACCTATGTTGCCCAGAGCGGCCTGATAGGGCCCGATGGCATCGACAGCGATGCCAGAGCCCGCTTCACCGCCGGCAAACAGCACTATGAACTCTCCCCGGGGCAGGACACGCTGGTTGTCGACCTCCACTGGCAGGGATCGAATGGTATCGATGTCAGCAAGCGCTTCACTCTGCGCCGCGGCGATTACCTGATGGACGTCAGCTACATTATCGACAACCGCAGCAGCGAGCGCTGGCAGGGCAACCTGTTCGGGCAAATCAAACGCGACAGCAGCGAGGATCCCACTTCGGATTCCAGCGGCATGGGCCTGCAACCGTTTCTCGGCGCCGCCATCACCCAGCCTGACGAGCGCTTCACCAAGTTCAGTTTCAAGGACATGCGTGAAGACCCCTTCCGCAAGCAGTTGCCGGGCGGGTGGATTGCGATGATCCAGCACTATTTCCTCAGCGCCTGGATACCGAATCCCGACCAGAGCCACACCTACAGTACCCGGGTCACCTCCAGCGGCTTCAACATCGCCGGCTTCACCAGCCCCGCCCTGGTCCTGGACCCGGGCCAACAGGGCTCCGTGGGAGCCAGTTTCTACGCCGGGCCGAAGGACCAGTATCGGCTGCAGGAGATATCGCCCTATCTGGAGCTCAGTGTCGACTATGGCTGGCTGTGGTGGATTGCACAGCCGCTGTTCTGGCTGCTGACCAAAATCCAGAGCCTGGTGGGGAATTGGGGGGTGGCCATAATTGCGCTCACGGTGCTGATCAAGACCGCTTTTTTCAAGCTGTCCGCCACCAGCTACCGGTCCATGGCCAATATGCGCAGGGTGGCGCCCAAAATGCAGGATATCCGCGAGCAGCATGCGGATGACAAGACCAAGCAGTCCCAGGCCATGATGGAGCTGTACAAAAAGGAAAAGATCAACCCGATGGGCGGCTGCCTGCCCATCCTGGTGCAAATGCCCGTGTTCATCGCCTTGTACTGGGTGCTGATGGAAAGTGTCGAACTGCGCCATGCACCGTTTGCGCTCTGGATCGATGATCTCTCGGTCATGGACCCCTACTTCGTGCTGCCATTGATGATGGGGGCCAGCATGTGGTTCATGCAAAAACTCAACCCGCCACCACCGGACCCGATGCAGGCCAAGATCATGCAATGGCTGCCCGTCATCTTCACCTTCTTCTTCCTCTGGTTCCCGGCAGGGCTGGTACTGTACTGGGTGGTCAACAACCTGCTGTCGATGGCCCAGCAGTACCTGATCACGAAACAGATCGAGAAGGGGGCCGCCAAGCCCAGGGCCTGACACCGCGGTATCCCGCCCACCCGGGCCGGCCTATACTGGCGCCATGATTTCTGCACTCGGCATGGACGACGATACCATCGCTGCCGTCGCGACCGCTCCGGGCCGCGGCGGCATTGGCATCATTCGCTTGTCCGGTCCGGCTGCCAGACCCATTGCCGAGCGCATTGCCAGTACCCGACTGCAGCCCCGGCACGCCCACTTCTGTACCTTTCGCGACGCAGCAGGTGACGCTCTCGACACCGGTATCAGCCTGTACTTTCCCGGCCCTCACTCGTTTACCGGGGAAGATGTGGTGGAACTCCAGGGCCACGGGGGACCGGTCATCATGGACCTCCTGCTTCGCGCCTGCCTTGCGGCGGGTGCCCGCCAGGCCCGACCGGGGGAGTTCTCCGAGCGGGCCTATCTCAACGACAAGCTGGATCTGGCCCAGGCCGAAGCCATAGCGGACCTCATCAACAGCACCACGGAACAGGCAGCGCGCAATGCGCATCGCTCCCTGCAGGGCGAATTTTCCCGCCTGGTGAACGAGCTGGTTGAGGAGGTTACCCGGCTGCGGATCTATGTCGAAGCTGCCATCGACTTCCCCGAAGAGGAGATTGATTTCCTCGCCGATGGCCGTGTTGCTGGTGAACTGCAGAAATTGATCCAGCGGTTGCAGGGGGTCCTGGACAGTGCCCGCCAGGGCAGCCTCCTGCGAGAGGGTATGAAAGTGGTGATTGCCGGGCGGCCCAATGCCGGTAAATCGAGTCTGCTGAATGCCCTGGCCGGACAGGACACAGCCATAGTCACCCCGGTTGCCGGCACTACCCGCGACGTGCTCAGGGAATATATCCAGCTCGACGGCATGCCCCTACACATTGTCGACACCGCGGGCCTGCGCGACAGTACCGACGCTGTCGAACAGGAGGGAATACGCCGTGCGCAGGCCGAAATCGCCAGCGCGGACCGGGTTTTGCTGGTGCTGGACATGACCCGGGAAGATTTGCAGGCAGCGCCCTCCGAGCTGTGGCCAGCAGAGGCAGGCAGCCTGCCCGGCACCATTGCAGTCACCGTCATCCACAACAAGTGTGACCTGGCTGCAGTGCCACCAGCCCTACAGCAAGTGGGTAACCATACCGTGATCCAGCTGTCCGCAAAACAGGGGCAGGGGCTCGACCTGCTGCGGCAACACCTCAAGGACAGCATGGGCTACCATGAGGGCGACAGTGGCACCTTCAGCGCCAGGCGCCGTCACCTGCAGGCGTTGCAGCAAGCAGCCGATTTCCTCGCGAATGGCCGGCGCCAGCTTGAAGAAGCCGGCGCCGGTGAATTACTGGCGGAAGATCTCAGGGCCTGTCACGACGCGCTGGGGGCAATTACCGGAAAAATCAGCAGCGATGAACTGCTCGGTGAAATTTTCTCCAGTTTCTGCATCGGCAAGTAGCCAAACTCACTGATCACAGCCTGCACACAGGTTGCCCGCCCCTGCCGCACCACTTGTCCCCATTCCGCTGTGCACAGGCCCGCGTCTGCATAACACTGTGGATAGCCGCGTGTGCAGCGCTCTGATGACAATGGGATAACTACGCCACCGGGGCGAGATCTTGCCGTACCCTGGAATTCCCTCCCCAGCCCGCACACCGTTTGCAGGCGCCAGGAACAGGGCTTTCCAGCAGGGTTGTGCCAATCGCAAGCTTATGATTTTATTGACTTAAATAGGGATACCCACAGAACTGCACGAGCCCATTAGTAATAACATTAATTATATATCTCTATATACAAGAAATAAGTAATACCTGACTGCAAGACCTGCCTGGAGCGCGCCGCAGATAATCCACCGGCAGGCAGTCAAATGCCGGAACAAATTTTGAACAAGTGCCATTGCGGCCGTATAATCCGCCACCCGGTCGACTCTATCCCGGGCCAAGCAGAGGCGGGCAGGCGTGGAATACCAGCAAAAGTATGATGTTATTGTTATCGGTGGTGGCCACGCCGGGACCGAGGCATGCCTGGCCGCCGCGCGCATGGGCTGCCGCACCCTGCTGCTGACACACAGTGTCGACACCCTGGGCCAGATGTCCTGCAACCCTGCCATTGGCGGTATCGGCAAAAGCCACCTGGTCCGCGAGGTGGATGCGCTTGGCGGTGCCATGGCGCGCGCCACTGACCGTGCGGGGATCCAGTTTCGTGTCCTCAACGCGCGCAAGGGTCCCGCGGTCCGGGCCACTCGCGTCCAGGCAGATCGGGTTCTGTATCGCAACGCCATCCGCGAGATACTGGAATCCCAGCCCAACCTGTCCATTTTTCAGCAGCCGGTGGATGACCTGCTGATCGAAAACGGCCGCGCCGCCGGCGCGATTACCCAGATGGGCCTGGTATTTCGGGCACCGACAGTGGTCTTGACCACAGGTACTTTCCTCGGCGGCAAGATCCACATCGGCCTCGAAAACAGCGCGGGAGGCCGCGCCGGAGATCCTCCCTCGACCGCCCTGGCCCAGCGCCTGCGGCAGCTGCCGCTGCGGGTGGAGCGGCTGAAAACCGGCACCCCACCGCGCATCGACGCGCGCAGTGTCGATTTCAGTCAGTTGCAGGAACAGTGGGGCGACCACGACGCGCCTCCGATGTCGTTCCTGGGCAGCCCCGAGCAGCGTCCGCAACAACGTTGTTGCTGGATCACCCATACCAACGCCGCTACCCACGATATCATCCGCGGTGGCCTGGACCGGTCACCCATGTATTCCGGGGTGATCGAAGGTATTGGTCCGCGCTACTGCCCGAGTATCGAAGACAAGATTCATCGCTTCGCCGACAAGACTTCGCACCAGATATTCGTGGAGCCGGAGGGACTTACCACCAGCGAGCTGTACCCGAACGGCATTTCCACCAGCCTGCCGTTCGATGTCCAGTACGCCCTGGTACGCTCCATCCACGGGTTCGAGAATGCCCACATTACCCGGCCCGGGTACGCCATCGAGTACGATTTCTTCGACCCCCGCGACCTGGACTACTCGCTGCAGACCCGCGCCGTGCCCGGTCTCTACTTCGCGGGCCAGATCAATGGCACCACCGGCTACGAGGAAGCGGCTGCACAGGGTTTGCTTGCGGGCCTGAACGCCGCCCTCGCGGTGCGGGGCAGTGAGCCCTGGTGCCCGCGCCGGGATGAGGCCTATATCGGCGTGCTCGTGGACGATCTGATCACCATGGGTACCCGCGAGCCCTATCGCATGTTTACCTCGCGCGCTGAATACCGGTTGCTGCTGCGGGAAGACAATGCCGACCTGCGCCTGACCACCAAGGGCCGGGAACTGGGGCTGGTCGACACTGCGCGCTGGGAGCGCTTTGCCCGCAAACGCGATGCGATTGAACAGGAAACCCGCCGCCTGGCCAGCACCTGGGTGCACCCGTCGACCCCGCAGGCGGCGACCCTGGAAGCAAAACTCGGTGCCCCGCTCACACGCGAGTATTCGCTGGCCGATCTGCTGAAACGCCCGGGAATCAACTATGGCGACATCGCCGGACTGAAGGGCGAGGCCCTGGCCGACCCGCAGGCGGCCGAACAGGTCGAGATCCAGGCCAAGTACGCGGGGTATATCGATCGCCAGCAGGAGGAGGTCGCGCGCCTGCGCCGGCATGAAAACACGGTGCTGCCCGCTTCCCTGGATTACGCTGCGGTCGATGGGCTGTCCCACGAAGTGCGGCAGAAACTGAGCGAGGCGCGACCCGATACCCTCGCGCGAGCGGGGCGCATTCCCGGTGTTACCCCGGCCGCGGTGTCATTGCTGCTGATCTATCTGAAGAAACGCGGTGCCCTGGACCGCGCCAGCGATCGCAAATCCGCCTGATTTGGATACCGAACTCGACACTCTGCTGTCCCGGGGAGCCGCTGCGCTGGGTCTTGGGGTGACGCCCGGACAGCAGACACAATTGCTGGCCTACCTGGCCCTGTTGTGCAAGTGGAACCAGGCTTACAATCTCACGGCGGTCCGCGACCCCGCCGCCATGGTTACCCGCCATCTGCTCGACAGCCTGGCGGTAGCGCCCTGGCTGCACGGCTCCCTTTGCATCGATGTCGGCACCGGCGCCGGACTGCCCGGGGTACCGCTGGCGATCATGTTTCCGGAACGGGAGTTCCACCTGCTGGACAGCAATGGCAAGAAAACCCGGTTTCTGTTTCAGGTGAAAACCGGGCTGGCACTACCCAATATCACCATTCACCAGGCTCGGGTAGAGGCTTTCAGGCCAGCGCGGCGTTTCGATGTGGTGCTGTCCCGGGCGTTTGCCTCGCTGGCGGACATGGTCGCCGCCACCCGGCACCTGCTGCAGCCGGAAGGCGTGCTCCTTGCCATGAAAGGCGCCTGTCCCGACGATGAAATCAGGGCACTGGCGGGGGACTGCCGGTTGCAGGGCGTGCACCCGCTGTCGGTACCCGGGCTGGATGAACAACGCCATCTGGTGGAGCTTTCCCTCGCCGCCACTGATATCCTCAACCCGCACTAGCTGATCAACCGGGGAAAGTGTTTTGGCCAGAATTCTTGCAATTGCGAACCAGAAGGGTGGGGTCGGTAAAACCACCAGCTGCGTCAACCTCGCCGCATCCCTTGCGGCCATGAAAAAGCGCCTGCTGCTGGTGGATCTCGACCCCCAGGGCAACGCGACCATGGGCAGCGGTGTGGACAAGCATGCGGTTGAGCGCAGTATCTACGATGTGCTGGTGCACCGGGCACCGGTGCACCTGATTACCCAGCGCGTTCCGGAAGGCGAGTTCGACGTGCTCCCCGCCAACAGCGATCTCACCGCGGCGGAAGTCGAGCTGATTGGACTCGAGCATCGGGAGCGACGTCTCGAAGCGGCGCTGCGGGAGGTCGGTGACCGCTACGACTACATCCTGATTGACTGCCCGCCATCCCTGAACATGCTCACCCTGAACGCACTGGTAGCCGCAGACGGTGTGCTGATAGCCATGCAGTGCGAGTACTTTGCGCTGGAGGGCCTGTCCGCCCTCATCAGTACCATCCGGCGAATCGGCGAGTCCGTGAACCGGGAACTGCAGATCGAGGGTATCCTGCGCACCATGTATGATCCTCGCAACAGTCTCACCAATGAGGTCTCCACCCAGCTGCACCGGCACTTTGGCGACGCGGTTTACCGCACGGTCATCCCGCGCAACGTGCGTTTGGCCGAAGCTCCCAGCCACGGGCTCCCGGCGATGTACTATGATCGCTATTCCCGGGGTGCGAAGGCCTACATGGCGCTCGCCGGTGAAATTATCCGGCGCGAAGAAAAACGCCAGTATGTTCCTGCCAGCGAGCTGGCAGTTGATCAGGAGAGAGGGTGATGTCGGCAAGAAAAAAAGGCCTGGGCCGCGGCCTGGATGCGCTGCTGGGAGCAGGTAACACCAGCCAGGCACCGGGCGCCGTGCCGGAGGGCTCTGCTGAACAGCAGATACTGAAAGAAATCCCTGTCGATCTTATCCAGCGCGGCAAGTACCAGCCGCGGCGCGATATCGATCCGGAGTCCCTGCAGGAGCTGGCCGAGAGCATTCGTGCCCAGGGCATCATGCAACCCATCGTGGTGCGGCCGATTTCCGACCGCAAGTACGAGATTATCGCCGGCGAGCGCCGCTGGCGCGCCGCTCAACTCGCTGGCCTGGACCAGGTGCCGGCCGTGATCCGCGACGTCAGTGACGAGTCGGCGATCGCGATGGCCCTGATTGAAAACATCCAGCGGGAAGATCTCAATCCCATCGAGGAGGCGGTATCCCTGCAGCGCCTGCAGCAGGAGTTTGACCTGACCCAGCAGGAAGTCGCCGACGCTGTAGGCAAGTCGCGATCAACCATCGCCAACCTGTTGCGGTTGATGTCGCTGCAGGACGACGTGCGCCTGCTGTTGGAGCGCGGGGATCTGGAGATGGGCCACGCCCGGGCGCTGCTTGCCCTGGAAGGCATGCAACAGTCACAGGCGGCGCGCACGGTGGTCGGCAAGGGCATGTCGGTACGGCAGACGGAAGCCCTGGTGCGCAATCTGCAGGAGCGGCAGCAAGCCTCCGCCCCGGCACCGGCGCAGCTGGATCCCAATATCCGCCAGCTGCAGGACGACCTGTCGCAGAAACTGGGCGCCAGGGTCCAGATCCAGCACACTGCCAAAGGCAAGGGCAAGCTGGTGCTGAGCTACAACAGTCTCGATGAGCTGGACGGCATTCTCGGCCATATTAAATAGTGTCGTTTGGTGGTTACCACAGCATCTTGTGGTCTGTTGAAAAACGACTACCAGATACTGTGATAAATCCCGCCCAATGCTCCAAAATTGGTGAATATGTCGCAATCTTGCCGGCAACTACAGCGAAATTTCGACAGTGCTTACCCCCGGCTGTGGTTGAACCTGTTCGGTAATACTCCTATAATGCCGCCGCCCAAAACGAGGAACTGTCGCGTGGCGAATGGCGAGAGGCCCGGCCTGTGGTTCGCGAAAAAGTGAACACGATTCCGGTCCCCCCGATCCACCGCGTAACCCTGGCTCAACTGGCCACGCTTGTTCCCCTATGCCTGCTGGTATGGCTGGCCCTGGATCAGACGATGGCATTGTCGGTCCTGTGTGGAGGGGCTGTGGCTGTGACGCCGCAGGCGTGGTTTGCCGCAAGACTGTTTCGCTCAAGGGGAGCGCAGTCGGCGCCGGAACTGGCGCGTTCGGCACTGGGTGGAGCAATCGGGAAGTTCCTCTTGAGCGTGGCGGGGTTCGCCGCGGTGTTCGCCCTGCTGAGACCGGTAGCCCCGGTCGCCGTGTTTGCCGGGTACATCGCCATGTTGGCGGTACAAATGACAGGAAGCTGGCTGCTGTTGAAAACGTAGCTCGCAGAAACGAACCGTAACAAGAGTTGTGATCGATGGCAGGCGAAACCCAGACCGTTTCAGATTACATTGTCCACCACCTGACCAACCTGACCTATGGCAAGTTGCCGGCAGGGTACGAACGCTATGACGGCTCCGTTATTGGCGACGGCGGCGCCTGGGTGATGGCGCACGGCGGTGCCGAAGCCGCCGCCATGGGGTTCACCGCCATTCACGTCGACTCCATGGCCTGGTCCATCGGCCTCGGCATCGTTTTCAGCTGGATGTTCTACAGTGTCGCCAGAAAGGCCTCCTCCGGCGTTCCCAGCGGCTTCGTCAATGCGATTGAAATGATCGTCCAGTTCGTCGACAACACAGTCCGCGACACCTTTCATGGCCGCAACCCGCTGATTGCACCCTTGTCGCTGACCATCTTCGTCTGGATTTTCCTGATGAACCTGATGGATCTGGTGCCGGTGGACATCGTGCCCGAGCTGATGATGCTGCTCGGAGTCGAATACCACAAGATAGTACCCTCGACGGATCCCAATATTACATTTGGCATGTCCATAGGCGTGCTGATCCTGATCCTGTACTACTCGATCAAGGTCAAGGGCTTCGGGTTTGCCAAAGAGCTGGCGCTCAATCCCTTCAACCATCCGCTTTTCATCCCCGTGAACCTGTTCATGGAGATCGTGGGCCTGCTGGCCAAGCCTTTTTCCCTTGCACTGCGTCTGTTCGGCAACATGTACGCCGGCGAGATGATCTTTATCCTGATTGCTGCCCTGTTCAGTGCCGGTCTGGCCTGGATGGTGCCTGCCGGCTTCCTGCAGATTGGTTGGGCGATTTTCCATATTCTGGTAATCACCTTGCAGGCTTTTATCTTCATGGTGCTGACGATCGTGTATCTCAGCATGGCCCACGAAGACCACTGATTCACTTTAACTTTGCTCATTAACGCTAGGAGAAAATCATGGAATTAGTTCTTATTGCTGCCGCAATTATGATCAGCCTCGGTGGTCTGGGCGCCGCTATTGGCATCGGCATGCTGGGCGGCAAGCTCATCGAAGGCTCTGCCCGCCAGCCCGAACTGGCCCCCAAGCTGCAGGTGACCTTCTTTCTGGGCGCTGGCCTGGTAGACGCGATTCCGATTATCGGCGTTGGTCTGGCCATGTACCTGATCTTCGTTGTTGCACCCGGTATGGCCTGAGCAAGCCCTGCAACACCATCGTGAGCGGGGCCGCCGTACCGGCCGCCCCTTCATATCTGTGAGGAGTACGGCGTGAACATCAACCTTACGCTTATCGGACAGGTAATCGCCTTCTTTGGCTTCGTGTGGTTCTGCATGAAGTTTGTCTGGCCGCCGATTATCGCGGCCATGCATGAGCGCGAAAAGAAAATTGCAGACGGCCTGGCTGCAGCCGACCGCGCCAGTCATGATCTCGAGCTGGCGCAGGAAAAGGCTCTCGAGCGCCTGAAGGAAGCCAAGCATGAAGCTTCCGGCATCGTCGATTCTGCCAACAAGCGTGCCAACCAGATCGTGGAAGAAGCCAAGGCCGCGGCCCTGGTCGAGGCGGAACGGGTGAAAGCTTCGGCGCGAGCGGAGATCGAGCAGGAAACCAACCGGGCGCGGGAAACCCTGCGGTCACAGGTTGCGGCCCTGTCCCTGGCCGGCGCCGAGAAGGTGCTGGGCGCCACGATCGACCGCGACGCACACGCTGACCTGGTCAACAAACTGGCTGCAGAGCTCTGATGGTGAGGACCTTATGGCGGAACTGACCACACTGGCTCGCCCCTATGCCAGGGCGGCCTTCGAATACGCCCGCGACAGCAAGACCCTGGGCGATTGGCATGCACAACTGCAGACAGCTGCCGCTGTGGCGTCTGACAGTCGCATGCAGGCGCTGCTGCGGGACCCTTCCCGGAGCGGGGAGGAGCTGGCCAGCATACTGGCGGATGTGTGTGGCGATGTTATCGGTGAATCGGTCCGCAACTTCCTGGCAGTGCTGGCCGAGAACAACCGCGTGAGCCTGTTGCCCCAGATTGCCGTGCTGTTTGCCGGTTACAAGGCCAACTTCGAGAAATCGGTGGATGTGGAAGTGGTGTCCGCCTTTGAACTCGAGGATGCAATGACCCAGAAGCTGGCGGCCGCACTGGGCAAGCGCCTGGAACGGGAAGTGAACGTGCACAACACGACCGACGCAAGCCTGTTGGGTGGTGTGTTAATAAGAGCCGGCGATCTGGTGATCGATGGTTCCGTGCGTGGTCGGCTGAACAAGCTGGCGACGGCGATGAATTCGTAGGATTGAGGAACAGAGCATGCAGCAACTGAATCCGTCAGAAATCAGCGAGATGATCAAGCAGCGTATCGACCAGCTTGATGTCTCTTCTGAAGCGCGCAATGAAGGCACCGTGGTATCGGTCAGCGACGGTATCATCCGTATTTACGGCCTCACCGACGTCATGTACGGGGAGATGATCGAATTCGAGGGCGGCATTTTCGGGATGGCGCTCAACCTTGAGCGCGACTCGGTTGGCGCAGTGGTCCTGGGGGACTACAAAACCATCGCCGAAGGCCAGTCCTGCCGTTGCACCGGCCGCATTCTCGAAGTGCCCGTCGGCCCCGAACTGCAAGGTCGCGTTGTTGATGCCCTGGGCACTCCGATCGACGGCAAGGGCGCCATCAACGCTGCCATGACCGACGCGCTGGAAAAGGTTGCCCCGGGTGTTATTGCCCGCCAGTCGGTTGATCAACCGGTGCAGATCGGGCTCAAGGCCATTGACGCCATGGTGCCGATTGGCCGCGGCCAGCGCGAACTGATTATCGGCGATCGCCAGGTGGGCAAGACCGCCATCGCGGTGGACGCGATCATCAACCAGAAGGGCACCGGTATCAAGTGCATCTACGTCGCCATCGGCCAGAAGGCGTCTTCGGTCGCCGCGGTGGTGCGCAAGCTGGAAGAACACGGTGCCATGGAACATACCATCGTGGTTGCGGCCACGGCGTCCGATCCGGCGGCCATGCAGTACCTGGCCCCGTTTGCCGGCTGCACCATGGGCGAGTACTACCGCGACCGCGGCGAAGACGCCCTGATCATCTATGATGACCTGACCAAGCAGGCCTGGGCCTATCGCCAGATCTCCCTGCTGCTCAAGCGTCCTCCGGGCCGCGAAGCGTATCCCGGCGACGTATTCTACCTGCACTCCCGCCTGCTGGAGCGCGCGGCCCGGGTCAATGCCGCCTATGTCGAGGAATTCACCAAGGGTGAAGTGAAGGGCAAGACCGGTTCGCTGACCGCCCTGCCGGTGATCGAGACCCAGGCGGGTGACGTTTCCGCTTTCGTACCGACCAACGTGATCTCCATCACCGATGGCCAGATCTTCCTGGAAGCGGACATGTTCAACGCCGGCGTGCGCCCGGCCATGAACGCGGGTATCTCGGTATCCCGTGTTGGTGGCGCCGCCCAGACCAAGATTATCAAGAAGCTGTCCGGTGGCATTCGTACCGCGCTGGCCCAGTACCGTGAACTGGCGGCATTCTCCCAGTTCGCCTCTGACCTGGACGAAGCCACCAAGGCCCAGCTGGACCAGGGTGCTCGCGTTACCGAGCTGATGAAGCAGGGCCAGTATGCCCCCCTCAGCATCGCCGAAATGGGTATCGTGCTGTACGCGGCCAACGAAGGTTTCCTGCGTGACGTCGAAGTCGACAAGATCGGTGACTTTGAAACCGCACTGCTGTCCTACATGCATGCGGAGCACGGCGATCTGATGAAGACCATCGTTGAGACCGGTGATTACAGCGACGACATCGGGGCGAGTTTCAAAGCAGCGCTGGAGAAGTTCAAAGCCACGCAAACCTGGTAAGCCCGAGGAAAACCAGATGGCAGTCGGAAAAGAAATCCGGACCAAGATCACCAGTATCCGGAGCACGCAGAAGATCACCAGCGCCATGGAAATGGTGGCGGCGAGCAAAATGCGCAAGGCCCAGGAGCGCATGGCCCTGGGCAAGCCCTACGCGCGCCGCATGCGGTCGGTGGTGGGTCACATTGCCAACTCCGCACCGGAATACCGCCACGCCTACATGGTGGAGCGCGAGGTCAAGCGGGTCGGCTTTGTCGTCGTTTCTACCGATCGCGGTCTCTGTGGTGGCCTCAACATCAACCTGTTCAAGGCCACGATCAAGGCCATGAAGGGCTGGGCCGACCAGGGCGTCGGTATCGACCTGTGCCTGATCGGTGCCAAGGCGGCCGCCTTTTTCAAGAGCTATGGTGGCAACGTTACCGCGGCAGTGCGTGATATCGGTGAAGAGCCTACGCTGGCGGACCTGATTGGCAGCGTCAAGACCATGCTGGATGCCTACGAGAACGGGCAGATTGACCGCCTGTTCCTGGTCAGCAACGAGTTTGTCAACACCATGACCCAGAGCCCAGCGGTCGAGCAGCTGCTGCCGCTGGAGGCTGAAGACAACGCCGAGATGAAGCACCACTGGGACTACATCTACGAGCCCGATGCGATGGTGCTGCTGGAGCGCCTGCTGACCCGTTATATCGAATCCCAGGTGTACCAGGCCGTGGTTGAAAACGGTGCCTGTGAACAGGCTGCGCGGATGCTGGCGATGAAGAATGCAACAGACAACGCCGGCGACCTGATCGATGACCTGCAGCTGATCTACAACAAGGCGCGCCAGGCTTCGATTACCCAGGAGCTGTCGGAAATCGTCAGCGGTGCAGCGGCCATCAGCTGACAGACACAATCGCAGTACATTCGGTGCCGGCAGGAGAGTCCGGCTGGCACCAGACAGAATTGAACTTTGATGCAGAGGATCCGAACATGAGCAGCGGACGAGTCGTACAGATTATCGGTGCCGTTATCGATGTGGAATTTCCACGCGACCAGGTACCCAGCATTTACGATGCACTGTTGGTTACCGAAAAAGGTCTCACCCTGGAAGTCCAGCAGCAGCTGGGCGACGGTGTTGTGCGCACGATCGCCATGGGTTCCTCCGAGGGGGTGAGCCGGGAGCTGGCGGTGGAGAACACCGGCGCGCCGATCTCGGTGCCCGTGGGCGTCGAAACCCTCGGTCGCATCATGGACGTGCTCGGCAACCCCATCGACGAGCGCGGCCCCATCGGTGAAAAGGATCGCGCCTCGATCCACCGCAAGGCTCCCAGCTACGAAGAGCTTGCCGCATCCAATGAACTGCTGGAAACAGGCATCAAGGTGATCGACCTGGTCTGTCCGTTTGCCAAGGGTGGCAAGGTTGGCCTGTTCGGCGGCGCCGGCGTCGGCAAGACGGTCAACATGATGGAGCTGATCAACAACATCGCCACCGAGCACTCCGGCCTGTCCGTGTTTGCCGGTGTCGGTGAGCGCACCCGGGAAGGTAACGACTTCTACTTCGAAATGCAGGAATCCAAGGTTGTCGATATCGAGAACCTGGGCAACTCCAAGGTGGCGATGGTCTACGGCCAGATGAACGAGCCGCCGGGAAACCGCCTGCGCGTGGCCCTGACCGGCCTCACCATGGCCGAGAAGTTCCGCGACGAAGGCCGCGACGTGCTGCTGTTCATCGACAACATCTATCGCTACACCCTCGCCGGCACCGAGGTTTCGGCGCTGCTGGGCCGGATGCCCTCCGCGGTGGGCTACCAGCCGACCCTGGCGGAAGAAATGGGCGTACTGCAGGAGCGGATCACCTCGACCAAGGTGGGCTCGATCACCTCCATCCAGGCGGTATACGTACCCGCGGACGACTTGACCGACCCCTCGCCGGCGACCACCTTTGCCCACCTCGACTCCACCGTGGTGCTGAGTCGCGACATCGCCGCCAAGGGTATCTACCCCGCGGTTGATCCTCTGGACTCCACCTCGCGCCAGCTGGACCCGCTGATCATCGGTCACGAGCACTACGACGTTGCCCGGGGCGTGCAGTCGGTACTGCAGCGCTACAAGGAGCTGAAGGACATCATCGCCATTCTCGGCATGGATGAACTGTCCGAGGAAGACAAGCAGACCGTGGCCCGGGCGCGCAAGATCGAGCGCTTCCTGTCACAGCCCTTCCACGTGGCGGAAATCTTTACCGGTGCGCCGGGCAAGTACGTGTCGCTGAAGGAAACCATCACCGGCTTCAAGGGTATTCTGGCGGGGGAGTACGATCACCTGCCGGAGCAGGCCTTCTACATGGTCGGCAGCATCGACGAAGCGGTCGAGAAAGCGGCCAAGCTGTAAGGCGTCGCGACAGAGGGGCTTGAGATGACAATGACAATTCACTGCGATATCGTCAGCGCGGAAGAGGAAATCTTTTCCGGGCTGGTCGAGATGCTGGTGGCTACCGCGGACCTGGGTGAGATGGGCGTGACCTACGGCCACGCACCGCTGCTGTCGTCGCTGATCCCCGGTCCCGTGCGCATCGTCAAGCAGGGCGGCGAGGAAGAGGTGTACTACGTTTCCGGCGGCTTTATTGAAGTCCAGCCCGGCGTCGTCTCGATTCTCGCCGACACCGCCCTGCGTGCCGGCGATGTCGACGAGGCCGCCGCCGAGGAAGCCCGTCGCGAGGCCGTGCACACGCTTACCAACCAGTCGGGTGATTTCGACTACGGCCGCGCTTCCGCGCAGCTTGCGGAAGCGGCCGCCCAGCTGGCGACCCTGCGCAAGATGAGAAACCGCGCCGGTCGCGGCTGAGGCTCCACTCCCCCCGGCCCCGGATTGGCGGGGCCGCATAGCTTGTACTGCATCACAATTCTGTCTGTTACCCTATCCATCGGGTTGTTTTGCTGTGTCCGGGCGTTAATATGCCCTGTGTTGAAACCCGGTACCAGCGCGTAGCAGCGGTCCTGCGCCGCTGGTTTGCCTGAGAACGGGATACTGTAATGTCACTAGAAGTTGTCATTCTCGCCGCTGGCCAGGGCTCACGCATGCGTTCCAGCCTGCCCAAGGTGCTGCATCAACTGGCGGGGAAACCCCTGCTGCAGCATGTCATCGACAGTGCACAGGAACTGTCCCCCGCGGCCATTCATGTGGTCGTTGGCCACGGCGCCGACCAGGTTCGCTCCGCCTTTGGCGAGCAGTCCCTGTCCTGGGTCGAGCAGCGGCAACAACTGGGCACGGGCCACGCCGTGCTGCAGGCCTTGCCCGCCATTGGCGAGGAGAGCACGGTACTGGTGTTGTACGGCGATGTGCCGCTGGTGTCCGCGAGCAGCCTGCAAGCCCTGGTGGCCGCGGCCGCGGATGCGCCGGCGCTGCTGACCGCCAACCTGGAAGACCCCTCCGGTTACGGCCGGGTGCTGCGCGACGCCGACGGCGTGTTCATGGCGGTAGTGGAACACAAGGATGCCAGCGCGTCCGAGCGCGCGGTGCGGGAGGTCAATACCGGTATCCTGGCAGCCCCCGCCAGACTCCTGCATCGGTATCTGCCCCGTGTGGGCAACAGCAACCAGCAGCAGGAATACTACCTCCCCGATGTGCTGTCGCTTGCCGTGGCTGATGGCGTGGCGGTTCATACCGCCTCCGCCGCCAACCCGCTGCAGGTCATGGGTGTCAACGACCAGCTGCAGTTGAGCCAGTTGGAGCGCGAATTGCAGCGGCTGCGTGCCGAGGCCCTGATGCGGGCGGGTGTCAGGCTCGCAGACCCCGCCCGGATTGATATTCGCGGCAGTCTGCAGTGCGGCCGCGATGTGTATATTGATGTGAATTGCGTCTTCACTGGAGCAGTGGTGCTCGGTGACGGCGTCACCGTAGGCCCGAACTGCTTCCTGCAGGACACTACCGTTGGCGACGGCAGCGAAATCTGCGCCATGAGTCACCTGCAGTCCGCCAGCGTCGGCAGTGCCTGCACGGTCGGACCCTATGCCCGGCTGCGGCCCGGCACCCGCCTGGGCGACCGGGCCAGGGTCGGCAATTTCGTGGAAACCAAGAAGGCCAACATCGGTGCCGGGAGCAAGGTCAATCACCTGTCCTATGTCGGCGATTGCGAAATGGGCGCCGGAGTGAATATCGGCGCCGGCACCATTACCTGCAACTACGACGGAGTCAACAAGCATATTACCCGTATCGGTGATGGCGCTTTCGTGGGCTCCAACGCGACACTGGTGGCTCCGGTCGAGATTGGTGCCGAGGGCTTTGTCGCCGCCGGCTCCACCATAACCCGTCAGGTTGCCACCGCGGAGCTGGCAGTGGGCCGCGGCAAACAGCGCAATATCCAGGGCTGGACCCGCCCCGGGAAAACAGACAAGGACTGATGCATGTGTGGAATTGTTGCCGCGGCGGCCCGTCGCGAAGTATCCGAAATCCTGCTTGAGGGGCTGCGACGGCTGGAGTACCGGGGCTATGATTCCGCCGGGATGGCGCTGATCGACAGTGATCACAACCTGTTGTTGCACAAGCGCCAGGGCAAGGTTGCGGAGCTGGAGCAGGCCCAGGCCATGGACCCCAAGTACGGTTGCGTCGGCATCGCCCACACCCGCTGGGCAACCCACGGCGTACCTTCCGCGGTCAATGCCCACCCGCACATATCCGGCCAGCGTGTTGCCGTCGTCCACAACGGGATTATCGAGAATCACGCGGAGTTGCGCAGCGAGCTGCAGGCAGCCGGCTATGAGTTCCAGTCGGGCACGGATACCGAAGTGATCGTGCACCTGCTGCATCGCGAACTGGAATCGGGGTCGAGCCTGCAGCAGGCGATGCTGGCGGTGGTGCCCCGTTTGCAGGGTGCCTATGCCCTGGCCGCCATTGATGTCGAGCACCCGGACGAAGTGGTGGGTACCCGCGAGGGTAGCCCGCTGGTAGTGGGGGTGGGGATCGGTGAGTACTTCCTCGCCTCGGACCAGCTGGCGCTGCGACAGGTGACAGACCGCTTCATCTACCTGGAAGAGGGTGACCTGGTCCGGATCACCGCCACCTCTCTGGAAATCACCAACGTTGCCGGGGAGCCGGTACAGCGCAAGATGTCGCTGATCTCGGCGGTGGAGGAAAGCAGCGGACTCGGTGATTACGAGCACTACATGCTCAAGGAGATCCACGAACAACCCCGCGCTCTGGCTGCCACCATTCCCGTGGCGGGCACCCGGGAGATCGAAGACAGCGTCTTTGGTGCCGATGCGGGCGCCCTGTTTGACCGGGTGAAGGCCGTGCAGATCGTCGCCTGCGGCACCAGCTACCACGCGGGCATGGTGGCCCGCTACTGGCTGGAGGAGCTGGCGGGGATTCCCTGCGCGGTGGAAGTGGCCTCCGAGTTCCGCTACCGCAAGCGGGTTCAGCATCCCGGCACCCTGCTGGTCACCGTCTCCCAGTCCGGCGAGACCGCAGACACCCTGGCCGCCCTGCGCAATGCCACCGAGGAGGCCTTTGTGGCGCGGATGGTGATCGCCAACGTGGATCACAGCTCGCTGGTGCGGGAATCCGACCTCGTGTTCCTGACCCGGGCCGGAGCGGAAATCGGCGTCGCCTCGACCAAGGCCTTTACTACCCAGCTCGCTGCGTTTTTGATGCTGACCCTGGTGCTCGGCCGCCGCCATGCCCTGAAACCGGAAGCGGCGGCCGACCTGGTTTCAGCCCTGCACCGGCTGCCCGACTGCGTGGAACGCACCCTGTTGCTTGACCCGGCGATCAAGCGCATGGCGGGGGCTTTCATTCAGCGCCAGCACGCCCTGTTCCTGGGCCGTGGCATTTACTATCCGATCGCCATGGAGGGTGCGCTCAAGCTCAAGGAAATCTCCTATATCCACGCCGAGGCCTACCCCGCAGGGGAGTTGAAACACGGGCCGCTGGCCCTGGTTGACGCTGACATGCCGGTGGTCGCCGTGGCGCCCGGAGATGAGCTGATGGAAAAGCTCAAGTCCAACCTTGAGGAAGTGCGTTCCCGTGGCGCCGAACTGTACGTATTTGCCGACAGCGAGGACCACTTCGCCGACGAGCCCAGGGTCCACGTGCTGGCGTTGCCCAGCTGCTCGGAACTGCTCAAACCGATCATTTATACGGTTGCCCTGCAGCTGCTGGCCTATCATGTTGCGGTGCAGAAGGGCACGGATGTGGACAAGCCCCGGAATCTGGCGAAGTCGGTGACGGTGGAGTAGGGGGCTGCGGGCACTGCACCCTGCCGGATGTGTGAGAGAGCGCGGTGAGCAAAAAGACAGACACTGAACTCGGTATGGACGCGGTGATTACCCGCCGCGACCTGATCCACGACGCGGGCGTAGCCACGCTGGCGATGGCGTTGGGTCCGGGTATCGTGGCCGCAGCGCCCGGAAAACGCGCGCCTGTCGCAAGTACACCCTCTGCCGTCGATTACCCTCCGGTCCGAACCGGCTTGCGCGGGTCCCACCCGGGTGCCTTCGAGTCTGCCCATGCACTGGCCCGGGAGGGACGCAGCTTTCCCGAGCCCGTCGATCTGGATCAGCACTTCGATCTGGTGATCGTCGGTGCGGGCATCTCAGGGCTAGCTGCGGCCTACTTTTACCGGCAGCGTTTCGGTGCCGACAAGCGAATTCTCCTGCTTGAGAACCACGATGATTTTGGTGGTCATGCGCGGCGCAACGAGTTTCACCAGGGCGGGCGCATGGTGCTGTCCATGGGTGGTACCCACAATCTCGAATGGTGGAATTTCAGTGCCACGGTGCAGGCCTTTCTCCGGGACCACGGTGTCGACGTGGAGCTCATGCGCGCGCGCAAACAGTTCGACTACGGGCATACCGCGCCCAGCAGCCCCGCGATGTGGTTTGATGCCGCCACCTATGGTGAAAACCGCCTGGTTGTAAAATGTGACCTGACTGATCGCCTCGACGCCGCCACCATTGACCAGTTGCCCATCTCCAAGGCGGGTCGCGAGTCATTCAAGCGTTTTTATGCCGCGAACGAGGATGTGCTTGAACATCTCGACGAGGCGCAAGCCGAAGACTATCTGCGCAGCATTTCCTACCCTGAGTTCCTGCGCCGCCATGGCGGCCTCACGGACGACGCCGTGCAGTTGTTCGCCAAGCTGGAACATGGTGGCTGGGGGGTGGAGATGCGCGCGCTCTCGGCGATGGAGGCGATGGCGGGCGGTGCGCCGGGTGTGCACCTGCTGGGTGAAAGCTGGGACAGCGAGCGCCGGGATTATCCCGTGGCCATGTGGCCGGATGGCAACGCCAGCCTGGCGCGGTTGCAGGTCGCTGCGCTGATTCCGGACGTCGCACCGGGTACCACGGCTGCCAACGTGGCGCTGGCGCGCTTCAACTACGCTGCGCTCGATCGCGCAGGCAATCCCGTGCGCCTGCGACTGAATTCGACGGTAATCAATACCACGAATACGGCGGACGGCGTTGCCGTGAGCTATGTCAATGACGGTACGGTGCTGCGCGTTACGGCCGAACACTGTGTGCTGGCCTGCTATCACAGTGTCATTCCACACCTGTGTCCTGGGTTGCCGCAGTCCCAGCGCGAGGCGCTGGAATATCAGGTCAAGCACCCCCTTTTACTGACCAACGTGCTGATCCGTAACACCGACGCTCTCGACAGGCTTGGTGTTGACCTTGTGCGCTGCCCGGGTCGGCTTATGGAGCGACTGTTTACCTTCCGTGGCATCAATACCGGGGGTTACGAACACGCCATTGATGACAGCGGCTCGGTATCGCTGATTTTCTGGGGCAGTATTTCGCCACCAGAGGACGCTGTGGATATCAAGAGCCAGCTGCGTGCTTCCCGGGCAATCATGCTGGGTTTGACCCTTGAGGACTACGAGCGCGAGGTGCGCACGGTGCTCGATGGGCTGCTCGGCCCGGCGGGCTTCGATGTACGGCGCGACGTCCTCGCGGTTACCGTCAATCGCTGGCCGCACGGTTACGCCTATGAGTATCTCGACCTCTGGGACCCGGACTGGCCCCCGGGCGAGGCACCACATGAGATCGCGCGCAAGCCATTCGGCAGGATCGCGATCGCCAATACCGATGCGGCCGCGACCGCTTATACACACACTGCGATCGAGCAGGCCTGGCGTTCAGTACAGGAGCTGCCGACACGAGGCCCCGTCGACTCCAGCGAAGACGCGGGGCAGCCTTGAGCATTGCCAGACAGGTGCCTGCAGAACCCTGGATGCAGGATGTCCTCCACGAGGGCTTTACGCACCTGTCTGCAGGGCGCCTCAACGAGGCCTCGGCCTGCTGCAAACGCCTGCTTGGCGCCAAGGGGGATCTCGTCGAGGCCCATTTCCTCGTCGGCCTGATCGCCCTCGAACTCAAGCAGACCTGGCATGCGGTCCGGGCCTTTGGTTCGGTGACCAAACTACAGCCGGATCATGCGGCTGCGTGGGCGAATCTCGCCCGCCTGTTCATGCAGGCGGGCCAGCCGGCACGGGCAGATGCGGCACTTGCCAAAGCGGTTGAATACAACGACGACAACCCGACAGTGATGGATCTGATCGGGATTGTGCATGGTCTGCTGGGCGATCAGCAGGAGGCGGGGGCCTGGATCACACGCGCTGTGGAAAAGCGGCCCGACAGCATCCCCTTCCTTCTTGACCGGGCCAACAATCACATGTTTCTCGATCGTCTGGAGGAAGCGGAAGCTGACCTCGGCCAGGTACTGGCCCGGAGCCCCTCGCATCCGAATGCGCACTGGCTGTTGTCCGGCCTGAGGCGGGTGAAGGACCGGGAACACGTCGAGCAACTCGAGCGGCTGATTGATGAAGAGTCACAGAATCCGCGTGCGCTCGCTTTTCTCTGTTATGCGCTGGGCAAGGAACTCGAGGATCTCGAGGACTGGGATCGGGCATTCGAGGCCTTTGAGCGCGGTGCCCGCGCGCGTCGCAAGACCATCGATTTCGACGAAGCCGCGGAGGAGGAAATGTACGCGGCCTTCGCCGATACCTTTACCGAGACCTGGCTCTATGACAATGCGCAGGGGCATGCTGACCCGGCGCCGATCTTCGTGGTCGGCCAGCCGCGCACCGGCACCACGCTTGTCGAGCGCATCATCACCAGTCATTCGCAGGTGCACTCGGCGGGAGAGCTGAAACAGTTCGGGCACTGTGTTCGGCGCCTGGGGGATTACCGCGAGCCGCGACGCCAGTCAGCGAAGCTCGCGCAACTCGCTGCGGCAATCGACCCGCAGCAGCTGGGCAATGCCTACTTGCAGTCGACCCGCAAGCTGCAGGGAACACTACCGCGTTTCGTCGACAAATTGCCCCCCAACTATCTCTATCTGCCCTTGATCCTGAAAGCCCTGCCGAGAGCGAAGATCGTGCACTTGCGCCGCGACCCCATGGATGCCTGTTTCGCAAGCTACAAGCAGCTCTTTGCCGATGCCTACCCGCACTCCTACGATCAGGCTGAAATGGCGCGCCATCACGCGCGCTACTATCACCTCATGGCAACCTGGCGAGAGCGCTTTGGCGACCGCTTCTTTGACATTTCCTACGAAGACACGGCCGCCAACGTCGAGCCGAACGCGCGTGCGCTCGTCGACTTTCTCGAACTGCCCTGGGAGGACGCCTGCCTCCTGTTCCATGAGCAGAAAGCCGCGGTCACCACGGCAAGCGTGGTACAGGTGCGCCAGCCGGCGCATACGCGCTCCGTCGGCCGCTGGCGTCGCTATGCAGAGCGGCTTTCGATCATGCGCGAAACGCTGGCTGCAGCCGGGGTCCCGGAAACGCTCTGACACACAGGCGTACCGTGCAAGAGCGGTGCGCCCGCTGTTTCAATATGGTGCATATATTGCCCCTGTAGGCTGCGAAGCGCGGGTTTCTCTGTGGACTATAGTCATGAAAAGTTTGTAAAAGCGCCATTATTCGCTATTTTTAAATGAAAATAATGTGCGCGTGTCGCCAAGGCCGCGGAGGAGACAGACATGGAGCCCCAATCATCCTCGTATATTCCCGGAGCCAGCACGCCAGGCGTGGCCTGGCGCAGCGCAGCAACATCGCAGGTGCCGAGCGCGCGGCGCCGTCTGTTGTCGCGAGCTGTGGCAGTGGCCATGCTGAGCGGCGCCGCCGCCACGCCTGTGGCGGCACAGCAGCTCGAGGAGGTGATTGTCACCGCAACGAAACGCGCAGAGTCGGTAATGGACGTGCCCATTGCAATTACCGCGATGTCTGGCGCGGAAATCCGCAAGGTCAATCTCAGCGACATCAAGGACCTGATTTCCTTCACTCCGGGTATCAGTGGCAACAGCAAGGACAGCTTTCTCGATTTTGTCAGCGTTCGCGGCATTCGTACCATCGACTTTGGCAACGGCGGCGACCCTTCCGTCAGTCTTTACAAGAACGGCCTCTACCAGGGCCGTAACGGCGCCGCTGTCTCCAGCCTCTACGATATCGAGCGCGCGGAGGTACTGCGCGGGCCACAGGGCTTTTTGTTCGGGCGCAACTCAGTGAGTGGCGCGATGAACATCATTACCGCGAAACCCGATGTTTCCGAGACCGCGGGTTATGCCGAGGTCGATGTCGGTGAGCGTGGCGTGTTCACTTTCGAGGGTGCGGTCAACCTGCCCATCAGCGAAAACCTCGCTGTCCGCATTGCCGGATTTCATTCCGAAGAGGACGGTTATGTCGACAATATCGCTGGCGGCGATGACCTGATCTCCCACGACAACCAGTCGCTGCGCATCACCACCCGCTACCAGAACGAGAAACTGACCGCCGATTTGATCCTCGAGTACGATGACCGCAACCAGTTCGGCACGGTCTACAGGGCGACGGGTGAGGGCACGGCATTTGAGGTCAATCAGACGCGCATCAACGGGGGCGTGCCCATCGCAACCTCCCGCGATGGCCGCACGGTCAACAACGACAATTCGCTGACGCCCCGGGATGATTCGGAGATCTTTTCCATCGGCCTGCTGGTCGATATTGATCTCGGCTGGGCAACGCTGACCTCGATGACCGGCTACAAGGACCACGACTACGAGTATGTAGAGGATTACGACGGGCTGCCCACGATCACCTTCAACTACGGGCAGAGCCAGTCGGGGGAGTACTTCGAGCAGGAGGTCCGCCTGGCGTCCAACAGTGAAGGCCCGCTGGACTGGTACGCGGGCGCGTCTTTCTACGACGAGGACATCGACACGATCTTTCTCGGTCAGCAGGAAGAGGATGTGTACTGCCTCGGTTACTGGTTCAACACCTGCGCCGATCTGTTTGACTACTACAACGGGCTGGACAGCTACTACGGTCAGACCACCTATTGCGACTACTACCTGGATTACTACTTTGGCAGCTGCGAGTGGACACCTTCGCCCACCGGCCTGATCAATGACCGCAACCGCGTTGTCGGGAAATACCAGGGGTACTCAGCCTACCTGGATTTGAGCTACCGCTTCAGCGAGCGCCTCGACGCATCTTTGGGTGTCCGCTACAGCTACGACGAGAAGGACTTTTCCCAGAATGCCCTGCCCGACCCGGGCGGCTCCCTGCTGCGCTACAAGGTTCAGACCGGCTTTTCCACCCCGGAAGGCGCGTTGCGCGACAAGCAGGACTGGGATGAGGTGACCTGGCGCGCGGTCGTCAACTGGCGCCCCAGTCTGGATACCTTGCTCTTCGCGAGTGTTGCAACCGGCTACAAGCCCGGAGGGTTTGGCAGCTTCAATATCGAGGGCCCAGGCAGCGAGGGCTGTCCCTTCGGGCTCTGTGTGGGCTTGCCCGGCCGCGATCGCCCCGGGGATTTCGGGCCTGAGACAGTGACCTCCTATGAGATTGGCTACAAAGGCACACTGCTGGACGGGCGCGCCCAGCTGGCGACGACAGCGTTTTTCTACGAGTACGAGGATTTGCAGGCGATTTTCGGCGAGGGTCCACGTACTATCGTCGACAACGTTGGCGAGGTCGAGGGCTGGGGCATCGAGGTGGAAGCCAGTGTGGCGCTTACGGATCACCTCAAGTTCAGAACCGGGGGCTCCTGGTTCGATTCGGAAGCAACCAACGTCCAGGCTTTCTGTGGCGCGGGCGAAACGCTCACTGGATCCGCCGATGCCTGCGAGGGCAATTCCATCCCCTGGGCACCGGAGTACACGGCGTTCGCGGTGCTCGATGCCAACTATCCGCTGGGCGAAGGCGAGGTCTTTGGCACCGTTGCGTGGTCCTGGGAGGATGACTATCGCGGCGACTGGCCGGACAAGGACTTGATCTTCCAGCGCATCAAGGCGCTGAATCAGACCGATATTATCGTGGGTTATCGCCAGTCCAGCTGGCAGCTGAGCGCCTACGTGGAAAATGTGTTCGACGATGTTTGGTACGACGGCAATTACGCCGACGACCCCAGTGAGAGCACGCTTTTCGTGCAGCATACCTTCGGTCCCTCGCGGCCAAGGACCGCGGGTGTGAGGGTAAGCTACACGTTCTGAAGCACTGCAGCGCAGCCTCGCGCTTCAGTGAGGCTCGCGCCGCACCGCTCGCTACAGCGCCCGCAGGTACCAGCTGTAATCCAGGTCGGGCACCTCTCCGTGATACAGGTCGCTCTCCCCCTGACGCTGCACCGCATAGGCCCTGGCATAGCGCTCGCCCAGATAGGCGGGAATGATCTTCCCGGCTCGAAACAGTTCCAGGGCCCCGTCGAGACGGGTGGGGAAACTGACAGCGGATTGGGAGAGATCTGCTTCCCGTGTTACCGGCTCACCCGGGTCTGCATCGCTGCGCATGCCATGGTGAATACCCGCGAGCACCGCCGCCAGGACCAGATACGGGTTCGCATCGGCACCGGCGATGCGGTGTTCAATGCGCCGGTTTTGTTCCGAGGAGACCGGAACACGCAGGGCTACTTCACGGTGATCGTAACCCCAGGTCGGCCCTGCGGGGGCATAAGCTCCGGGCTTGAGGCGGCGATAGGAGTTGGGGTTTGGCGCGAAAATCGCCATTGCTTCGTTAACGGTATTCGCCAGACCGCCGATTCCAGCGAGCAGCGTGGCCGTCATGTGCGGTGGTTCCGCGGGTTCCCGATGGGCGAAGACATTGCCCCCCGCGCCATCGTAGACGCTGGCGTGAATGTGCAGGCCGCTGCCGCCCAGCTCCGCGAACGGTTTCGCCATGAACGTTGCGGCAAGGCCATGGCGTCGGGCAATACCTTTCACCAGTCTGCGCAAGAGCAGTGCATGATCGCCCGCGAGCAGCGCGTCCTGCTGGTGATGGGTGTTGATTTCCCATTGTCCCGGTGAGAACTCGCTGTGGATAGCGGTAAGTGGCACTGAATGCAGCTCGCAGGCAAGGCGCACGTCTTCCAGGAACGCGTCACAGTCCAGCAGATCATCCGGCATGCAGTACTGGATGCCGCCCTGGCGTAGTCCGGTGCCAGGCACACGGCCCATGAGCGGCTGCGGACGGGCACCGTCGCCATCGGCCAACAGGTAAAATTCAAGTTCCGTGGCCACGACGGGCGCCAGGCCGTCTGCCGCAAAATGCTCCAGCACCCGCAGCAGCGGCGCCCGCGGGTCGGTCCAGCAAAAGCTTCCATCCTTGTCGGCAAAACCCGTTAGCACCTGCGCGGTGGGCGAGGCCAGCCAGGGAATGGGGGCAAGGGTGCCGGCAACCGGGCGCAGGGTCTGGTCCGGGTCGCCGCCAATCACCGCCTGGTCCTGGCCGCCATACATGTCGCCTCGAACACCCAGGAACGGGATAGTACGCGGCACGGAGAAGGCACCGGCAAAGAAGCCGGCGAATTCGCGACGCTGGATCCGCTTGCAGCGCAGGAGGCCATTCATGTCGGGCATCAACAGCTCGAGCATCTGTGTCTCGGGATGCTCGCGGAGGTAGTCATCCAGTTCTTGCGGTTGGGCGAAGTTCATGCGGCTATCCGATTGATTGCCTGCCGCGCAGGGCAGATGCCCTTGAACTATGCAGCAGCGCTCCTTGTTGGCGCTTCCTAGCCCATCGGCTCGGAGGCTCCTCCCCCCGGCCCACTCTAGACTGGGGCGAAAAACCTGGGGGCGGGGGAGTTGTTGGCATGAGCGGGCAGTCGGATGTCATCGTCATTGGGGCGGGCCATAACGGCCTGGTCTGCGCTGGCTACCTGGCGGCTGCCGGCCTCAAGGTTACTGTCCTCGAGGCCCGGGACCGGGTTGGTGGCGCGGCGATAACAGAGGAGTTCCACCCCGGCTTTCGCAACTCGGTCTACTCCTACTCCATCAGTCTGCTGCACCCGAAGGTGATCGCTGACCTGGCGTTGGAAAAGCATGGCCTCGAGATCATGGAGCGGCCCGCGGGCACGCTCAGTATTCTCGACGGCGACCACCTGCAGCTGACCCGGGACAGCAAGCAGGCGCGGGCCGCGGTAGCGCGCTTCTCCCGCCGAGACGCAGAGCGCCTTGAGGCCTTCGAGAACGAGATCGGTTCCGTGGCCAGGGCGTTGCGGGCCCTTGCCATGGAAGCACCGCCCAATTTCGGCGGCGGCTGGCGCGATGCACTGGCGCTGCTCAAGGGCGGCAATGCCCTGCGGCGCCTGAGCAGCAAGCACCAGATGGTACTGGGGGAGCTGATGGTGCGCTCCATCGGCGATCACCTCGATGCCTGGTTCGAAGGCGAAGCGCTCAAGGGTGTGCTCGGTCTCGAAGGCGTGATCGGCAACTTCGCGGATCCGTACCAGGCCGGCACGGCCTATGTGCTCCTGCACCACGCCTTTGGCGAGGTCAAGGGCCGCGAGGGGGCATGGGGCATCGCGCGCGGTGGCATGGGTGCGATCACCGGGGCCATGGCCGCTTCCGCCCGGGCCCGCGGCGTGCGCATCGAGCTGGAGGCACCCGTGGCGCGCATTCTGGTAGAGAAGGATCGCGCCTGTGGTGTTGTGACGGAAGATGGGCGTGAATTGCGCGCGCCGATAGTGGCAGCAAACGTCCACCCGCAGGTGTTGCTGCAGCGGCTCCTGGATGGGCACGGCCTCGATCAGGACGACCAACGGCGCATCGACAACTATCGCAGCCACTCGGCGACCCTGCGGATGAACGTTGCCCTGTCGGAACTGCCGCGCTTCACCAGCCTCAAGGGCAGCGACGATTCCCACTTCCTCGGCGCCATCGAGTTCTGCCCTTCTCTGCCCTACCTGCAGAACGCCTACCGCGATGCGCGCGACCAGGGCTGGTCGCAGCGCCCGGTCATTTCCATGCAGATCCCGAGCACCCAGGACGACAGTCTCGCACCGGCGGGCGGACACGTGGCGAGCCTGTTCTGTCAGCACTTTCAGCGCTACCTGCCGGACGGTCGCTGCTGGGACGAGGTCCGCGACGAGGTGGCAGACCTGGTCATCGACACGATTGACGCCCAGGCGCCAAATTTCCGGGCCTCGGTAGTGGGTCGACAGATAAAGACCCCGCTGGATATCGAGCGGGACCTGAACATGGTCGGCGGTGATATCTTTCACGGTGCCCTGCACCTGGACCAGTTCTACTGCATGCGTCCGATTCCCGGTCACGCCGGTTACCGGATGCCCACGGCCGGGGTATACCTTTGCGGGTCCGGAGCCCATCCCGGCGGTGGGGTCAGCGGCCTGCCCGGCTATAACGCCGCGCGCGTGATTCTTCGTGATCGGTGATCCGGGCCGGAATTCCCGGCCCGTCACCGCAGTGCGGTGGCTCAGGGGTACCTTGCGGGTAGCTGCAAGCCATGGATAGCTACACGCTGACTATCGCCATCAGCGTGCTGGCCTTCATCGTGGTAGGAAACTACGCCGGCCGCCGCGTCCACACCGTGGAAGATTACTTCGTGGCCGGGCGACGCGCGCCGACACTGTTGATTCTCGGTACGCTGGTCGCCAGTGTCTTCAGCACTTCCCTGTTTCTCGGCGAGGCGGGTTTTACCTACGATGGCCAGATGGGGCCCTACCTGCTGTTGCCGGGTATCGCCGTCACCGGCTATATCTACGGCGCGCTCTTCTTCGGCACGTTCCTGCGCCGCAGTCGCGCGCCCACGGTAGCCGATTACTTCGGCCATCGCTTCAACAGTCGCCGGGTACAGCAGGCGGCAGGCGTTACCATCGTTTTCGGCTTGGGTGGCTACCTGCTGGTTGTCACCCAGGGCGCGGCGCTACTGCTCGCGGATCTGACCGCCCTGAACTACGTCGAGGCGGTACTGGTCGCCTGGCTGAGCTACACAATTTTCACGCTCTATGCGGGTTCCCGCGGCGTCATCATCACCGATACGCTCATGTTCCTGCTTTTTACCGTGGCAACGGTGCTCTTCGTGGCCAAGCTTGTCGGCGGTTTTGGCGGCGTCGCCACGGCGGTGGAGGCGCTCGCAAGCCAGGGCAGCAAGCCAGACATCGCCGCCTGGCACGGCACCATCGGTGCCGGCACACCCTGGCCCAGGGCAGTGGATTTCCTGATCTGGTTCATAATTATCGACCTGTCCTGGAGCGTGGTCTACGCCGTCAGTCCCTGGCAGGCCAGCCGCCATCTCATGGCGCGCGACGAACACGTGGTGTTGCGTGCATCGATCTACGCCTGCTTCGCAGTGATCGTCATGCAGTACCTGATCTATGGCGCGGGAGGGCTGGTCAACCTCGCGCGCACGGATATCGCGCCCTCGGAGACGGTGCTGCTGTGGGCCGCGCGACACCTGGTACCCGGCTTCCTCGGTGCCCTGCTGCTGGCGGGAATCGTTGCTGCGGCGCTGTCCTCAGCGTCCACTTTCCTGTCGCTCGTGGGTTTCAGTGTCAGTAATGATCTGGGCAGCCGCGACCGGGCGCCGCGTCTGGCCACAACGCGGCTGCTCATGGGCGGCGTCGCGATCGTGGTGCTTGCCCTGAGCCTGACCGTGCCCGCCAACGTTTTCTGGATCATGCTTTTTATCGGCACCGTATTCGCCTCGTCCTGGGGGCCGGTGGCGTTCATGAGTGTCTGGAGTTCGCGTATCACCGCCGCCGGCGCCTTCTGGGGCCTGGTAGCCGGTTTTGCCGGCAATGTGGTCCCGGCGGCGCTGGATTACGCCGGACTGATTCGGCTCCCCAGCTATCTCAATCCTGCGCTCCTGGGCGCGGTGATCAGCGTGGCGGCCATCTATCTCGCCTCGTCCCGGGCCGGACCGTCGGCCCGGGAGCAGTCCTTCCGCCAGCGCCTGCACATGACGCCCGCCGGCGACCGGAACCGGCGCAAGACCCTGCTGACGCTGGTCGCACCGGCTCTGCTGGTAGTCTACGGCGCACTCATGCCGGCGCTTCTGCTGCACTGGTACGTGCTGCCTTACCAGCGTGGACGGGGGATCGTGGGCGCGGATGGCGCTATCGACTGGAGCCAGGCAGAGCCCTGGTTTGCCCTCGGCCCGGCACTGTTATTCGTGCCACTGGGTCTGATCGCGGCGGCAGTGATCTGGCGCCGCTACAGCCCCGGGGCAACAACGGCTACACTGCAGCCGGAGGAGGAGTCTGTTACCTCATGGTGATCAATCTCCAATCGCAGACGATGGTTTTCTGAACCGATGCCAGGGAACGCCAGCAACACCATGCTCCACCATGAACGGACGCTGTTCGACGGCTGGCGTTCGCAAACGATCTCGCTCTACATGACGCTCGTTGGCTACGGCGTGCTGGCGGGTATTCCCGTTATCAGTACCGCCTGGGCGGTCCAGCTCGGTTTCACCGATGTGCAAACGGGGCGCGTGGCTGGAGCGGACCTCGGCGGGCTCTCTTTTGGCGCTGTTCTCGCCTCCCTGCTGGTGGCGCGCATCAACCGGCGTTTGCTGGTGGTCATCGCGGCAGCGGTTGCCATGGGTGCCAATGGTCTGTGCATGGTGTTCGTGGACTATGAGCAGGTCGTCTGGCTGCGATTCCTGGCCGGCACCGGCAGTGGCGTCTACACGGCGATCGCCGTGGCCAATCTGGGTGCCAGCTCGCGCCCCGCGCGCGCCTACAACATCATGCTGTTCTGTTTCGCTTTCACCCAGGCGGCCGAGATGTATGCGCTGCCGCGCCTGTCAATGGACGCGATCTACGGTGTCTTTATCGCCGCCTATGCGCTCGGGCTTCTGTTCCTGCGCTGGGTGCCCGCCCGGCCCGCGGAGCCCGGGCTGGAGGTGGAGGTCGAGGTGCAGGACCCGGAGGTGGGCGTCATCGTCGAGCACCGACATGTACCGGCAGCGGTGCCCTGGCTGTGCCTGGCCGCCATCGCACTCACCTATGTGAACATTGGCGCCTACTGGACCTACATTGAACTGGCCACCGCCCGCGCCGGCCTCGAGGCATCCTGGGTTTCCGGCGTGCTGGTCTGGGTGTCGCTCATGAGCATCCTCGGCTGCCTGTTTGCGACCATCATCAGCAACCGGTTCGGTCTGCTGCGCCCGCTGCTGGTGACGCTGCTGGTGCACGCCACGGTCGTTGGCATGCTGGCCTTCGGCATCACCAACGTGACTTTTTTCATCAGTGTCTACACCTTCAACTTTCTCTGGATCTTTATCGACGTTTACCAGATGGCGACGGTGGCGAACGTGGACCACTCGGGACGGTTTGCCTCGCTGCTGCCGGCGGCGCAGGGCCTGGGCCAGATCGTTGGCCCCAATCTGGCGGCGTCGGCGCTCGCCCTCGGCAATGGCTACGACCCGGTGTTCCAGCTTTGTGCGGCGGCATCCCTGGCTGCCCTGGCGATCTACGCGGGCCTGTATGTACGCCTGCGGCGTACGCTGCCGGCCCTGGCGGACGCCCCGTGACGGCGGTCTTTGACGCAATCGTCATCGGTGCGGGCCACAACGGCCTGACCACGGCCAACTACCTGGCCCGGGGCGGCATGAAGGTCTGCGTGCTCGAGCGCCGGCACGTGGTCGGGGGCGCCGCCGTGAGCGAGGAATTTCATCCCGGTTTCCGCAATTCCGTCGCGTCCTACGTCGTCAGCCTGCTGCGGCCCGAGGTGGTGCGCGATCTTGAGCTCGAGCGCCATGGCTACCAGCCGCTGCTGCTCGGCAATTCCCTGTACCTCGACTCGCGCGGTGATTACCTGCTGCTGACTGGCGACGAGGCCCACGACCGGGCGGAGTTTGGCCGTTACTCGGCGCGCGACTACGATGCCTATCTCGCCTTCGAGGAGTCGGTGGCAGTGGTCGGCGAGCTGCTGGCGAGCCAGTGGTTGCGTGAGCCGCCAAAGCTCCACGGCGGCGGCATCGGCGATCTGCTCTCCGCGCTGCGCCTGGGGCTGGGTGCGCGCAGGCTGGACGCCGACCAGCGCTGGCGTCTCCTGCAGTTCTTCCTCGGCGCGCCGGAAACAATCATCGACCGCTGGTTCGAGAGTGACAAGGTCAAGGCCATGGTGGCGGCGCACATCATGCCCGCGAATTTCGCGCCGCTATCCCAGCCCGGCGCCAGCCTGGCTATGCTGCATCATGCCGTGGGCGAAATCGACGGTCGCAAGGGGGCCTGGGGCATTGTGCGCGGCGGGATGGGCGGTATCACCAGTGCCATGGCGGCATCGGCGCGGGACAAGGGTGTGGAGATCCGCACGCAGGCGCCGGTGCAACGCATCCTGGTTGCGCACGGCAAAGTGCGCGGTGTGCGCCTTGCAAACGGTGAGGAGATCGCCGCGCCGGTGGTGGCTGCGAACACGGAGCCGAAACGCACGCTGCTGGAATTCCTGGGGGAAGAGTATCTGCCGGAGGCATTTGTCCGCGACCTGCGGGCCTTTCGCCAGGAGTCGGCCTCCCTGCGCATCAACCTGGCGCTCAGCGGGCTGCCGCGCTTTGCGGCGTTCGGCCGCGATGGCGCCGGTCCCGAGCACGAGGCGACCATCACCTTCATCGAGAGCAAGCAGCACCTGGACGCCGCCTACCGCAGCGCGCGTGCCGGCCAGCCAGCGTCGCCGCCGATCATCGAGGCGGTGGTCCCGAGTGTCATCGATGACACGCTAACGGATGTCGAGGGGACACATGTGATGAGCATGCTGTGCAAATACATGCCCTACGACCTCGCCGATGGCCGGCACTGGGACGCGGAGAAACCCCGGGTCCTGGAGGACATTCTGGGCTGGGCGGAGCGTTTCGTCCCCAACCTGCGCGAGATTCTCGTGGCCACCCAGTGCCTGACGCCCCTGGATCTCGAGCGCGACTTCGGCCTGCCCCGTGGCGATATCTGCCACGGCCGCATGGAACCGGATCAGCTCTTCAGCATGCGCCCGCATCCGGATGCCGCGCAATACGCCACCCCCGTGCCCGGCCTCTATCTCTGCGGTTCCGGTTCCCACCCGGGCGGCGGCGTTACCGGCGCACCGGGCTACAATGCCGCCCGGCGAATTCTCAAGGACTGGCGCTAAAGCGCGTCGCGCAACTTGAACCAGGCCATGCCCAGCGCCAGTCCCGGGCGCCGCAGGAGCCTGCCGCCGGGAAAGGGGCGGTGCGGGATACGTGCGAACAGATCGAAGTCCGCCGGCGAGCCGTCGATCATGGCGGCCGTAATGCGCGCCATGACATGCGTCGGTGCCACGCCGTGGCCCGAGTAGGCCTGGATATAGACTATGTTACCGTCCAGGCGCCCAAGCTGTGGCATGCGGTTGAGACCGATGCCAATCTGCCCGCTCCAGCCGTAGTCGATACGAACATCCGCCAGTGCCGGGAATACCCGCAACATCTTGCGGCGCAGGGTGCCGACAAGGTCGCGTGGCTCCAGACCCGTGTAGTTCGACAGGCCGCCAAAGAGCAGGCGCCTGTCGGCCGAGAGACGAAAATAGTCCAGGGCTGTGCGCGGATCGCAGACCGCCACATCCCCCGGGACAATTGCCCGAGCGAGCTCGGCAGGCAGTGGCTCGGTGGCGATGACGGAGCTGTTCGAAGGCAGGACCCGGCTTGCCAGGCGGGGAACCACGTTACCCAGGTAGGCGTTGCCGCACAGCACCACCCTGTTGGCCCGGACGCTGCCCTGCGCTGTTACCACGCGGGGCCGCGGCCCCGGTATCACTGCGGTCACCCGCGACTGTTCAAAGATGCGCGTGCCCAGGGACGCGGCGGCCCGAGCCTCACCAAGGCACAGGTTGAGCGGGTGCAGGTGGCCGTTGCCGTAGTTGAGCAAGCCGCCCAGGTAGACCTCGGCATTGACGTAGTCGCGCAATTCCTCCCGGTCCAGGAGTCGGTATTCATGGGGGTTGCCGATGGCTGCCTCGTGGTCCCGCCACTCGGCAAACTGCCGCAGATGCCGCGGTTTCAGAGCGACGTCGCAATAGCCCCACTTTAGGTCGCAGTCGATGCCATGGCGCTCGACCCGCTCGCGGATGATGTCCCGTGCCTCGATGCCCAGCTGGTAGATACGGCGGACGCCATTGCTGCCGATGTGGCGCTGGAACCGCTCCGGGTCGTGACCGATGCCGCCAATGATCTGGCCGCCATTGCGCCCGGAAGCGCCCCAGCCGAGCCGGTTCGCCTCCAGCAGCACGACTTCGCGCCCGCGTTCGGCGAGCTCCAGTGCGGTATTGATGCCGGTGAAGCCGGCACCGACCACGACGATGTCCGCCTCAATGTCGCTGGCAAGGGGAGCATACCTGGTCTGCTCGTTGGCGGAAGCCGCGTAATAGGAACCCGTGTGCTCGGTGGTCTCCACTGGTGATCGCAATCCCAACATGCCGGTACTCGATTAGCCGGCGCGCAGGGATTCGCGACGGAACTGCGCCGGCGTCTTGCCCGTCGCGCGCTTGAAAGCGGCATAAAAGGTTGATATGGAGTTGAAGCCCACGTCGAGGGCGACGTCAAGGATGCCTGGACCCATCGTCGGTAGCGACAGGATCTGCATGGCATCGCGGACGCGGTAGTGGTTGACGAAATCGAAGAAGCCCACGCCATGTCCCTCGTTGATCGCCTGCGACAGGTGATTGATGGAGCAGCCAAGGCTTTCCGCCAGCTGTGGCAGGGAAAGCATGGAGTTGAGGTAGACGCGCTCGCCTTCCATGGCTTCGCCCAGCCGCTGCAGCAACGCTTCCCGAGCCGCGGGGCTCAGGCCCGATTTGGCGTAGCGTTCGTTCCTGGCCGCCGCGCATCGCTCGCGTGCGAGCAGGAGATGGTCCCGATAGTAATCCTCAATGCGTGTGGCGCGGTCCCCATCCAGGGTAATGAACTCGGCCCCCATCCAGCCACTGACCTGCAGGTCATCGCCAGTGGGGCTGGCGAGATACTGGAAGGCAATGGTTTCCCGCCCTTCGAGTACTTCGCCGACCAGTGTGTAGCGGCTGCTGTCGTGGCTGAAGTATTCTTCCAGGTGGGTGATCAGGTTGCGGCGGGTGATTTGTCGCAGCTCGCCCATGTCGTGGTAGGTGCCCCCGGCCGCGAGATGGCCGGCGACACGTGTTGGGTCCTGAGCGTTCCAGGCTTCGATGTAGCTTCTGACGAACTCTGTGGACATCATTGGGGTCATCCTCCGCGCGAGTCGTTGCCTCTTGACGGAGAATACACAAGCTGGCTGCTGGCGTGTAGGCCCGGATGCAGGCCGCAACACAACCTCGTAAAAGACCAGAACAGTGAATTGGTGCGGGGCTGAGGCGTGGAGGAACGGGATACTGTCTTGCCAGGGCAGCGCCGCCTGCCATCTCGGCAGGCGATCAAACTTGTGGTCTACCTGTTGTTGCTGGTGAATTTTGCGGTTTACGTGGCCAACGACTGGACCGTGGCGACGCACACGGCGCGCCCGGACTGGACGCTGCTGCAGTGGGCCGGCGCCTTTGCCACGACGCTTGATGAGCTCGCCTGGTTCACACTTCTGCTGCTGTTTGAGCTGGAAACCTATCTGCTGGACGACAAGGCCTTCACGCGCACACGGGTTATTGTCATGCATGGCCTGCGCGTCGTCTGTTTCCTGTTCATCGCCCACACAGTATATGCCTTCGCGGACTACGCGCTCGACCTGCAGGAGGCAACGCCGGTTGCCGCCGAAAATCTCTGTCACTTCCGTGGCGAGGGCGTTGCCTATGCCCGCAATCTCGTCTACACGCCGGTAGATGCTGCCAACTGCGCATCCCTGTCGAATGGGGACACGTTCTACCGCTTCGAGTCGGATACGCTGGTCACCGACGCGGACGGCATGCGTATTGAGCGTGAACTGGCCTGGATTGACGTCGCGGAAGTGGTCGCCTGGCTTCTGATAGTGCTTTTTATCGAGCTCCAGGTGCGCCTGCAGGAGCGCGGCATTACCGGTGGCAGGGCACTGCGCACGGCGCAATGGGTGCAGACGGGTCTGTACACGCTGCTTTGGTGCGCGGCAGGCTACTGGCTCTATCGCGGGCACTGGGTTTTTGCCTGGGACGAAGCGCTGTGGATCCTGGGTTTCATGGCGATTGGCATGAACATGAAGGAATGGCGCGAGGAGATCAAAGAAGCGCAAGCATGAAGTACCCGGCGCTGCGCTCACCGGTCGGGTGCGGGCGTCTGGCGGGTGCGCGCGGGCGCCCAGAAGGGCTTGTCACGTACTGTGCAGCGCGCGACCTTGCGGTAGGGGCGCAGCTCCTTCGGGTAGTAGATTTCGGCGAAGATGTCGCCCGCAAGGAATTTCGTCCTGACCATGGCGAGGGCGATATTGGCTTTTGCCGCCGGTGACCACATGGCGGATGTCACGTAGCCGATTTCCTGTCGGCAGCGCCGGTTGGCATAGAGGATGGCGTCGGTGGCTGGCTTGTTGCCCTCGATGTCCAGCTTCACCAGGGTATAGGTCGGCCCCCTGTCCCGCTCGCGGAGCAGGGCGCTGCGACCATTGAAGTGGGGCTTGCGGAAATCCACCAGCCAGCCGAGATTGAGTTCGAACGGTGTCTGGTCAAGTTGGAAGTTCACGGTCTTCAGCGCCTCGTTGAACTCCATCGCCGGCATGATGAAGCCCGCCTCCAGGCGGGCCATGTTGGTGGCCGCCTCGCCGTAGGGATGAATGCCGTGGTGCTCGCCGGCGCTGTAGAGCGCATCCCAGAGATCGAGCGCCAGCGAGTGATCGATCCAGAGCTCGTAGCCGAGATCGCCGCTAAAGCCGGTTCGGGAAACCAGCAGCGTGTCGCCGTGAAAATCGAAGCGCATGATCCCGAAGGGCTTGAGCTGCTCGATATCCGCAAGCCCCATGTCCTTGAGGACCGCGCAGGCAGTGGGTCCCTGCAGCGACAGGCCAGCGCGCTCCTCGCTGATATCGCGCACTGTCAGGTCAGCAAAGCCGAGGGCACTCTTGCGCAGCCAGGCGAGGCAGGGGCTGCCGCAGGTCAGCATGTAGTGATCGTCGCCGAGCCGGAAAATGGTGCCGTCGTCGATCATCCGCCCTTCGTCGGTGCACCAGCAGCAGTAGGTCACCCGGTCTACCTTCAGCCTGGCCACATCCCGGGTCACCATCCGGTTGAGCATGGCGAGGGCGTCGGCGCCGCGGATCTCGTACTTCTGCATGGGGCAGATGTCGTAGGTGCCGCAGGTGTTGCGGATACAAAAGTACTCGTACTGGGCGTCGTAGTAGTAATCGGCGAACTTGTAGCTGTTCCAGCTGGACCAGGCATCGCGCAGGTTCATGGGCGCCTGCCGGGCATGAAAGGGGGAGAGTTTGAGCCGTTCGCCGGCGAAAGGATCTGCGTGTGCCATGGCCTACTCGTCGTAGCAATCGTCGTCGGGGACAACATTGGGTTTTTTCAGGTCGCGGAGGATTTCCCGCGCCGCGTTGGCACCGCAGGCCGCGGACACGCCGCCGCCAGGGTGCGTCGAAGAACCGCACATATAGAAGTTGCGCAGGGGCATGCGGTACTGCCCATAGCCGGGGAAGGGGCGGTTGAACAGCAGCTGGTCGATGGTGAGCTCCCCCTGGAAAATGTTGCCCTGGGTGAGCCCGATCTCGGCCTCGATATCGTGCGGCGTGCGCACCTCCATGTGCACAATCAGGTCCTTGAAGCCGGGGCTGTAGCGCTCCAGCTTGTTGATCACGGTCTGGCCGAAGGCGTCGCGTTTTTCCGGAGTCCAGGGGCCGTCGGCCAGTTCCGGTGGGCAATACTGGACGAAGTTTGACATCCAGTGCTTGCCGGCCGGTGCCACGGTCGGGTCCCAGGCGCTCGGTATTATCGATTCAATGAACGGGTCCTCGGACCAGGTGCCGCGTTTCCAGGCGTCGTAGGCCCGCTCCATGGTTTCCAGCGAGCCCGCGAAGGTCTGGCCACCGCGGTTGATATAGCGGTTGTCGGGTAGCCCCTTGAAGCGCGGCATGCCCGAGAGCGCGATGTTGACCTTGCCGGAAGAGCCGCGGATCTTGAAGTTCCGCGCCCGCTCGAGGATCCGCGGCGGCAATTCCTCCGGCTGCAGCAGCCTGGTGAAGGTGCGTTTGGCATCGAGGTTGGACACGACGATATTGGCGTGCAGCTCATCGCCGTTCTCCAGTGCCACGCCCACGGTGGTGCCGTTGCGCACGAGGATGCGCTCCACCCCGGCGCAGGTGCGGATCTCGCCGCCCGCTTCCCGCAGCGCACTGGCGATGGCCTGGGAGATGGCGCCCATGCCGCCGCGCGCCAGGCCCCAGGCGCCGACGTTGCCGTCGACGTCGCCCATCACATGGTGCAGCAGGATGTAGGCGGAGCCCGGGGACTGCACCCCCAGCGCTGTGCCGATAATACCGGGGCTGGCCATGGCGGCCTTGACCAGATCGTTTTCGAAGTAGTCGTCGAGGAAATCCGCCGCGCTCATGGTGAAGAAGCGGATGTACTCGTAGAGCTCGCGCTCCCCGAGCGCCCGGAATTCCTTCGCCAGGAACAGCATTTCGCGGATATCCCGCGGCTTGAGAGACGCCGGATCCGGCGGCGTGCGCATCAGGGTCTTGCGAATCAGCTGCGCGTAGCGGCCGAGGTCAGCCTGGAAGCGCGACATGGCGTCGGCGTCGTGCGGCGAGTGGCGCTGCAGCTCCAGGTAGTGCGCCCCTTCATCCGGGTAGTCGATCAGGGTGCTGCCGTCGTCACCGAAGGCCACCGTGCCCAGGTAGGGCACGAGCAGCAGCCCGTGACGGGAGAGGTCGAGATCGCGGTGCAGGGACTGGCGCATCATGCTGCAGACGTAGGAGCAGCTCGAGTAGTGCCAGCCCGCCTGCAGTTCCCGGGTGACAGCGGCGCCGCCAATATAGTCGTTTTTTTCCAGCACCACGACGTCGAGTCCGGCCCGGGCGAGATAGGCTGCATTGGTCAGGCCATTGTGGCCCGCACCGATAACGATGGCATCGTAGCGCTTCACGACAGGATCACCTGCGCCGCGTTGTGGCCGGGGGCGCCCGACAGGCCGCCGCCGGGGTGACTGCCCGCGCCGCAGAGATACAGGCCGGGAATGGGCGTTGCGTACTGGGCGGCCTCGTAGGTCGGGCGCATCATCAGCAGCTGGTCAATGGCGAACTCGGTGTGGTGCCAGTGGCCGCCGGTGACACCGTGCAGGGTTTCCAGGTCCGCGGGCGTCAGCAGCTCCGCATGCAGTACCAGTTGCCGCAGCCCCGGGGCGTAGCGCTCCAGTTCATCGAGCAGGCGCGAAATCAGCGCCGCCCGGGCCTCGGGGGTCCAGCCTCCCTTGAGTCTGGCAGGCACATACATCACGTGGGCAGAGAGCAGGTGCTGCCCCGCCGGCGCCAGGGCAGGTTCGCGCAGGCTTGGAATCACGATCTCCATGACCGGGTTACGGGAACACTCGCCATACTTGGCGTCGTCAAAGGCGAACTCAATGGTGTCGAGGTCGGGCGCCATGATCATCCTGCCGTCCGCCCGCTCGAGCCCGTGGAACCGGGGTTCTGCGGCGAGGGCAAGGTGCAGCTTGGCGACATGACCCTCGCAGCGGAGTCGGCGGATGCGGTTGCTGAACTCGATCTCCAGGTGCCTGGCGCCAACCAGCTCAAGGAAAGTGCGCTGCGGATCCGCGGAGGAGACCACGCGGTCCGCAGTGATGCGTTCGCCGCTGGTGAGCTCGACGCCGCTGGCGCGCAGCCCGGACTCGTCGCCTTCGACGATAATTTGCTTCACGGCCGCACCCAGGCGCAGCTGGGCGCCCGCATCTGTCGCCGCGGCCACCAGCGCGTCGATCAGTCCCCGCACGCCTGCCTTCGGTACCACGTGCTGGCCGCCGTGTTCGCCGCAGAGACGATAGAGCAGCATCAGCACGCTCTGGTTTGGCGACCGGGGCGCGAGTCGGCCGCCGATGATACCGTCCCAGCTGAGCGCAGCCTTGAGGCGATCGTTGGCGAAATACTCATCCATGAGATCGCGCATGGGCAGCGTCGCTACGCGGAAGAACTCGAGCATGTCCTCCCGGCCGAGGCGCCGCAGGCGCAGCGCCAGCTGGGTGAAGGTGAGCAGCTCCCGGACACTGTTGCCACCGATGCCCGGCATCCGCTGCATCCAGAACGGGGCCAGGGCGTCGCGGAAGGTCTCCAGGGCCTTCCGGTAACGCCGGTAGCTGGCCGCGTCCCCGGCATCGACGCCGCTGACGCCCCCGGCGGTTATCGCAACGTGGTTTCCTTCCGGATCCAGCCCGACGGTCGCCAGCGGCTCGCCACTGCTTGCATAGCCGTATTTTTCCAGCGCCAGCTGCTTCGCGACCTGCGGCGAAAACTGGTAGACCGTGTGTGCAGCGGCAGCGTGGAACCCCGGGTGAAACTCCCGGGTGGTGGCCAGGCCGCCGGCGGCGTCGGCGGCCTCGGCCAGCAACACGCGCTGGCCGCGCCGGGCCAGGTAGGCGGCACAAACCAGGGCGTTATGGCCAGCGCCAATGATGATGGTGTCGAAGCGGTCCAAGCCGCACTCCCGCGCTGTGGTCAGAGTGTGGAAGCCTAGGAGCGCGCCCCGGGCGCGGCAACCGCGCCTATACGCCGGGACTTGTCTTACAGCGGGGCGACGTCAACCGTGCAATCGTAGTAGCAGGCACCTCCGGCGAGGTCCGCGCGGTGTCCCGGGATGAGCGCGTTCACGGTCTGTCCCGTGGGGCTGTCGCCGATCCAGGCGCCCTTGGGCACGAACAGGGTGCCGGGGCGTACCTCGTCGGTGATACTAAGCGGCAGCACCACCTCGCCCTGGTTGTTGTAAAGCCGGACCGGGGCGCCGTTCGTCAGGGACAGGTCGCCGGCGTCGCGGGGATGCATCTCGCAGACCATATCGTCGCGGTGCGAAGCCAGCCCGCCGAAGGTCGAGTTAACCCGCCGCTCCGAGGCCGGACTGACCAGGATGAAGCGCCGGGGGTTGTGCAGGGGCCTGAAGCGCGGCAGCGCGTCGCCCTGGGCCGCGAGGGTCTCGCTGTAGAGTTCGATGCGACCGCTGGGTGTACCCGGTGGCCGGTGGCGGATCACCGAGGGCGCTGGCGTTGCGGACATGTCGACGGCGGCATCGGTGGGGAGCTCGCTGGGGCGGCGGCCAGCGAGGGCGGGATGATCGGCGGCGAGGGCCTGGTCCATGAGCGTCGCGTCCGAGTCGCGGAAGCAGTCCTCGGTGAAGCCAAAACGCCGGGCCAGGCGCCGGAACAGTTCGGTGTTGGGCAGGCAGTCGCCCAGGGGCGCCATGACCGGTGCCGAGCGCTGCAGGTAGGTATGGCCGTAGGCGCAGTAGAGATCCCCGTACTCAAGATGCGTCGCCGCCGGCAGGATCACATCCGCCAGCGCCATCGAGTCGGTCATGGTCAGGTCCGAACCGACCACGAACAGCTCCTCGTGACGCAGGGCGGCCTGCATGGCGGCAGCGTCGGGGTGCACCGCCACCGGATTGTGGTTGTAGATGAACAGTGCCCGCAGGGGGGTCGCGTCACCGGGTGCCAACACCAGAGCGGGGATATCCAGCACATTCAATTCCCGCACCCCGTCGGGCGCCAGGTCGGGTCTTGCAAGGGCGTCCTCCTCAATGGGGAAAAAACCCGAGACCTGGCAGATACCCGCACCGGGCGGTCCGAAATTGCCGGTAAGCGCGGGCAGCGCGTAGGCCGCGCGCAGCCCCGCGCCGCCGTTGCGATTGCGCTCCGGCGCCACGCCAAAGGCCGTGGCCACCGGTGCCAGGTCGCGCCAGAGGCGGGCAAACTGGCGGATCTGCGCTGGCGCCAGGCCACAGAGCTCCGCCGCGCGCTCGACCGGATACTGGCGCGCTTCGGCGAGAAACGCCTCCGCTCCGGTAACCCACGTTGCAACGAACGCTGTATTGATGGCATCCATGCGTTCCAGTTCCGCCGCCACCGCGTAGGCCAGGACGACGTCGGTCCCGGGCAGCAGTGGCAGATGGAGATCGGCGTCCCGGGCGATGCGGGTGCGTTTCGGGTCGATCACCACGAGCCGGGCACCGCGGGAGCGTGCGTCGCGGATCAGCGTGGTGAGGTGCAGGTTGCAGTTGGTGATGTTGTTGCCCCAGACCACGATCAGTCGGGCGTCACCCAGTTCAGTAAAGGGAATGCCGCCGACATCACCGAAGACGCTGTTCCAGGCGGCATCCGACACGCCGGCACAGAGCGGCGAGGCGTCCACCCTGCTGGCACCGAGACGGTGAAAGAAGCGCTTGTCCATCGAGCCGTGGGCGAGCAGCCCCATGGGACCGCCATAGTAGAGTGGTGCGATAGCTTCGCTGCCGTAGCGGACACGGACCCGGTCGAAGCCCTCGTAGACCGCATCCAGCGCCTCGTCCCAGCTAGCCGGGCGGAACCTGCCCGAGCCCCTGGCGCCGTCGCGGAGCAGCGGCCGCAGCAGTCGCCCCTCGCCGTGAACCTGGCTCGGCAACGCCTGCGCGACCTTGGCGCAGATCCTGCCGCGGGTGAAGGGGTTGGCAGTACTGCCGCGGACCCGGCTTACCCGCCCGTCCTGCAGTTCGATAGCGAGACTGCAGGTGTCGGCGCAGTCGAGGGGGCACACCGCCGCATGGCTCGTTGCAGCGCCGGCCTTGTCGCCTTCAGGGGCTGTGTCGCTCATGGTGTATCGCCCTCCTGGTTCGACCCGTGTTCGAGTATCTCAGGCAAGGGGTAATCAGGCCAGCCGCTAGCGACCACGCCGGCAGAGAAAAACGCCTGCCACTATGCTTTACTGGCACCCATGAGTTACCGCGAACAATACGATAGTGTGCGCGCCATCGCCAGCGGCCACAGGGACCGCCCCGGCGCCCTGCTACCCATCCTGCACGCCGTCCAGGACGCCCTGGGTTTTGTCCCCGACAGCGCAATATCGATTATCGCCGAAGCACTGAACCTGTCCCGTGCCGAGGTGCATGGCGTGGTCAGTTTCTACCATCATTTCCGGCGCCAGCCGCCGGGGCAGCACATCGTGCAGATCTGTCGCGCCGAGTCCTGCCAGGCGGTGGGGGCCCGGGCGCTGGAGGCCGAGGCCAGGGCGCAGCTGGGCATCGACTACCACCAGACCACGGCCGATCGCTGCATTACCCTGGAGCCGGTCTACTGCCTCGGCAACTGTGCCTGCTCCCCGGCGGTGCGGGTCAATGACGAGATTCACGGCCTGATGGATACCGCGAAACTGTCCGCCCTGCTGGATGCCCTGCGCAGCCAGCCGGTCGAGGTCCGCTGACATGAGCGGATTCAAGGTCCATGTGCCCTGCGATACCACGGCAGTCTCCCTGGGCGCCGACCGGGTGGCGCAGCGGCTGGCCAATGAGTGTCGCGATCGCGGCGAGGACGTTGCGATTGTCCGCACCGGCTCGCGCGGCGCCTTCTGGCTGGAGCCCCTGCTGGAGGTCGAGACCGGGGGCAGGCGCATCGCCTACGGCCCGGTGCAGCCGGATGACATCCCGCGCCTGCTGGATGACGGCCTGCTTGAAGGCACTGACCGGTCACCACTGTGTCTCGGTCCGGTGGATGACATGCCTTTTCTGCGGAAACAGCAGCGCCTGACCTTTGCCCGCATGGGCGTGGTCGACCCGCTGTCGGTGGCGAGCTACCGCGCCCACGGCGGCCTCGCCGGGCTGGAGCGCGCCCTGGAGATGGCGCCCCGGGCCATCGTCGACGAGGTCACCGAATCCGGGCTGCGGGGGCGGGGCGGCGCCGCCTTCCCCACCGGGATCAAGTGGCAGACCGTGCTGAACACGGATGCTGCGCAGAAATACATTGTCTGCAATGCGGACGAGGGGGATTCCGGTACCTATTCCGATCGCATGCTGATGGAGGGCGACCCCATGAGCCTGCTGGAGGGCATGATCATCGCCGGCCTGGCGGTGGGCGCCACCCGGGGCTATATCTACCTGCGCGAGGAATATCCGCGGGCCAAACGGACGCTACAGCAGGCCATCGCGGCCCTGAGTGAGGCCGGGTACCTCGGCGAGGACCTGGGCGGCTCCCGCCACAGTTTCGATATTGAGCTGCGCATCGGCGCCGGCGCCTATATCTGCGGCGAGGAAACCGCGCTGCTGGAAAGCCTGGAAGGTCGCCGTGGTATGGTCCGGGTCAAGCCGCCCCTGCCGGCCATCCAGGGCCTGTTTGGCCAGCCCACGGTGGTCAACAATGTGATCTCCCTGGCCACCGTGCCCGTTGTTCTCGCGCGCGGCGGGGCTTTCTACCGGGATTTCGGCATGGGCCGCTCCCGGGGCACGCTGCCCTTCCAGCTGGCGGGCAATATCGCCCGCGGCGGATTGGTGGAACTGGCCTTTGGCACTACCCTGCGCGAACTGCTGTATGACTTCGGTGGCGGCAGCCGCAGCGGCCGGCCCCTGCGGGCGGTGCAGGTGGGCGGCCCGCTGGGTGCCTACCTGCCGGAGGCGCAGTGGGATACGCCCCTGGACTACGAGGCCTTTGCCGCCATGGGAGCAATGCTGGGCCACGGCGGCATCGTGGCCTTTGATGATACGGTGGACCTGCGTCAGCAGGCGCGCTTCGCCATGGCGTTCTGCGCCGTGGAGTCCTGCGGCAAGTGCACCCCCTGCCGTATCGGCAGCACCCGCGGGGTCGAGGTGATCGACCAGCTGGATGCGGACCCGGCGGGGGGCCTGGCATTGCTGGAGGAGCTCTGTGAAACCATGACCGACGGTTCGCTGTGCGCCATGGGCGGGATGACGCCGTTCCCGGTGCTGAGCGCCGTCCGCCATTTTCCGGAAGATTTCACTGCTGCGAGGGAATCCGGCGATTCCCGGGAGTCAGTCTGATGCTGCATATCTACGAACCGGAGCGGGATCTCGGTACCCCCGCGCCCCTGCCCGGGTACAGCGAGGGCTACGCTGCGCTGGAGACTGTAGAGCTGACTGTCGACGGTCGCTCGGTCGCAGTCCCGCAAGGCACTTCGGTCCTGCGCGCCGCTTCCCTGGCGGGTATCAATATCCCCAAGCTGTGTGCCACCGATGCCCTCGACGCCTTCGGCTCCTGCCGCCTGTGCCTGGTGGAGATCGCGGGTCGCAAAGGCTACCCGGCCTCCTGTACCACGCCGGTGGAGGCGGGCATGACGGTGACGACCCAGAACGGCAAGCTGGCGCGCCTGCGCCGCAATGTGATGGAGCTGTACATCTCCGATCACCCCCTGGACTGCCTGACCTGTGCCGCCAATGGCAACTGCGAACTGCAGGACATGGCCGGTGCCGTCGGCCTGCGCGAGGTGCGCTATCCCGAGGGTGGGGAAAATCACCTGCAGGCCGAAAAGGATCAGTCCAACCCCTATTTCACCTTTGATCCCGCGAAGTGCATCGTCTGTTCCCGCTGTGTACGCGCCTGCGAGGAGGTGCAGGGCACCTTCGCCCTGACCATCGCCGGCCGCGGTTTCGATTCCCGGGTGGCGGCGGGTGCGGAGCAGCCCTTCATGGACTCGGACTGCGTCTCCTGCGGGGCCTGCGTCCAGCACTGCCCCACCGCGACCCTGATGGAGAACAGCATTATCGAGCGGGGTCAGCCCGGGCACTCGGTGGTGACCACCTGCGCCTACTGCGGTGTCGGTTGCGGCTTCCGGGCGGAGATGCAGGGCGAGCAGGTGGTCAACATGCTGCCCTGGAAGGACGGCGGTGCCAACCGCGGCCACGCCTGTGTGAAGGGGCGCTTCGCCTTCGGTTACGCCACCCACCCGGACCGCGTCACCACGCCGATGATCCGCGATGCCATCGACCAGCCCTGGCAGGTGGTGTCCTGGGAGGAGGCCGTGGCCTTTGCCGCCCGGCGCCTGCGCGAGGTCCAGCAGCAGTACGGGCGCAACAGCATCGGCGGCATCACCTCGTCGCGCTGCACCAACGAAGAGACCTACCTGGTGCAGAAGATGGTGCGCGCGGCCTTCGGCAACAACAATGTCGACACCTGCGCGCGGGTCTGCCACTCGCCCACGGGCTACGGTCTCAAGCAAACCCTCGGCGAATCCGCCGGCACCCAGAACTTTGATTCCGTGGACAAAGCCGATGTGGTGATGGTAATCGGCGCCAATCCCACCGACGGCCACCCGGTGTTTGCCTCGCGGCTCAAGCGTCGCCTGCGTGCCGGTGCGCGCCTGATCGTGGTCGACCCCCGCCGCATCGACCTGGTGCAGTCACCGCATATCCGTGCCGATTACCATTTGCCGCTGCGCCCGGGCACCAACGTGGCCTTCATCAACGCCATGGCCCATGTCATCGTCAGCGAGGGCCTGGAAGACCGGGAATTCATCGCGCAGCGCTGTGAGCAGGAAGCCTTCCGTGAGTGGCTGGAGTTTATCCGCGATCCCCGCCATGCCCCGGAGCAGGTGGCGGCAGTCACCGGCATCGATGCCGGGGCCCTGCGGGCGGCGGCGCGGCTATATGCCGGCGGCGGCAACGGTGCCATCTACTACGGCCTCGGGGTCACCGAGCACAGCCAGGGCTCGACCATGGTCATGGGCATCGCCAACCTGGCGATGCTGACCGGCAATATCGGTCGCGAGGGGGTGGGGGTGAATCCCCTGCGCGGGCAGAACAATGTGCAGGGCTCCTGCGACATGGGCTCCTTCCCCCACGAACTGCCCGGTTACCAGCCGGTAGGCGATGATGCCGTGCGCGGCCGGTTCGAGCGCAGCTGGGAGGTAGAACTGGACCCGGTGCCCGGCTTCCGCATCCCCAACATGTTCGACGAGGCGCTGGCGGGCAACTTTCGCGCCCTGTACTGCCAGGGCGAGGACATCGCCCAGTCGGATCCCAACACCCAGCACGTCGAGGCCGCCCTGCGCAACCTCGACTGCCTGATCGTGCAGGACATCTTCCTCAACGAAACCGCCAGCTTCGCCCATGTGTTCCTGCCGGGCGCCTCGTTTCTGGAGAAGGACGGCACCTTCACCAACGCCGAACGGCGCATTTCCCGGGTGCGCCGGGTGCTGACGCCGCTGGCGGGGAAGGCGGACTGGGAAGCGACCATGGCCCTGTCCACTGCCCTCGGTTACCCGATGTCCTATCAACATCCCGCCGAAATCATGGCCGAGATCGCCAGCCTGACGCCCTCCTTCCGGGGGGTGAGCTATGCGCGGCTGGAGCAGCAGGGCTCGATCCAGTGGCCCTGCAATGACGCCGCGCCAGACGGCACCCCGGTGATGCACGTGGACGAATTCGTGCGCGGCAAGGGGCGGTTTGTGGTGACCGAGTACGTACCGACCGAGGAAAAGGTCACCCGCCGCTTCCCGCTGTTGCTGACCACCGGGCGCATACTGTCCCAGTACAATGTTGGCGCCCAGACCCGGCGCACCGCCAACAGCGCCTGGCACCCCGAGGACATCCTGGAAATCCACCCCCACGACGCGCAGGACCGCGGCATCAGCGAGGGTGACCGGGTGAGCATCGCCAGCCGGGTGGGGGAAACCTCCCTTCACGCCAGCCTCAGTGAGCGGGTGCAGCCGGGCGTGGTCTACACCACCTTCCACCACCCGATAAGCGGGGCCAACGTCATCACCACCGAGAACTCGGACTGGGCCACCGACTGCCCCGAATACAAGGTGACAGCGGTTGAGGTGCGCAAGGCTACCGGACCCTCCGCCTGGCAACGGCAACACAGCGAGCTTGAGCGCGAGCAACAGCGCCTCGCCGGGCAGGCGTCAGTGAGCGCGGCAGCGGATGCAGCCGGAACAGCCTGAGCCGCCGCCGGCAAGCGGCGGGGCATTGCCTTCGCGCCCGGTCCACACCTGGCGCGAGGGCGAGCTGGGGGCGAACCGGGATACGCTGGCGGACGAGACGCCGGTGGCACTGGTCTACAACTGCGTCTCGCACGCGGTGATGATGGCCTCGGCCTCGGATCTGGAGGACTTCGCCCTGGGCTTCAGCCTCGGCGAGGGCATTGTCGAGCACCCCGGCCAGATCTATGACATCGAGGTGCGGCATTGCCAGCAGGGCATTGAGCTGCGCATCGCGCTGGCCTCCGAGCGCCTTGCCGCCCTCAAGGAGCGGCGCCGGTTCCTGGCGGGCCAGTCGGGCTGCGGCCTCTGCGGCGTCGAATCGCTGGACTATTTTGCCGCGCCGCTGCCGACGGTAGCGGACGGCATCCGGATCAGCCACCGCGCGATCCAGCGTGCCCTGGCGGCTCTGTCCGGGCGGCAGCATCTGGGGGGCCTCACCGGCGGCATGCACGCCGCGGCCTGGTGCGACCCGGCCGGGGACATCCTGCTGCTGCGGGAAGATGTCGGCCGCCACAATGCCCTCGACAAACTGGTGGGCGCCCTGGCCACAAATTCGCCGCGCCCCGCGGGATTCGCCCTGGTGTCCAGCCGTGCCAGCTACGAGCTGGTGCAGAAGGCCGCGCGCGCGGACATGGCGGTGCTGGTCGCCGTGTCCGCGGCCACGTCACGGGCAGTGGATTCGGCGCTGCAGTGTGGCATGACCCTGGTGGGCTTCGCCCGCCCGGGCAGGCAGGTAGTGTATGCGGGAGGGGAGCGACTGGACTGAATTGCGGTAGAATGGGCCATGATTTCGCTGAAACAACTTACCTATGCCCTCGCGGTTGCCGATACCCGCCACTTCAAGAAAGCGGCGGAGCAGTGCTCTATTTCCCAGTCGGCCCTGAGCACCGCCATTTCCGAGCTGGAGGCACAGCTCGGCACGCAGCTGTTCGAGCGCGACAACAAGAAGGTGCTGGTAACGCCCGCGGGAGAGAAAATCCTGGCGCGGGCAGCGGCGATCCAGGTTGAGCTGGAGGACATCTATCGCCTCGCCCAGACCAGCAAGGAGCCCCTGAGTTATCCCCTGAGCATGGGTGTCATTCCGACGATTGGCCCATACCTGCTGCCCAAGGTGCTGCCCGCGGTCCGGCGCAACTACCCGGATTTCCGCCTCAGCATCGTCGAGGAGCAGTCCCATGTGCTGGTGGACAAGGTACGCAGGGGCGAGCTGGATACCGCGGTACTGGCGCTGCCCTACAGCCATGAAGGTTTGCTGGCATTTCCATTCTGGGAAGAGGACCTGTACCTGGTAACCCACCGGGACAGCCCCCTGGGCAAGCGCACGCGGGTCAAGGCCGGGGACCTGCGCGAGCTGAGCCTGATGCTGCTCAAGGATGGTCACTGCCTCAAGGACCACGCGCTGGCGGTGTGCCACCTGCAGTCGTCGAGCCTCGATGAAACCCTGGAAGGCGCCAGCCTCTACACCCTGATCCAGATGGTCGCGGGACACATGGGCTCCACCCTGGTGCCGGAAATGGCACTGGACCAGTTGCTCTCCGGCAGCTCGGAGCTCAATGCTCTGCACCTGGATGAACCCGGCCCGCACCGGACCATAGCCTTTATCGTGCGCCCGAATTTTGGTGGCGTGGGCAATATCGAGGTGCTGAAGGGGCTGTTCAAGAAAGAACTGGCTGCCCACGCTGTGTCCGCAGCGCGATAGTGGCCCGGCGAATCAGGGTGGAGTAGCGGCCGGGGGTTACCCCGGCGAGGGAGTGTCAGCTCGGGTTGGCTGCCCGGAATTCGCGGATCTCGGTGTTGAACTGGCCGGCGACCGCCTCTTCGGTGGAAACGGCTTCGTTGTAGGCATCTATGGACTGCTCATAGGCCGCCTGCAGTGCCTTCGGGTCCTCTGCCTTGCCGCTCTCGATTTCCTTCTTCGCCGCGGTGAACTCGGTCTCCAGGCAGCCCATGTATTCCAGGTTGGCGGCCTGGAAGGTCTTGACGGCTTGCTGGCCGGAGATCATCTCATCCATGGTGGCAGAGGCACCGTCGGGCAGGCTGGGGGGTTCCGGCTGGACACAATCCGCCATGGCCATGGAGCTGCCCAGAGCCAATACTGCCAGCAGGGAATTTACAACTTTCATTATGGTACTCCTCAAGGTGGTTAGGTGAACCTTAGCAGCACCGGGGGGCGCTGCCAAGCTGCTGCGCACGCCGCTCATTCACGGCCTACCCAGAGTTTGGACAGTCCATATTCCTTTTCCAGGGCCCTGGCCACCGCTTGCGCCTGGCTGTCCGATGGCAGGCCGACAACCCGTACCCGGTAGAGGGTGCTGCCGTCCCGTTGGGTGTCGGTCACGGTCACCCGCCCCGAACCTGGCTGCAAGCGTTGCGCCCATTGTTCGGCCAGGCTGCGTTCGCTGTAGCTGCCAAAATTGACGAACCAGTCTCCGCTGCTTGCAGGGACGGGCTCCGCCGGTGCCGGTTGTGCCGCAGGCTGGCGCGGGGTTGCGGCCGGCGCCGGTGTCGGTGCCGGATCGGCGCGGGCGGCGGCATCGCGCTGGGCGGCGAGTTGCTGCTCGAGCCCCGACAGGGTGTCGCTGAGCTGGCGGTTTTCATCCCGCAACGCGGCCAGGGTGGTACGCAATTCGCGGTTGTCTTCCTGCAAGCTGCCGAGGCTGGCACGGGCGCTGCTGACTTCGTCCGGGTTTGCGGCCAGCGCCAACTGCGCCTGCAGCTCGCGAATTTCCTGCTCCATGGCCGCGCGTTGCTTCATCACGCCGTAGCCGCCGGCGGCCAGCAGTATCAGCGCCAGCGCGGCAACGGCGATGAGGCCGATGGGCCAGGTATCGATGAAGCGCGAGGGCTCGGTCGGCTGGTATTCGTCGTCGCGCAGCTCTTCATCATCCCAGGAATCGACATCATCGTAATCATCCGCCTCCTCCTCGGAGGACAGGGCATCCTCCGGCGGCCTGTAGGCCGGTGGCGCGGCCCTGACCGGGGCGGGCGGCGGCACGGGAAGGATGGGGGATTCGATGTCCTCGTCCGGATCCGCGCTGCCGCTATCCTCGTCGTCGTTGAGGGGGTCGTGCACGTTGGCTTCGTCATAGCGGCGGAAGCCCGCCGCTTCCTCGTCACTCTCGTGACTGAAGCTGGGCAGGTCCTCGTCGCTGGAGTCCTCATCCAGCCAGGGGTTCCAATCCTCCGCGGACTGGTCCTGATCCTGATCGTCGCGCCTGTCGTTACTCATCGTCTGACTCCGGTCTGCCCCTGTGGCCATCGCGGATCTTAACAGAGGGCCGCGTCCAATGCTCTGCGGCAACGCCTGTTTGCGCGCCACGAGAGCGGAATTGCCCGTTCGCGAGGGAGGGAAATTGGGTAGAATACGGCGATGGATGTTTCCGATATTCTCTCCCCCCTCAACGACGCCCAGCGCGAGGCCGTCGCCGACGACAGCCCCAACCTGCTGGTGCTCGCCGGTGCCGGCAGCGGCAAGACCCGGGTGCTGGTGCACCGTATCGCCTGGCTGATCAGGGCCCAGGATGTTTCGCCCTGGGCGATACTTGCGGTGACCTTCACCAACAAGGCGGCCAAGGAGATGCGCTCGCGCATCGAGGAGATGCTGCACATTCCCGCCCATGGCATGTGGGTGGGCACCTTCCACGGTCTCGCCCACCGCCTGCTGAAGGCGCACTGGAAGGAGGCGAAGCTGCCGCAGAATTTCCAGATCCTGGACAGCGACGACCAGCTGCGGCTGGTCAAACGGGTGTGCCGGGAGCTGGAACTGGACGAGTCCCGCTGGCCACCGCGGCAGGCCCAGTGGTACATCAACGCACAGAAGGACGAGGGCCTGCGCGCAGCCCATATCAATCCGCCGCCGGGGGACCTGTTCGCGCAGACCATGCTGCAGGTCTACCGGACCTATGAGACGGCCTGCGAGCGCGGCGGGCTGGTGGATTTTGCCGAGCTGCTGTTGCGCGCCCATGAGTTGTGGCTGCACAGCCCGGCGGTACTGCAGCACTATCGCAGCCGCTTCCGCCAGATCCTGGTGGACGAGTTCCAGGATACCAACACCATCCAGTACGCCTGGCTGCGGGTGCTGGCGGGTGACCGTATCCCGGTGGTAGCGGTGGGCGACGACGACCAGTCGATCTACGGCTGGCGCGGGGCCAAAATCGAGAATATCCAGCGCTTTGGCGAGGATTTCGGCAACACCCGGACCGTGCGTCTGGAGCAGAATTACCGTTCCACCCAGACCATCCTGCAGGCCGCCAACGGCGTCATCGCCCACAACTTCGGCCGCCTGGGCAAGGAGCTGTGGACGGAAGGCGAGTCCGGCGAGCCCATCTCCGTCTATGCCGGTTTCAACGAGCAGGATGAGGCCCGCTTTATCGTCGAGCAGGCGGAGGCCTGGATCAGCGACGGCAACGAGCGCGCCTCGGTGGCTATCCTCTACCGCTCCAACGCCCAGTCCCGGGTGCTGGAAGAGGCGCTGATCCGCAGCGGTATTCCCTACCGGATCTACGGCGGCCAGCGCTTCTACGAGCGCCTGGAAATCCGCAATGCCCTGGCTTATATGCGATTACTTACTAACCGTGGAGACGACGCAGCCATTGAGCGTGTCATCAATACCCCACCACGGGGCATCGGCAGCAAGACCCTCGAGACCCTGCGCGAACTGGCGCGGGAACGCGGCATCCCCCTGTGGGCTGCGATCAACGCCGCGCGCGAGGAAAAGCGGCTGCCGGCCCGCGCCCTGGGCGCCCTGGAGGGTTTCCAGGTCCTGGTCAACGAGCTCGATTCCGGCACCGATGAACTCGCCCTGGACGAACTGGTGGAGCATGTGCTGGAGGGCTCCGGGCTGGTGGATTTCCACCGCAACGAGAAAGGGGAAAAGGGCCAGGCCCGGGTGGAGAACCTGGAGGAACTGGTCAGCGCCGCCAAGCAGTTCAGCCCCGAGGGTGAGGAGCTGTCACCCCTGCAGCAGTTTCTCGACAACGCCGCCCTGGATGCCGGCGACACCCAGGCCGATGACTTCGAGGACAGCGTGCAGCTGATGACCCTGCACTCGGCCAAGGGTCTGGAGTTCCCGCTGGTGTTCCTGGCGGGCATGGAGGAGAACCTGTTTCCCCACCGCATGTCCCTGGAGGAGCCCGGCCGGCTGGAGGAGGAGCGGCGCCTGGCCTACGTCGGCATTACCCGCGCCATGCAGCGGCTGGTCATTACCTATGCCGAGTCCCGCCGCATCCACGGCAGCGAGAGCTACAACACGCCGTCACGTTTCATCCGCGAGATCCCCGCTGAACTGCTGCGGGAGGTGCGCCTGCACACCGCCATCAGCCGCCCGGTCAGCACCCTCTCCCAGGCCGCGGTACCGGATACCGGCATCGCCCTGGGGCAACGGGTCTATCACCAGGTCTTCGGCGAAGGCGTGGTACTCAACTTCGAGGGTCGCGGCATCAACGCGCGGGTGGAGGTCAACTTCGACTTTGAGGGCAGCAAGTGGCTGGTGCTGCAGTATGCAAAGCTGCAGTTGCTGTGACACTCCGGGCCAGCCTCGACCTGTTGTGTGGTAGAATTTTTGCGCAAGGCTAACCCACTGATTTCACAAAGATAAGCAGAAACGACTATGGCCGCATCCCCCCTCGAACGCCGCTACGCTCCCGCCATCATCCTGCTTCTGCTGGCCGCGCTGGTGGTTGTCATTGCCCTCTGGGCCAGCGAACGCAGCGGTGGTATCGGCGCCCTGGCGGGGCGCGACGGGGTACAGGCCGGCAGCGGTGACCAGGCCCGCTATACCTGGAAGATCGTCACCACCTGGCCCAAGAACCTGCCGGGGCTGGGCTCGGGGCCGGAGAACTTTGCGCGCATGGTCGGCGAGATGAGCAATGGCCGCCTGACGGCCCGGGTCTACGGGGCGGGCGAGATGGTCCCGGCTTTCGAGGTATTCGACGCCGTGCGCCAGGGGGTGGCGGAGGTCGGCCACGGGGCGTCCTACTACTGGAAGGGCAAGGTGCCTTCATCGGTATTCTTTACCGCCATCCCCTTCGGCATGACGGCCCAGGAGATCAACGCCTGGCTGCATTACGGCGGTGGCCTGGAACTGTGGCGGGAAGCCTACGCCCCCTCCAACCTGATCCCCTTTGCCGGGGGCAATTCCGGGGTGCAGATGGCGGGCTGGTTCCGCAAGGAGATCAACTCCCTGGCGGATCTGCAGGGTCTGAAGATGCGTATTCCCGGGCTTGCGGGCGAGGTGTTCACCGCTGCCGGGGGCAGCGCAGTGCGCATCTCCGGCGGGGAGCTGTATACCTCGTTGCAGACCGGGGTAATCGACGCCGCCGAGTGGGTCGGCCCCTACAACGACCTGGCCCTGGGCCTGCACGAGGTGGCCAAGTACTATTACTACCCGGGCTGGCACGAACCGGGCGCCATGCTCGAGTTCATCATTAACAAGGATGCCTACGAGGCCCTGCCGCCTGACCTGCAGGCCATTGTTACGGTCGCCGCGCGCGCCGCCAACCAGGACATGCTCGACGAATTTACCGCACGCAACAACGCTGCCCTGCAGCAGCTGGTGGACAATCACGGGGTGCAGTTGCGGGAGCTGCCTGACGATGTGATGCAGGCCTTTCATCGCGCCGGTGAGCAGGCCATGAAGGACCTGGTGGCCTCGGACCCGATGGCGGCGAAGGTCTACGCATCTTTCATCGAGTTCTACGACGGGGTGCGGGCTTACCACCACATCTCCGAGCAGTCCTATATCAATGCCCGGGACGAGGTCCTGGACCGGGCTGACTAGTTGCTGATGGCGCGGGTCCGGCCCTTCTCGTCGATCGCGACGAACACGAACTCACCCTCGGTGACCTTGATCGGCTCGCCATCGTGCTTGGAGTTGATCCAGACCTCCACCACGATGCGCACCGAGCTGCGGCCCACCTCCAGCACGTCGCAGTAGCAGGCCACGACAGCGCCAACATGGACCGGGGTGAGGAAGACCATGCCCTCGATCGCCACGGTGGCCACGCGGCCTCCGGCCACCTCGGCAGCGGTGACGGAGCCGGCCATGTCCATCTGCGAGACCAGCCAGCCGCCGTAGATGTCGCCGCTGGCATTGGTGTCCCGCGGCATGGCGACAACCTGCAGAGCCAGGTCGCCCTGGGGCATGGGGGTGGAGTCGATGTCGTTCATGGGGTGCCTGGTGGTTGTTTTGGGGTTTATGGTATGGCATCAGCTGCGCGGCCTGCGCGGCCCGACCCGACCTGCGCGGCCCGGCCTGCGCGGCCCGACCCTATTGCACGGCGGCGGGTAGCCAGGTTGCCAGGGCAGGCCATATCCAGAGGGCCGCCAATACCAGCAACTGGATGATTATAAAGGGAATCACCCCCCGGTAGATAGCACTGGTCCGCAGTTCCGGCGGCGCCACGCCGCGCAGGTAGAACAGGGCAAAGCCGAAGGGTGGGGTGAGGAAAGAGGTCTGCAGATTGATCGCGATCATGATGCCCAGCCAGATCGGGTCCACGCCCATCATCAGCAGCACCGGCCCGACAATCGGTACCACCACGAAGGTGATCTCGATAAAGTCGAGGATGAAGCCGAGCAGGAAGATCACCAGCATGACCACCAGGGTGGCGCCGAGAACGCCGCCGGGCATCTGTTCGAACCAGTGATGGATCAGGTCCTCGCCCCCAAAGCCCCGAAACACCAGGGAAAATACCGCGGCGCCGATCAGGATCATGAACACCATGCAGGTGACCTTCATGGTATCGATGACCGCCTCCCGCAGTCGTGACCGGGGCATCTCGCCCTTGGCCAGGGCCAGCAACAGGGCGCCCACGGCACCGACCCCGGCGGCCTCGGTGGGAGTGGCGGCGCCGGCGAGAATCGAGCCCAGCACTACGGCGATCAGTACCAGTGGCGGCAACAGGCTGCCCAGCAGCTCGGACAGGGCCACCGGTTCGGTTTCGACATTGGGAGCCAGGTGTGGACGGAAGCGGGCGACACCCAGGACGTAGGCCAAATACAACAGCACCAGCAACAGCCCCGGGATCAGTGCACCCACAAACAGGTCGCCGACCGAAACCGTCTTGGGGTTGAAAATCCCCATGCTCAGCTGCGCCTGCTGGTAGGCATTGGAGAGCACGTCCCCGAGCAGCACCAGGGCAATGGACGGCGGGATGATCTGGCCCAGGGTACCGGTGGCGCAGATGGTCCCCGCCGCCAGCGAAGGACTGTAGCCGCCCTTGAGCATGCTCGGCAGGGACAGCAGCCCCATGGTAACCACCGTGGCGCCGACAATGCCGGTGCTGGCCGCCAGCAGCATCCCCACCAGAACAACCGCGATGCCCAGGCCGCCGCGCAGGGAACCGAAGCTGCGGGACATGGTGCCGAGCAGCTGTTCCGCAATCCGGGATTTCTCCAGGATCACCCCCATCAGAATGAACAGTGGTACCGCGACCAGGGTATCGTTGTTGATGGTACCGAAGATGCGTGCCGGCAGCGCCGCCAGGAACGCCGGGTCGAAGTGCCCGGCGATAACCCCCACCGCGGCAAAGGCCAGCGCCGTGCCCGCCAGGGTGAAAGCCACCGGGTAGCCCAGCATCAGCAGCAGACAGATGGCGGCGAACATGTAGAGCGCAATGTAGCCGTCCATCAGTCGCGTCCTCCGACCAGGATGGCGGCATTGCGCAGGGTTTCAGCCAGGGCCTGGAGAAACAGGTTCAGGGCCAGCAGCGGCAGCAGGGTTTTCAGCAGAAACATCGCCGGAATGCCACCGGCATCGGCCGAGGTTTCACGGATAACCCAGGATGCCTCCACGTAGTCCCAGCTGGAGACAAGAATGAATCCGCACAGCGGCATCAGGAATACGATACCGCCCAGGGCGTTGATCCAGGCCTGGCCTCGCGGCGAGAAGCGCCGGTAGAAGATGTCCACGCGCACATGGCCGTCGTGTTTCAGGGTGTAGGCCGCGCCCAGCATGAACACGCAGCCATGCAGGTAGATTATTGCCTCCTGGGCCATGATGGAGCCGGTGTTGAATCCGTAGCGCAGCAGCACCACCGCAGTGGTCAGCAGCGCCATCGCCAGCAACAGCCAGGCGAGGAGCCTGCCGCAGGCTTCGGTAAAGCGGTCAATGGTGCGTACGGTGAGTGGAAGCAGGGCCATCGGTTATTGGTCTTTTTGATCAATCCGGTGCAGGGTATCATAGGGCTCGTAGTCAGGCAGCAAACCGCGGCGGCCTGCGCGGCCTACGCGGCCCGGCCCGGCCTGCGCGGCTCGGCCTGCGCGGCCCGGCCGACCTGACACTTTCCATGACGGACACGATTCCATGCTGACACTGATTTCGCCGGCGAAGACGCTGGACTTTGACACGCCACCCACGACCCGCAGGAGTACCCGGCCCCGTTTTCTGGAGCAGTCCACGGCGCTGGTGGAAGATGCCCGCAAACTGGACCCGGGTGCCATCCGCGAACTCATGGGCGTGAGCGAGGCCATTGCCGAGCTCAACCATCGCCGCTTCCACAACTGGACCACACCTTTCAATCTGGACAACGCCAAGCAGGCCGTGCTCGCCTTCAGGGGGGATGTCTATACCGGCCTCGACGCCGATACCCTCGGCAGGGCAGAGCTGGATTTTGCCCAGCAGCATCTGCGCATCCTCTCCGGCCTGTATGGGTTGCTGCGGCCGCTGGATCTGATGCAGCCCTATCGCCTGGAAATGGGGCTGAAATTCGCCAACCGCGGCGGCAATAACCTGTACCAGTTCTGGGGTGAGGACATTACCCGGGCCATCAATGCCGAACTCGGCAAGAGCGGCAGCCGCATACTGGTCAATCTCGCCTCCAACGAGTACTACAAGGCGGTGCAGCCCCGGGCGCTGGACGCCGACATCATTGCCCCGCAGTTCCGCGACCTGAAGAACGGCAAGTACAAGGTCATCAGCTTCTACGCCAAGAAGGCCCGGGGCCAGATGGCGCGATTCATCATCGACAATCGACTCAACGATGCGGAGGGTTTGCTGGATTTCAGCGTCGACGGCTATCGGTACAATCGCCGCGAATCCGGCCCCCGGGAGCCGGTATTCACCCGCAAGGCGCCCACTGCCTGAGGGGCGGCCCGGTGTCTCCCACAACGATAACAAGGACACGGCATGAGTAATACACCGACCCACCAGGTCATCATCATTGGCGCGGGCATGTCCGGCCTGTGCATGGGTATCCGCCTGCAGGCCCTGGGCATCGACGATTTCCTCATCCTGGAGAAGTCCGCAGGCGTCGGCGGCACCTGGTATGACAACACCTATCCCGGTGCCTGCTGCGATGTTCCCTCGGTGCTCTACAGCTACTCCTTCGAGCCCAATCCGAACTGGTCCCGCAAGTACTCCCCGCACGATGAAATCCGCGCCTACTTCGAACACTGCGCCGACAAGTACGGTCTGCGCGACCGCCTGCGGCTGTCGACCGCGGTGCGCTCGGCGCGTTTCGACGACAGCGCCGGCGAGTGGGAAGTGACCCTGGAATCCGGTGACCAGTTGCGCAGCAAGGCGTTGGTCAGCGGCCTCGGCCAGCTCAATCTGCCCCATATACCGCCGATTCCCGGTGCGGAAACTTTTCACGGTGAGTCCTTTCACTCCGCGCGCTGGCGCCACGATCTCGACCTCACCGGCAAGCGCGTGGCGGTGATCGGCAACGCCGCCAGTGCCCTGCAGTTCATTCCCCATGTCGCCGCGCAGGCGGCACAGCTGCACGTATACCAGCGCAGCGCCAACTATGTGGTCAAGCGCAACGACAGCCACTACAGCGAAGCCCAGAAGCGCCGCTTCGCGCGCTGGCCCTGGCTGCAGAAGCTGCATCGGGCGGGTGTGTACATCCGCGGGGAGCTGCTGTTCTATCCGGTGCTGCGCAACAGCCGGCTGTTGCGGCCGCTGTGGGAAAAATGGGCCCGGGAGCATCTGGAGGAACACATCCAGGATCCGGAGCTGCAGCGCAAGCTGACCCCGGACTATCCGGTCGGTTGCAAGCGCATTCTGGTAGCCGACGACTATTACCAGGCGTTCGCACGCGACAATGTGGAACTGGTAACCTCGCCGATCAGCGCGATCGACGAACAGGGCGTGGTGGCGGAGGACGGCCAGCCGCGGCCGGTCGATGTCATCATCTACGGTACCGGCTTCAATACCTCGGCGATGCTGTCGGGGGTGGAGTTCACCGGCGCCGGCGGGCGCAGCCTGGAACAGGCCTGGGCCGATGGCGCCGAGGCCTACCGCGGCGTCTGTGTCGCCGGCTTCCCCAACCTGTTCATGCTCTATGGCCCGAATACCAACCTGGGCAGCAATTCCATCATCTTCATGGTCGAGCGGCAGGTGAACTACGTGGCCGCCTGCATCGACAAGCTGCTGGCCCACGAGCTGCGCTCGCTGGCGGTGAATCCCGCTGTGATGCGCGCCTACAATGACCACCTGCAGGGGGACCTGGCGGGCACGGTGTGGGTGGCCAACTGCGACAGCTGGTACAAGAATGCCGCCGGCAAGGTGGTCAACAACTGGCCCCGTTCGACGCTGTACTACTGGTGGCACATGCGCTCGCCGGACTTCGCCGATTTCGATATGAGCTGACGCCGCCGCGCCGGTGTTCAGTTGTCCTGGCGGAAGGGCAGCAGGGTGGCCGCTTCCTGGCGGTAGGCCTCGATGTGCGGTCGCTCGCGACGGGTAAAGTCGGCGACCGCCGCCGCCAGCTGCGGATCGGCGATCCAGTGATTGGAGAAGGTCTGCACCGGGCGGAAGCCGCGCTGGATCTTGTGTTCGCCCTGGGCACCGGGGTCGAAGCGCTGCAGGCCCTCGCGAATGCAGTATTCGATACCCTGGTAATAGCAGGCTTCGAAGTGCAGGCAGTCGAAATCCTCGATACAGCCCCAGTAGCGCCCGAACAGGGTGCTGTCGGAGCGAAAATAGAGGGCCGCGGCTACCGCTCGCCCCGCCTGCTCCGCAACCACCATGATCGCCTGCTCTCCCAGTGACGGCGCGGTTTGCAGGAAGAAGTCGCGGGTCAGGTAGCCGCCGTGGCCGCTGCGTTTGGCGTAGGTGAGCTGGTAGAAGCGGTGAAACTGCAGCCAGTGGGCCGGGGTGATCTCGGCACCGCGCAGCAGCTGCAGCCGCAGGCCCTGCTGGCCGACCCGCTCCCGCTCCCGGCGCAGGTTCTTGCGCTTGCGGCTGGCGAAGGTGCCGAGGAAGTCGTCAAAGCTGTGGTAGCCCTCGTTGAACCAGTGGAACTGGGTGCTCATGCGCTGGGGCAGCCCGGCAGCGAGCAGGCGGGCGGAGGTGTCCTCCTCGGGAAACAACAGGTGCCAGGAGGAAAGCCCCCGGGCATCCGCAAACCTGCGGATGGCGGCCAGGGCGCAATCCCACAGGGCGCTGCTGTCTTCGCCCGCGGCCACACACAGGCGCGGCCCGGTAGCGGGGGTGAAGGGAATCGCCGATACCAGCTTGGGGTAGTAGCTCAGGCCGCTGCGCTGCCAGGCATCCGCCCAGGACCAATCGAAGACATATTCGCCGTAGGAGTGGGATTTCAGGTACAGGGGCAGCAGCGCCACCAGCTTCCCCTCCCGGCGCAGCAGCAGGTGACAGGGCTGCCAGCCGGTCGCGGCGGTAGTACAGGCGGTTTCCTCCATGCCCAGCAGGAAGGCGTGGCGCAGGAACGGGTAGTCGGTGGCCGCGACCGCATCCCACTCGCTGGCGCTGACTGCGGCGAGGGAATCGATGAATTCGGCGACGGGCACAGCCGCGGCATTGTGTTCGGTCATGAGCTCGTCAGGAACCGTTAAAGGCGTAGTGCAGGGCTATTCCCATGAAAATGACCAGTCCCACCCAGTTGTTGTGGCGGAACGCCCGGAAGCAGGCATCCCGGTCGCGGCTGCGAATCAGGTACTGGTGATAACCGAACAGCAGCGCCACAGCAACCAGACTGAGATAATAGATACCGCCCAGGCCGAAGCGCTGGCCGGCCAGGACCAGGGCCAGCAGGCACAGCAGCTGCATTGCCGCCAGCACCGGGCGGTCCGCCTCGCCAAACAGTATGGCGGTGGACTTGATACCGACCCGGAGGTCGTCATTCCGGTCCACCATCGCATACTGGGTATCAAACACCATGGTCCACAGCAGGTTGGCGATGTACAGCAGCCACAGGGCGCTGGGCAGTTCGCCCAGCTGGGCGGCAAAGGCCATGGGAATGGCCCAGGAGAACGCCGCCCCCAGGACGATCTGGGGCCAGTAGGTGAACCGCTTCATGAACGGGTAGGTGGACGCGAGCAGCAGGCCGCCCACGGACAGCAGTATGGTGAGGGTATTGGTCAGCAGGACCAGGCCGAAGGCCGCCAGGCAGAGCAGCACGAACAGGATGCGGGCCTGGGTCACCGTGGCCTCGCCGGTCACCAGCGGCCGGGTTCGGGTACGCTCGACGTCGCCGTCCCAGTGTCGGTCCGCGAGGTCATTGACGATGCAACCGGCGGAGCGCATCAGAAAGGTCCCGAGCACAAAGATCGCCAGCAGCCTGGGTTCCGGCACGCCACCGGCGGCTATCCACAGGGCCCACAGGGTCGGCCACAGCAGCAGCAGGGTGCCAATTGGCTTGTCGAAGCGCATGAGCTGGAGCAGGGCGGCGGTGTTGAAGCGTCGGGGCATGATCGGGAGCGGTCGGGGAACAAGCCGCAAGCTTACTGCTTTACGCCTCCAATTGCAGCGCTGACCTTGCCGCGCTGGCTGCGGTGCACCGGCAGTGCGGCCTTCCAGGGTGTGAAGCCCTGCAGGAATACCTCGCTCACCAGCAAGCGCTTGCCGCCGATATCGAAGCAGGAGCGGCGCGCCCAGGCATCCTCCTGCTGCTGTATCCAGGACGCCATGTAGGCGCTGTCGCCCGTGATCCGGGCCAGCTCGAAGGGGCTGCGCTGCATGGCCGGAAAGCGGAACAGGATGGCGCCCAGAGAGCGGTTCTGCAGCTTGCGCAGGTGCGCCAGTTCCCCGTGCAGGCTGCTGATCGGGAACACGCTGCGGGCAAACACGACCGCGCGCTCGTCCAGCCGCAGCAGCACTTCCCGCACCAGCGCGCGCTGTCGGGGCGGGACCTGCAGCAGCGTTTGCTCGGAGGGCAGCGGCACCTGCCAGCCCTGGTAGAGACGGCGTACACTGAACGCCCCCGCCTCCAGCGCGATCAGGCGGGCCGTCAGCGAATCATTGTCCAGCAGCCAGCGGCGCTCTGCTGCGGGCAGCTCAAGGGCGGTAAACTGTTGCTCGGGGCGCCAGCGGGGGTCGCGGTCGCCGCTTGCCGGCGGGTTGGCGGGCACAACGCGGGTCTCTCGGGTTGCTCAAAGGCGGGAGCATGCGCCAGGACTTGCCCGCATGCAAGAGTATGCTTGAACAGAAAGGTGTATAAGCGATGAGGACGACAGCCAGGCATTTTCGGGTCCGTGGCAAGGTGCAGGGCGTCTTTTTCCGGGCCAGCACCCAGGCCAGGGCGCAGGCACTGGGATTGGATGGCTGGGTGCGCAACTGCCCGGACGGCAGTGTCGAATTGCTCGCCAATGGCACCGCGGAAGCGCTGCAGCAGCTGGAGGACTGGCTCTGGCAGGGCCCGGACCGGGCCAGGGTGACTGCAGTCGAGGCCACACCGGCGCCCCTGGAGCCGCTGGCCGGATTTGCCATACGGCGCTGATCAGTTGTCCGGGCGGTAGTCCAGGGCGCCGGCCAGGCCGGGCACCGGTACCCAGGTATCGGCGCTGCCGTCGATGGGCGTAACCGTGGCATATCCCAGGTCGAACAGGTGCGCATCGTCGCCCGCCTGGCCGTGACCACCGACCACCGCATCGATCAGCAGTTCGCCCCCGTCCTCGCCGAAGGGTCGTTCACCGACGCGCCAGTGCATGTCAACGTGGCTGGCGCTGGACAGTGGCGCCAGGCGCAGGCCGCGCCCGGGTTGCCAGCCCGCCGGCACGTTGACGTTCAGTGCCAGCCCCGGCGGCAGCAGCCGCTCCGGGCTGGCCTGATGCAGCTGTTCCAGCATCGCGACCAGCAGTTTCGCCGTCGGCCCGAAGGTGGCGATGGTAGAGGGAAAGCGGTGTGGCCTGGCATCGAACTCATCGAAGCGTATGCCGACGCTGATGGCGATGGCCGGATAGCCCAGGAAGGCCGACTGCAGGGCCGCATTCACCGTCCCCGACTGGTGGGCGCCGGCACGGCCCAGGTTCTGGCCAAAATTGCTGCCGCTGATCACGATATCCGGCGGCGCATCGCGGAGGATCACCTGCAGTCCCGCACGCACGGAATCGGTGGGAGTGCCGTCCACCGACCACATGCTGTCGCCCACGCGGTTCACGGCGACGTAGCCGCCCACATCGGTGTTCATGGCGCCGCCGCGGCCACTCTGGTCGGACACCGGTGCCACCAGGGTCACAGTGTGCCCGGCCGCGGTCAGGGTCTTGTACACGCTCTGGATGCCGGGCGCCTGCCAACCGTCATCGTTGGTGAGCAGGATATTCAGTGCGAATGCGGGGCCGGCCGCCAGGGAGGCCAACAGCAGCAACAACAATCGGGTCATTTTCAGGCTCCTTGCAGGTTCAGTGACAGGGCCGGGAATGTCGGCCCGGGAAAGTGTGCCCGGCCGCGGCCGGGCTTACCAGCGGTAACTGGCATTCATCGCCGCCCGCATGCGAGGGTGTTGAACCAGCGCCGCTTTCCATTATTGTCTCTGTCGCAAAGCCCTTGCACATTTTTCATACAACTCTATAGTGTTGCGCTCGAATTTCTGCGCTTCTGCCCCCGGCTGTTGGTAATGCCCCGGGCCGGGGCGGCCCGCACAATAGATTGGAGCGAGAGTCCTTATGAGCAAGTGGGAATGCATAGTCTGTGGCCTGGTCTACGACGAGAAAGACGGCTGGCCGGATGATGGCATTGCGCCGGGCACCAAGTGGGAAGACGTGCCCGAGGACTGGCTGTGCCCCGATTGTGGCGTCGGCAAGGAAGATTTCGAGCTGATTGAGGAAACGCCCGTTGACGAGACGCCTCACCACGAGGAACCGGTGGCGGACAAGGTCCATCCGCCGGTGGTTATCATCGGCACTGGCCTGGCCGGCTACGGTGTGGCCAAGGAGTTCCGCAAGCACGACAGCGAAACACCGCTTATCCTGATCAGCTCCGATGACGGCCGCGCCTACTCCAAGCCCATGCTGTCCACTGGCTACACCAAGGAAACCAGTGCCGACGACCTGGTCCAGCTCGATGCCGGTTCCATGGCCAAGCAGCTGAAGGCCAGCGTCTGGACCATGACCCGGGTCAGTGACATCGACACCGCCCAGCAGGTCATCCGGGTGGGGGATGCGAAAACCGCGATCCATTACGGCAAGCTGGTACTGGCGCTGGGCGCCCAGACCATCCAGCCACCCATAGAGGGTGACGCACAGGAGCTGGTCTATTCGGTCAACGACCTGCTGGATTACGATGACTTCCGCACGGCGATGAGCCGGCACAAGGCGCGCAGGATCTGCATCATCGGCGGCGGCCTGATCGGCTGCGAGTTCACCAACGACCTTCTCAACGGCGGCTTCGAGGTGGAAGCGGTCGACCCGCTGGGCTACTGCCTGCCCACCCTGCTGCCGGAGGCTGCAGGCAAGGCGGTGCAGGCTGCGCTGGAAGAAAAGGGTGCCAGATTCCACTTCGGACCGCTGGTGACGGCGGTGAACCGCGCCGACCAGGGCGTGGTGGTCAGCCTCAACAATGGCGAGACCATTGCCGCGGACCTGGTGGTTTCGGCGGTGGGTGTGCGTCCCCGGGTGGACCTGGCGAAGGCTGCCGGCATTGAGGTCAACCGCGGTATTGTCACCAACCGCCTGCTGGAAACCAGCGCACCCAACGTTTACGCCCTGGGCGATTGCGCCGAAGTGGCCGGCCATGTGCTGGTCTATGTGGCGCCGCTGGTGGCGGCTTCCCGGGCGCTGGGCAAGACCCTGGCGGGCGAACCCACCGAGGTGGTCTACCCGCCGATGCCGGTGACGATCAAGACCCCGGCCTGTCCGGTGGTGGTGGCACCGCCCGCAGCGGGTGCGGCGGGGGAATGGCAGATCGAGGCGGAAGGCAGCAGTGTGCGCGCCGAATTCCGCAACAGTGCCGGCGAGCTGCTGGGCTTCGCCCTGACTGGCGACGCCACCAGGGCCAAGATCGAGCTGCAGAAGGCGCTGCCGGCGATCCTGCCCTGAGCAGGGCCAGCGGCGCGGTCGCGATTGCCACTGCCCGGGCTGAACGCCAGCTGCTGGCCTGGCTGGAAAGCTGTGTTGTCGGCCTGAACCTGTGCCCCTTTGCCCGGCCCGTTGTGGAGGGGTCGGGTTTGCGTATCGCGGTCTGTGAGGCCGATGACAGCGAGGAGGGGTTGCTGCGCATGCAGGAGCACCTGCTCCGGGAGCTGGACCTGATGCAGGGCAGCAGCGCCGAGGAGGTGGCCACCACGCTGCTGGCCTTCACCGGTGGCCTGGTGCACTTCGACGACTATCTGGATTTTCTCGACCAGGCCAACGCCCTGCTGGCGGCGGCGGGACTGGAGGGCGTGATCCAGCTGGCCAGCTTCCACCCGGACTACCAGTTCGCCGGCGAGCCGCCGGATGCCGCCAGCCACTACAGCAATCGTGCGCCGCTGCCGGTCATCCACCTGCTGCGGGAGGACATGCTGGAGCGCGCGCTGGCTGCCTGGCCCGAGCCGGAAAAGATCCCGCAGGCAAACATTGCCCGCCTCAACGCCATGGGCCGGGCCGAGCTCGCCGCCCGTCTCGCCCGCCTGCAGGCACTTTGACCGCGCCTCAGACCTCGGCGAAGCGGGATTTGCTGCCGGTCCAGCGCTCGATCAGCTCATCCACCCGGGCCGGATCGCCCTGTTGCAGGTTGCCGGCCAGCGCCTGTACCTGATCCAGCAGGTGGTTGTGGGTCGGGAGTTCGGCGATACGGAACGCCATCAGGCCGGTCTGGCGGGTGCCCAGCACCTCTCCTGGCCCCCGCAGCTCCAGATCCCGTTCGGCGATGTAAAAGCCGTCGTTGCTCTCGCGCATCGCCACCAGCCGCTGCTTGCCGCTGCGCGACAGCGGAGACTGGTACAGCAGCAGGCAGTGGCTGGCGCCGCCGCCGCGTCCGACCCGGCCCCGCAACTGGTGCAGTTGCGCCAGCCCCAGCCGTTCCGGGTTCTCGATGATCATCAGGCTGGCATTGGGCACATCGACGCCCACCTCGATCACCGTGGTCGCCACCAGCAAAGCCACTGTGCCGGCCTTGAAGCCGGACATGACCGCGGCTTTTTCCGCCGGCTTCATGCGTCCGTGTACCAGGCCGATGTCCAGGTCCGGCAGCGCTTCCCGCAGCAGCTCCGCGGTAGCCTCTGCCGCCTGCGCCTGCAGCGCGTCGCTCTCCTCGATCAGGGTGCAAACCCAGTAGGCCTGGCGTCCCTCACCACAGGCGCTGGCCACCCGGGCGATCACCTGATCCCGACGCTGGCTGTCCACCAGCAGGGTGGTGACGGGCTGCCGACCCGGCGGCAGCTCATCAATGATCGAACTGTCGAGGTCGGCATAGGCCACCATGGACAGGGTGCGGGGAATGGGGGTGGCGGTCAGCACCAGCTGGTGCGGGCGTCCATCGATGCCGGCCTTCTCGCTCAGGGCCAGGCGCTGGTGAACCCCGAACTTGTGCTGCTCGTCGACCATCACCAGACCCAGGCGATGGAAGCTGACGTCCTCCTGGAACAGGGCGTGGGTACCGATCACCATGGCCGCTTCGCCGTTGGCGATACTGGCGGTTGCGGTCTTGCGTGCCTTGCCCTTTACCCGGCCGCTGAGCCACTCCAGGCGGATGCCCAGGGGCTCGAACCAGCCGGCAAAGTTGAGTCTGTGCTGCTCGGCGAGGATCTCGGTAGGCGCCATCAGTGCCACCTGGTAACCGTTGGCTATGGCCTGCAGGGCGGCGTGGGCAGCGACCAGGGTCTTGCCAGAGCCCACATCGCCCTGGACCAGACGCAGCATGGGCACCGGCTTTGCCAGGTCCCGGCCAATCTCGGCCATCACCCGCAACTGGGCCCCGGTGGGCGTGAACGGCAGCCCGGCGAGCAGGGATTTTTGCAGCATTCCTGCCCGACGCAGCTGCATTGCGGGCGCGGCTCTTTGCTGTTGCTTCTCGCGCAGTCGCAGCAGAGACAGGTTGTGTGCGACCAGTTCCTCCAGCGCCAGCCGCAACTGCGCCGGGTGTGTCCCCGCCAGCAGCTGGTTCAGGGGTGCATCCGGCGGCGGCGCGTGCAGGTAGCGCAGGGCCTCCACCAGAGTGAAGCGCAGACCGCTGTTCGCGGGCAACAGGTCCCGGGGCTGCGCCTGTTCCAGTCGTTGCAGTGCCTGGGCGCAGAGCTTGCGCCACTGGGCCTGGCCGATACCGCTGGTAGTCGGGTACACCGGCGTCAGCGTCGCCTCGCTGTGGGAGGCTGCCATGTGGGCGATCCCCGCTTCCCCGTCTCCCTCTACCACCCGGTACTCCGGATGAAAAATCTCATAGCCACTGGCACCGCGCCGCACCTGCCCGAAACAGCGCAGCCTGGTGCCAGGCTGCAGACTGTTTTTCTGTGCCGCACTGAAGTGGAAGAAGCGCAAGGTCAGGGTGCCGGTGCCGTCCTGGATCCGTGCCACCAGGCTGCGCCGGCGCCCAAAGACTATGTCCGCAAGTCGTACTTCGCCCTCGACGGATACCTCACCGCCTTCCTGCAGCGCCGCAATCGGCGTCACCCGGGTGCGGTCCTGGTAGCGCAGCGGCAGATGGAACAACAGGTCCTCCACCAGGGTAATGCCATAGTCCGAGAGCTGCTGGGCCAGCCGCGGCCCGACCCCGCGCAGCGTGGTAACCGGCAGCCGTTCAAGCACGGCCAAGGTCTGTGACTCCGGGGGGGAAGATGCGGGCACCGGGGGTGCAGTACACTGTGTTCAAGGCGGCGGGCCCGTTGGGTCATGGCCGTACAGTGTAACCAGTCAGGGAAGGGCAGATGAAGGGTAAAAGCGTACTGATTGTTGGCTGTGGTGACCTGGGCTCCCGCGCCGGGGCCATTCTGCAGCAGGCCGGCTGGTCGCTGACCGGCCTGCGACGGAATACCGATGCCCTGCCGGAGGGCTTCGCCGGGATCGCCGCGGACTACGCCGCGACTGATGCGCCACTGTCCATGCTGGAGGCGCTGGCGCCGGACTACATTATTCTGACCCTGAAACCGGTCGGCAGCGGCGAAGCGGGATATCGCGCCGGGTTCAGCCAGGCCATGCGCAATGTCCTGACGGGCCTGGGCGGGCACCGGCCGGCGGGAATCATCATGGTATCCAGTACCCGCGTCTACGCCGAGTCGGAAGGTGGCTGGGTGGAGGATGACAGCCCCCTGGCGACTACGGATCCTGCCGCGCTGGCGATCATGGACGCTGAGTGCCAGCTGCTGGCATCAGGGCATCCGGCCTGTGTTCTGCGCTGTGCCGGGATCTACGGTGAGCCGGAGGGCATGCTGCTGCGGCGCATCGCCAGCGGCGAATTGTCCCCGCAGACGCCGCTGCGCTACAGCAACCGGATTCACCGGGACGATGTCGGGGGACTGTTGGCCTGGTTGCTGCAGCAATGGGAGCGGGGCGTGGTCCCGGCGCGAATCATGATCGCGGTGGACAATGAGCCGGCGCCACAATTCGAGGTAGAGCTGTGGCTGGCGCGGGAGCTGGGTCTCAAGGAGTGGCGGACGCGGGTCAGCGGCCTGCGCGGCGGCGGCCACAAGCGCTGCCGCAACCTGGCCCTGCGGGCCAGCGGCTACAGGCTGCGCTATCCGGATTACCGCAGCGGCTATGCCGCGGTGTTGGGTGATCGCCCGCAGACAAGGTGAATGGCCGCATAGCTATTGTAGGAGCGCAGTCCCTGCGCGATCGCCCGCGGACGAGGTGAATGGCCGCGCAGCGGCCAGAGAGGGTGGCCTGGGCCAGCGGGCTATTGTAGGAGCGCAGTCCCTGCGCGATCGCCCGCGGAGCGGGCTCCTACAGGGGCGCAGTCCCTGCGCGATCCAACGCTGCTGCCGCCCTGGGTCTCAGACGGCGAGGATCGCCTCGACCTCGATGGCGACACCCTTGGGCAAGCCGGCAACCTGAACGCAGGCCCGGGCCGGGAAGGGCGCCTGCAGGAACTCCGTCATGACGTCGTTGACCGCGGCGAAATCGCCCATGTCGGTCAGGGAAATATTGATTTTTACCGCACTGTTCAGGGTGCCACCGGCGGCTTCCGCTACCGCCCTCAGGTTGCTGAATACCTGCCGCGCCTGGGCGCTGATGTCTCCGGTGACCAGCTCCATGGTGTCCGGCACTAGCGGAATCTGGCCCGAAAGCCACACCGTGTTGCCCACCTTGACGGCCTGGGAGTAGGGCCCGATTGCCGCGGGGGCATCAGGGCTGGAGATAATGGCTCGGTTGTTCATTTGGCTGTTCCCTGCTTGGGGCGCCGCGCGGGCGCCTCGTTCTTGAGTCGCGATACCCGGCGCACGGAGTTGACCGTACGCAGGCGCTTCATGATCCGGGCGAGGTGGATCCGGTTGTTGACCTGCATGGCGAGGTCGACGTAGGTGAACTGGTAGTCCTTGTCCTCGGTGGAGATCTTTTCGATGTTCACGCCCATGCTGTTGATGCGGGTGGCGAGCACCGCGATCATGCCGCGGCGGTTCTCCACCTCAATCCGCAGCTCGGTCAGGTATTCTCCCTGCACCTGCTCATCCCAGCGCAAGGCCACCAGGCGCTCGCGGTTCTCGCGCATCTCCGCCAGGTTCTTGCAGCGCTCGCGGTGCACGACCACGCCTTTTTCCGAGCTCAGGTAGCCCTCGATCGGGTCACCGGGAATCGGGTGGCAGCAGCGCGCATAGGTGACCATGAACCCTTCCGTGCCGCGAATGGCCATCGGCTGCGGTTTCTGCCCGGCCGGTTCCAGCAGGCCGGCCGCGAGCTCACCCAGGATCTGCTGGGCGGTGATCGGCGGCAGGCGATTGCCGCGGGCGATATCCACCAGCAGGTCGTCCAGCGCCTCGTACTCGTGTCGTTTCAGGTAGTCCTGCAGCTGGCTGCCGGGGAGCTGCTCCAGGCCGCTGTCGAAGGCCTGCAGGGCCTTGTCCAGCAGGCGCCTGCCCAGGGCAACGGAGTCTTCCCGGGTCTGGTGCTTGAGAAAGTGGCGGATGTTGGTCCGGGCCTTGGCGGTCACCGCGTAATTGAACCAGGACGGGTTGGGGCGGGCGCCGGGTGCGGTGAGAATCTCGACGGTCTGGCCGCTCTGCAGGGGTTCGGAGAGGGGCGCCAGGCGCCGGTTGATGCGGCAGGCGACGCAGCTGTTGCCGACATCCGTGTGCACGGCAAAGGCGAAATCCACCGCCGTGGCGCCGCGGGGCAGCTCCAGGATCCGGCCCTTGGGCGTGAACACGTAGATCTCGTCCGGAAACAGGTCAATCTTGACGCTTTCGATGAACTCCAGCGAATTGCCGGCCCGCTGCTGCATTTCCAGCAGCCCCTGCACCCATTCCCGGGCCCTGGCGTGGCTGCCATTGGCGGACTGGCCGTCGCTCTTGTACAGCCAGTGGGCGGCGATGCCGTTGTTCGCCATCTGTTCCATTTCCCGGGTGCGGATCTGGATCTCGATGGGCACGCCATGCATGCCCATCAGCACCGTGTGCAGGGACTGGTAGCCGTTGGCCTTGGGGATCGCGATATAGTCGCTGAACTCCCCCGGCACCGGCTTGTACAGGCTGTGCACGGAACCCAGCACCCGATAGCAGGTGTCCACCGAGTCGACGATGATGCGGAAGGCGTAGATGTCCATGATCTCCGCAAAGGACTTTTTCTTGGACTTCATCTTGCTGTAGATGCTGTAGAGGTGCTTCTCGCGGCCGATGACCTCCACGTCGTGCCCTTCGTGCTCCAGGGTGGACTCAATCTGGTGGCGGATCTTGTCGACCAGCTCCTTGCGATTGCCGCTGCCGGCGCGCATGGCAGCGGCGATGCGGCTGGCACGCATCGGGTACAGGGCGCCGAAGCCGAGATCCTCGAACTCGATGCGCACCGCGTTCATCCCCAGGCGCATGGCGATGGGGGCGTAGATTTCCAGGGTTTCGCGGGCGATGCGGCGGGCCTTGTCCTGGGGCAGGACGCCCAGGGTGCGCATGTTGTGCAGGCGGTCTGCCAGCTTCACCAGGATGACGCGGATGTCCCGGGCCATGGCCAGGGCCATTTTCTGGAAGTTTTCCGCCTGTTTCTCCGCCAGCGAGCTGAATTCCATCTGGGTCAGTTTGCTGACCCCGTCCACCAGTTCCGCCACCGCCGGCCCGAACTGGTTGCCGATGGAGTCCTTGTCGATGCCGGTGTCCTCGATGACGTCGTGCAACATGGCCGCCATCAGGCTCTGGTGATCCATGTGCATGTCGGCGAGGATGCCGGCGACGGCGAGGGGATGGGTGACGTAGGGCTCGCCGCTGCGCCGGATCTGGCCGAAATGGGCCTGCTCGGCGAAATAGTAGGCGCGACGCACCTGTTGCGCCTGGTCGGCGTTCAGGTAGCTGCGCAGGGTGGAATCAAGGGCATCAATGGTTTGCATGGCAGTAGTGCTACCTGGCTAGGCGCCCCCGGCTAGCAAGGATGCCCCGGGGACATCAGAACGACTCGTGGGATGCCGCCATGACTTCGGCGAACTCGTCTTCCGCATCCATTTCCTCCTCGCGGGTAAGGATGGACGCCGTAACCAGGCCCTCGGCGATTTCGCGCAGGGCGATAACGGTGGGCTTGTCCGACTCTTCCTCCACCAGCGGATCCTTGCCGCCGGTAGCGATCTGCCGGGCGCGCTTGCTGGCGACCATCACCAGTTCAAAACGGTTATCAACGTTTTCCAGACAATCTTCAACGGTTACGCGTGCCATCTGTGTGTCAGTCCTGTGAAGGTAAATGAACCGGCAATTATACCCTCTTTGTCGGGGTTAAGGTACAGCAATGGGTGGTTGCGGGGCGATGTGAATAATGCCGCGGCGGGGTCAGCCGTCGAGCAGATCCCGCAGCAGATCGGTCAGGACGTCCTGTTGGCGGGCCGTCTGCAGCCGCTGACAGACCACGATGGCCTCCAGCTCGGCCAGCGCCTGCTCGAAGTCGTTGTTCACGACCAGGAAGTCGGACTGGATGTAGTGCGACATCTCCTCCACCGCCTGCGCCATGCGGCTGGCGATGATATCCGGGTCGTCCTGGCCGCGGCCCGTCAGCCGTTGCTCCAGGGCCTGGCGCGACGGCGGCAGGATGAAGATGGCGCGGGTGGCGGGCAGCAGGCGCTTGACCTGCTCCGCTCCCTGCCAGTCGATTTCCAGGATGACGTCGGTACCGGCGGCAAGCTGCTCCTCTACCCAGGCCTGGGAAGTGCCGTAGAGGTTGCCGAATACCCGCGCGTGCTCCAGGAACGCAGCCTGCTCCAGCATGTCGAGAAACGCGGTTTCACCGACGAAATGGTAGTTGACGCCATCCTGTTCCCCCGGGCGCTGGGGCCGGGTGGTGTGGGATACGGAGACCCGCAGCTGGTTGCAGCGCGCAATGAGCGCGTTGACCAGGCTGGTCTTGCCGGCACCGCTGGGTGCGGAGACGGTGTACAGGGTGCCGGTGCCGCTCATGGTTTCAGGCTGTCCTCTTGCGGTTGTGCATTGCCGGGCATTTTACACAGAGACGGCTCCCGGGGGGCAAGCAGTGTGTTCGCAGACCCACCCAAACGCTGGTTTGCCCCCGGCGCTGACTCATTGTCGGCAACTTGCCGCATGCTCCACTAGCCAGGAGTGCGGAGGCTGCCATAACCCAGGAAGCGGTCTGTCTCCGACTGACAGAGGCGTTTCAGCTTGTGTGCTGCAGGTGAGGCAAAGACAGCGTTTATCGCATCGCTGAATGGCTTCTCGGCACTGATATTCGAGTGTGCCAGTTGCGGCGGGTCAGCATAGCCGAGATCACGCAGCGCAGACTCAAAGGCCCCCTGCAATTGTTCATAACGCAGCAGATAGATATTGCCCCATTCCTTCCGTGCGCGAAACAGGTCTGTCGAAAGACGCTCCATATCCTGCAGGTCGGTCTCCAGGGCCGGGCGCAGATTGGTTGCAAACCAGAAGTGGGGTGCCAGAAAACGCCCCAGCAGGAACAGGAACTGTTCAAAGTCTCTGTCATCGGCAAACGCCATGGTCTGGTTCAGGCCTCGCCGTACCTCCATGGACAGGTTGTCTATGCCACCGGCCGATTCCAGGGCGCCCAGGATACGCGTCAACAGCAGTTCCAGGCCCAGGGTTACGGCCTGCTCGTCACTGTCCCAGACTACGCCTGCGCGGTCGAGGCTATAGCGGAAGGTATTGATGTGATCGTCGATTTCCTGGGCGATACAGGACCGGAACCAGTCAAACGGCTCCCGGAACATGGACAATACCGTGACCCTCTCGCCCTTGTCCCTGGCTTGCCGAAACTGCCGGTAAACCCGCATGTTGCCCAGCAACTGTCCCGAGGAGTGTTCGAAAAAATAGTCGGACAGTGCGGGGTCGAGAAGCTTGTTGAAAATGATTTCAAACGCGGTGGGGCCGAAAAAATGAACCTGGTGGGCCTCTACCTCGGGGAGCGTGTTCAGTGTCTCGACAACGGCGGTGCTGCCCACCTTGCCATACTGGTAAACAATAAATCGGTGCATCTGTATTCCTTGTCAATGGTGCAACGGGAGCGCTGTGTCGGGTTGGCCGTGCGGCGCTGAACCCTATTCAATGTTCTGGATCTGCTCCCGCATCTGCTCAATCAGGACCTTGAGCTGGACCGCGCTGTGGGTGCTGCTGCTGGCGATGGACTTGGAAGACAGGGTATTGGCTTCCCGGTTCAGCTCCTGCATCAGGAAATCCAGCCGCCGACCGCAGGGTCCACCCTGGTCCAGGGTGCGGCGCACCTCTTCGACGTGGGTCTGCAGCCGGTCCAGCTCCTCGTCCACATCCGCTTTCTGGGCCAGGTACACCAGTTCCTGCTCCAGGCGGTTGTGGTCGACTTCTACCTGCAGCTCGGTCAGCCGCGCCAGCAGGCGTGCATGCTGCTGTTGCTTGAGTTCCGGCAGCAGTGCGCGGATCGCCGCGGTCTCCACCTCCACCTGCTGCAGGCGGTCCCGGATCATGGCGGCCAGTTTGGCGCCTTCCCGGGCGCGGTTCTCCAGCAGCGACTCCAGGGCTGCGTCGAACAGTGCCGCGGCACTGGCCTGCAGTGCTTCTTCATCCGCTTCCGGGGCAATGCACACCCCGGGGAACTGGAGGATTTCCAGCGGGTTGATCGGCTGCGCCTGTGGCAGTGCTCTGGCTATCGTGGTGGCTGCCACGATGACCCGCTGCATCTGCTCCCGGTCGATAGCCATTGCCGGCGCCTGGTCCGCCCGGGGTTGCAGCCGGAACAGGCACTCCACCTTGCCCCGGGCGAGTCTGGCGGCAGCCTGCTGCCGCAGCCGCACTTCCAGATTCCGCAGTGCTTCCGGCAGCTTGAAGCTGCAGTCCAGGTAGCGGTGGTTGACTGCCCGGATCTCGACGGTGAACGCCCCCGCGTCGCTAGCGACGGTCTCGCGGGCAAAGGCGGTCATGCTGTAAATGGCTGCCAAAGGGACGCCTCAATGATATCGGGGAGGGAGCCAGTCTAGCAGCTTGCGGCGCCCGCTCACAGCGCCGGGCCTGCTCTGCTCCTGCAGTCCGCGTGCGGCTCGCGTATACTGTCGCGCTGCCATTCTCAACGGAGTACCAACCCATGCAAAGACCCAGTGGCCGCACACCCGCCGACCTGCGAAACGTCACCATGACGCGGGAGTACACTTGCCACGCCGAGGGCTCTGTACTGGTTGAATTCGGTGCCACCAAAGTTATTTGTACCGCGTCGGTCGAGGCCGGCGTACCCCGCTTTCTGCGCGGTACCGGCAGTGGCTGGGTGACCGCCGAATACGGCATGTTGCCGCGGTCCACGGGTTCGCGCATGGACCGCGAGGCCAGCCGCGGCAAGCAGGGTGGGCGCACGCTGGAGATCCAGCGCCTGATCGGCCGTTCCCTGCGCTCCGCCGTGGACCTGAAAAAGCTGGGCGAATACACGATTACCGTGGACTGCGACGTCATCCAGGCCGACGGCGGTACCCGTACCGCAGCCATCACCGGCGCCTGCGTGGCCCTGGTTGATGCCCTCAACCACCTGCAGCGGAAAAAACTGATCACCACCGACCCCCTGCTGCAGATGGTGGCCTCGGTGTCGGCGGGGATCTTCCAGGGCGTGCCAGTACTGGACCTGGATTATCGAGAGGATTCAAAGGCCGATACGGACATGAATGTCGTCATGGGTGAAGACGGCGGCTTCATCGAAATCCAGGGTACCGCCGAAGGGCAGCCTTTCCAGCGCGCCGAAATGGACGCAATGCTCAACCTGGCAGAGTCAGGCATCCGCCACCTGTTCTCCCTGCAAAAGCAGGCTCTGGCTGGCTAAACTTCGATATCGTAGTCCATGATCACCGGCGCATGACTGGAAAACACCCGCGCCTTGTAAATCGCACCATAGTCCACAGCGTACTTCAGCCCCTTGGACACGATCTGGAAGTCCGTGCGCCAGCCGTTGCTGCCGGGTTTGCCATCGGGCCACCAGCTGAACTCGTCGCGGTCGGAGTTGATCTCCCGGAAGGCGTCCACATAGCCCGCCTCGACCAGCTCATCCATCCACTGGCGTTCTTCCGCGAGGAAGCCGGGGGTGGTGCTGTTGTGCTCGGTGTCCTGGACGTCGGCCGCGGTGTGGGCGATATGCCAGTTGCCGCAGATGATGAACTCCCGGCGCTTGTTGCGGATTTTCTGCAGGTGGTGCTGCAGGAGCCCGTAAAACTCGGTCTTGCGGCGCAGCTGGTCGGCGTTGCCGGGTTCCGCATAGGGTGCCAGCAGGCAGCCCACGCTCAAATTCTCGTAGTCGGCCTGGATATAGCGACCTTCCATGTCAAAATCCGAGAAGCCGAGGCCGGTCATGATGGCCTTGGGCAGCTTGCGACAGTAGATCGCTACGCCATCGGATTTGCCATCCACGTGGTCGAAGAAATAGGCGTTGTACTCCCGCGGGAAGTAGAGATCGTCGCGCAGGTCGTATTCCGTGCAACGCAGATCCTGGATGCAGACGAAATCGGCGTCCTGCTCGCTCAGCCAGTCATAGAAACCATTGCCCGCGGCCTGCTGAATGCCGTCGGCACTGAAACTGATGATCCTCATGCGTGGCCCCTTGCAGAGAGAGCGTGTATCATAAATCCGTTGTGTGGTGCGCATGATAACGGCGCCACCGCCAAAGCATAACCCCAATCCCTCGATTTCGCAGCTTTTACCCTGCACCGGATTAGCGCATGAATGCATACCAGCAGGAGTTCATTGAACTGGCCCGACGCCATGAAGTGCTCCGGTTCGGTGAATTTACCCTGAAGTCGGGGCGTGTCAGCCCCTACTTTTTCAATGCGGGCGGCTTTGCCAGTGGCGCTGCCCTGGCTGCCCTGGGGCGCTGTTACGCCCAGTGTATTGTTGCTGCCGGCCTCGACTTTGATGTCCTCCTGGGTCCAGCCTACAAGGGGATTCCGCTGGCCGCCGCCACCGCCATTGCGCTGGCTGACCACCATGGACGCGATGTTCCCTTTGCCTATAACCGCAAGGAAGCCAAAGCCCATGGCGAGGGTGGTGTTTTGGTGGGGGCGCCCCTGCGCGGGCGGGTTCTGGTTATTGACGATGTGATTACCGCCGGCACTGCTGTCCGCGAGGTTATCGCCATGATTGAGTCTGCTGGCGCCAGCCTTGCCGGGGTCGCTATCGGCCTGAACCGCCAGGAGCGCGGCGCCGGGGAGCTGTCCGCAATCCAGGAAATCGAGCAGGAGCACGCCATACCCGTGCTCAGCATCATTGACATGAGCCACATCATCGCCTATCTGGAGGCTGCGGGCGATGACTACGCCGATGCGCTGGCAGCCATGCGCAACTACCGGCAGCGCTACGGCGTCTGACTTGTTTACCCGTTTGCCAGGCTTTATATTGGCGCCCATGACAGACAGTCGCCATTTGTTGTTCCCCTTCCTGGCGCTCCTGCTGGCGAGTGTGGTGCCGCTCGCAGATGCCCAGGGCAAGGAGTTGTACCGCTATCGCAACGCAGACGGCGTCGTGGTGGTCGATCACCGGGTACCACCCGAATACATCGCCGGCGGCTACGAGGTCCTCAATGACCGCGGTGTGGTATTGCGGGTGGTGCCGCGTATGCCTTCGGAGGAGGAACGCGCCGACGTCAACGCGCAGCAGCGACTGGAAGCGGAGGCGCGGGAAGAAGAGGAGCGCTTGCGCAAGTGGGATGAGACCCTGTTGCTGCGCTACAGCGCGGTGTCGGACATAGAGGCTGCGCGCGACCGCGCTTTGCGCGACCTGCGCGTCAGGGTGAGCATCCTCAAGAGCAACCGCAGCAGCCTCCGGCAGCAGATAGAAAATTATCAGGCCCAGGCGGCGGATCTCGAGCGCCGCGGCAGGGATGTGGATGAGAAACTGCTGAAGACCATCGCCGATCTACAGAAGGAGGTCGGTGTCACCGAGCGCCAGATTGCGGAGCGCCAGCGCGAGATTGAAGAAGTCGAGATGAGCTTTGCCGCGGACATGGAGCGCTTTACGCTACTGGAAGAGTTGGTGCAGCGGCGCCGCGCAGCCGCCCGCCAGAAAGATTAGGGGGGCCCGCCCAGGGGGGTCGCCCAGGGGGGTCGCCCAGGGGGGGCCTCGGCGGGCCCTCTAGGCTTGCCCCACCAGGGGCCCAGCCGCGGGGCTCGCTACGGTCTGGCGAAAGAAGCCGGCCATCAACACCTCCCACTGGTCCTGCCAGTTCGCCGTCGGTGAGCGGGTGAATCCGCTGCGCACGAACTGGGCGATCCGTCCCTCGGCGGTTGCCATCAACAGATTGGCCGCCGCTCCCAGCGGAATCATGGGTCGCAGCCCTTCCCGCAGTTCCGCCTCCCGCAGCACTTGCTTCAGTTGGGTTTCGTAGCGATCAAACAGCTGTGCTACCCGCTGGTGCAGGCGCCCGGTTTCGCCCGTCAGGGCGTCACCGGTAAGGATGCGGGTAATACCGGGATTGCGCTCGGTGAAGGCCAGCAACAATAACAGCATCTTCTCACAGCGCGCGGCTGCGCCAGGCTCTTCGTTGAGGATGATGCTGATGCGGGAGAACAGGGTGTCCTCAATGAATTCGATCAGACCCTCGAACATTTTGCCCTTGCTGGGAAAGTGGCGGTACAGTGCCGCTTCCGAGACGCCCACCTGGCGCGCCAGGCCCGCTGTGGTGATGCGCGTGCCGGGGCTGGCTTCCAGCATCTGGGCGAGTGCTTCCAGGATCTGCTGGCGGCGTTGGGATTTCTTCGGCGGCATGACGCTCACGATCGGCAGAGGATGGGATTATGCTAGCGGCTCGCCGACGGTCCTGCAACAAGCTCCGGACCGATGCCGGGCCTTTTTCGCCGACTCAGCCCGGGCGGCTGGTGATCAGGGTGCCAATACCGATGTCGGTAAAGATTTCCAGCAGCACCGCATGGGGTACCCGTCCATCGATAATGTGGGCGCTGGCCACGCCCGAGTTTACCGCGTCCAGCGCGCAGCCGATCTTCGGCAGCATGCCGCCGCTGATGGTGCCGTCCGCAATCAGCTCGTCCACCTGCCGGGTGCTGAGGCCGGTCAGGATGTTGCCGTCCTTGTCCAGCAGGCCGGAGATGTTGGTCAGCAACATCAATTTTTCCGCTTGCATGACCTGGGCGATCTTCCCGGCTACCAGGTCGGCGTTGATATTGTAGGTGTTGCCCTCCCGGTCAACGCCTATCGGTGCAATGACCGGAATGAAGTGGCTGCCGAGGATGACCTGCAAAACTTCCGTGTCGATCTGCTCGACTTCCCCGACGTGGCCGATATCGATGATTTCGGAGGCACCCAGCTCGGGGCTGAAGCGGCTGACCTGCAGCTTGCGGGCGCGTATCAGCTGGCCATCCTTGCCGGTCACGCCGATGGCCTTGCCGCCGGCGCGACTGATGGAGGAGACAATCTCCTTGTTGACGCTTCCGCCGAGCACCATTTCCACCACGTCCATGGTTTCACTGTTGGTCACCCGCATGCCGTTGACGAACTCGGTGTGAATATTGAGTTTTTGCAGCAGTTGCCCGATCTGGGGACCGCCACCATGCACGATCACCGGGTTCATGCCCACCAGCTTCATCAATACCACATCGCGGGCGAAGCTCTCGTGCAGCAGCGGGTCCACCATGGCATTGCCGCCGAACTTGACCACGATCGTCTTGCCGGTAAAACGCTGGATGTAGGGCAGGGCCTCGGTCAGCACCCTGGCAATATTCATGGCGGAATCACGGTCGAGTGACATAACAGTTCCTGCGCAGGGCTCGCGCCCGGATTGGTGAGGTTAGTCGGGGATTTCGAGGCCGGGCTCAATGGCGGCGAGCTGGCCCCGGAATGCGTCCATGATAAGCCGCAACTGCTCCGTTGTGGAGGCCTCAAAGCGGGCGGTGAGGGCGGCGGAGGTATTGGAGGCCCGGACCAGGCCCCAGCCATCGTTGAAATCGACCCGCAGGCCATCCAGTGTGTTGACCTTGCCCTCGGGAAAGCTGGCGGTCTCGATGAACTTCTGCATGAGTGCGAACTTGCTGGCCTCGGGCACGGGAATAAGAATTTCAGGCGTGTTCGCCGTTTCGGGGAATGCCGTCATCAGCTGATCCAGGGTCTCGCCCTGATTGCTTACGATTTCCGCCAGCCTGGCTGCGGCGTACAGGCCATCGTCGAAACCGTACCAGCGCTCGCCAAAGAAAATGTGCCCGGAAAATTCACCGCCGAGCAGGGCACCCGTTTCCGCCATCTTCTCCTTCATGAAGGCGTGGCCGGTTTTCGACAGTACCGGCCGGCCGCCGTGGGTCACGACCAGCTGGGCGAGATTGCGGCTGCATTTGATGTCAAATACCACATCAGTGCCCGGGTTGCGGGAGACGACATCCTGCACGTAGAGCATCATCAGCTGGTCCGTGCGCAGTATGCGTCCGGAACCGGTTACCACCGCGACCCGGTCACCGTCGCCATCGAAGGCGATCCCCAGGTCAGCCTTTTCGCGTACCACGGTTGCGACCAGGGCCGCCAGGTTGTCCTCCCGGCTGGTATCGGGAGAGCGATTGGGAAAGCTGCCATCGATATCACAAAACAGGGGCAGTACCTCGCAGCCCAGCTCAGTGAAGAGACGTGGTGCCATTTCGCTGGTCGCGCCGTTGCCGGCGTCAATAACCAGTTTCAGGGGAACCGGCAGGGCGATATCGCGGACCACCTCATCCAGGTACTCGGGCAGCAGGTCTTTGTGAGTCAATGCGCCCTGGTCCTCGCAGAACCTGGCGTCCAGGGCCGACTCCCGAATCCGTTGCACCAGGCCACCGGCAATGGTGTGGTTCTTCAACACTATCTTGAGACCGTTGTCCGCGGCGGGATTGTGGCTGCCGGTGACCATGACGCCGGAGCGAGTCTCCAGCTTGCGGGTGGCGTAATAGAGCAGCGGTGTAGGTACCACGCCGATGTCGACCACCTGGCGGCCGGTACTCAGCAGGCCCTGGATCAGCGCACGCTTGATCCTTGGGCTGGACGCGCGACCGTCGCAGCCCACCACCAGCGTCTCTTCATTTTTCTCGGCCGCGAGGGTACCTATCGCTTTGGCGATCAGGTCAACGGCGGTATCGCCCAACTCATTGTCAGCGTGCCCGCGGATATCATAGGCACGGAAAATGTGCGGCGGCAGTAGCAGCGCGGAGTCTTCCGCCTCGCTGCTTGCGGGCAGTTCCAGTTCAAGGCTTTCGTCGTCAGCCTGTTCTTCATCCAGGACAGCGACATGCTGGAACAGGGGATTGGTCAGGTGATGGCCGGTGAGCACGTCAGGGGTTGAGGGTCGATCGCCGCTGTCTGCGGTTGCCGCCATCGTCTGCCCGCCCAGCAGCCTGCGCAGGTGCTGCCCCAGGGGTACCAGATGGGGAATATCAAGGTGCAGGCGGCTTTTCAGGCCAGCGGAGTCGATGATGCGCGCAACGTCCCGCCCCACCAGGCGCGGCAGCCACAGCGCCACCGTGAACAGTCCGGCGCAGACTCCCGCCAGCAGCAGGCCGAGCACCAGCAGCAACGGCAGCCGGTTCACGGCGAGATCCTGTACCAAGGTGGTGGAGGGGGTGAACGTCACCTGCCAGGCGGTTGCGGGGACCGCGTGCGACGCCTGGTAGGGACGCCCCTCCGTACCGGCCTGGCCAGTGCGCAGGAAATCGTTGTGGTCATTGCCGAACTGTTGTTGCAGGGCCACTTCGCCGAACTCACCGTCGCCGACCTGCAGGCGCGAAATCAGCACGTGTTCACGCAGGGTTCCGAGGATCACGGTTTGGCTTTTTTCGGTCGCCGGGTTGTGGGCGAGATGGGCAATGGCGGTGAGTAATTCGCCGTCGATGCGGTAGGCCTCGGGTCGCACGCCCTCGCCAGTCGCGGCCCGGCGCACCAGGTCGACTTCTATGTGGCTGCGCAGGCCGTAGTGGCCCTCGCCCAGAGTGGCCGTGCCCATATCTGTCAGGGGCACCAGCCTCAGCTCCGAAAACTCCGGGAAAAAGGGCAGTAACGACTGCGCCAGCGCTTCCGGGTCGGCTCCATCGCGTAGCTGCAGTTGCCAGGATGCAGCATTGCCCGCCTGCTGCAGCCGTTGGCCCAGGTCCTGCAGCAGTGAGGACAGGCTGGCGGCCTGCTGCCCGGCTAGCATGGCACTGACGGCATGGATGTTCCGGCTTTCCAGCTGCGGGTCCCGTACCAGTCCCAAATAGGCGAACCCGGCCAACAGCGGTACCAGTGCCAGTATCAGCGCCAGGGCCGTAATCCTGAGCAGGGCCCTGTTGCCGGCGACCACGCCACGGCTGTTGTGTGGATCGCGATCAGTCATGGCTGCTGTCCAGCTGCGCGGCGATAAGAGCAATCAGCTCCCGGGCGATGACGCTCTTGCTCGCCTGTTCCAGTTCCCTGCTGCCATTGCGCCAGAGCACGGTCACGGCGTTGTGCTCGCTGTTGAACCCAATGGCGGTGTTGGAGACATCGTTGGCGACAATCATGTCCAGGCCCTTTTGCTCCAGTTTGCCCCTGGCATAGGTCAGCACATCGGTGGTTTCCGCGGCAAATCCCACGGTAAATGGCGCGCCGGAACTGGCGCTCACGGTGGCGAGAATATCCGGGTTGCGCTGGAGTTCCAGGGTGATTCGCTCGGCGCCTTTCTTGATTTTCTGCGCGGCGACGTCCGCCGGGCGGTAGTCGGCCACCGCCGCGCAGGCGATGAAGATATCGCAGGAGGGCGCCAGCGCGAGGCATTCACGCAACATGTCCTCTGCGCTTTGCACATCAATTCGGTGCACATGATCCGGTGTCGCCAGGTGGACCGGGCCGCTCACCAGGGTGGTGCGGGCCCCGGCGTCGGTGGCGGCCTGTGCCAGGGCGAAGCCCATCTTGCCGGAGCTGTGGTTGGAGAGGTAGCGCACCGGGTCCAGGGCCTCCCGGGTGGGGCCCGCCGTGATCACCACGCGCCGGCCCTCGAGCAGGCCACTGCTGAACAGGGCGGCGGCCGCCTGGGCAATGACCGCGGGCTGCTCCATGCGCCCCGGGCCGATGTCGCCGCAGGCCTGCTCGCCCGCAGCGGGACCGATCATACGGAAGCCGCGCTCAGTCAGGGTGGCGACATTGGCGCTGGTGGCCGGGTCCCGCCACATCTGCTGGTTCATCGCCGGGGCCAGCAGTCTGGGTGCGGCAGTCGCCAGGGCAACGGTGGTCAGGAGGTCGTCGGCGCGGCCCGCGGCGAGTCTTGCCAGCAGGTCTGCTGTCGCCGGGGCGATAAGCAGCAGGTCGGCCCAGCGGGCGAGTTCAATATGACCCATGCCCAGCTCGGCATCGGGGTCCAGCAGCTCTGTGTGGACCGGTCTGCCGGACAGGGCCTGCAGCGTGAGGGGGGTGATGAACTCCCGGGCGCCACGGGTCATGATCACCCGCACATCGGCCCCCAGCTCCTGCAGCTGGCGCACCAGTTCCGCGGACTTGTAGGCAGCGATGCCGCCAGTGACGCCGAGCACAATATTGCGATTGAAAAGATGTGCCACTGCGGCCACCGAACTGGGACAATAAGGTTGAGTGGGGGAAACAATACCACCACGTCGGGCGATTTGACACAGCGCGGGCATTGCCAAGGAGGGTAAGCCGATGTCGATGAGGCACTGGGGCACCGGGGAGGGGCCGCGGGAGAAGCTGTTGCAGCGGGGGGCGGCGTCACTGTCGGACGCGGAGGTGCTGGCGGTAATGCTGCGCACCGGGCGCCGGGGCCATACCGCGCTGGACATGGCGCGGGAACTGCTGCTGCGCTTCGGCAGTCTGTCCGGGCTGCTGGGGGCGGGGCAGGAGATCTTGCTGGGCAGTCCGGGCATGGGTGCGGGCAAGGTCGCGCAGCTGGCAGCGGCACTGGAGCTTGCCCGCCGGCACGCGCTTGAGGAGGCCAGGGCCGGCAGTGCCCTGTGCAGCCCGCGGGAAACCCGCCGCTTTCTGCAGCACCATCTCGGCGGCCAGCAGCGGGAAGTGTTCACCTGCCTGTTTCTGGACAACCAGCACCGTATCCTGCGCTGTGAAGACCTGTTCTACGGTACCCTTGACGGCGCGGCGGTGTATCCCCGGGAGGTGGCGGTTCGCGCCCTCCAATATCACGCCGCGGCGGTCATCCTGGCGCACAATCATCCGTCCGGGGTGGCAGAGCCCAGCCAGGCGGATCGACGTATCACCGAGCGCCTGCAGTCTGCCCTGGGCTTGCTGGATATCCGGGTACTGGACCATGTTATCATCGGCCGCGGCCAGAGCTATTCCTTCGCCGAGAGCGGCCTGTTATAAGCCCCGCTTTTGCTTGCGCAGCGGGGTGCCTTCTGGTATAAAGTCGCGCTCCGCGCGGCCGGGGTACCATTTCAGACCCGTTTGGCCACACCAATCTTTCAATTCCCGTGGTAATGGGAGAGGCGAACATGGCAAGAGTATGTCAGGTCACCGGCAAGCGTCCGGTCACCGGTAACAACGTATCACACGCAAAAAACCGCACCCGTCGTCGTTTTTTGCCCAATCTGCACCAGCACCGGTTCTGGGTTGAGTCAGAGAAGCGCTTCGTGTCACTGCGGGTTTCCAGCAAGGGCATGCGCATTATCGACAAGAAGGGTATCGACCAGGTACTCAGTGACATTCGCGCCAATGGCGCCAAGGTCTGAGCAGCCAGAGCTGAAGGAGAAACAGCATGAGAGACAAGATCAGAATGATTTCGTCAGCCGGTACTGGCCACTTCTATACCACTGACAAGAACAAGCGTACCACCCCGGACAAGCTGGAAATGAAGAAATTCGATCCGGTCGTGCGCAAGCATGTGATGTACAAGGAAGGCAAGATCAAGTAATTGATTGCCGCCGTCGGTACTCGCGGAACCCCGGCCCAGGTCGGGGTTTTTTATGGCTGCAACTGATGCCTGAGCTGCCCGAGGTCGAGACCACCCGCCGCGGCGTCGAGCCCTGGAGTCGCGGACAGCGCGTGGTCGCGGTGCAGGTCCGGGAGCCGCGCCTGCGCTGGCCGGTGCCGCCCGATCTTGCCCCGCGCCTGCAGGGGCAGCTGATCGAGGCGGTGGAGCGGCGTGCGAAGTACCTGCTGTTCCGCACAGCCGCCGGCAGCCTGCTGGTGCACCTGGGCATGTCGGGTTCCCTGCGGGTGATCCGCGATCACAGTCCACTGCTGCGCCACGACCATGTCGAAATCCTGCTCTCCAGTGGTGATCGCCTGCGTTTCAACGATCCGCGCAGGTTCGGCTGCATGCTCTGGCTGGAACCCGGTGCCTCGCATTCCCTGTTGCAGGGTTTGGGACCCGAGCCACTGTCAACCGATTTCACCGGTGAGCTTCTCTATCGACGCTCCCGTGGCCGTCGGGCGCCGGTCAAGTCGTTCCTCATGGACGGCCGCATCGTGGTGGGCGTTGGTAATATTTACGCCAACGAAGCGTTGTTCCTGGCCGGGATCCGCCCCGATCGTCCTGCAGGCCGCATTGGTCTGGCCCGCTACGAGAGGCTTGCCGGGCATGTGAAGCAAGTGCTAACTTCCGCCATAAGCCAGGGTGGAACGACGCTCAGGGACTTTGTTGGCGGCGACGGCAAGCCGGGCTACTTTGCCCAGCAGCTGTATGCCTATGGCCGTGGCGGGCAACCCTGCAAGCACTGTCAGAAGCCCCTGCGCGAGTGTCGGCTGGGGCAGCGGGCCACGGTCTATTGCGTGACCTGCCAGCGCTGAACAGGCTAAACTGCAGGCAATGCTGTTTGGGGTGGGATTCTTTCCGGGAGTGGAAAATGAAAAAAATCTGTGCAAACCGTCGTCTCGCAGCCATCGCCCTGGTGGCTTCCCTGCTCAGCGCATCGCCGCTGTGGGCCCAGACTGCGGTCGATGAAAGTCCCTCGGCCGGTGCCATGGTCGGCGATCTGCTGGTCGCGCGCCCCATCGGTCTGGTGATGACAGTCGGTGGCACCGCCGCCTGGATCGTCAGCCTGCCCTTTACCCTGATGGCGGGCCACGCCGGTGAAGCCGCCGAGACCCTGATGGTTGGTCCCGCGGAGACCACTTTCCTGCGCTGCCTGGGTTGCCGGGAGACCGGTTATACCAACAAGGATATTGAGCGCAACCGCGAGCGCGCGCAGTCCGCAGACGCGCAGTCCGCAGACTAGCTGAACCTGGCCTGCAGTGCCCGTGCCACCGGGTCGGGCACGAAGGATGTGATGTCGCCGTTGAGCGCCGCGATCTCCCTGACCAGGGAGGAAGAAATATAGGACAGGTGTTCCGAGGGGGTCAGGAACACACTTTCGAACTCCGGGTCCATCGCCCGGTTCATGTTGGCAAGCTGGAATTCGTATTCGAAATCCGCCACTGCGCGCAGCCCGCGCAGAACGCAGCGTGAATTCTGGCTCTTGGCAAAATCGATCAGCAGATTGCTGAAGCCAACTACCTCGACATTATCCAGATGCTGCAGGGCCTCCCGGCACAGCTCCACGCGCTGTTGCAGCGAGAACAGCGGGGTCTTCTTCTCACTGTGGGCAACGGCGACCACGACCTTGCCAAACAGGCGCGCGGCCCGTTCGGTCAGGTCGACGTGGCCGTTGGTGATCGGGTCGAAGCTGCCCGGGTAGATAACAGTATGTGTGCGCATTGTGCCACCCGGCGTCATGGAACGAGCTGCGGATGGTAAACACTCACTGAGTGTCGTGCAAACTCTACGTCAACGTCAGATTCCTGACACACCTTCGCGAGCAGGGGCAGAGCATCTCCGCCCTTCCGCTGAATAACGGATTGGCATAGACCCCTCTTGCCAGGGCAGCCGGATTCCGGAAACACATTTTTCGCAATGTGCCTCGCGCTGTACTTATTTTTCGAAAGGGAGTTGACAGTTTACTAAACCGTTTAGTATAAATACCGCCAGAAACAATAAGACACAAAATCGGGACAGTGGAGGCAAGGTGGAAATGCTAAAAGCTTGTGAACTTGGGGGAAGGCTGCTTAAACGCTCTGCACTTCCGGCGCTGGTCGGGGTGACAGCTGTGGGTATCATGCCGCTGCCGGCGTTGTCGCAGACAGCCAGTCTGTTTCTGGAGGAAATCACAGTAACGGCGCGCAAACGGGAGGAGAGTCTTCAGGATACGCCGATCTCCATATCTGCTTTTTCCGCCGACGCAATCGCTGCGCGGCAGATGAGTACCATTGCCGATGTTGGTCATTTCACGCCGAATATGAGCTTCGACAGCGCTTCGGCGATTTCCGGCAGCAGCAATTCCGCAACAGTATTCATACGCGGTGTCGGGCAAACGGACTTTAACCTGACCATTGACCCCGGCGTGGGAATTTACCTCGATGGTGTCTATGTCAGTCGGTCCGTAGGCGCGCTTCTTGATACCGCTGATCTGGAGCAGATCCAGGTTCTGCGCGGCCCTCAGGGAACACTTTTCGGCAAGAACACGATTGGAGGTGCGGTGGTGCTCACATCCCGCGCCCCGGGAGATGAACCCGGCCTGTCCGCTGAGCTGACAACGGGTCGTTTCGGGCGCCTGGATGGCAAGTTCAATTTCAACCTGCCGGTTACGGACCGCGCCGCGGTGCGGGCATCCATCAGCCGACAAAGCCGCGATGGCTATGGTTCCCGTCTCACCGATGGTCAGGAACTCGGTGACCGGGACAGCTGGTCAGGCCGCATCGTTGGAAGTCTTGAGGCCACCGAAACCCTGAGCCTCACGCTGGCCATTGATGGCACCCGATCCCGTGAGCACTCGCCGCCCATCAAGCTACTTGAGATCAACGAATTCGGTTTTTTTCCGATGATCTACAACAATTTCGTTGCGGGCGGCCAGGGCTGCGCTCAGTTCCAGCCGGATGGCAGCATGACTCCCACCGCGCTTGACAACCCATCCTGCCAGAACGCCCAGTGGCTGACCGACGGCCCCTACACTAACCACAATACGCAGCCAGATGATTCGAACCTCGACCTCTGGGGTGTTTCGCTGACTGCGGACTGGGATTTGAGCTGGGCCGGCGTCAAGTCCATTACCGCCTACCGCGATCTGGATAGCAGCTTCACGCTCGAGCACGATGGTTCACCCCTCGACGCGACAAGTTCCGCCAATGAATACAGTCAGTGGCAATTCAGTCAGGAATTCCAGCTTCAGGGAGCCACCGCCAATAACCGCTTGCAATGGCTTGCTGGTCTTTATTATTTCAAGGAAAAGGGCGCAGATCGCAATTTTCTCTCCAACTTCAATCCCCAGGCGATCTCGTTCATGAGCGGGGGCAAGGTCGACAATGACAGCTACGCGAGCTTTGCCCAGCTGACATACGATCTGACAGACGCCCTGAGCCTGACGCTGGGCGGTCGCTATACGTATGAGAAAAAACGCTTCCTCCCCGAGCAGGAGGTTCTGTTCATTGATACTGCGGTTGCGGGTTTCATGGCGATGATCGGGATTACGGATGTCAATGGCGATGGCGGGCCTTTGCAGGCGGGTTCGCTGCTGCTGCCTCAACTTGAAGGGAGCGTGAGCGCAAAGGAGTTCACGCCAGCGGTCACCCTCGACTATCGTTTGAGTGACGAAGCCATGGCTTACGCATCGTATTCCAAGGGCTTCAAGTCGGGTGGCTTCACGCAAAGGGTATTTCCGCCTCTGACCCAGGTGCCCGACTTTGCGCCTGAATTCGCGGAAAGCTATGAGATTGGCCTGAAGACAGAGTTTTTTGATCGTCGCCTGCGCCTGAACGCTGCTGCATTTCACATGGACTATACGGATCTGCAGGTCCTGGTGACCGAGTTTATCGCGCCCACGGTCCAGAATGCGGGCAAGGCGCGGATCAAGGGTTTCGAGGCCAACTTTGAGGCACGACCGTTCGACTGGCTGCATCTGGACGGCGGCGTTGGTCTCACGGACGCGGCCTATCGCGATATTTCACCCGCTGCAGCTCCGGTCACGGTGGCTAGCAAATTGCCCAATGCCCCCGAGTGGACGGCAAATCTCGGCGCCAACATATATCTCTATACTGGCGCTATCGGTGAACTCAGTGTCAGGGCGGACTGGGCCTATCGGGGTGATCACTTCAAGGATGCCGTGAACACGCCGCTTCTCCACCAGAGCGGCTACGGTCTGTGGAATCTAAGCACCACATTTATTGACGGCGGCGATCGATGGTCCCTGACCGCAGGTGTTACCAATCTTGGCAACGAGCGCTATCTGGTTTCAGGATACTCCGACATTGACGGAGTCGGTACGACCTACGGCATCTTCTCGCGGCCAAGGGAATGGTTCGTTACCGCACGATTGAAGTATTAGGAGGCTATCAATGCTACTGCAAGACAAGGTTGCCATTGTTACCGGTGCCGGTTCGGGGATCGGCTACGAAGTTGCCCTTGCCTACGCGCGGGCTGGCGCCCGAGTGGTGGTATCGGACATCAATGATGCCTCTGGCCTGGCGCTTGTCGAGAGGATCAGAAGCGAAGACGGTACGGCGCACTATGTCCCCTGCAATGTGCGCCAGCTCGACGATCATCAAAAGCTTGTAGCCAATGCCCTTGAGCAATACGGCCGGCTCGATATCGCCTGCAATAATGCGGGTATTCCCGGGGCGCGCTTCCCCCTCGCGGATTATCCGGTTGACCTTTGGCACGATGCCATTGATATCAATCTCACGGGCGTTTTCTTCGGGATGCGGGCACAGATTCCGGCGCTGATTGCCAATGGCGGGGGAGCGATCGTCAACATTGCCTCGGTAGCTGCGCGTATTACGCTTGAAGGGACACCGGCCTACACGGCCGCCAAACACGGTGTCGCCGGACTGACGAAGAGCGCGGCTCTTGACTATTCGGCCCGGAATATCCGTGTCAACGCCGTGCTGCCGGGGCTCATCAAGACGCCGCTCATTGCGGAGATCCTTGATGATGTGGAGACCCGGAAGCTTGAAGCACTTCATCCCATCGGCCGGCTGGGCAAACCCCGGGAAATCGCCGAGGCCGTCCTGTGGCTCAGTAGTGCCGGCGCAAGCTTCGTGACCGGGGCATGCCTCAACGTGGACGGTGGATACTTGACACGCTAATTTCGAACCTTGAAAGGACTTTACCATGCAAATTATCAAAATTGACGACGTTCCCGAACTGGAGCTCCCTGGTCTGCGCCACAGGACCCTGGCCGGTCCGCGCAACGGAATGAAACAGGGCGAGGTGTGGACACAGATCGCCGAACCCGGCGGCGCCACGCCGGTCCACAGGCATGACTGCGAAGAAGTAGTTATCGTCCTGACGGGAAGCGGCGTGTGCAAATGCGAGGACGGGGATTATCCCTTTGGCCCCCGGTCGTTCATGATCATCCCTCCCAATGTCGTCCACCAGATTGTCAACACCGGCAGCGAACCCATCACCGGTTTCGGGTTTCTCACGATGGCACCGGTGATCGTGGAGGACCCGAACGGGGAACGGATTCACCTGCCCTGGGATCAGGGTTCCGAGGCAGGGTAAGCCCCGCAAGTCATTTTTCATTTGGCCCATAGGCGCCAGTGCCCCTGGCGAAAGGTAATAATCATGGACTTCAATCTTACATCTGAACAAGAACGCCTTATTGGCCTCGCCGCGGAACTCGGACGCGAAAAATTTGCAAAGCGTGCGGCCCGATATGATCGAGACGCCGAATTCCCGATGGAGAACTATAATGACCTGCGCGACGCGGGACTCCTGAAGCTTTGCGTACCCAAGGAGCATGGCGGCCTTGGCGCCGACTATCAGACCTATATGCTGGTGGCCGCAGAGATCGCCCGTCACTGCGCGGCCACAGCACTGACCTTTAATATGCACAGCTGTGCGATGATGTGGAACGCACAGATGATCCATGATTTTCCGATCAGCGATCAGCAGAGAGCTGAACACGAAACGCTCAAGCTCCGGCATTTCGCCCGGGTCGTGGACGAGGGCAAGATATACTCCCAGCCGTTCTCCGAAACGGGCGACAACTGGATGGCCAAGCCCTTCGGCACAAGGGCGGTGCGCGGGAAGGACGGCTGGTATATTACCGGCAAGAAGGTCTTCGCGTCGCTTTCCGGTGCTGCCGACTATTACGGCATCGTCTGCACTGAGGTTGCCGACGATGGGGAGCTTTACTTCGACAATACGCTGTACGTCGCCATGTCCAAGGACAGCCCCGGCTTCAGCATTACCGGCTCCTGGGATCCACTGGGGATGCGTGGCACGGTGTCGCGTACCCTCGTCCTTGATAACGTCTTCGTACCATACGAAGAAGCCATCATGCCGAAGGGCGCATACTACCATGGCCAGATTGTCTGGCCGCACATGTACATGACCCTTACACCAGCCTATCTCGGCACGGCACAGGCGGCCTATGACTTCACCCGGGCCTATTTGCGTGGTGAAATCGAGGGAATGCCCCCGGTCAAGCGACGGGCCTTTCCCTCCAAGCAGGCCGCCATGGCGGAAATGTATATCAAGTTGCAGCAGGCCTGGGCCGTGTTTAATCGGTCGATCAGTGATGCCAAGGGCAATCCAGGCCCTGAGGACATCATGCGGCTTTATGTCTGCCAGTACACGGTGATGGAATACAGTAACGATATCTGCCGTCTGGCCATTCGTACCTGCGGGGGGCAGTCCATGCTCCGCAGCCTGCCTCTGGAGAGGTATTACCGCGACAGTCGCTGCGGTTCGCTGATGCTGCCGTACACCGCTGAAATCTGCACCACGTTCCTGGGCATTTCATGCCTTTATGATGAGGGTGAAGAACTCGAGGCACCGCCTCCGTTGCCGCCAAAAGCAGTGGCTTCCAAGCAATAATGGAGGGCAAGGTGGTACAGATTTTTGTCAGTGGCCTTATCGATGCCCCGGTTGCTCCGGTCTGGAAGCTGGTCCGCGATTTTGGAGCGCTGGGAGCATGGCACCCCGATGTCGTGACTTGTCGCCTTGAAGATGGTTGTGATGGAACAACGATCGGGGCGCGGCGCACAATGACCATGAAAAACATGGGTGGTGAGATTGAAGAAGTCCTTGTAGCGCTTTCCGACGAGGCACGGCAGGTAATTTACACCCTCTCACCGGGTCCGCTGCCGGTGTGGGATTATCGGGCGGTTCTGGCGTTGCTGCCGATCACTATGGAAGATCGCACCGTTGTGAGCTGGCGAGCGACTTATAGTGCACCACCGGATCTCCAGTTAGACCTTCAACAGGCCTCAACCGGTATTTTCACCGGCGGGATCGAAGCCCTGATCAGTCATTTTTCCGGAACCTGAATTGCGCCAATCGATGAGGCAGTGATGGAGTTTTTTGTTTGAACACTATAGAAAGTATAACCATCGGGCCTCGTCCACGGCTGCGGGTGCTTCATTCAGGACAAGGGACTCCCTGCCTGTTTCTGCATGGCATTGGGGGCAACGCCCTTAATTGGCACAGGCAACTCGAAACCTTCGGTCGTTCGTTTCATGCCCTTGCGTGGGATGTACGCGGTTACGGCGGAAGCGAGGATTATGAGGGCCCGTTCAGGCTTGAGGATGTAAGCCAGGATATCCTGCGGGTCCTCGATCATTTTTCCTGTGACCGTGCTCATATTGTCGGGCTTTCCATGGGTGGATTGATTGCCTTTGATTTCTACACCCGTTTTCCTGAGAACGTGCTCAGCCTGACCATTTGTTCTGCAACCATAGGGACAGATGCGCTGCCCCCGGAAGCAGTGCAGGAGTTCCTTTCGGTGCGGCAGGCGCCTTTGCTTTCGGGCAAGGAACCGTGCGATATCGCGGAGCCGGTAGCGGAGGGGCTTCTGGGCAGTAGCGTGAGTAATGAAGTACGCCAGGAGCTTATTGAGAGTATCAAGGCTCTGCGAAAAGATTCGTATCTCAAGACGCTGGAGGCTGTGGCACACCACAGGATTGATCTTGCCCCTGAATCTATCACGGCACCCGTGCATCTGGTCGCAGCGGGCGAGGACAAGCTGATCACGCGAGACGACATGGCGCATCTCGCGGCCCGTATCAAGCAAGCGCGATTCACTGTGATCGAAGGCGCGGGGCATGTTTCCAACATAGAAAAGCCGGATGCATTCAATGACGCTATTCTGGAGTTTCTGCACGAGTTATCCCCAGACGAGGAGGCAGGCCGAAGAGGCTGTCGCGTTACGATTTCAGGACAAGGGAGACATGAATAAATGGCGACGCGACCTATAAACACAGACAAAGTTGGCGCCAACGCCGCGGCACAGAAACCGAAAACGCTGCGCAATGCGGAAAAGCGAAATCAGATCATGGCGGGTTCCCTCCAGGTTTTTTTGAAGCATGGCTTTCATGGCGCAAGTATTGACAATATCGCTGCCACTGCCGGTGTCTCCAAGCCGACTATTTACAGCTACTTCAAGGACAAGGAAGGTCTCTTCGCTGCAATTATCCGGGATATTGCTGATCGCATTTTGATCCCAACGCGTGAAACGGTTCCCGCGTCTGTATCGGTTGAGGAAGCGCTGGAACGGTTCACTCATGTTTACGCTTCCGTAATGCTCGATCCGAAGATGCTTGCGATGCATCGTCTTGCAGTGGGTGAAGCGCAGCGGTTTCCGAAAGTTGGCGAACTTTTCTATCGTGCAGGACCCGAGGCTGCGCTGCGCGGGATCATGGAGTACCTGCAAATCTTCATCGACCGAGGTGATCTGGATATCCAGGATCTGGAGTCAGCGGCCCACCATTTCTGGGGACTGACGTTGAATCCAATGCGGACCATGATGCTGTTCATGTGCGACTACTCGCCGTCGCGCGAAGAAGTGGAAGAGAGCATTCACTGCGGTATTCAGGCCTTTCTGGCCATCTATAAACGACAGTAGTGAGGTGATGATGGAGACAATAGCCAGGCCAAAAAACAGTACGTCGGATGGGCGCGCACTCAGGCAGGCGCTTGGGAAGTTCGCGACGGGTGTCGCTATTGTGACCACCCGCGACGGTGAAGAGCGTGATTATGGGATGACGATAAACTCCTTTACTTCGGTCTCTCTTGCTCCGCCACTTGTCCTCTGGAGTGTCTCTCGCAGCGCTCCCAGCTACCCGGTATTTACCACAACCGAAAATTTTGTCATCAGCGTCCTGGGTGAGGAGCAGGAGAACATTTCCAATCGCTTCGCCGGGTCGGTGGCAGATAAATTCGCCGGTGTCCGTTGCGGTCGCAGCAGTATGGGGCCGCTGTTCATCGACGGTGCTCTCGCCGTCTTTGAATGCAGTGTACACGAACGCTATGAAGGCGGTGATCACCTCATTTTGGTTGGCCACGTCGAGAATTATTCCTGCGGCAACGGCCGCGCCCTTGTGTTTCATGACGGTTGGTATGGCACGCTTCAAAAAGCTGGTTCGCAATGACCGCTGCGAAAATCATGGACAACTTCTCCCTCCCTTATGGAACGCTCAAGGATATCAAGGCCATAGAGGCGATCCCTCTGAGTGAGCGGCTTCAGATCCGGACTCCGTTCGATATAATTCGTCACGCTGCGGATAACCGGGCTGATGAGCTGGCGCTTTGCTATCTCCCCAATGGACGGGCCGGGGACGAACCGGAGGTCTTCAGCTTTCGAGACTATCTGGCCCGGGTCACACAGACAGCCAATATGTTCCATGATCTTGGGGTCAGGCCGGGAGTATCCGTCTCCTACCTTCTTGGTAATCATCCTGAAACCTATTTTACGATCTGGGGCGGAGAGACGGCAGGAATCGTCAATGCCATCAACCCCCTTCTGCAGGCTGATCATATTGCCGAGATTATAGCGGCCGCGGGTAGTCGGGTGCTCGTCGTCCCGTCAAGGGAAAGCCACCCGGAGCTATGGCAGATGTTGCCAGGTGTGCGAAAACAGTGCCCTGAACTTGAAACCGTACTGGAGCTCGGCGGTGCCGGCGATGATAGCGACGGCGTCCTTGGTTTCCCAGAACTCGTCAGCAGGTATTCGGGCTCAGAGCTGGGCTTTGCGCGCGACACCGACCCCGACCGCGTGGTGGCCTGTTTTCACACCGGGGGGACGACGGGGACCCCGAAGCTCGCGCAGCATACCGGTTTCGGTCAAGCCTATAATGCCTGGGCGATCGCTCAGGCACTTGGGCTCACCGCAGGGCAACGCATGCTCTGCGGATTGCCTCTGTTCCATGTCAATGCGGTGATGGTGGGTGGGCTTGCGCCCCTTTATGCGGGTGCTGCGTGTGTGCTTGCCGGCCCTCAGGGGTATCGCGACCGCCAGATGATGCAGGACTTCTGGAGCATCGTTGAGAAATACCGAGTCAACACTTTCAGCGCCGTTCCAACGATATACGCACGCCTTCTGGATTTGCCGGTTGACGGGGCTGATCTTACGTCTCTCACGTATGGCTTGTGTGGCGCAGCACCCATGTCGACTGCTCTTTTCGAGGAATTCGAGCGCCGCACCGGGGTGCGGATCCTCGAAGGCTACGGGATGACTGAAGCGGTCTGCGTCAGCGCCTTTAACCCGCGCGAGGGAGAGCGGCTGGTTGGCTCCATTGGACTGCCCATTCCCTATCAGGATATGAAGGTCGTGCAGCTCGACAGTGACGCCCGGGTTGAGCGGGATTGCGCGCCCGACGAGATCGGCAACCTCTTGATCCGCGGTCCCAACGTCTTCCCCGGCTATCGGCAGAACAAGCACAACGAAAATATCTGGGCGGATGATGGCTGGTTCAATACTGGTGATATGGCGCGCCAGGATCGGGAAGGCTATTTCTGGCTGACGGGCCGTGCAAAGGATCTGATCATACGCGGCGGCCACAACATCGATCCTGCCGTGATCGAAGATGCCTTGATAACACACGAGGCGGTGGAACTCGCCGCTGCTGTGGGCAAGCCGGACGGGGATGCCGGGGAGCTTCCCGTAGCCTACGTCACGGTTCGGAACAGCTCAACTGTTTCGGCGGCGGAGCTAAGGGACCACGCTCGTGCACGGGTGGCTGATCGCGCCGCCGCGCCGAGCGAGGTGATAATCATCGACACGATGCCGGTCACGGCAGTGGGAAAGATTTTCAAGCCGACCCTGCGCATCGATATCATCAAGCGTACGCTGATAGAGACTCTGTCGAGGGAACTGCCACCTGGCGTCGATATAGCTGTTGCGGTAGAAAATGACGATCGTATCGGCAGCCTGTTCCAGATAACGCTGAACACGGCGCATGGTGACCTCGAAAAACGGGTTGCGCAGGCCCTACGCAATTATTCCGTGAACTACACCATCAACGTGATCTCAGGCGCGGGCTAATGCGTGCTTCCGGCCGGTCCTCCGCGGCCCTTGCAGTCCCGGGAACGCTCCCGTCAGTCCTCCATTGAGGGGGAAAGTGTTTTTCGACGTAATTAACGTTTCAGCGAACATGCGCTTCCAACAACAGGTTTAGCAATATGCCGATCTCGCCTCATATAGACAGTTTCACTGTGGATCACCTGCCGCCCCGGGATACGTGGCCGGTGATGACGTTTGACCTGCCCGGGTTGCAATATCCGGAGGTGCTGAATGCGGCGGCGACGTTGCTTGATGGGGCTATCGGCGCAGGGTTTGGCGGCAAGGTGGCGGTGATCGGGGCCGATCATACGTGGACTTATGAGGTGCTGAACGGGCAGGTCAACCGCATCGCCCGTGTTCTGGTGGAGGACTTGGGGCTGGTGCCAGGCAACCGGGTATTGATCCGGGGCTTCAACAACGCGATGCACATGGCGATATGGCTGGCGGTGGTGAAGGCGGGTGGTGTTGTGGTGGACAGCATGCCGCTACTGCGCACGCCGGAACTGCGCAAGTACATTGCCAGAGCACGCATCAGACTGGCCCTGTGCGATCACAGGTTGTCGGAGGCCCTTGACCCCCTTCTGGGTGATGGGGTCGCGCTTGACCGGGTGGTCTGCTTCGGTGCCGGCGACCTTGAAAAGCTGATGGCGGGCAAGCCCGAAACCTTCGATGCCGTGCCGACCCTGGCCGATGACGTGGTCTTGCTGGGCTTCACTTCGGGCACCACCGGGGAACCCAAGGTCACCATGCATTTCCACCGCGACATCCTCGCCATGGCTGACACCGCAGCGCGCCATGTGCTCCGTCCTGCCCCGGACGAGGTGTTCACCGGATCACCACCCTTTGCTTTCACCTTCGGGCTTGGCGCGCTTCTGGTGTTTCCCATGCGCTTTGGCTGCACCACCCGGCTGATTGAAACACCCTCTCCCGACGCGCTTGTCGAAGCCATCGAGGCGGGGGCGACCACACTGTTTACCGCACCCACCATGTACCGGACTCTGCTGGACCGCGTGGAAGCGGGCAGGCACGGGGCGTTGCGCAAGTGCATTTCAGCCGGGGAGAAGCTGCCGCTTGCCACCTGGGAGGCATGGCAGAAACGTACCGGCATCCGCATCATTGACGGACTGGGCGCGACCGAAATGATCCATATCTTCATCTCTGCGTCGGCCGACGACATCCGACCCGGCGCCATCGGCAAGGCCGTGCCGGGCTATGAGGCCGGCATTATGGGTGAGGACAACCAACTGTTGCCCCCCGGCGCCACTGGCCGGCTGGCGGTGCGTGGTCCCACCGGTTGCCGGTATCTGGATGATCCTCGCCAGCACGACTACGTGGTCAACGGCTGGAACGTGACCGGGGACATTTTCCGCATGGACGAGGACGGCTACTTCTGGTTCGAGGGGCGCGCTGACGACATGATTATTTCGTCAGGCTACAACATAGCCGGGCCGGAAGTGGAAGAGGTGCTCATGCGTCACGCGGCGGTGCTGGAATGTGCCGTTGTCGGTGCCCCCGACCCGGACCGGGGTCAGATCGTCAAGGCGTTCATCGTGCCCAGGCCCGACGTACATGCAGATGATATCCTTGCCAGCAATATCCAGAATTTCGTCAAGGCCGAAATCGCACCCTACAAGTACCCCCGTGCCATCGAATTTATCGACGCACTGCCCAAAACCCAGACCGGCAAAATCCAGAGATTTGGATTGAGGGAAAGGGCAGATGAGCAAGGACCTTGCGCGCCCGGTTGTCTGGCTTAACCTGCATTGCGATCTACGCGACTGCGGCCTGCCTGCGATACAGGCGGTAGCTGACTGCCCCGGCGGTTTTGTCCCGGTGCAGCAGCCAGCTTGCCGGCGGCTCGGGCACAGTGTCCCCGGCGCCGGTCTCGACATAGATGCAGGCGCCGGCAGTGAGCAGTGTTCTGGTCTCGAGCAACTGCCAGGCCGGCGCCACCAGCCCCTGGCCGAAGGGCGGGTCGATAAAGACGATGTCCCAGGGTCGGTCGGCCCTGGCCAGAAAGTCAGCGGCCCTGGCGGTGTGGCAACTGCCCAGCGCCTCTGCCCCCAGATCCTGCAGGTGACGCCGGATCTGTGCGCTGCTGGCAGGGTTGTTGTCGACAAAATCGCAATGGGCGGCACCGCGGGACAGGGCTTCGAGGCCGAGGGCGCCGGAGCCGCTGAACAGGTCCAGGCAGCGGGCATCCCGGATATCGGCGGCAAGCCAGTTGAACAGGGTCTCCCGCACCCGGTCCGGTGTGGGACGCAGGCCATCAGCCGCGGTGAAGCGCAGCTTGCGACCGCGCCAGCGGCCACCGATGATGCGCAGCAGGCCGGCCGCTGCGGGCGGCTCCTGTGGTCGCCGCCTGCTCCTCCCTGTCATTTCGCCGCTCCGCCCAAGAGTGATAGGATACGCCATCCCGCAGATGCCCTCCGGCAAACTCTAACACGAGACTCATGAAGTTTTTCAAACGCAACAAAAAGGTCCCTGGGCAGCCTGATACTGCCGTCGACAGTGCCGCTGACAGCGACGCCGCGGAGGCTGGCGCTGACGCAGCCATTGACGATTCCCCGGCGCCTGCCCCGCCAGTGTCGACGCCGGTACCCGCTGCGGAGGCCATGGTTCCCGCCGCAGCCGAGGAGTCCGCGCCTTCCGTCACGGAGCCCGCCGCGCGCCCCGTTGCGGCTGCCGAGGCCGGTTTCTTTGCTCGCCTGCGGCGTGGTCTCGGGCGCACCAGCGACACCCTGGTGCAGGGCCTGGGCACCCTGTTCCTGGGTCGCAAGGAAATTGACGCCGAGTTGCTGGAGGAACTGGAGTCACGCCTGTTGTTGGCGGATGTGGGTGTCGACGCCACGGTGGAGATTATCGACCGGCTCACGCGGCGGGTATCGCGCAAGGAGCTGACCAGCCCGGAAGCCCTGCAGCGGGCGCTGCAGGAGGAGTTGCTGGAGGTGCTGCGGCCCTGTGAGCAGCCGTTGGATGTTGCCGGCAAAACGCCCTATGTGATCCTGATGGTCGGCGTCAATGGCGTCGGCAAGACCACCACCATCGGCAAGCTGGCGCGTCGCTACCAGGCCGAGGGCCACTCGGTCATGCTGGCGGCCGGGGACACCTTCCGCGCGGCAGCAGTGGAACAGCTCCAGGTGTGGGGCCAGCGCCACAATGTGCCGGTCATCGCCCAGCACTCGGGGGCCGACAGCGCCTCGGTGATCTACGATGCCCTGCAGGCTGCCCAGGCGCGCAAGGTCGACGTGCTGATCGCGGATACCGCGGGCCGGCTGCACAACAAGGACCACCTGATGGAGGAGCTGCGCAAGGTGGTCCGGGTGATGGGCAAGCTGGATCCGGAAGCCCCGCATGAAGTGATGCTGGTGCTGGATGCCGGTACTGGCCAGAATGCCCTGGCGCAGGCCAGCCAGTTCCAGCAGGTAGTGGGGGTTACCGGGCTCACCCTGACCAAGCTCGACGGCACCGCCAAGGGCGGGATCATTTTCGCCATCGCCCGCAAACTGGGCCTGCCCATTCGTTTTATCGGTGTGGGTGAAACCGCCGACGATCTCCGGCCCTTTGCGGCGGAACCCTTCATCGAAGCCTTGTTTGCAGGTGCCGACCCCGAGCAATGATCACTTTTGACCGTGTCAGCAAACGCTACGCGGAGGGTCACGAGGCCCTGAGTGAAATCAGCGTCGAGATCCGTCAGGATGAACTGGTGTTCCTGACCGGTCATTCCGGCGCGGGCAAGAGCACGCTGCTGCGCCTGATCATGCTGATAGAGCGCCCCAGCCGGGGGCAGGTGATTGTCGATGGCCAGAATCTCGCCCGGGTCAGTGCCCGGGGCATTCCCGGGCACCGGCGCAATATCGGCGTTGTTTTCCAGAATCACCAGCTCCTGTTTGACCGCTCTGTCTATCACAATGTGGCGCTGCCGCTGGTGATTGCCGGCTACGAACAGCGAGAGGTCGGGCGCCGGGTGCGGGCAGCCCTGGACAAGGTCGGCTTGCTGGCGAAAGAACGGGCCCTGCCCATCACCCTGTCCGGAGGCGAGCAGCAGCGCGTGGGCATTGCCCGGGCGGTGGTGGCGCGGCCACGGATCCTGCTCGCTGACGAGCCCACCGGCAACCTCGACCCGGCCCTGTCGGCGGAGATCATGCAACTGTTCGAAGCCTTCAACCAGGTGGGCGTTACCGTCTTGATCGCCAGCCACGACCTGGCGCTCATTTCCCGTTTGCGTCATCGGATCCTGACCCTGCGCGACGGGCGCCTGGTGAGCAACCGCGCATGAGTGCCGCCGACGGCAAGGCCCGGCGGGAGGGGGCCAGTACCAGTCGCGCAAGGCTTCGACATCGCTTTAACGGCTGGTTGGCCCACCACCGTTTATCGGCCGCCGACAGCCTGGCGCGGGTGCTGGACAACCCGGTCTCCAGCCTGCTCACCTGGCTGGTGATCGGTATTGCCCTGGCATTGCCCGCGGCGCTGGACGTCGCCCTCGACAATGCCCGCCAGCTCAGCGACAAGTGGGACAGTCCCGCCCAGTTGTCCCTGTTCCTGTCTGCCAGCGTCAGTTCTGAGCAGGCCCGGGAGCTGTCCCGGGAGCTGCGGGAGAGGGCCGATATCGCCGCGGTGACGCTTGTTTCCAGGGAAGAGGCGCTGGAGGAATTCAGCCTGCTGTCAGGTTTTGCGGACGTGCTCGACAGCCTGGACAGCAACCCGCTGCCGGACCTGCTGCTGGTGACACCGGTCCCGGAGGCCGGCTCGGTGGCGGCGCTGCAGCAACAACTCTCTGCCGACCCCAGGGTGGCGGAAGCGGTGCTGGACATGGCCTGGCTGGAGCGGCTCAATACCCTGATGGACCTGAGCCGGCGCATGGTGCTGGCGCTGGGAGGGGTGCTGGTGGCCGGGGTAGTGCTGATTCTCGGCAATACCATCCGCCTCGCCATTGAGAGCCGGCGCGAGGAAATCGTGGTGGTCAAGCTGGTGGGCGGCAGCAATGGCTTTGTGCGCAGACCTTTCCTCTACACCGGCCTTTGGTACGGGGTCGGGGGAGGATTTTTTGCCGCCCTGCTGGTGGCTGCGGCGCTGTGGTTCCTCGGCGAACCCGTGGCCCGGCTGGCGGAGTTGTACCAGAGCAGTTTCGAGTTGGGCGGGCTGGGGATCATGGGCAGCCTGAACCTTGTCGTCCTCGGGGGCCTGCTCGGTCTCGCCGGCGCCTGGTTGGCCGTTTCCCGCCATTTGGGGCGCATTGCGCCACGGTGACCGGGTTTCAACTCATTGTTCTGCAAGCGAATTTTCCCTTTATACGCGGTTTTGCAGGGAACTTTTCCATGATTAGCACTCTAACAAAATGAGTGCTAAAATCAGGCCAGTGAATATGGAGAGTCCCGCATGAGCAAAACCCTGCTTCCGGTTGACCAGATGGTGCCCGGCGCCAATCTTGCGGCCTATGTCCAGGCGGTAAGCAGTATTCCGCTGCTGACCCCGGAGCGTGAGAAGGAGCTGGCCGAGGACCTGTACTACAACGAAAGTCTGGAGGCCGCCCGCCAACTGGTCATGTCGCACCTGCGCTTCGTGGTCCACATTGCCCGCAGCTACTCCGGCTATGGCCTGGCGGAAGCGGACCTGATCCAGGAAGGCAACGTCGGCCTGATGAAAGCGGTGAAGCGCTTCAACCCCGAGAAGGGAGTGCGGCTGGTGTCTTTTGCCGTGCACTGGATCAAGGCCGAGATGCACGAGTTCATCCTCCGCAACTGGCGCATAGTCAAGATCGCCACTACCAAGGCCCAGCGCAAGCTGTTTTTCAACCTGCGCAGCGCCAAGAAAAGCCTGGCCTGGCTGAGTGCTGAAGAGGCGCAGGCAGTGGCCAGTGACCTCGGCGTTGACATCGCCGAAGTGCAGCGCATGGAAGGCCGGCTCAGCAGCCGCGACCTGGCCTTCGACTCTCCCCTGGACCAGGACGATGACGACGCCTGGCAGGCGCCCCAGTATTATCTGCAAGACCAGCGCAGCGACCCGGCCCTGGCCGTGGAGTCCGACGACTGGCAGGAAAACAGCGAAGAGCAGCTGTACCTGGCGCTGGCGGACCTGGACGAGCGCAGCCGCGATATTCTCGCCCAGCGCTGGCTGGCGGACGAAAAGGCCACCCTGCACGAACTGGCGGCGAAGTATGAAGTTTCGGCCGAGCGTATCCGCCAGCTGGAGCAGAATGCCATGAAAAAGCTGCGGGCCGCTATCGCCGCCTGACAACCCCGCGGGAGCAGCGCCAGTGTTTTGCGTTACACTGGCACTCCCGTTTTCGCTGGATCTCCTGCCATGGCCCAGATTTTCATTGCCAGCGCCGCTATCAGTGGCGCTCTCGCTGTCGCCTTCGGCGCCTTTGGCGCCCACGCGCTCAAGAACCGGCTCGACGCTTATGCACTCGGTGTCTATGAAACAGCCGTTCAATATCACTTCTACCATTCGCTGGCGTTGCTGGCGGTGGGCATTCTGGCCCTTAACTATCCCCACGTGAATCTGCTGCGCAGCAGCGGCTGGCTGTTCCTGCTGGGCATGCTGGTGTTCTCCGGGAGCCTGTACCTGCTCAGCTTCAGCGGTCTGCGCTGGCTGGGCGCAATCACCCCGCTGGGCGGCCTCGCCTTCATCGCGGGCTGGGGCTGCCTGGCCGCCGCCAGCTGGAAACTGCTGCCCTGAATCATGACTGATACCCCCCATCGCCCCATCCGCAGCTATGTGCTGCGCATGGGGCGTCTCACCGATGGCCAGCAGCGCGCCTTTGATGAATACTGGCCACGCTATGGCCTGGCCCACAGTGACGGCCCCCTGGACTACGCGGCGGTCTTTGGCCGCGATGCGCCGAAGGTGCTGGAAATAGGCTTCGGGATGGGCCAGTCCCTGGTCGCCATGGCCGCTGCGGCGCCTGCCACCGATTTTATCGGTATCGAGGTACACCGGCCCGGTGTCGGCAAGCTGTTGCACAGCATGGCGGTGGAGGGTGTGGACAATATCCGGATCTACTGCCACGACGCGGTCGAGGTGCTGCGCGACTGCATCCCGCCCGCATCACTGGATACGATCCAGATCTTTTTCCCCGACCCCTGGCACAAGAAGCGCCATCACAAGCGGCGCCTGATCCAGCCGGCCTTCGCCGAACAGCTGGTAGCCTATCTGAAGCCTGGCGGTATCCTGCACCTGGCGACCGACTGGGAGAACTACGCGGAGCAGATGCTGGCAGTGCTGTCGGCAACGCCGGGGCTGGAGAATACCGCCGGCGCTGGCAACTATGCGCCACGCCCCGAACACCGTCCCCTGACCAAGTTCGAACAGCGCGGCGAGCGCCTCGGCCACGGCGTCTGGGACCTGCTGTTCCGTCGCACCAGGCCGGCAGTTTAGGTTCCCGATCATTCGGTATTACAGCTGCAGGTCTGGTCTGGTGAAAAAGCGCTTGCACAGATAATGAGAGGGTAAATAGACGACGATAAACAGCGTGGCAAACATTCCCAGCAAATACAGTGGCAGCGGCACCGCGGCCAACAGATCGGGACGGACCACCCAATTGATATTTTTGCCGTCCGGCGCGGCCATTTTGGTAACCGGCAGGACAATTGCGGCCACCATGGCCTGATACTTCAAGGCCCGCGGATCATAGCCGTATTTCAAAAGCATATAGACAATCGCAGCCGGCATCGGGAAATGGAACAGGGACAAGCCCCGCAGCCATAGCGGTGTGGTCTCATCAAACATGTAGGCCGCAATCGAAAACAGGTGTCCGCCGGAGAAAAAGCCCAGCATCCAGACCATTTCCGGAAGCAGAACCGCGATAGCCATCATGCTCGCCAGCAACCGGTTCTGCATCCACAGGGCAAACACCATGACAATCAGGGCAATATCTGAAAACCAGAGCAAATTGCTCGGCCCGTGGTGCACCCAGTATGCCGGCACAATAACCAGAACCATCAAGGTATAGGAAAGTTTTAGCCATAAGGGTATGGGCGTATCACAAGAGGGCATTGTGGCTCGCATGTGGCTAGGCCAGAAACTCGGCAATCACCGAATCGAGGAAACGCCGTCCCAGACTGGTGGCACGCACCTTTCCCGCATCCAGTTCCAGCAGGCCGCGACCGAGCAGCGAGTCCAGGGCCGGCTGCAGCGTCTCCACAGGCAGTCCTGTGCGCGCACTGTAGTCAGCCGGCTGGAAGCCCGCGTTCAGGCGCAGGGCGTTGAGCATGTACTCCCCGGGCAGGTCCCGCTCCGCCAGCCACAGCGGCTGGACCTGCATCTCCGCTGGCGCTGCCGCCATATAGGCCTCGGGCTGGCGCCGCTTGGCGTAGCGCAGGATACGGCCGTCGGCAAAACTCACCTTGCCGTGGGCGCCGGCACCGATGCCCAGGTAATCGCCGAACTCCCAGTAGTTGCGATTGTGACGGCACTGCTGTCCGGGCGCTGCCCAGGCCGAGACCTCGTACTGGCGCAGGTCCGTGCCGGCCAGCAGCGCCTCGCCCGCATCCTGGATATCCGCCAGTGCGTCTTCCACCGGCAGCAGCGGTGGTCGCGTATAGAACACGGTGTTCTGTTCGATGGTGAGCTGGTACCAGGAGAGGTGGCTGATGCCATGGCCGGTGGCGGTGGCGAGATCCGCCAGGGCCAGTGTGGAATCCTGCTGTGGCAGGCCGTGCATCAGGTCCAGGTTGATGCGCTGGAAGCCGGCAGCGCGGGCGGCGGCGATGGCGGCGTGGGCCTGGTCGCTGCTGTGCACCCGTCCCAGCGCCTGCAGTTGTGCATCCTGGAAGGACTGGATGCCGATGGACAGGCGGTTGATGCCCGCCGCCCGGAAGCCGGCGAATTTCTCCGCCTCGGCACTGCCCGGGTTGGCTTCCATGGTCGCTTCGAGGCCGTCTGCCAGCGGAACCCGCGCCGCAATCCCCGCCATCAGGCGCGCAATGGCGGCGGCACTGAACAGGCTGGGAGTGCCGCCGCCGATGAACAGGGTGGCTATGCTGCGGCCCTGTGTGTAACGCGCGTCCGCCTCCAGGTCGGCCAGCAGGCTGTCGATGTAGGCCTGTTCCGGAACACGCCCTGTTTCGTGGGAATTGAAATCGCAGTAGGGGCACTTGCGCTCGCACCAGGGCAGGTGGATGTAGAGCCCCAGCGGGGGCAGTTGCAGCCCGGGCATCAGCTGCCCGTGGGGTCCGGGCCGCGCAGGGAGCCCAGCAGCGCCTGCTCCAGCTGGGCGCAGGCGATGGCGCGGTGACTGACGCGGTTCTTGGTCCGGGGCGCCAGTTCGGCGGCACTGCAGTTGAAGGCGGCAACGTGGAACAGGGGGTCATAGCCGAAGCCGCCGCTACCCGCGGGTGCCTCGAGGATGTGGCCCTCCCAGCTGCCGTGGCAGATGACCGGCGTGGGGTCCAGGGCGTGGCGCATGAATACCAGCACACACTGGTAGCGGGCGCCCCGCTCGGCTCTGGGCACGCCGGCCAGGGCGGCCAGCAGTTTGCGGTTGTTGGCCTCGTCGCCACCATCGGCGTAGCGCGCCGAGCGAATCCCCGGGGCGCCCTGCAGGAAGTCCACTTCCAGCCCGGAATCGTCGGCAATGGCGGGCAGGCCGGTATGCTGTGCCGCGGCCCGTGCCTTGAGGATGGCGTTCTCGACAAAAGTCAGTCCGGTTTCCTCGACCTCGGGTACCCCGAACTCCGACTGCGCGCGCAGCTCCACCCCCAGTGGCTCCAGGATCCGGGCGAGCTCCGCGAGTTTGCCGCGATTGCCGCTGGCGAGGACGACGGTCTGCAATGGCGCGATCGAGGTCATCAGTGTTCGTACAGTTGGTGCTTGAGCTCGAAGCGGAAGGTTTCCTCCGCGCCCTGCGGGCGGAAGTCGATGTCAAAGAAGCGCCACTCCTCGTTGATGAAGCGGAATTCAGCGATGTAGTAGATGGCTTCGCCTTCGCGGATCTCCTGGAACTCCAGTGCCTGCGCGGTGATCAGGTCGCGGGTGCTGCCCTGCAGCTGCATACTTCGCGGTACGGTGCCACCATCCACGTGCTCGCGTACCGCCAGATTCAGGATTGCCCGGTTCTTGCCCCGGGTAATGCCGTAGCTGGATGCCACGCGGGGTTCGAGGAAGGTCGTGTTGACCACGCTGTAGTGCAGTTCGTAGGGGCCGAAGCGTTCGGACTGCTGGGCCGCCGCGCCGGCGGCGACAAACAACAACAGCGCCAGAGTGTAGCGTAGGTAGCGGATCATGTTTACCTCAACGGCTGATCAGGTAGATGGCGGTGACGGCAAACAGGTTGGGCCAGGCACTGGCGAGCAGGGGCCTGCGCTCAGTGTTGCCGACCATGTCCCGGGCGAGGATGCGTATGCCGCGTTCCCCACACAGTGCCTCGAAATCCTTCACCGTGCAAAAGTGGATATTGGGTGTGTCATACCAATTATAGGGCATGAAGCGGGACACCGGCATGCGGCCCCGGGTGCCCAGGTACAGGCGGCAGCTCCAGTGGGCAAAGTTGGGGAAGGTGACGATACCCTGGCGGCCGATGCGGAGCATCTCGTCGAGCACCCGGTCCGGGTAGTGTACTGCCTGCAGGGCGTGCGCCATTACCACCGTGTCGAAACTCTGGTCGGGGAAGTTGTCCATCCCCGCATCCATGTCCTGTTCCACGATGTTCAGGCCGCGGGCGACCGCTGCAGTGATTTTGTCCGGGTCGATCTCCAGGCCCAGACCGCGCACAGCACGCTCCTGCTGCAGCCGCTGCAGGAACTCGCCGTTGCCGCAGCCCAGGTCCAGCACTTTTGACCCGGGTTCGATCCAGCGCTGAATGTGGGTGAGATCAAGGCGCATCAGCAGGCATCCCGTACGCGCTGCATGTAGGCACTGAACAGCTGCAGGTAGCGCGGTATGGGCATCAGGAAGGCGTCGTGGCCCTCGTCGGCCTCGATTTCAGCGTAGGTCACCGGCCGGTCGGCAGCGATCAGGGCGTCGACGATCTCCCGCGAACGCCGTGGGGAGAAGCGCCAGTCCGTGGAAAAGGACAGCACCAGGAAACTGCACCGGGCTTCCCGGAACGCCGCGACCGGGTCATCACCGTACTCCCGCGCCAGGTCGAAGTAATCCAGGGCCCGGGTCATCAGGATATAGGTGTTGGCGTCGAAACTGCCGGAGAACTGGCTGCCCTGGTAGCGCAGGTAGCTCTGGACCTGGAACTCGGCGGCCTCCTCATCCCCCAGCTCCAGGCTGCCCGAGCGCAGGTCACGGCCGAACTTGTTGGCCATGGCGTCGTCCGAAAGGTAGGTGATGTGGCCGACCATGCGGGCGAGCGCCAGACCCTGTGCCGGCAGGGTGTTCTGCGCCAGGTAGTGGCCGCCGGCGAAACCGGGATCCGACTGGATGGCCTGGCGGGCGATCTCGTTGAAGGCGATGTTCTGGGCACTGAGGCGCATGGCGGACGCGATCACCACGCAGTGGCGCAGGCGCTGCGGGTAAAGCAGGGCCCAGCGCATGGCCTGCATGCCGCCCAGGCTGCCGCCAATGACCGCAGCCCAGCAGTCGATACCCAGGTGATCCGCCAGCCGGGCCTGACTGTGCACCCAGTCCCGTACCCGCAGGGAGGGGAAATCAGGCCCCCAGGGTTGCCCCGTCTCCGGGTTGAGGGCGATCGGTCCGGTGGAGCCGTGGCAGCCGCCGAGATTGTTCAGGCTGACGACAAAGAAGTGATTGGTATCAATGGGTTTGCCCGGACCGATGCATTCATCCCACCAGCCCGGCTTGCGATCCCCGGCGCTGTGGTAGCCCGCGGCGTGATGATGCCCGGACAGTGCGTGACATATGAGCACGGCGTTTGAATGTCGGGCATTGAGCTGACCGTAGGTCTCGTAGACCAGCTCGTAGTCCTCCAGCACCCGGCCACAGGCCAGGGTCAGCGGCTCCGGGAACCGGGCGCGCTGCGGCTCAACTATACCGACGCTGGCGGGGCTCACGGTGCCGGGGTCAAAGTCCGATCACCAGCGCCGGATGCAGGCCCACGCCCGCCGCCATGTGCCGCAGCGCAATCTGGACAATATTGATCAGGATAAAGACCAGGATGGGTGAGAAATCGAGACCGCCCATATTGGGTAACATCCTGCGAAAGGGTGCCATCACCGGCTCGGTGAGCTGGAACAGCAACAGCAGGGCGGGGTGCCGGCTGGCGGGGGCAATCCAGCTGAGGATGATCATCGCCAGCAGGGCGAAGAAGTAGATGTTGACCACCAGCCCCACCACGCCGAGTACCGACCATACCAGCAGCAGGACGATGTTGGGCGGCCCGACGCCGTTGAGCGCCAGCAGTGCCACGATGGCAGCCATTTGCAGCACCAGGGCAAGCAGCAGTGAGGACAGGTCAAGCCCGCCGAGACTGGGCACGACCCGACGCAGCGGCAGCACCAGCGGATTGGTCAGCCGGGCGAGAAACTGGCTGACTGGATTATAGAAATCCGCCCGCACCAGCTGCAGCAGCAACCGCAGCACCACGGCCAGCAGTGCCAGGGTCAGCAGGGTCTGGATCAAATAGGCGAGAATCTCGCTTACCGCGCTCATGCTTCGCGGCTCTCCTGTCCCGCACCCATTTCCGCCGCGCGCTGCTGCGCTGCGGCCATCGCGTGCGCGACCAGATCGCGCAGACCCTCGTGCTCAAAGCACTGGACCGCATGCTCGGTGGTGCCGCCCGGGCTGGTTACACGGCGCCGCAGCTCGGTCAGGTCGACGTCGCTCTCGGTGGCCATGCGCGCTGCGCCGAGGGCGGTCTGTTTGGTCATGGCAGCCGCACATTCCCGCGACAGGCCCATGGCGCAACCGGCGTTGACCATGGCCTCCATGAACAGAAAGAAGTAGGCGGGACCGCTGCCGGAGAGGGCGGTAATGGCATCCAGCTGGTTTTCCTCGGGCACCCATTCGATCATGCCCACGGCCCCGAGGATGGTGCTGGCCAGGTCCCGCTGTACACTGCTGACATTGCTGTTGGCATACAGGGCCGTGGCGCCGACACCGAGCAGCGCCGGGGTGTTGGGCATGCAGCGAACAACCGCGGTGGCGGCACCCAGCCCGGCTTCCATGGTGGCGATGGTGGTGCCCGCGGCAATGGAGATCACCAGTGCGCCCCTGGCCGCCACGGGCGCGGCAATGCTGGCCATGGCGGCATCCATGATCTGGGGCTTTACCGCCAGGATTACGACATCGGCATCGGCACAGGCAGCTGCGTTGTCCTGAAACGTCCCGATAGCGCCCAGCTTGCCCAGTTTTTCCAGGCTCTCCCGGGAGGGGTCGGCGGCGCGCAGGGCGCTGGCGGGGTGGCCGCTTTCCAGCAGGCCACCAATGATGCTGGAAGCCATGTTGCCGGCACCGATAAAGCTGATAACCGCGGTATTCAAAGGCATTGATCCTGTTGGCTGGTAGTCGGGCAGGTCGCAGTATACACGCCCCGCGGCGGCAAAATCACCCGCCTGCGGGAGTGCTCCGCGGGCCAAAAATGTCGGTGCCAACACGAATAATGGTGGCCCCCTCGGCAATCGCGGCCTCAAGATCGCCGGACATGCCCATGGAGAGGGTGTCCAGGCCGGGATCCCGGCGCTGCAATTCCGCCAGTGCCCGACGCAGGGCGGCAAAGGGCTGATGCTGTTGCGCGGGGTCCGCCGCGGGCGCGGGGATGGCCATCAGCCCGCGCAGGCGCAGCCGGGGCAATTGCGCGACCTCCTGCGCCAGTGCCGGCAGATCCTCCAGACTGACACCGGATTTGCTCTCCTCGCCGGAAATATTCACCTGCAGGCAGATCTGCAGGTCCGGCAGACCCTCTGGCCGCTGCTCGCTCAGGCGCCTGGCCACCTTCAGCCGGTCGACACTGTGCACCCAGTGGAAGTGGCTGGCGATTGGCCGGGTCTTGTTGGACTGGATGGGGCCGATGAAGTGCCAGCACAGGTCCAGATCCGCCAGCGCTTCGATCTTGTCCACGGCTTCCTGCAGGTAGTTTTCGCCGAATTCGCGCAGGCCCAGTGCCGCGGCCTCGCGTACGTCCGCCGCTGGCCGGGTCTTGCTGACGGCCAGCACCCGCACGCTGCCCGGCTCGCGCTGGCTTTTTTCTGCGCTGAGTCGTACTCTTTCGAGCAGCCTGTCGATGTTGTGCCTGAGAGTATCTGCGTCCATGCGGAGATGGTAGCGGATAACGGCCACGGCGGGCGAGTGGAGAATAATTGGCTCGGCCCCAGGGGAGTGAATCGGTGGATATTACAGAACTGCTTGCGTTCAGCGCGAAACAGGGCGCATCCGACCTGCATTTGTCAGCGGGTTTGCCGCCGATGATCCGGGTGGACGGGGATGTGCGCCGCATCAACCTGCCGCCGATGGATCACAAGCAGGTGCACGACCTGATCTACGACATCATGAACGACAAGCAGCGCAAGGACTACGAGGAGTTCATGGAGACGGACTTCTCCTTTGAGGTCCCCGGTGTCGCTCGTTTCCGGGTCAACGCCTTCAACCAGAACCGCGGCGCCGGCGGCGTATTCAGGACCATTCCCTCCAAGGTCTTGACCATGGAGGACCTGGGCATGGGCCAGGTCTTTCGCGACATATCAATGATGCCGCGTGGCCTGGTGCTGGTGACCGGACCCACTGGCTCCGGCAAGTCCACCACCCTCGCCGCCATGGTCGACCATATCAACGACAACAAATACGAACACATCCTCACCATTGAGGATCCGATCGAATTCGTGCATGAAAGCAAGAAGTGCCTGGTCAACCAGCGCGAAGTCCACCGCGACACCCTGGGCTTCTCCGAGGCCCTGCGCTCCGCCCTGCGCGAAGACCCCGACATCATCCTCGTTGGCGAGATGCGCGACCTCGAGACCATCCGCCTGGCGTTGACCGCGGCGGAAACCGGTCACCTGGTATTTGGCACCCTGCACACCACCTCGGCCGCCAAGACCATCGACCGGGTCGTGGATGTCTTTCCCGCTGCGGAGAAAGCCATGGTACGCTCCATGCTGTCGGAGTCGCTGCAGGCGGTGGTATCCCAGACCCTGCTCAAGCGCGCCACCGGTGGCCGGGTGGCGGCGCACGAGATCATGCGCGGTACCTCGGCCATTCGCAACCTGATCCGGGAGGACAAGGTGGCGCAGATGTACTCCGCCATCCAGACCGGTCAGGCGCTGGGGATGCAGACCATGGACCAGTGCCTGAAGGAACTGGTGGACCGACGGGTTATCAGCCGGGATGTCGCGCGCGAGAAAGCCCGCATGCCGGAAAACTTCTAGCCCTGACGCCGAGAGGAACCCGTCATGAGGATCGAGGAACTGCTGCAACGCATGGTCAAGGAAGGCGCCTCTGACGGTTTTGTCACTGCTGGCGCCGCCCCCTGCATCAAGGTGGATGGCCAGATCTACCCGGTCAGCGACAGCAAACTGACCGACGAGCAGACCCGTGAAATCGTTCTTTCCACGATGAGTGACAAGCAGCGGGAGGAATTTCTCAGCACGCGTGAATGCAACTTCGCCCTCGCCAGCGAGGGGCTGGGCCGGTTCCGGGCCAGTGCCCTGGTGCAGCGGGGCCGCTACGGCATGGTCTTGCGGCGGATCGAGACCCGTATCCCGGAGGTGAGCGAACTGGGGCTGCCGAAGATCATTGAGGAGCTGGCGATGACCAAGCGCGGCCTGGTGATTTTTGTCGGCGCAACCGGTACCGGCAAATCCACCTCCCTGGCGGCCATGGTGGGGCACCGCAACCGCAACAGCCGCGGCCACATCATCAGTATCGAGGATCCGATCGAATTCATTCACGAGCACGCCAATTGCCTGATAACCCAGCGCGAGGTGGGCATTGATACCGAGTCATTTGACGTGGCGTTGAAGAATACCCTGCGTCAGGCGCCGGACGTCATCCTGATCGGGGAGGTCCGGTCAGCGGAGACCATGGCCCAGGCCCTCACCTTTGCCGAAACCGGCCACCTGTGCCTGTGCACCCTGCACGCGAACAACGCCAACCAGGCACTGGACCGTATCCAGAGCTTCTTTACCGCCAACATGCAGGGCCAGATCTGGATGGATTTGTCGCTCAACCTGAAGGCCATGGTGGCGCAGCAACTGTTGCCGCGCAAGGATGGCAAGGGTCGCGTCCCGGTGGTGGAGGTGCTGCTGAATACGCCGCTGGTACAGGAGTACATCCGCAAGGGCGAGGTGCACCTGATCAAGGACGTGATGGCCAGGTCCACGGAGCTGGGCATGCAGACGCTGGATCAGTCGCTGGTCGATGCCTATAAAAAGGGCCTTATCACCCTGGAAGATGCGATCCGCTACGCGGATTCGGCCAACGATGTGCGCCTGATGATCAAGATGTTCGAAAAGAGCAGGTCTACCTCGGACGCTGCGCTGGACCTCACCTTCGGCGAGGCCGAAAATCGCGGCAACCATCTGGGCCGCAAGTAGCGTGGAGGTCGGCCGGGCCGCGCAGGCTGCCCGGGAGGGATCCGGTCAGGTCGCGGCGCGCTGGCGGTCCTCGTTTTCCCGCAGCCAGGTCTGCAGGATCAGCTCCGCCGCATAGCTGTCCACGGGAACTGCCTTGTAGTCCCCCCGGTGCCCCCGCTGCCGTTGCTCCTCCTTGGCGGCATAACTGCTCAGGCGCTCGTCGGTCATGGTGACGGGCAGGCCCAGCCTGCCATGCAGCCGACGGCCGAACTTGCGCGCCCGTGTGGCCAGTTCGCTGACGCTGCCGTCCATGTTCAGTGGATCACCTACCACCAGCAGGTCCGGCTGCCACTCGGCCACCAGCGCCACCAGCGCCGTCCAGTCCGGAATCCCGTCCCTGGCGCGCAGTACCGCAACGCTGCGGGTTGTACCCAGCAGCGTGTTGCCCACGGCGACGCCAATCTGTTTCAGGCCGTAATCAAAGGCGAGCACAGTGGCGGGTTTCTGATGGGACGGGGCTTTTGAGTCAGGCATGCCCTGCCTGGGAGGAAATAAGATTCATGTCAATGCCGAGGGCGGCTGCGGCTGCCGACAGGCGGCGGTGCCAGGGGGTGGCAAAGATAATATCGCTGTCCGCGGGCAGGGTAAGCCAGCTGTTGTGGGACAGCTCCTCCTCCAGTTGGCCAGCGGACCAGCCCGCGTAGCCCAGGGCAATCAGGTGTTGCGCTGGTCCGCTGCCGTCGGCGATGGCGCGGAGTACGTCCCGGGAGGTGGTCAGGGTGATTTCCGGAGTGACCTCGAGGCTCGCCTCCCAGCGTTTTTCGCAGTGGCGGTGCAGCACAAAGCCGTGGTCAATCTGCACAGGTCCACCCGCCAGCACGGGCTCTTCGCTGAAATCCCGCTGGGACTCAATGTCGAGATGTTCGAAGATCTCCGCCACGGTCAGGTCCAGGGGCTGGTTGATGATGATACCCATGGCTCCACTTTCACCATGCTCGCAAATATAGGTGATGCTCTGGGAGAAGAGCCCCTCTGACAGGTTGGGCATGGCGAGCAGGAAGTGATCCCGCAGGCAATTCCCGCTCTTGATGGCACTGGCCGGGGTCCGGACTGACATCGTCTTGTTTAGACCTCTTCCCTGCGGCGGGCACAGTTCGCACCGCCCATTAACCTGAGCTTAGCCGGTTTTCCTCGAATTGCCACGTGCGGATGATTTCCAGTTTGTCGGCACTGGCTCTGAGCTCGGCGGGGAATGGCGCAAATGGCGCCGCCATGCGCACGATCTTGATAGCCGCTTCATCCAGCACCGCAAAGCCGGAAGAGGCCAGAACCTGAATGTCCTCAAGGTGGCCGTCGTAATTGATCACCACCAGCAGGCGCAGGCTGCCGTAGATGCCGTAGCGGATGGACGCTTCCGGGTAATACTGGTTGCCCACGGCTTCCACGCGCCGTCGCCAGTCGTACAGATAGGCTGCGTCCACCGCCTCCCGGGTGGAAAGGGAGGTCAGCCGCTTCACCCGGGGCCTGTTGGAGTAGTCCCGGGCCTGGTCTTCCAGCGCTGCCTCCAGAGTGGCGAGCTCCTGGCTCAGGCGCTCCGCTTCCGGACTCAAGCCCGCCATGGCGGCAGTCTCCGGGGTTTTTGCCTGTTCGCTTGCGGGTATCTGCCGCGAACCGGCACTGCTGATTACCGGTGTTTCGGTCCGTGGCTGTTCTCTGGGTGCCAGCTCTGCCTGTTGCTCGCTGGCAGTGGCCAGCGGCGCACTGGCGGCGCTGCTGACGCTGTTCTCCTCTGCCTGGTCGCCGCTGCCCTGCTGACTGAACTGGGCCAGGTGGGTGGCATCATCGGGGGTAAGCTCGCTGCGCCGCTGGGCCAGGGTAATCTCCAGCTGTGGCGTGTAGGCGGGCTCCGCGCCGGGATCAAAACCGATACCCAGCACCAGGATCGCGTGCAGGGTAGCGGCAAGGAAAATGGCTATTCCCAGGCCGTTTCCGGGTTCTGTGCCTGTGCCCTGCTGCATCCGCGCCTCAGCGTGCGGCCAACTCCTGGGCAATACAATCCATCAGCTGGCCGCCGATGTCCAGATTATAGGCATTGTCGATTTCCCGGACCCCGGTGGGGCTGGTGACATTGATCTCCGTGAGGTAGTCCCCGATCACATCCAGGCCGACAAAATAGAGCCCGCGCTCGCGCAGGGAGGGGCCGACCTGGGCGGCAATCCAGCGGTCGCGGTCGGATAGCGGCTGTGCCCTGCCGGTGCCCCCGGCCGCCAGGTTGCCGCGGGTTTCGCCCGCGACCGGAACGCGCGCCAGGCAGTAGGGCAGGGGCTCGCCGTTGATCATCAGGATGCGCTTGTCGCCCTCAGTGATCTCGGGGATGAAGCGCTGGGCCATGATCGTGTGCCTGCCGTGGCCGGTCAGGGTTTCAAGGATGACGTTGAGATTGGGGTCACCGGGCATGACCCGGAATATGGAGGAGCCGCCCATGCCGTCCAGGGGCTTGAAGATGACGTCGCCGTGCTCGCTGTGGAAGGCCTTGAGTCGAGCGGTGTTGCTGCTCACCAGCAGCGGCGGGCAGCACTGGGGGAACCAGGTGGCGAAAACCTTCTCGTTGCAGTCCCGCAGGCTCTGGCAGCGGTTCACGATCAGCGTCCCCTCGCGCTCGGCGGCCTCCAGCATGTAGGTGGCGTACACGTACTCGTTGTCAAAGGGCGGATCCTTGCGCATCAGGATCACGTCCAGTTCGGTCAGGTCGCGGACATGTGCGGTGTCCAGCCGGAACCAGGCGTCGGGGTCGCGAAACACGGTCAGGTGCGCCATGCTGGCGCGGACCTTGCCCTGCTCCAGGAACAGGTCCCCGGGTTCCATGTAGTACAAGTGCCAGTCCCGGGCCTGGGCGGCCAGGAGCATGGCCAGGGTACTGTCTTTCTTGTACTGGATCCGCGCAATGGGATCCATGACTACGCCGATCTTGATGGTCATCAGTGATTTCCGCAGGTCGTGAGGGTCAGTTAAAGTACGCAATGGGCCGGTACGGCGCAAGCATCGTCGGGGATTTCCGGGCCTGCGGGTGGCTTACTCAAGGGCGCCCATGTCCCCCCAGCGCGCCTGCAGTATGGCCAGCGCCGCCAGCGGCGCCGTCTCCGTTCGCAGAACCCGCGGTCCCAGTGCCAGCGACTCGAAGCCGGCCGTCTCCGCAGCGCCGATCTCGGCCTCGCCGAGGCCACCTTCGGGGCCGACCAGCAGGCTGATGGACGCGGGAAGCTGTGCCCCTGCCGGCGCCGCCGTGGCCCGGTGATGAAGCACGAATCTGCGCTCGCCGTCGGCGTGCTGCAGCCACTGCGACAATGCCATGGGCTCATCTACATCCGGGATGACACTGCGGCCACACTGTTCGCAAGCACTCACTATCACCTGCTCCCAGTGCTGTCGCTTGCGCTCCTCCCGCTCCCCGCGCAGCCGCACTTCGGTGCGCTCGGTATAGAGCGGACTGATCTGGGCCACGCCGAGCTCAGTCGCCTTCTGTACCACCCAGTCCATGCGCTCGCCGCGGGAAATGCCGATGCCGAGGTGGATTCGCAACGGCGATTCCGCCAGGCCAGGTTCGGATTCCAGTACTGCCACCGTCACCCGGCGTTTGTCGGCGCTGACAATGCGGGCGCGGTACTCGGCGCCACTACCGTCAAACAGCCGCAGCGCGTCGCCCTCAACCATGCGCAATACCCGGGCAAGATGCTGGCTGGGACCGGATTCCAGCGGCAGTTCCGCGCCCGCGCTCAGGGGTTGCCGGGTAAAGATGCGCGGTACCCGCACGGCCCGACCTCAGAGCCCCAGGTTGTTGCGGATCTGCCGGGTAGGCTCGATCTGGTTCATGGTGTAGAAGTGCAGCCCGGGCGCGCCGCTTTCCAGCAGGGTCTGGCACAGCTGGGTCACGACTTCGATCCCGAACTGGCGGATGCTCTCCTGGTCATTGCCGTAACCTTCTATGCGCTGGCAGATCCAGCGCGGGATCTCGGCGCCGCAATTGCGCGAGAACCGCGCCAGGTTGGCGTAGTTGGTAATGGGCATGATGCCGGCGACGACGGGCTTGTCGATGCCGATGGCCGCGCACTGGTCGAGGAAGTAGAAGTAGGCTTCCACGTTGTAGAAGTACTGGGTGATGGCGCTGTCGGCGCCCGCATCCAGTTTCTGCTTGAGGAATTTGAGGTCGCTGTCGTAGCTCACGGCCTGGGGATGGATTTCAGGGTAGGCGGCTACCTCGATATGGAAGTGGTCGCCCGTCTGTTCCCGGACGAAAGCCACCAGCTCGCTGGCGTAGACCAGCTGGCTGGCGCCGCCCATGCCCGAGGGCATGTCGCCCCGCAGGGCCACCAGCCGCCGCACACCCATGTCGCGGTAGCGCTGCAGCAGCAGGGCAACCGTGTCGCGATCATCCGCACCAAAGCTCAGGTGTGGCGCGACATCAATGCCCTGCGCACACAGCGCTTCGACGATACCGAAGGTACTGTCGCGAGTTGAGCCGCCGGCGCCATAGGTGACCGAGAAGAAGGCCGGCTCCAGCGCCTGTAGCGCCGGGGTCGTCTTCTCCAGCAGGGCGGCCCGGCCCTCCGCAGTCTTGGGCGGGAAGTACTCGAAGCTGATGGTGCTCATGTCACTCCTAGTACTTGTAGCTGTCGGGCTTGAAGGGGCCGTCTACCTTGACGTTGATGTACTCGGCCTGGGACTTGGTCAGTTTGGTCATGACGCCACCAAAGCCCGCTACCATGTGTGCGGCCACTTCCTCGTCGAGCTTCTTCGGCAGGACTTCGACCCTCAGGGCCGCAGCCTTCATTTCCGGCTCCAGGTTGGCGAAGCGGCGCTCGTACAGGTAGATCTGTGCCAGCACCTGGTTGGCGAAGGAGCCATCCATGATACGCGAGGGGTGGCCAGTGGCATTGCCCAGATTCACCAGGCGGCCCTCGGACAGCAGGATCAGGTAGTCGCTGCGGGCATCGTCGCGGTAGACCTTGTGTACCTGCGGCTTCACTTCCTCCCACTGCCAGTTGCGGCGCATGAAGGCGGTGTCGATCTCGTTGTCGAAGTGGCCGATATTGCAGACCACGGCGTTGCACTTCAGGGCCCGCAGCATGTTCTCGTCACAGACGTTGAAATTGCCGGTGCTGGTGACCAGCAGGTCAATGCTGCCCAGCAGCTCGCGGTTGATGCAGTCCGGGGAGCCGGTGTTGATGCCGTCGATGAAGGGGGACACCACTTCGTAGCCGTCCATGCAGGCCTGCATCGCGCAGATCGGGTCCACCTCGGTGATGCGCACGATCATGCCTTCCTGGCGCAGGGACTGGGCGGAGCCCTTGCCGACGTCGCCGTAGCCGATCACCAGCGCCTTCTTGCCCGCCAGCAGGTGGTCGGTGCCGCGCTTGATGGCGTCGTTGAGGCTGTGCCGACAGCCGTACTTGTTGTCGTTCTTGGACTTGGTGATGGAGTCGTTGACATTCACCGCCGGAATCTTCAGTTCGCCCCGGGCCAGCATTTCCTGCAGGCGGTGCACGCCGGTGGTGGTCTCCTCGGTGACGCCGTGGATGTGGTCCAGCACGGCCGGGTACTTCTGGTGCAGCATGGCGGTCAGGTCGCCGCCGTCATCGAGCACCATGTTGGCGTCCCAGGGCTTGCCATCCTTGAGAATGGTCTGCTCCAGGCACCACTCGTATTCCTCCTCGGTCTCCCCCTTCCAGGCGAATACCGGTACGCCGGCGGCGGCGATCGCGGCGGCGGCGTGGTCCTGGGTAGAGAAGATGTTGCAGGAGGACCAGCGCACTTCCGCGCCCAGCTCCAGCAGGGTCTCGATCAACACGCCGGTCTGGATGGTCATGTGGATGCAGCCGAGGATTTTGGCGCCGGCCAGGGGCTGGCTGGCGCGGTATTTCTCGCGCATGGCCATCAGTGCCGGCATTTCGGTTTCGGCGATGTCCAGTTCCCGGCGGCCCCAGTCGGCGAGGCTGATGTCGGCGACCTTGTAGTCGGCCTTGGTGTCGAGTTTCTTGGCTGTACTCATGGTTGTGTCCTTCCTGCTGGTTGCTTTGATGACTACTGTTCCGTGTTCCGTGTTCCGTGTTCCGTTGTTTGGTGCTTCGTAGCGCGGCCCCGCTTGCCGGCCGGTTGGGGCGACCGGGGCGGGCGGCCTGCGGCTGCCCTCGCTCTGGCGCCTGCTCCGGGCCCCGCCCCGACGCGCGTCCTGCGCGGCGGGGCTTTCCGGCACATCCCTGTGCCTCCAGGCCCTGCGCCGACTCCTCCGCTCGGCGCCCTTTACGGTCGCCCCAACCGGCCGGCAAGCGGGGCCTTCGTTGGCACCAGCTCCCGGACTGGGCGCCGGGACGCTGCGCTGCCGGCGGATCGCGGAGTGCCGCGCTGCAACTGACCCTCTGGCGGGCGGCGGGGGACGCTTCGCTGCCCGCCGTCGTGGCACAGAGGCATGTAACGCTGCCTGCCCGGTGGTTGACCCAAAGTTTGGCGCGGCACCCAAGTCAGGCTCGGTGTGGTGTTGGGGGATTTCGGGACTGTAGGAAACATGGATGTTTCCTCCAAGCCCCCATGGATGGGTTCACGGCGTGTCCCGAAATCCCCCAACACCATGCCGAGCCGATGCTACGGAGTACCACAGCCCACCAAACCAGCCCGCGTTACATCGCTGCCCGCAACACCTCCGCCTTGTCCGTCTTCTCCCAGGTAAAATCAGGATCCTCCCGCCCGAAATGCCCGTACGCCGCAGTTTTACGGTAGATGGGCCGCTTCAGATCCAGCATCTCGACGATACCCTTGGGCCGCAGGTCAAAATGCTCTCGCACCAGCTTGACGATGGTGGCGTCGGACAGCTTGCCGGTGCCGAAGGTGTTGATCGAGATCGAGGTGGGCTCGGCGACGCCGATGGCGTAGGAGACCTGGATCTCGCAGCGGTCGGCGAGGCCTGCGGCGACGATGTTCTTGGCCACGTAGCGGCCGGCGTAGGCGGCGGAGCGGTCGACCTTGGACGGGTCCTTGCCGGAGAAGGCGCCGCCGCCGTGGCGGGCCATGCCGCCGTAGGTGTCGACGATGATCTTGCGTCCGGTGAGGCCGCAGTCGCCCACGGGGCCGCCGATGATGAACTGGCCGGTGGGGTTGATATGGTAGCGGGTGTCCGGGCCCAGCCAGGCTTCGGGCAGGACTTCCTTGATGATCAGGTCCATCACTGCCAGGTGGATATCGGCCTGGCTGATGTTTTCATCGTGCTGGGTGGAGAGCACGACCGCATCGACCCCGACCGGAATGCCGTGTTCGTAGCGCAAGGTGACCTGGCTCTTGGCGTCGGGCCGCAGCCAGGGCAGGGTGCCGTGCTTGCGCAGCTCGGCCTGCCGCTCCACCAGGCGGTGGGCGTAGTAGATGGGCGCGGGCATCAGGGTATCGGTTTCATTGGTGGCGTAGCCGAACATGAGGCCCTGGTCGCCGGCGCCCTGTTCCTTTTCGGCACTTTCGTCCACACCCCGGGCGATATCGGGGCTCTGCTTGCCAATGGCGTTGAGCACCGCGCAGGAGGCGCCATCGAAGCCTACTCTGGAGCTGTTGTAGCCTATGTCCAGCACCACATTGCGCACGACGTCCTCGAGGTCGACGTAGGTGTTGGTGGTCACCTCGCCGGCGATCACGACCATGCCGGTTTTTACCAGGGTCTCCACGGCGACGCGGGCATCCCGGTCATCTTTCAGGATCTGGTCCAGGATGGCATCGGAAATCTGGTCGGCCATTTTGTCCGGGTGTCCCTCGGAGACCGATTCAGAAGTGAAAATGGCGTACTCGCTCATACCGCGTTCCTTGTTGCTGTATTTGGGTGGCCGAAAAGGCGCACCTGGATTTGAAAACCGTTGCGCTGTGCCAGGTAAACGCTGGCAATGTCTGCGAGGCCCGCTTCGTGCGCCCAGCCGGCAAGCTCTTCCGGGGCGAAGCCCAGCCAGAGGTCGCCGCAGTTCTCCCGCGCCCAGGCCTGGTCGTGGCGGCACAGGTCGGTGACCAGCACGACGCCGCCCGGCGCCAGGCAGCCGGCTACATCGCGCAGGATCTGCTGCGGGCTGGGGGTGTGATGCAGGACCATGTTGATCACTACGCAGTCGGCCTGCAGCCCGCTGAGGCTCGGGTGGCTGGTATCGCCGTGGACGAATTCAAGATTACCCAGCCCTGCCGCGGTGGCGGTCGCTCGGGCGCGTTCCAGCATTGATGCAGCATTGTCTAGGGCCACGACCCGCCGGAACCGGGGACTGAGTTCAGCCAGGAAGCTGCCATCGCCGGGGCCGACTTCGAGGACGGTGTCCAGGCGCGCGAGCGGGGCGTCCCGCAGGATCTGCGCCACGGTGTCGGCATACTGTTCGTAGCTGGCAATGAGGTCCTGCTGCTGGCGGAACTTGTGGGCATTGTCGCGGAAAAAGTGCCGCGAGTTTGCCTCCCGCTGTGCCTGCACCTCGGCCAGGTGCCGTGCCAGATCCCCGGGCAGGGGCAGCTCATCCAGGGTGTCGAAGATCTGTTGTTGCACCGCATCCAGGCCCGGCTGCTGCCCCAGCTCGCTGCGTCGGTAAAAAATGGAGTTGCCCTCCCGGCGGGTGGCGACCAGTCCGGCCCCGGCGAGCACTTTCAGGTGATGGCTGAGCGCGGGCTGGCGCATGCCGAACAAGGTGCACAGTTCAGAGACGCCGAACGAGTCCTTGCGCAGTACCCGCAGAATCTGCAGGCGCAGAGGGTCCGCGCTGGCCTTGCACAGGCTTGCGAGCGCATCAAAGCGCGAGTCCGGGCAGTCCCCGGCTGCGGGTTGTGGGCTGGTGGCAACTAACATGGGGCGGAAGTCTAGCAGGCCTTGCCATCTATATCAAAATATTTTGATATAGATGGCAAGGTCGCCGGCCGGGCTCCAGCAGATGGTAAATGTTTGGTGATTTGTTTGCCGTTAGCGCCTGCTTACGCGAAAATGGCGCCCCCTTTTTCCAAAGTCCTCGAACGTCTACCGCCATGGAGTTGCCGATGCCCGCCCGTAACGATCTTGCCAATGCGATCCGCGCCCTCAGTATGGATGCCGTGCAGCGGGCCAACAGCGGTCACCCGGGTGCGCCCATGGGCATGGCCGACATCGCCGAAGTACTGTGGAACGATTTCCTGCAGCACAACCCGGCCAACCCGCACTGGGCCAATCGCGACCGCTTCGTGCTCTCCAATGGCCACGGCTCCATGTTGATCTACTCGCTGCTGCACCTGAGCGGCTACGACCTGCCGATGCAGGAACTGCAGAACTTTCGCCAGTTGCACAGCCTCACTGCCGGTCATCCGGAATACGGTTATGCGCCCGGAATCGAGACCACCACCGGCCCGCTGGGTCAGGGCCTTGCCAACGCCGTCGGCATGGCGCTGGCGGAGCGGGTGCTGGCAGCCCAGTTCAACCGCCCGGGTCACGAAGTCATTGACCACTACACCTACGTTTTCGCCGGCGACGGTTGCCTGATGGAAGGGATTTCCCACGAGGCCAGTTCGCTGGCGGGCACCCTGGGTCTGGGCAAGTTGATCGCGTTCTACGACGACAACGGCATTTCCATTGATGGCGAGGTGGAGGGCTGGTTCACCGATGATACCCCCGCCCGCTTCCGCGCCTACGGCTGGCAGGTCATCTCCAGCGTGGATGGTCACGACCCGGTTGAAATCCGCCAGGCGATCGAGACCGCCCGGGCCGAGGGCAGCAAGCCGACCCTGATCTGCTGCAAGACCATCATCGGCAAGGGGGCGCCGAACAAGCAGGGCTCCGAGTCCTGTCACGGTGCGCCTCTCGGCGCCGAGGAGATTGCCGCTGCCCGCGAGGCCCTGGGCTGGCAGCACGCGCCCTTCGAGATCCCGGAAGACATCTATGGCGGCTGGGATGCGCGCCCTGCCGGTGCCACCCGCGAGCAACAATGGGACGATGCGATGGCGGCCTACGCCAGCGCCCATCCGGGCCTGGCCACCGAGCTGCGGCGCCGCCTGGCCGGTGATCTGCCGGAGGACTTTTCGGCGCAGGCCCAGGCCTGGGTGGAACAGTGCCAGGCCGACGGCAAGACCATTGCCTCCCGCAAGGCCTCGCAGAACTGCCTCAATGCCCTCGGGCCGCTGCTGCCGGAACTGCTGGGCGGCTCCGCCGACCTGGCCGGTTCCAACCTGACCCTGTGGGACGACGCCAGGGGGGTGAGCGCCGCCGACGCCAACGGCAATTACGTTTACTATGGCGTGCGTGAGTTCGGCATGACCGCCATCATGAACGGTATCGCCCTGCACGGTGGCTTCGTGCCCTACGGCGCCACCTTCCTGATCTTCATGGAGTACGCCCGCAACGCCGTGCGCATGGCGGCGCTGATGAAATTGCGCTCTATCCTGGTCTACACCCACGATTCCATTGGTCTGGGGGAAGATGGCCCCACCCACCAGCCGGTGGAGCAACTGACCTCCCTGCGCACGACGCCCAATCTGCATACCTGGCGCCCCTGTGACACGGTGGAATCCGCGGTGTCCTGGAAAGCGGCCCTGGAACGCAGCAAGGGCCCGACCGCGCTGGTATTCTCGCGCCAGAACCTCGCCCACCAGCCCCGGGAGCCGGAGCAGGTGGCCGCGATCGCCCGCGGCGCCTATACCCTGGTGGACTGTAACCAGCATCCGGAGCTGATCTTGATTGCCACCGGCTCGGAAGTGCAGCTGGCGGTGGACGCCGCGGCAAGCCTGGCGGCTGCGGGGCGGCAGGTGCGGGTGGTCTCCATGCCCTGTGCCGAGCTGTTCATGGAGCAGGATGCAGAATACCGTGAACAGGTCCTGCCCAGTGACGTGCTGGCCCGGGTCGCGGTGGAAGCCGGGCACACGGATTTCTGGTACAAGTTTGTCGGCCTCGACGGCCGGGTGGTGGGCATGACGACCTTTGGCGAGTCCGCGCCCGCGGCCGACCTGATGCCGCACTTCGGCTTCACCGTCGACAATGTAGTGGCGGTGGCTGAAGAGATCCTGCTCGAGGAATAGGGCCGTGCTGCGCCTCGCCATCAACGGTTATGGCCGCATCGGGCGCAGTATCCTGCGCGCCCTGTACGAGGGTCCATTGCGCGACCGGCTGCAGATTGTCGCCATCAATGAACTCGCCGACGCCCGCACGGTTCTGCACCTGACCCGCTATGACAGCACCCATGGGCGCTTCGGCCTGCCGCTGGAGGGGGATGTCGGGGAACTGCGGGTGGCGGCTGACCGCATTGTCCTGCTGAGCCAGCCCGAGGTAGCAAAACTGCCCTGGGCCGACCTCGGCGTCGATATGGTGCTGGAGTGCACCGGCGCCTTCAGCGACCGCGCCACCGCCGAGCTGCATCTGCGCGGCGGCGCCGGCAAGGTGCTGTTCTCGCAGCCTGCCCAGGGTGATGTGGATGCCACGGTGGTCTACGGCATCAACCACGACACCCTGCGCGCCGGGCACCAGATCGTGTCGGCCGCCTCCTGCACCACCAACGGGATTGTGCCGGTGATTCACGCCCTGGACGCATCTCTCGGTATCATCAGTGGCACCATCACCACCATTCACTCGGCCATGAACGACCAGCCGGTGCTCGACGCCTATCACCACACGGATCTGCGCAAGACCCGGGCCGCCGCACAGTCCATCATCCCGGTGGATACGGCCCTGGCCAAGGGCATCGAGCGCATCCTGCCGGCACTTCGCGGCCGCTTTACCGCGCAGGCCCTGCGGGTCCCGACCCTGAACGTCTCCGCCATGGACCTCACCGTGCAGGTCAGCCAGCCCACCAGCGAACAGGCGGTGAACCGTATTCTGCGCCAGGCCTCTGTGGCCGGCTATCACGGCGTGCTTGGCTTTACCATCGAACCACTGGCATCCTGTGACTTCAACCACGATCCGCGCTCAAGCATCGTCGATGCCAGCCAGACCCGGGTCAGTGGCGAGCAGCTGGTCAAAGTGCTCACCTGGTTTGACAATGAATGGGCCTATGCCAATCGCATGCTGGATGTGGCTGCCTGGTGGGGCAGTCTGTAGGCTGGACAACAGCGCAGGAGAGCACCGATGATACTGATGAACGATCTGGACCTCGCCGGCAAGCGGGTGCTGATTCGCGAGGACCTCAACGTGCCACTGCAGGATGGCGTGGTGAGCAGCGATGCGCGCATCCGCGCGGCTCTGCCGACCATCCGCCAGGCAGCCGCGGCGGGCGCCAGGGTGCTGCTGATGTCGCATCTGGGGCGGCCGGAGGAGGGCGTGTTTGCGGAGGAGTTTTCCCTGGCACCGGTCGCTACGCATCTGGCGGAGCTGCTGGGCCAGCCGGTGACCCTGCTGGCGGAATGGCGAGAGGGCGTCGACCTCGCCGATGGTGAGGTCGCGCTGCTGGAAAACGTGCGCTTCAACCCGGGCGAGAAAAAGGACGACGAGACCCTCGCCCGGGCCTATGCGGCACTCTGCGATATTTTTGTCATGGATGCCTTTGGCACCGCCCACCGGGCCCAGGCGTCTACCCACGGGGTGGCCCGCTTTGCGCCCGTGGCCTGTGCCGGTCCGCTGCTGGCTGCGGAACTGACGGCGCTGGAAAAGGCCCTGGCGCGGCCGGCGCGGCCGCTGGTGGCGATTGTCGGGGGGTCCAAGGTCTCCACCAAGCTGACCGTACTGGAGACCCTGGCGGACAAGGTCGACCAGCTGGTGGTCGGCGGCGGCATCGCCAACACCTTCCTGGCTGCCAGCGGCAAGCCGGTGGGCAAGTCCCTGTGTGAGCACGACCTGATTCCCGCGGCCACGGCACTGATGGCCAAGACCAGTATTCCGGTACCCGTGGATGTGGTCACCGGCAAGGAGGTGTCCGCCAGCGCCGTGGCGGAAACCAAGCCTGCGGACGCGGTAGCCGAGGACGACATGATTCTGGATATCGGCCCCCAGGCCGCCGCCGCCATTGCCGAAGTGCTCGCCACCGCCGGCACCATTCTCTGGAACGGCCCGGTCGGTGTGTTCGAATTTGACCAGTTCGGTGGCGGTACCGAAGCCCTGGCCCGGGCCATTGCCGACAGTCCCGCGTTCTCGCTGGCGGGCGGTGGCGACACCCTGGCGGCGATCGACAAGTACGGTATTGCCGACAGGGTGTCCTATATCTCGACCGGCGGCGGCGCCTTCCTGGAATATGTGGAAGGCAAGACCCTGCCCGCGGTCGCCATTCTCCAACAACGCGGAGAGGATGCCTGAGGGCAGCGCCTCCGCCAGCAATTCATCGAGGATTTATCCATGGCTCTTATCAGTATGCGTCAGTTGCTGGACCACGCCGCCGAACACGGCTACGGTGTGCCCGCCTTCAACGTCAACAACCTGGAACAGACCCGGGCCATCATGGAGGCGGCCGATGCCACCAATTCCCCGGTGATCATGCAGGCCAGCGCCGGCGCCCGCAAATACGCCGGCGCACCCTTCCTGCGCTACCTGATCCAGGCCGCGATCGAGGAGTTTCCGCACATTCCCGTGGTCATGCACCAGGATCACGGGGTCTCCCCGGCAGTGTGTCAGCGCTCCATCCAGCTGGGCTTCAGCTCGGTGATGATGGACGGCTCCCTGGGTGTGGACGGCAAGACGCCCATGGATTACGACTACAACGTGGGCGTTACCCGCCAGGTGGTGGAAATGGCGCACGCCTGCGGTGTTTCGGTTGAGGGTGAGCTGGGTTGCCTGGGTTCCCTGGAAACCGGCCAGGCGGGCGAGGAAGACGGTGTCGGCGCCGCGGGTACGCTGAGTCACGAGCAGATGCTGACGGACCCGGAGGAGGCCGCGGCCTTCGTCAAGGCGACCGGGGTTGATGCCCTGGCCATTGCCTGCGGCACCAGTCACGGCGCCTACAAGTTCAGCCGCCCGCCGACCGGCGATATCCTCGCCATCGACCGCATCAGGCAGATCCATGCCCGCATTCCCGACACGCACCTGGTAATGCACGGGTCTTCCTCCGTGCCCCAGGAGTGGCTCGCCATCATCAACGAGTTTGGCGGTGACATTCCGGAAACCTACGGCGTGCCGGTGGAGCAGATCCAAGAAGGCATCCGCCACGGGGTGCGCAAGATCAACATCGACACCGACCTGCGGCTGGCATCCACCGGCGCGGTACGCCGCTTCCTGGCCCAGCACCCCGCCGAGTTCGATCCGCGCAAGTTCCTCACCGCGACGACCGTGGCGATGAAGGACATCTGCATTGCCCGCTACGAGGCCTTTGGCACTGCCGGCAACGCCGACCGGATCAAGGTTCGCTCGCTGATTGCCATGCAGGAAGCCTACGATGCCGGCGAGCTGGATCCGAAGGTCAACTAGCGCCCCGGTTTACGTGGCGCCACCCGACCGCCAAAGCCTCCAGGCCCTGAGCGGCGCACTGCCGCCACTCGGCGAGGACCGTCCAACACCGGGACTGGCAGAGTACCTCGAGTTCTACGCTATCGACTTCGCCCGGCAACAGCCGGGCGTCAGCCACCGGATTGGCACTGTGCCAAGCGGCGACTGCCAGCTGGCTGTCCACTGCTGGCAGCAGGCGGACGCTCGCCACAACCTGCTGCTGGTACACGGCTACCTGGACCACGTCGGCCTCTACCGGCACCTCATCGGCCACGCCCTGGCGCGGGGCTGCAACGTGGTTGCCTTCGACCTGCCCGGCCACGGCCTGTCCACCGGCACCCCCGTCGCCATTGGCGATTTCCGCGAGTACGGTGACGCCATTGCTGACGTGCTCACTGCCCTGGAACTGCCGCGCCTGCCCTGGCAGGCCATGGCCCAGAGCACCGGCGCCGCCGCCCTGGTCGAGTTTGCCCGCCACCATCCACCCTGGCCCTTCACCGGCACCGTGCTGCTCGCCCCCCTGCTGCGCCCCGCCGGCTGGTGGCAAGTGCGCGCCGCCCACGCCCTGGTACACCGCTTCGCCGACACCGTACCCCGTGGCTTTGCCGACAATTCTTCCGACCGCGATTTTCTCGCCTTTGTCCGCAACGACCCGCTGCAGTCCCAGCGCATCCACGTCAGCTGGGTCGGCGCCCTCCGTCGCTGGCTGGCGGAGCTGCCACTGCAGGACCTGGGCGTGGGGCCGGCGCTGCTGGTTCAGGGCGATGCCGACACCACGGTGGACTGGCGCTACAACCTGCCGCGGTACGGGAAGCTCTTCCCGGGGTTGCGGATTGAGCTGGTGCACGGGGCGGGGCATCAGCTGGCCAATGAGTCCCGATCATTGCGGGAGAGGTACCTGAAGGTCGTTGATAGATACCTTGGGTGGTAAGACCGCGATTTTGTTGCCAGATCTTGATTCGGGACCTGGGTGACGCGAGTTCTAAATTCGGCTCCGGTACCCCTGGGGGCCTACATGGACACGCCGTGAACCCATCCATGGGAGCTTGTGTTCGACATCCATGTCTCACACAGTCCATGTAGGCCCCCAGAGGCACCGGAGCCTCGATTTGGCGCTGAGTCGACGTTTCCTGGTTCTTTTCACCGGGGATTCACAGTTTCGCTCTAAACACAGCTACAGAATTCCAGCTAAACAGTATCGCTAACGCAGTGCCGTGCATCTCGCTGGCAGAAAAGGAGGCGGCCGGTTCGGTGTGGGGGTTGCCGGACTGTATGAAACATGGATTTTCGGGGCCGCCCAGGCATCCAAGCCCCCATGGATGGGTTTACGGCGTGTCCGGCAACCCCCACACCGAACTGGCCGCCGGCTCAGAGCTCTGTCACCGCGACCCGCGACCCGCGACCCGCGAGCAGTCACACCGCCGCCAGGTTGAGAAACTTCTGCACCCCGTCAAAGAACATCTGCACCGAAATGATCACCAGGATCATCCCCATAAGCCGTTCCATGGCGATCAATCCCCGCGCGCCGAGCGCCCGCAGCAGCAGTGGCGAGGCCATCAGCAGCACCGCACAGACCCCCCAGGCGCCGACCACGGCCAGGGTCCAGTCCAGCATCCGCTCCGGGTCCTTGTGCACCAGCAGCATGGTGATCGCCAGTGCCGAGGGGCCGGCGACCATGGGGATGGCGAGGGGCACGATGAAGGGTTCGCCCTCGGGGGTGTCGCCCAGCATGCCCTGGGGGTTGGGGAAGATCATGCGCAGGGCGATCAGGAACAGGATGATGGCGCCGGCGATGCTGATGGACTCCTGGCGCAGGTTGAGCACGTTGAGCATGGCCGAACCCGCATACAGGAACAGCAGCAATACGCCCAGGGCAATCAGCATTTCGCGAAAGATGACCCACTGGCGGCGTTTTGCCTCCACGTCTTTCAGCACCGCAAGAAAGATCGGGATATTGCCCAGCGGGTCCATGACGAACAGCAGGGTGACGAAGGCGGATACAGTGTCCATGAATACTCCCAGGTAGCCGCTCCAGTTTAACCCGGGCAGCATCAACGCGGTAAGGGCTCCGGCGGTCTTCCACAGCCCAAAGTGCTATGCTGGGAACAGGTCAGGTGACGGTCATGCCAGTGAGGCCCGACATGAATTGGAAAAGACACACTTGCGGTCTGGCAGTGGCTGCCCTCGCGCTCACCCTGGTGGCCTGTGTCGCTCAGCCGCCGGGTTTGCAGACTGCAGCACTGGTGCCTGGCGACCTGCTTTCGGGTGAGCGGTTCGGGATAGGTCGCGATGCGGCACCACCGCCCGTGGCTTTGACGGCAGTCAATGAGGATATGCGAGCGTTTCTGCGGCAGCACGTGCCCGCTGGCCTCGGCCCTACGCGCACCATTGAGATGATTCTGCAGGCGCTGTTGGAGGACGGGCTGCAACTGCGTTATGACAATTTCAGGACCTTCACCGCGGAAGAGGCCTTCTATCAACGGGAAGGCAACTGCATGTCGTTTACCAACCTGTTTGTCGCCCTTGCCAGGGAGGCCGGTGTCCACGCCCGCTACCAGGAGGTGGAGATTCCACCCTCCTGGACCGCGGACGGCGAGACCTGGATGTACAACCTGCATATCAATGCCCTGGTCAAGTTGCCGGTCGGCGAGCAGGTGGTAGATTTCAACCTCGGCGACTACGACCGCGACTACAAGCGTCGCGTGTTGAGTGATGCAGAGGCCCTGGCGCGCTATCACAACAACATGGGAGTGCACTGGATGGAGCAGGGTGACCACGAGCGGGCGTTCCTGCATCTGCGCGCCGCGCTTGAACTGCGCCCGCGCACTGCCCATGTCTGGACCAATCTCGGTACCCTGTACCGGCGGCACGGGGACCTCGCGGCTGCGGAATCGGGCTACCTGCGGGCAGTTGAGCTGGGCGACGATGCCGCCGCCAACAGCAACCTGGCACGGCTGTATGCACAGCTGGGAGAGCAGGAGTTGAGCGCCTGGTACCGCGATCGGGTACAGCTGTTCCGACGCCGCAACCCCTATTACCTGTTTCACCTGGCGGAGGAGGCCTATGCCAGGGCGGAGTACGGGGCGGCGCGCCAGCTCCTGCTGACGGCCATTCGGCGGGAATCCGGGGAGCACGAGTTTTACCGCCTGCTCGGCTTGACCTATCTGCAGCAGGGTGACCTGGCAGCGGCGCAGTCGCAGTTCGAACTGGCGTCCCGTCACGCTGGCGAGGAGCATCAGGCCCGCTACCGCAACAAGCTGGACCTGCTGGCAACCCGCTGAGCGGCGTCCCGCGGGCCAATGCCACCCCGATTCTGGTACCATTGGCGGCACCGGTGACTGTCTTTCCAGGTGGATAATGAGATGCCGCATCAGCGACTGCTTCCTGTTTCTGTAGTCCTTCCCCGCAGCCTGCCGCGGGCACGCTGTTCATGAGCAACGCGATGACTCCGGGTCTGCAGGAGGCTTTGGCGGCGCTTCGTGCCGGCAGGGCCGCGGAGGCCGAACAGCGCCTGCAGCAGCTGGTTGCGAGCGGCCCCGCGGCAGCTACTACCTGGCTTGCACTCGCCTTTGCCCGGGTGAACCTGGACCAGGCCGAGGCCGCCCTGGCGGCGGTGGACCAGGCGCTGGCGCTGGAGCCGCGCAATATCCGCGCCCTGCTGTTCAAGGCGGATCATCTGGATCGCATGGGGCAGCCCCGGGTTGCGCTCGGTTTCTACCAGGCTGCGCTGCGGGTCGCCGCTGGCATGCCGCAGGTGCCGGCGGATGTCGCCCGCGGCATGGAGCGGGCGCAGGAGGTTTGTGATCGCTGGGCCGCGGAATACGAGGACTATCTGCTGGAAGCAATGGAGACTGCGGGCTTCACCCGCCGCGAGCAACCGCGCTTTGCAGAATCCCTGGATATCGCCTGCGGCAAGGTGCCGGTGCAGTTGCAGCAGCCAACCCGCTACTACTTCCCCGGCTTGCCGCAGCGGGCCTTCTACGAGCGTGGAGAGTTTGCCTGGGCGGCGGGGCTGGAAGCGCACACCGCTGCGATCCGTGCAGAGCTGCTCGGCCTGATGGCGGGGCCGGAGCTGTTCGAACCTTATCTGGAGTCTGATCCGGCCCGGCCCCGCCTCAACGACAGCCGCAACTTCGACAGCATGGACTGGAGCGCCTGTTACCTCTGGCGCGAGGGCACCCTGGTGGAGGAGGTCGCCAGTCGCTGCCCCCGCACCATGGCGGCGCTGGCCGCGGTGCCCCTGTGCATCATTCCCGGGCAAATGCCCTCAGTGCTGTTTTCCAGCCTGGCGCCCGGGGCGCGTATTGAGCCCCATCACGGTGCGGTCAACAGCCGCCTGATCTGTCATCTGCCACTGCTGGTGCCGCAGAACTGTGGCGAACTTCGCGTCGGCAACGACAGCAGGCCATGGCGTGAGGGCGAACTGCTGGTATTCGATGACAGCGTTGAACACGAAGCCTGGAACCAGAGTAATGAGACCCGAGTGGTGCTGCTGTTTGATATCTGGCGGCCGGAGCTCACCGCAGATGAGCGGTACTGGGTGTCGACCATGCTGCAGGCGGTAAAGGGGTATGAGGCCTCGTGAGCGAACCGGGTTCAGGGTCCGATTCCGCCGCGTTCTGGGATACCTACTGGCGTGGTACCCATGAGAATGCTGCGCACAGGGAGGGAGGGCCCCAGGAGCCGGTTCTGAGCGGTTTCTGGACTGACTTTTTCCGCCGTGAGCTGGCGCTGCGCGCAGACCCGGCAGTGCTGGATCTCGCCTGTGGCAACGGCGCTGTTACCGGCCACGCCCGGAGTGTGGCACCTGGACTGCAGGTATACTGCAGCGACTACTCCCTCAGTGCACTGCTGGAGCTTGAGCGTCGCCACCCGGGCTGCACCTGCCTGGTGGCGGATGCCGCGCGCCTGCCCCTCGCGACTGCGAGTTTCGACCTGGTGGTCAGTCAGTTCGGGCTTGAGTACGCCGGTGAGGCGGCGCTCGGGGAAGCAGCTGCGTTACTTGCACCGGGTGGTGTCCTGGCGCTGCTGATTCATGTCCATGAGGGCGGGATCTACCGCGAGTGCGAACTCAATCGGGATGTCCTGCGTGAGCTGCAGGCACTGGAGGTGCTGCCATTGGCACGGGCGGCATTTGCAGCCGGTTTCGCCCTGAACCGGGGCGAGTGTACTCCCGAGACCTTCAAGCAGGCGGAGCGGGCGTTCACGCCCGCGGTCAGGGGGCTGGAACAGCTACTGCGTGATCGCGGCCCGGCTGCAGCTGGTGGCCTGCCACAGCGTCTGTATCAGGACATCGCTCACATGTACCGCCGCATGTCGGCATACGAACCCGCTGACATCCTGCAGTGGCTGTCGGGAATGCAGGGGGAGTTGCAGGCCTACACCGGCCGCATGCAATCCATGCTCGATGCCGCCTGGCGCGAAGACCGGCTGGATGCCGCTACCGGGAAGCTGCTTGCGCGGGGCTTCAGGCTGCTGCAACGGGACCAGTTGACGGTGCCGGGCCACGCCCTGCCGGCGGCCTGGAGAATGGTACTGACCAGAGAGTAGGCGACGGTCTCACCCCCCTTTGCGGCACCGCGGTACTAGCCGCCCGACGGGCCCGCGCTCTGGGCACTGTTGCGCTGGATGTCATTGATCGCATCGCGGCTGTCGCCCGCTTCCCGGGCCCACACTTCGTCTTTCTTGCAGACGCGGGTACCAAGACGGGTGCCGGTCTTGATCACGGTTTTGCAGGTTACCCCTTCATTGCTGGCAACCTGTTGCGCATTGTTGCCGGCAGCTCCGGCCGCTGTGTCCGATCCCGTGGTTCCGGCGCAGCCCGCCAACAGGGTAAAAACTGCGCCCGCGCCGATTGCAAAAATTGAATGTCTCATACATTACTCCTTGCCTTGTGTTCAGTGTCCTCCGCCTTGGGGCAAAGGTCAAAGTCGATTGTGGTGGCCTGTCAAAAAAAAACCCGGCACGGGTGCCGGGTTATGCTTGAATCCCAGAGCGCAGCCCGCATGGCGGGCTGGCTGAGCCGGGATTAGAAGCTGACGCTGACCCCGACGAACATGTAACGACCGAGTGCATCGTACATGCCGGGGAACGTGTTGCCGTTACCGTTGATGGACGGTCCAGCAGCGTTGCCGGCGATCGGCGGCTCCTTGTCGAAGACGTTGTTCACACCCAGACGGATCGAGGCGCCGTCCATGACGTCCCAGGAACCCGCCAGGTCAAAGTAGTTGACCGAGGGCAGGTTCAGGTTGCCGTTGAGGTCCGTCACCGAGCTGATGTGGCGCCAGTAGCCGCTCACGGTGACGTCCCAGGGGGTCATCCAGGTGGCGCGCAGGTTGTTGCGGAAGTCGGGCGTGGGGTAGCCACACTCGCCGCCCCAGTTGCCTTTGCAGTCCACTACCGGTGCGCCTTCGAGCTCCTGCTGGTCCCAGGTATCGATGATCGACATGGTGTTGTTGAATACCAGGGTACCCATGTCACCAATGCTCAGGTCGTAGTCAGCGATGATGTCCCAGCCTTTGACTTCCTCAATGGCGAGGTTGTCGAGCAGGGCAGACACCCGGCCGCTGACGTTCACATCGGAACCGATCCACAGGTCACCCAGGGGGCCGCGGCGTATTTTCTCGCACTGAGAGTCGTTGCCGTCCAGGCACTGGTTGAGAGTGAACTCTGCACCCAGGTTGTCGATGCCCTTCTCGATTTCGATGGTGTAGTAGTCGACGCTCAGGACCAGGCCCTCAACAAATGCCGGCGACCAGATGAAGCCCACTGAGTAGGTATCGGACTCTTCCGGCTGCAGCTCGGTGTTGCCGCCTTCGAGTTGATTGTACTGACCTGCAAAGGAGTTGAGGATGTTGCCGTACTGTGCGGCGGTGACACCGGTACGAGCACAATCTTCAAAGCTGCGCTCCGGGGTCGGACCGCCACAGGGATCAGCATCCATGTCGAACAGGTTCAGGCCCTGGGGCCGGAACAGCTCGCGCAGGTTGGCTGCACGCACGGCACGCTGGAAGCTGGCGCGCAGCTTCACGTCCTGGTTGATGGCCCAGCCGCCGCGGATGCCGTAGGTATCGGTGGTCACGTCGGTGGAGTAGTCAGAGTAGCGGTAGCCGAGGTCCAGAGTCACTTCCTCGGCGAAGGCTGCGCCTTCCACCAGCGGGACGCTGGCCTCGAAGAAGAATTCATTGACGTCGTAGGCGCCCTGAACGGCAACGGTAGCGCCACCCTGGCCCGCACCCAGGCCGAGGCGGAAGCCTTCATCCGGGTTGAAGTCCAGCTCTTCCTTGCGGTATTCCGCACCGATAACAACCTCTACGCCGTTGTTGGCGGAAGGCAGCTTGACCCCGTAGTCACCGAGGCTACCGGCGATGAAGCCGTTGAACACCTTCTGGGTGGTGACACCGCGGGCGAACAGGGGCAATGACAGGTAGTCGGTTGCCGCTGAGCTGACGCCGCCCTCGGTCCAGATGTTCCAGGGCGCACAGTTGGGGTCGGTGCCGTCGAGGACCGACGCACAGACGATCTCGCCGGTGTCGGGGTCTTCGACCGCGTTCAGTGCCTTGAGTATCTTGGCATTGGACAGATCGTTGTTGTAGGTGTTTTCCATGCTCACTTCGGAATACAGGCCCGAAATGTCATAGCGCCAGGTTTCGTTGATGTCGCCGCGGAAGCCCAGTACGCCGCGGAAGGATGTATGCCGCAGGTCCTGGTTGCGGGGACCGCCTTCGACGTTACGACGGCCCACGGTGACGGTCTGGGTGTCGTCTGCGCCCAGGCCGTAGTCACCGCAGATGGCGCCGACCTGTTGGTCGGACAACAGCGGGTTGTCACAGGCGATGGGGACGCTCAGGAAGAAGGACCCGGACGGCGCGATCTGCGCGTTCGTCTGGTTGTCCATGAACATCAGTTCGGTATAGGTCTCCACGTGCTCGTTGATCTGGTAGCGAGCGAAGGCACCGGCAGTGTAGCGCTCGTCCGGGCGCTGGTAGTAGTTGAGCGGACCGTAGTTGTACACTTCGGTAGGCTCTACCAACTGGTTGCCGGAAACCCGGTATACGCCCTGGCTGCCATCACCGGGAATAAAGGTACCCGCGGCGCTGGTGCCGGAACCGAAACAGCCGTCGCCGGTGTTGTTGAGGGCGCAGGCACTGTAGTCACGCGCACTCTGCAGAACCGGATCAATTTCACGGTAGGTGGCGTAGGCGGTGGCATTACCGCGGCCGTTGTCGAAGTTGCCGCCCATGATCAGCGACCAGCTCTGGATGTCGCCGTCGCTCTTGCTGCCATCGGGGAAGGGGAACCCGGCGTCGCCGACGATTTGCTGCAGACCGCTGTTGTCGTTGTCGTGGTGGTACTGGCTGAACTGGTAGTCGAACTGTACGCCTTCGAAATCATCCACCATGATGAAGTTGACGACACCGGCCACCGCGTCGGAACCGTAGGTGGCGGACGCGCCACCGGTCAACACTTCAACGCGCTGGATCAGCGAGGCGGGGATCTGGTTGATGTCAGCGCCGGTGCCGCCCTGCAGCGGTGAGCCCGCGGGCAGGCGACGGCCGTTGACCAGCACCAGGGTGCGTTCGTCACCGAGGTTGCGCAGGTTCAGGGTCGCGGTGCCGGTGGCGCCGTTGGAGGTCGACGAGTTCTGGTTGGAGTAAACCTGGGGCAGGTTCTTCATCAGGTCTTCAACGCGGGTGGTGCCCTGGAACTTGAACTCCTCTGCATCCACCTGGGTGACCGGGCTGGCGGAGACCAGGTTGGCTTTCTGGATACGGGAACCGGTTACCACCACTTCCTCAATCAGCAGCTGCTCATCCTGGGCGGTGGCGACCTGCGGCAGAACTGCCGCTGCGCCCATGCCCAGAGCAGCCGAAACTGCCATGGTCAGACGATTTTTCCTCAACATATCAATACCCCTGTACGCTATGTAGTTGCTTTTCCTGTGGCGTGTGCCACTGGAGACGAACATTAAACGAATTGCGCGGGGTGTTCCTCAAAGTTCCTTACGGTTTTGTGACATATTCACGCAATCGCCGAGGAACGTGCCAAATTACCAGAAATCGCCTGAGTTTCTGCCGCCAGGACATTGATTGGAAAGCGGTTTTCTAGCGTACGCGGGTAACGCCAATGGACTTGCCGGAGGTCACAACGGTCATCTTGTAGAAGCCCAGCAGGTTCTTTTCGATCACCACGGCGGTGTCGTCCCCGCGGTGGAAGTAGCGGCCGCGCAGGCGCTGGCGCCAGACCTGGCCGTTGTCGAGGTAGAACAGGGTGTCCCCGGACCAGCCCTCGAAGGGCGGCTTGATGTTGGCCTCAATGCGGATCGACTCCTCCGCGGCGCGCACTTCCGGGTTGCTGCGCAGCATCTCCGGCGCCTCTTCGGCGGTATAGCTCACCAGCCAGCGGTCCAGGGCCTCCCGCTCCGCCGGTGTCAGCTTGTGCAGGCCCGCAGCCTCGAACTGTTCCGCGGACATCAGTTTTTCCACGCCGGGAAAGGCGTCTGCCGCCATAACCGGAGTCGTGGTGAAGGCGGCGCAGAGCAGGATCGAGGTGAGCAGTGGGTGGCGCATGATATGGCTCCGTGGGTCAGAAGCGCTGGCTGATACGGGTGTACCAGAAGCGGCCCTTGAGGTCGTGGGTGCGGGCATCGATGTTGTCGTTGAATGCGGATGCTGCCAAAGGGGCCGGCTCATCGAAGGCGTTGTCCACCCCCATGGTCAGTCGCAGCCCGGCGAATACGTCGAAGACATAGCTGAGCTGTAGATCGTGTACGGTCCAGTCGCTGATACTGCGCTGGAGATTGCTGCCGGGCAGCGTTTCCCGCATGGCACTGACATGGTGGATGTCGTAGCTGGCGGCCCAGCGCTGCCGCTTCCAATGCAGGCCGAGCTGGCCCTTCCACTCGGGGATGCCCCCGAGGCCCTCGGAGGCCTCGTCCAGGAACGTGCCCGCGAGATCAATGGTCTCCGCTCCCGGATCCTGCTGGGCCAGGTACTCCCGGATCCAGGCGCCGTTGCCGCTGATCGACAGCTGACCCCAGGGTTGATCGGGGAAGTGATAGGAGAATCCGAGATCGGCGCCGCGTATCCGGCGCCGGCCGATGTTGATGTTGTTGGCCTCGACCCGCACCAGGTTGCCGAGCGCGTCCCGGTGCACACTGGCGGCGAAACTGCCGTTGCGGGCGTTCTGGTCGACGATGAACTGGGCGCTGGAAGACACCACGTTGTCCTGCTTGATCTCCCAGTAATCCGCAGTTACCCGCAGGCCGGGGATACCTACCGGAATCCAGACCAGCCCCGCGCTGAGGGAGTCCGAGGTTTCCGCTTCGAGGTCGGGATTGCCGCCCTTGACAGTGAGGAACTGGTTGCGACTGGGATCCGCCTGCTGCGTGCATCCCGGCAGTAGCTCGGTGTTGACGGCCCGGGTGCAGGGGTCACTCAGGAAGGCCTGCTGTTCACTGCTGCCTTCGTACAGTTCGTTCAGGCTCGGGGCGCGGAAGCCGCGCGCATAGCCGCCGCGCAGGGTCAGGGAGGGCCCCAGCTGCAGCTTCAGCCCCAGTTTGGGATTGGTGCTGGCGCCGAAGTCACTGTAGGTGGAGTGCCGGATCGCCGCCTCCAGCTCCAGGCCGCGGCCGCCACTGGCGCTGTTCCAGATTGGAACCCTGGACTCGGCATACAGCTCGATGATCTTGCGGTCGCCGCGAGTGGCTTCAAAGTTGGTGGCGCCGATAGTGCCAATGCTGGCGAGGCGGGCGTCGGGCCGCTTCGCCGTCGCTTCCTGTCTGAACTCCAGGCCCAGCGCCAGGTCGCCCCGTCCCGCAGGTAGATTCAGCAGCGCATTGCTCAAGTTGATGGCGGCACTGGACAGGGATGAGTAACCGCTGGTCTCGCCGTCAACGCGCAGGTAGTCGACCTGCTGCGGCCCTATGCTGCCGGCGGGACCCATGATGTCCACGGGCACGCAGCCATCGACGTCCGCCCCGCGGCACTGGTCGGCAGGGCCCAGCGCCCGCCGCAGGCGCTCCGTATCCACCAGGTTGGTGACGGTTTCGGTGGCTTCGCTGCGGCTCCAGTTGATGCCTACATCCCAGTGCCAGTCGGAATACAGTCCCTCCACCATGGCGCTGACGCGGCTGACCCTCGACTCATTGCGCTGTGTCCGAGGGGGAAACTCCACCATTCTGCGACGAACGTCGTCGATATCCTCGCCAAATTCATTGAATGGGTTGTCCGCGGCGACGGTCAACGGGATCTGTTCGAAGCCGGTGAATATCGGGGTGGGGGCCAGGGTCGCACGGGCGTTGGTCTGCAGGTAGCCGGCTTCGACGGTGGTCGTGACCTGGGGGTTGATATCACGGTTGATGCTGGCATAGACACTGCTGCGCCGCAGCGGCACCACGGCGGTGGTGAAGGCCTGGAAGTCGAACAGATCGTCGGGGCCAGCCGGCCGATAGCCGCCTCCGCTCTCGGCGATCAGGCTCTGGCCGTCGGGCAGGACCACGCGGGCGTCCGCGGTGGCGCTGGAGCGCTGGTCGGTGCCCCCGAGGAAGCGTGTGTCGGCGCTGCGGGAGACCTCCCGGTCGCGGCTGAACAGGGGTTCCTGTTCGTAGTGGGAGGCGCTCAGGAACAGTCCGCCGTCGCGGAAGCTGGTGCCGTACTGCAGGGTCTGGGTGGTGGTCGTGAGATCGCCCCGAGAGCTCTCGCCGTAGTAGGTCTCGGCCAGTACGCCGTGGAATTCCCGCTTCATGATCACATTGACCACGCCGGCGATAGCGTCGGAACCGTAGATGGCCGAGGCGCTGTCCTTGAGAATCTCCACCCGCTCCACCGCCGCGGGTGAAATGCTGTTGAGATCCACGGATTCACCGGACAGGCCGTCGTTGGCGACCCGGCGGCCATTGATGAGGATCAGTGTGTTGCTGGCGGGGAGGCCACGCAGGGTGACGGTGGCGGTACCGTCGCCGCCATTGGATATCGCGGTACTGGTGGAGTTGCCGATGACCGCGGGCACGAACTTGAGCAGCTCACCCAGAGTCTGGGCCCCACTGCGCTCGATATCCGAGCGCGCAAATACCTCTACCGGGGCGCTGAAGCGGTTGGGATCGCGGCGGATCCGTGACCCGGTCAGGCTGCTGCCATAGACGTAGGTCTCCTCCATGCCAGGCTCGTAGACGGGGAAACGGGTGCTGGTCTGCTCCGGGTTGTCGCAGGGGCCGTCGCTGCAGTTGAGCGCGTAGATGGCGATAATGCGGTCGTCGATCAGCTCCCAGTTGAGACCGCTGTTGGCGAGCAGTTGTGCCAGGGCCGCGTCCCGCCCCAGGCTGCCAACCAGGTCCGGTGCGGGGAGATGCCGGGTGAGTCGGTCCGAGAATACGATGGGGGTGTTGCTCTGGCGGCTGAACTGGATCAGTGCCGAGGAGAGGGTGCTTTCACGGATATCGAAGGTATGGGAGGGCGCTCCGTTACGCTGCGCTTCCTGCGCCCAGCCGCAGGCTGCGGCTACCGTCAGCCATGCCGAAACGATACCCTGCGCGATGCACCTTGTCGCCCGGGACTCGGCAAGCATTCTCTGACCCTGCCTGTCTGCTTGTTGCAACCCACTGAAGATTCAGGAGAAATGGAGTCGGCCGCTGGGAGCGTGCCGGAAAAAAGTTGTTATATCCTACTGGCGGGGTTTGAGCAACTGCACGGTACTGTCATCCAGCCGCACCACCTGCAGTTGCAGGCTGCGCTCAACGGCCTGCAGCACACTGTCCGGATGGTCGAGGTTGAACACGCCGGAGACCGTCAATCTGGCCACATCCAGGTCCCTGATGACGATGCGGGTGTCGGTATAGCGTGCCAGTTCGCGGCTCAGTTCCAGCAGCGGCATTTCGTCGGCGATCATCTCGCCGCGCTGCCAGGCCGTCAGCGGCGCCGGGTCGACCGGGCGACTGTTGCCGAGGCCGCGTTCGGAGGCCTGCAGCTGTTCATTGGCCTCGAGCATCGCCGAGCGGGGACTGCGCCCGGCGCGGGCCCGTTCCGTGACCCGGACAATGCCTTCGGTTACCGTGATGTCGCTGGCATCCTCCCGGCGGTAGATGTTGAAGGCGGTGCCGACAGCGGTGACCGTCGCGGTGCCGGTTTCCACCTGGAACGGGCGCTCGGCATCGGGCTCCACATCGAAGTAGACCTCGCCCCGCAACAGTGCGACCTGGCGCAGGGAGTCGCTGAACTCGACCTCGACCCGGCTGCCGGTATTGAGGGTGATGCGGGACTGGTCGTCGAGGGTAAATGTTGCGCGCTCACCCTGGGCGGTCTGGAATTCCTGCGAGTGGACTTCATCGTTGCCGAGGGGCAACACGATGACCGCGAGGATCAGGCCGGCCGCCAGGGCTGCGGCCCCTGCGAGCCACTGCCGTCGGCTCCCGTTGCCGGTTGCGGGCAGGGGCTCCTCGAACGGCAGGTGGCGGACACTGCCGAGGTCATCCCACAGCTCCAGCATCAGGTCCATGGCCTGGCGGTGACTGGCGTCGGCGGCAAGCCACAGGGCGAAGTCGCGGTGGTCCTGCTCCGAAATATCGTCGCTGCGGAAGCGAGCAATCCAGCTTGTGGCCGCGTCGCAGTCCTGCTCGAACTGTCGTGTGAATGTCTGGTTCATCTCTTCCCCGGCCGACCGCTGTGTGCTTTTGCCATTGCAGTACTGGCAATCCGCAGCGGGCTCCTCCTTGTCTTATGGCTGTTAGTGTAACGAGAAACCTCGAAGTTCCCTCAAGTAAATATTTACGCTGGTCAGCCGCCATCTTCCGGCGGGTACAGGGCCGCCAGCCGTTTGCGGCAGTGCTGCAGGGCCTGGAGGATGTATTTCTCCACGCTGGACACGGAAACCTGCATGGCTGCGGCGATCTCCCCGTAGGAGAGTCCGTTGCGGCGGTGCAGCAGGAAGGCCTGGCGCACATTGCCCGGCAGCTCCTCCACGGCCTCGAAGATCAGCGCCAGCTTCTGCCTGGCGCCGAGGATGTGCTCCGGCGATGCGCCGCTGGCATTGAGGTCCCGGGTTTCGCCATCCGCGGCATGGTTGCGCTCGCCGTTGAGGAACTGCAGGTGCAGCTTGCGCCGTCGCAGCTGGTCCACGGCCAGGTTGGTGGCCACCTGGAACAGGAAGGCGCGGGCATTGTCGAGAGTCTCCGGGGACTCCAGCCGGTGCAGGCGCAAAAAGGCTTCCTGGGCGACCTCGGCGGCGTCCTCGGGACTGTCCAGCTTGCGCGCCAGGTAGCGCTCCAGGGCGGTGCCCTGGGTCGCAACCAGGTGCGCCAGAAACTGGTTCTTCTTGTTGGCTGCCAAGGTGATGGTTCAACCCCCCCATTGCGCCGGAATTGTCAGAATAGTACGCGACTGCGGATCGTACCGTCTATGCTCGCCAACTGCTCCAGGGCCACATCCGAGTACTCGGCGTCGACATCGATGACCACATAGCCGATGGCCTCGTTGGTCTGCAGAAACTGCGCGGCGACGTTGACGTCGTACTCGGAAAAGACCCGGTTGATGGCACTCAACACCCCCGGCACATTGTGGTGGATGTGCAGCAGGCGGTGGCTGCCCTCGTGTTCCGGCAGCGCCACCTCGGGGAAGTTGACCGAGGACGTGCTGGTGCCGTTGTCGCTGTAGCGGGCCAGCTTTTCCGCCACCTCCACCCCGATATTGGCCTGGGCCTCCACCGTGCTGCCGCCGATATGGGGGGTCAGGAAGGTGTTGTCGAATTCCCGCAGCGGGGAGATGAACTCATCGTCATTGGAGCGGGGCTCCACCGGGAACACGTCGATGGCGGCGCCGCCCAGATGGCCGCTGGCCAGGCTGGCGGCCAGGGCGTCGATGTCCACTACCGTGCCGCGGGAGGCATTGATGAGAATGCTGCCCCTGGGCATCTGTGCCAGCTGGCTCGCGCCGATCATGTTGCGGGTGGTCCGTGTTTCCGGTACGTGCAGGCTGACCACGTCGGACTGGGCCAGCAGCTGCTCAAGATTCGGCAGCTGGCGGGCATTGCCCAGCGGCAGCTTGCTGATGACATCGTAGAACTGTACCTGCATGCCCAGGCCCTCGGCGATGACACCCAGCTGCATGCCGATATTGCCGTAGCCGATGATGCCCAGGCGCTTGCCGCGAATTTCATAGGAGTCGACCGCGGTTTTCTGCCATTCGCCGCGATGGGCAGCGGCGTTCTTGGCGGCGACGCCGCGCAGTAGCAGGATGGCCTCGGCGATGACCAGTTCCGCCACGCTGCGGGTATTGCTGAACGGGGCATTGAATACGGCCACGCCGCGCCTGGTGGCGGCAGCCAGGTCGACCTGGTTGGTGCCGATGCAGAAGCAGCCCACCGCCACCAGCTTGCGCGCTGCCTCGAAAATGTCCTCGGTGAGCTGGGTGCGGGAGCGGATGCCGACGAAGTGGGCGCCGGCAATGGCCGTCTTCAGGTCCTCCGGCGCCAGGGCCTTCTGGTGCAGCTCGATATTGTCGTAGCCGGCGTTGCGCAGGGTCTCTACCGCGGAGGGGTGCACCCCCTCCAGCAGGAGGAACTTGATCTTGCTTTTCTCAAGCGACTTGGGCGCCATAAACGTGGTTGCTCCCGGAGCTGTTGCATTGTGGGCAGGTGTGAAAGAGGGCGCGTATGCTACCATAGGTCGCTCGTTTTTGAGTCCCCCTGACCCCGTCTGCCCAGGAGCCCCGAGTGACCCCGATCAGCCCTGATATCCTGTCTGCACTGCAGGCCTGTGTTGGCGCCGATCGCGTCCTCACCGACGCCGAGGCCCTGCTCCAGTACGGCCGCGACTGGACCCGGGTACACACCCCGGCGCCCGCGGCGGTGGTCCTGCCGGGGTCCATTGCAGAGGTGCAGGCGCTGGTGCGGCTGGCACTGGAGCACCAGCTGGCACTGGTGCCCTCTGGCGGCCGCACGGGCCTGAGTGCCGGCGCCGTAGCCTGCAATGGCGAAATCGTTGTCGCCCTGGACCGTCTCAACCGCATCACCGACTTCAACCCCATCGACCGCACCGTGCGCTGCGGCGCCGGGGTAATAACTGCCCAGCTGCAGGCCTTTGCGGAGGAGCAGGGCCTGTTCTACCCGGTGGATTTCGCCTCCAGCGGGTCCAGCCAGATTGGCGGCAACATTGCCACCAATGCCGGCGGTATCAAGGTCATCCGCCACGGCATGACCCGGGACTGGGTGGCAGGGCTCAAGCTGGTGACCGGCAGTGGCGAGTTGCTGGACCTGAACCGTGGTCTGGTCAAGAACAATGCCGGCTATGACCTGCGACAGCTGGTGATCGGTGCCGAGGGCACCCTCGGGATCGTGGTCGAGGCCACCATGCAGCTCACTCGGCCACCGCAAGATCTCGCGGTGCTGGTGCTGGGCGTGACCGATATGGCGGCGGTGATGCGAGTACTGGAAAGCTATCAGGGCGCCATGGACCTGCAGGCCTTCGAGTTTTTCTCCGAGCTGGCCCTGCAGAAAGTCGTCGCCCACCAGGGGCTGCAGCGGCCCTTCGAGACCCGGGCGGATTTCTACGCCCTGCTGGAGTTCGAGCAGAATACCGGGGCGGATATGGAGCAGGCCATGGCCCTGTTCGAGCATTGCATGGAGCAGGGCTGGGTGCTGGACGGGGTGGTGAGCCAGAGCGTGGCCCAGGCCCAGGCCCTGTGGCGTCTGCGGGAGGATATCTCCGAGACCATCTCCCGCTGGACCCCCTACAAGAACGACATCTCCACCACCATCGCCCGGGTCCCGGATTTCCTGGCCGAGGTGGAGGCTGTTGTCACCAGTGCCTACCCGGACTTCGAGATCATCTGGTTCGGCCACATCGGCGACGGCAATGTGCATCTCAATGTGCTCAAGCCCGACGCACTGCCCATGGCCGAGTTCCAGCAGCGCTGCGGCGAAGTCAGCCGCTGGGTGTTCGAGATCGTGCAGCGCTATGAGGGCAGCGTGTCAGCCGAGCACGGGGTGGGATTGTTGAAAAAGGATTACCTGCATTACAGCCGGTCCGCGGCCGAGATCGCCATCATGCAGCAGATCAAGCGGGTGTTTGATCCCCGGGGGATCATGAACCCGGGCAAGATCTTCGACCTCTAGTGCCGGTCCCGCTCAGGGCGCCCGCAGGGTTTTCACGCCCTGCGCGGTGCCCAGCAGCAGCACATCCGCCGGCCGCAGGGCAAACAGGCCGTTGCTGACCACACCGGCAATATTGTTGATCTTCGCCTCCATTGCCAGCGGCTGCGGGATGGAGAAGTTGTGTACATCGAGGATGACGTTGCCGTTGTCGGTGACCACGCCTTCGCGGTACACCGGGTCTCCCCCCAGCTTCACCAGCTCGCGCGCCACGTGGCTGCGGGCCATGGGGATGACCTCCACCGGCAGGGGAAACGCCCCCAGGGTGTGCACCAGCTTGCTGTCGTCGGCGATGCAGATGAAGCTGCGGGCGACCGCGGCGACGATTTTCTCCCGGGTCAGGGCGGCACCACCGCCCTTGATCAGCTGCAGGGACTCATTGGCCTCGTCGGCGCCGTCGATATAAAAGTCCACCTGGTTGACCGTATTCAGCTCGTAGACCGGGATGCCGTGCTGGCGCAGGCGCTCGGCGGAGGCATCCGAGCTGGCCACGGTGGCGTTGACCTGGCCGCGCAGGGTGGCGAGGCCGTCAATGAACAGGTTGGCGGTGGAGCCGGTGCCGATCCCGAGTACGGTGTTTTCCTCCAGATGCGGCCGGATGTAGTCCAGCGCCGCGGCTGCTACCGCCTGTTTCAGTTCGTCCTGTGTCATCGCCATGCTCCCGCTATTGCCGCTGTGGTCGGCAGTATAGGAGACGGGGAGCCCCGGTACACGAAAAATACCTGCTGTCGCCGGGCATCGGAGCTGAAAATAGCTGCGTGCTCCATTACCATGGTGCGCTGGTTTCACTCTGGATATCCATGCCCATGCCCAAGTCCTATATCAAGCGCATACTCGACGCCCGCGTCTATGACGTGGCGCGCGAGACACCGGTGGACGAAGCGATGCTGATGTCGCGGCGGCTGGGCAACCGCGTGCTGTTCAAGCGCGAGGACCTGCAGCCGGTATTCTCCTTCAAGCTGCGCGGCGCCTACAACAAGATGCAGAAACTCACCCCCGAGCAGCTGGCCTGCGGGGTGATTGCGGCCTCGGCGGGCAATCATGCCCAGGGGCTGGCGATGGCCGCCCATCACATGGGGGTAAAGGCCATTATCGTGATGCCCCGGACGACGCCGCAGATCAAGGTGGATGCTGTGCGCAACCGCGGTGCCCGGGTGGTGCTGCACGGCGATTCCTTCGACGAGGCCTCGGTGCACGCGCAGAAACTGGTGGCGGAGAAATCCATGGTCTATGTGCACCCGTTCGATGATCCCGACGTGATCGCCGGGCAGGGCACCGTGGGCATGGAGATCGTGCGCCAGCTCTCGCGACCGGCGGACGCCATTTTTGTGCCGGTGGGCGGCGGCGGCCTGCTGGCCGGAGTTGCCGCCTATATAAAGTACGTGTGGCCGGAAACGCGGCTGATCGGGGTGGAGCCGGAAGATGCGGCCTGCCTGCAGCTGGCGCTGCAGAAGGGCCGGCGCGCGACCCTGCCGGAGGTGGGCCTGTTCGCCGACGGCTGTGCGGTCGCCCAGATCGGCAAGGAAACCTTCCGGGTGATTCGCGAGACGGTGGATGAAGTCGTGACCGCCAGCACGGATGAAATATGCGCCGCGATCAAGGACATTTTCGAGGATACCCGCGGCATCGCCGAGCCCGCCGGTGCGCTGGCGCTGGCCGGCCTGAAGAAGTACGTCGAGCGCACCGGGGTCAGGGGCCAGGATCTGCTGGCTATTGTCAGCGGCGCCAATACCAATTTCGATCGCCTGCGCTACATCTCGGAGCGCACCGAGATCGGCGAGCATCGGGAGGCGGTTATCAGCGTGACCATTCCCGAGCGCCCCGGCAGCTTCCGTGCTTTCTGCAACGCCCTCGGGCGCCGCAACATCACCGAGTTCAACTACCGTTACTCGGATCCCGGCGGCGCCCTGGTGTTCCTCGGCCTGTCGATAGTACCGGGAGGAAACGACCTGACCGAACTGCTGGAGGATTTGCAGCAGCAGGGGTATGCCACGGAAGACATGACCGACAATGAGATGGCGAAGCTGCATATCCGCTATATGGTCGGTGGCCGGGCCCCGGCCCAGCTGAAGAATGAAGTGGTGTACCGGGTGGAGTTTCCGGAGCGTCCGGGTGCCCTGCTGAAGTTTCTTTCCGGGCTGGGTCAGCGCTGGAATATTTCCCTGTTTCACTACCGCAACCACGGCGCAGCTTACGGGCGCATCCTGCTCGGTGTGCAGGTGCCGCGGACCGAGCGCCGGGAATTTCGCGATGTCCTCGAGGCTGTGGGCTACCCGTATTGGGATGAAACCGGCAACCGGGCCTACCAGCTGTATCTGGGTCAGTCCCAAATTGGGGTAGTTGACGCCCCCGGAGCCGGCAAAAACGTGGATTGAATCAGATTAAGGGTTTCATTTGGGAAGTTGCTGGGCTAGACTCGGCGTTGTTTGTGAAATAATGCCAAAGAAAATATGAACATGACTATTGTGAGAGTGTTGCCGTGAAGAGTAAGCCGGATTTTATCCTTGTCCTCATCGCTGCCTTCGGCATTGGCGTGCTGGTCACCATGCTTTTACCCCTGTCGGCCTCTGACACCGTGGCTGCGCCGGCTTCCGAGCTCCAGGCTGGCCTGATCATCAACGAGTAAGCGACCGCGGTTCCAGCGGCGACTCAGGCAACCCCTGATCCTGCACATCGGTGCAGGGTCGTCTCCGTCAGCACATAATCCAGCGCGACATCCCACGGCTCTGCCGCCATGCCCTCGAGCTCCTGGCAGCTGAATCCCAGCCCCACCTTCAATGGTGCTTCCTGCCCGGCCAGGGTGCGGTCGTAAAACCCGCCCCCCATGCCCAGGCGATAACCGTCCCGCTGCCAGCCCACCAGCGGCACGAAGATGATGTCCAGCCCGGCAGCGGCGCGCTCAGGATTGCCGGATTCGGGCTCGGGGATGCCAAACGGGTTCACGGCGAACGCGGTGTCGGCATCCCAGCGGCGAAACAGCAGCTGGTTTGCGCCTGCCAGCACCGGCAGGTAGAGAGTGCATCGTTGTCGACAGGCGGCGGCCAGCGGCAGCGGATCAAGCTCACCGTCCGCAGGCCAGTAAAAGGCAACGTGCTGTGCCGTGTCCCAGCCGGGCAGGCCGGACGCCAATGCAGCGGCGGCGGCGGCCGCCTGTGACCTGAAAGCCGGGGCAAGTGCCTGCCTCTGGCGGCGCAACTGTGTGCGCAGGGCCGGCTTTGCTTGTTGCTCAAGGCTCATGAAGAGGATGGATTCCCGGCATAGCGTTGACAGAGTTGCCCTGAACCCGACGGTTCAAGGAGGAGGTTCCCGCACTGTTTCAGGCTTTCCGGTACAAGCCGGACCTGCACACCAACAGTGGCCAGGACCCTCCGGGTATAGACTTATCGGCTCGAGGACTGTCTGCCTGGCGCATATGCCAGGGATCCGGGGCCAGTATACACGATCCTGCACGCGGCTTGGGACTCAGTTGATCTCCAGCTGACGGAGTTGGTGCATGGCCTGGTCAATTTTACGCTGCAGACCCTGGACAGCCTGGTGGTCGATGCCCGCTGCCGCCCCGGCACCACCGCCCTGATCGGAGGCTTGCAGCAACTCGTGGCTGATGTTCAGCGCTGCCATCACGGCTATGCGCTCCAGGCCGATCACCTTGCCACTGTCGCGGATGGAGCGCATCTGCTTGTCGAGATAGCGGGCCGAGACAATCAACTCGGCCTGCTGCTCTTCCGGGCAGGCTACCTGGTATTCCTTGTCGAGAATGTGTACCGAGACCGTGTTGACCGGATTCACTGGCATTACTCCATTGACCGCAGGCGGGCTATCATGGATTCGACCTTGGACCGCGCCAGTTCGTTCTTGCTGATGAGATCCTGCCGTTCCCGCCGCCAGCCATTGTTCTCGTCTTGCAGGCGCTGGTTTTCACGATTGAGCTCCCGGCACAGGGCTATCAATTCGTCGATTTTGGACTCCAGTGCCTGAAGCGGGGTATCTGCCATGACGCTGTACTTGGGCTGTGTGAATATAGGGCTTACTATAGAGCCGGCTGTGGAACAGGTCAACGCAGCAAAAGTTATGGAATTTCAATAGCCTGCCAGCCTTTTTGCAGTTTTCAGTAGAGGTGCGGCAGGCGCTTCGGGAGTTTGCTGGATGTTTGACAGGTTACCGGGCGAGACCGGGCTGTTCGTTTTCGACGAAGTGGCTGACCAGTTGCTGGAGCAGGGAGTGGCGCTTTCCCCGTCGGAACTGCACGGCTGCCTGGTCGGTTTGCTGGCAGCGGGTCACAGCGCCGATCCGGGGGCCGGGCTCGCCGCAGTCAACCACGCGCTGGAGCTGGATTTGCACGGCGACCTGGCCGACGAGGTCATGCAGCTCTACACGCTCAGCGAGGAGGCCCTCGGCGAGGACCTGTTCGACTTCTGCCCGCTGTTGCCGGATGAGAGCCATGAGCTGGCGGTGCGCACCCAGTGTCTGGCGCACTGGTGTCAGGGCTTTCTGGCCGGCTTTGCCCGCGCCATTGCCGTGTCGGGTACCGGTGCCGAAACGCTGCCCGGTGACAGCACCGAGATCCTGCGCGATTTTGCCGCCCTGGCCCAGGCCGATGCGGACGCTCTTCCGGAGGACGACGACGAGGCCGAAACCAGTTATACCGAGCTGGTGGAGTACATGCGGGTGGCCGCGGTCAATGTGTTCCTCGACAGCCGCGCCCGGCGTGAAGACCGCGAGCAGGCGGCGCGGGGGTCCGATGTCCGGCACTAGGCGCAGGGGTACCAGGAAGCCCGCCGGACTGCGGGGCGGAAGCCGGTGAGTGTAGTGAAAATCAGCAAAAACGAATTCAGGCGCCGCCGCCAGCGTCTGATGGCGCTGATGGAGTCCAATAGTATTGCAATCATTCCCGCCGCCAGGGAGCAGCTGCGCAGCCGGGACACGGAGTACCCGTTCCGCCAGGACAGTGACTTTCATTACCTCTGCGGATTTCCCGAGCCCGACGCGGTACTGGTGCTGGTACCGGGTCGCGAACATGGCGAGTACGTAATCTTCTGCCACGAGCGCGACCCGAAGATGGAGCTCTGGCACGGTTACCGCGCCGGCCCCGAGGGAGCCTGCGCGGAATACGGCGCCGACGACGCTTTTCCCGTCGGCGACATCGACGACATCCTGCCGGGCCTGATCGAGGGCCGGGAGCGGGTCTACTACTCCATGGGACGCAGTACCGACTTCGATCGCCGGATCATGGCCTGGGTCAACCTGATCCGCAGCAAGGAATCCAGCGGTGCGGTGCCCCCGGGCGAATTTACCGATCTCGACCACATGCTGCACGATCTGCGGCTGAAAAAGAGCGCGGCCGAACTGCGCCTGCTGGACCATGCCGGTGAGATCACCGCCCGCGCCCATTGCCGGGCCATGCGCCATGCCCGCCCCGGAGTCTTCGAGTACCAGCTGGAGGCGGAGCTGTTGCACGAATTTGCCAGCGCTGGCGCTCGTTACCCCGCCTACCCCTGTATCGTTGGCAGTGGCCCCAACAGCTGTATCCTGCACTACACCGAAAATGCTCGCGCCCTGCGCAAGGGTGACCTGGTATTGATTGATGCGGGCTGCGAATACCAGGGCTATGCCGCGGATGTCACCCGCACCTTCCCGGTGGACGGGCGCTTCAGCCGTCAGCAGCGCGCCATCTACAACATTGTGCTGGAAGCGCAGCAGGCGGCGATGGCGGCGGTGCGTCCGGACAATCACTGGAACGCGCCGCACGAAGCAACTGTGGAGGTCATTACCCGGGGCCTGCGCGATCTCGGGCTGTTGCAGGGCGAGGTAGCGGAGTTGATCGCCGCCGAGGCGTACAAGGAGTTCTACATGCATCGTGCCGGGCACTGGCTGGGGCTGGATGTCCATGACGTCGGCGACTACCGGGTCGCCGGCGAATGGCGGCAGCTGGAGCCCGGCATGGTGCTGACAGTTGAACCGGGGATCTACATCGCTCCCGACAACACGCGGGTAGCGCCGCGCTGGCGCGGCATAGGGATCAGGATCGAGGACGATGTGGTGGTAACGGACTCGGGCTGCCGGGTGTTGACCGACGGGGTGCCGCGCCACCCCGATGCGATCGAAGCACTGATGACAGGCCCGTCCCCGTGACCGAACAGAGAGACATTGTCATAGCGGGCGGTGGCATGGTGGGTATCAGCCTGGCCCTGGAGCTGGGTCGGTTGCTGCCTGCGACGACCCGCATCACGCTGGTGGAGGGCTTCGCCCTGCCGCCGGCCAGTTCGACACCCGATTACCATCCCTCCTTTGATGCCCGCTCCACGGCCCTGAGTTACAGCTCGCAGTTGATTTACCAGGACATGGGCCTGTGGCCGGCATTGCAGCGCTGGCTGTGCCCCATCGCCACCATTCACGTGTCCAGCCGAGGGCATTTTGGCAGTACCCTGCTGCGGGCCGGGGACTATGGCTGGCAGGCGCTGGGACATGTGGTTGAGAACCCCTGGCTGGGCCAGACCCTGCTGCACGCGCTGCGGGGCCAGGGCCGGGTGGAGCTGTTGAATCCGGCGACAGTGGTCGCCGCCACGGCGTGCGCGGGCGGGGTTGATCTGGTGCTCGAGGGCGCCGCCCCTGCACACCTGCGCACGGCTTTGCTGGTGGTGGCCGACGGCGCCGATTCCGGGCTGCGCCAGCGCCTTGGCGTCAGCAGCAGCGAAAAGCCCTATCGCCAGCACGCGTTGATCTGCAATATCGCCACCGCGCAGCCGCACAACGGCTGCGCTTTCGAGCGCTTTACTGACGAGGGGCCGTTGGCACTGCTGCCGCTGCTGCCCGCCGCCGCTGCCCGCAACCGCAGTGCCCTGGTGTGGACGCTGCCCCCGGAGCGGGCTGAGAGCCTGCTCGCCGGTACCGATGAGGCGTTTCTGGGTGCCCTGCAACAGCGCTTTGGCTACCGTCTCGGACGCCTGCTGCAGGCGGGTGCGCGCCAGGCCTATCCGTTGTCCCTGCGGCACTGTGAAGAACAGGTGCGGGCCGGCGTGGTGATCATGGGCAACGCCGCCCACGCCCTGCACCCGGTAGCGGGACAGGGCTTTAACCTGGCCCTGCGCGATATTGCCGCCCTGGGCCGGGTGCTGGCGCCGGCAGTGGCGGCGGGGGAGAGCCCCGGCGCACTGGCGGTGTTGCAGCGCTACCGGGAGCGGCAGCGGCAGGATCAGCTGCGAACCATCCAGTTCAGTGACCGCCTGCCGGCCCTGTTCATGCACGCTGACCCGATGCTGGCGCTGGTCCGGGACCTGGCCCTCTCCGGCCTCGACTGGGTGGCGCCGCTGAAGCGCGCTTTCGTCGAGCACGCTGCCGGCCTGGAGGCCACACGTGGCTGAGCCGCTGCACTGCGATGTGGCGATTGTCGGTGCCGGTATTGCCGGCAGTGCACTGGCGCTGGCGTTATCGGGCCACGGTATGTCGATCGTGGTGATCGAGGCGCAGCCGCACGATGCCGCAGCGCTGCCCTCCGGGCTGGCGCTGGAGGATTTCGACCCGCGGGTGGTGGCCCTGAATCCGCGCTCGCAGGCCCTGTTGGCGCAGTGGGGCGCTTGGCAGGGTGTCGCAGACTACCGCAGCTGCGCCTATCGGCACATGACGGTGTGGGATGCGGACGGCACTGGCGCGATTGATTTTGACTGCAGCGATGTCGGTGCCGCCGCCCTCGGCCATATTGTCGAGAACCGGGCGCTGGTGCGGTCACTGGGCAGCCAGCTGCAGACCTGCGCAGATGTACGCATGCTGGCGCCGGAGCGGCTGCAGGTCTGTCGCCGCGATGTGGAGGGCGCCATGCTGCTGGAGCTGGAATCCGGGCGCCAGCTGCGGGCGGGACTGGCAGTGGCGGCCGATGGCGCCAACTCCAGGGTGCGGGAATTGCTTGATTTTCGCACCCGCGAGTGGGACTACGGCCACCATGCCATTGTCGCCACGGTGCAGGTAGAGCACGATCATGGAGCCACCGCCTGGCAGCGCTTCCTGCCCACGGGGCCGCTGGCGTTCCTGCCGCTGCCGGGGACCGACGGGGCGCATTACTGCTCGCTGGTCTGGTCCGTCGATTCGGCGCAGGTAGAGGGGCTCATGGCGCTGGCCGGGCCGGAGTTCTGCAGTGCTCTGGAACGGGCCTTTGAACAGCGGCTCGGCAGGGTCCTCGATTGCTCCCGGCGCCATTGCTTCCCGTTGCGCCAGCGCCATGCACTGGATTACGTGCAGCCCGGAGCGGCTCTGGTTGCCGATGCCGCGCACACGATTCACCCCCTGGCCGGACAGGGAATCAACCTCGGCCTGCAGGATGTTGCGGTGCTGGCGGAGGAGTTGTTGCGGGCCCGGCAGCGGGGCGAGGTGCCGGGTAGTCTGGCCGTGCTGAAGCGCTACCAGCGCCGCCGCAAGGGCGAGAACCTGGCGATGATGCTGGCCATGGAGGGTTTCAAGCGCCTGTTTGAGCAGCCCGCGCTGCCGTTGCGCTGGTTGCGCAACGCCGGCATGCGCGGGGCGGATCGTGCGCGCCCGCTGAAGCAGCGCCTCATGCAGCAGGCCATGGGCGTAGCGGACCGCGAGTAGCTGGCAGCCCCGGACCCTGCAGGAGCGCATTGTTTTTCATGGTCCTGCCGTTAGAATGTGCGGCTACGCCAGCCCCGGCGGCAGCCGAATCCCGAACGAGAGGATGCACCATGAGCCAGACCCCCAGTGAACTGAAATACGCCAGCAGCCACGAGTGGGCGCGCCTCGAGGAGGATGGCACAGTGACCATTGGTATCACCGATCACGCCCAGGAAGCCCTGGGCGACGTGGTCTTTGTCGAGCTCCCTGAAGTGGGCGACCGCCTGGCGGCGGGGGACGAGGCCGGGGTGGTGGAATCCGTCAAGGCCGCCTCCGATATCTACGCCCCGGTCAGCGGCGAAGTTATTGCGATCAACGATGCCCTGGAAGACGAGCCGGAAACCGTCAACGGGGATCCCTACAACGACGGCTGGTTCTATCGTATCCAGCCCGATGACACCGCTGAACTGGACAATCTGCTGAGTGCGGAGGATTACACCGAGCACTGTGCCGACGAGTGAGCGCCGATCTGTTCCTGCGCCCGGGGGCTGACCGCCGTCTCGGTGCGGGCCACCTCTGGGTCTATTCCAATGAAGTCGATGTCCAGCGCAGCCCCCTGCAGGCGTTTGCCGCCGGTGACAGGGTCGCTGTACGCAGGGCTGACGGCGAACTGCTGGGCTCGGCCTACATGGAGCCGCAGGCACTGATCTGCGCGCGAGTTTATGCGTCCGGCGAGGACCGGACCCTGGATGCCCCCTGGCTGCAGGCCCTGGCGGCCCGCGCCCTGGCCAGCCGCGAGGCGCTGTTGGCGGATGCCTGCTACCGGCTGATCTACGGCGACAGCGACGGCATCCCCGGGCTGGTGGTGGACCGCTTCGGCGACTACCTGGTGCTGCAGTTCCACAATGCCGGCATCGAACGCTACCAGGCGGAGATTGTGGCGGCCCTGGTGGCGCTGCTGCAGCCGCTGGGCATCCTGCTGCGCGCCGACAGCCGCAGCCGCCGGGAGCAGAATCTGGCAGAGCGGGTCGAGGTCGTCTACGGCGAGGTGCCGGAGACCGTGCCGCTGCGGGAAAATGGGGTCTCCTTCCAGGTCCCGGTCTTCCAGGGTCAGAAAACCGGCTGGTTCTACGATCATCGCATGGCCCGGGCACGGCTCGCCAGCTACGCGCCGGGCAGGCGGGTGCTGGATGTTTACAGCTATATCGGTGGCTGGGGTATCCAGGCCGCCGCCTTCGGCGCCAGCGAGGTGCACTTTGTCGACAGCTCGGCGACTGCGCTGCAGGGCGTGCTGGACAATGCCGCCCTGAATGGCTTCGACGACCGGGTCCACGTGCGCCAGGGCCAGGCGGCGGAGACCCTGCAGGCGCTGCAGCGCGAGGGCGAAAGCTTCGACCTGGTGATTCTGGATCCGCCCGCGTTCATCCAGCGGCGCAAGGACATCAAGAAGGGCATCAAGGCCTACCAGCGGATCAATGAACTGGGGCTCAGGGTGCTGCGGCCCGGCGGGGTGCTGGTGTCGGGGTCCTGTTCCATGCATCTGGCCCGGGCGGATCTCATTGCCGCCATGCAGGGTGCGGCCCGGCGCAGCGCCTGCGAGCTGCGGATACTGGAGCAGGGCGGGCAGGGGCCGGACCACCCGGTACACCCCTTGATTCCGGAAACCGGGTACCTGAAATCGGTGTTTGCGCGCCGCCTCAGCCCCGCAGGGATATGATCGGCCAGTTGGCTTCCAGGGCCCGTGCTTTCAGGGTCGGATCCGGGTCCACCGCCACCGCGTAGTCCACCTGCTCCAGCAGCGGCAGGTCATTGTGGGAGTCACTGTAGAACCAGCTTCCGGCCAGGTCCAGCTGCTGCTGTTGCAGCCAGGCCCGCAGGCGCAGTACCTTGCCGCTGTGGTACGAGGGAATTCCAACAGGCTCCCCGGTGTAGCGGCCATCGCTGATTTCCGCTTCGCAGGCCAGCAGGTCGGCTATGCCGAGGGCGTCGACAATGGGGCGGGTGATGAAGTGGTTGGTCGCGGTGATGACCAGCAGCCGGTGCCCCTGGCGCCGGTGGCTGTCGATCAGGCGCAGCGCCTGTGGCAGCATGATGGGCTCGATTTTTTCCCGCATGAATTGTCGGTGCAACGGCGCCAGCTCTGCCGGCGAATGCCCTTTCAGCGGACCCAGGGCGAAGCGGAGGTAGGCATCGATGTCGAGGGTGCCGGCCTGGTAATCGCGGTAGAAGCGCTCGTTGTCACGGGCAAAGGAAGCGCTGTCCACCAGGGCCTGTTCACAGACGAACTGGCCCCAGAGGTTGTCGCTGTCGCCGCCGATCAGGGTGTTGTCGAGGTCAAAGATGGCAAGGGTCATGGTTCCTCCAGGCAGCCGCGCAGGATAGCGTGGCGAGGGTCCGGAGTAAATTTCCCGGCGGCGGGAAAGTGTGGAACAATAGCCCGCCTGAATAAGAAGGTAGTATCTGGTGATTGATTCGGATGGATTCAGGCCCAACGTCGGCATCATGCTGGCCAATGACGCCGGCCAGCTGCTGTGGGCGCGGCGCATTGGTGGCAGGGATGCCTGGCAGTTCCCGCAGGGCGGGATCAATGCGGGTGAATCGGCCGAGCAGGCCCTCTATCGTGAACTGGAAGAGGAAGTCGGTCTGGCCGAGAACGCGGTCCGGGTGATTGCGGCAACCCGCGGCTGGCTGCGCTACCGCTTGCCCCGGCGGTTTGTTCGCAAGGGGCAGGAGCCGCTCTGTATCGGCCAGAAGCAGAAATGGTTCCTGCTGCAGCTGCGGGTCGCCGATGACGCTGTCCGCCTGGACGCCAACAGCAAGCCTGAATTCGACCACTGGCAATGGGTCAGTTACTGGTACCCGCTGAACCAGGTGGTGGCCTTCAAGCGTGAAGTTTACCGCAGTGCTCTCAAGGAGCTGGCGCCGCCGCTGGCCCGTATCACCCGGGATCAAACCTGATGGCGGCAATGATGCTGGAGACGCTCCGCAACATTGTCCAGGAGGTCAACGCCGCCGAGGGGCTCAACGATGCCCTCAATATCATCGTCAAGCGGGTTCGCGATGCCATGGGCACCGAGGTCTGCAGCGTCTACATGCGCGACGAGCACAGCGGGCGCCTGGTATTTCGCGCTACCGAGGGCCTGAATCCGGAGCAGATCGGCGAGGCCAGCCTGGCGCCCGGCCAGGGCCTGGTCGGCCTGGTCGCCAGCCGCGAGGAACCGGTTAACCTCGAGGATGCCGAGCGCCACGCCAGCTTCCAGCTACTCGAGGGCCTGGGCGAGGAGTCCTTCCACGCCTTTCTCGGCGTACCGATAATCCATCAGCGCGACGTGCTGGGGGTTCTCGTCATCCAGCAGGCCAAGCGGCGCCGCTTCGATGAAAGCGAAGAGGCCTTCCTGGTGACCATGTCGGCCCAGCTCGCGGGTGTCATTGCCCACGCCAGGGTGACCGGCGCGGTGCAGGAGGAGCTGCACGCCGGCGCCGGCGGCCCCGCCCGGGTCAACGGTATTCCCGGGGCGCCGGGAATCGCCATCGGCACCGCCGTGGTGGTGTCTCCGGTGGCGGACCTGTACGCGGTACCTCGCAAGAAGGCCGCCAGCCGGCGTCAGGAGCTGCGCGCATTCAAGGTGGCGCTGGCGGCGGTGCGCAGTGATATCGAAGCGGTATCGGAGAACCTGCGCGGGGAAATGAGTCCGGAGGACCACGCCCTGTTCGATGTCTACCTGGGGATACTGGATGACTCCGCGATCGGCGGGGAGGTCGCCCGCCTGATCAAGGCGGGGCAGTGGGCGCAGGGGGCTCTCAGTGAAGTGATGATCAGGCACATCCGTCACTTTGAACGGATGGAGCACAGTTACCTGCGGGAACGCGCGGTAGACGTAAAGGATCTGGGTACGCGAGTGCTTGCTTACTTGCAGGACGAAGCGAAAAAAGAGCTCAAGACCTATCCCGAGCAGACCATTCTGGTTGGCGAGGAGCTGACTGCCTCGGCTCTGGGGGAAGTGCCGCGGGAGCGGCTCGCCGGCCTGATCTCGGTGCGCGGTTCCGGCAATTCGCACGTCGCCATCCTGGCGCGGGCCATGGGGGTGCCGACGGTCATGGGTGCCGTGGACCTGCCCTATACCCGGCTCCAGGACCGCGAGGTCGTGATCGACGGCTACAATGGCATCGTGCACCTGAACCCCCTGCCGGAAGTGCGGGCGCGGTTCCAGGAGCTGGCGGACCAGGACCAGGCCGTCTCCCGGGACCTCGAGTCCCTGCGGGATCTGCCCTGCGAGACCCTCGACGGCCATCGCCTGCCGCTGTGGGTGAACACGGGCCTGATGGCGGATGTCACCCGCTCGCTGGAGCAGGGTGCCGAGGGCGTTGGCCTGTACCGCACCGAAGTTCCGTTCCTGCTGCGCGACCGCTTTCCCAGTGAGGAGGAGCAGCGCCAGATCTACCGCGAGCAGCTGGAGGCGTTTGCCCCCCGGCCGGTCACCATGCGCACCCTCGACATCGGTGGCGACAAGGCGCTGCCCTACTTCCCGATAGCGGAAGACAACCCTTTCCTGGGCTGGCGCGGGATTCGCGTGACGCTCGATCACCCGGAAATATTTCTCGCCCAGGTCCGGGCCATGATCAAGGCCAACGCCGGCCTTGGCAATCTGCGCATCATGTTGCCCATGATCAGCAATATTGCCGAACTGGAAGAGGCCATGGGGCTGATTCACCGCGGTCACCGGGAGATCGTGCAGGAAGGCACGGAGGTGGCGCTGCCGCCCATCGGGGTGATGGTTGAAGTACCCTCCGCGGTTTACCAGGCCCGGGCCCTGGCGCGGCGGGCGGACTTCCTGTCGGTGGGCAGCAACGACCTCACCCAGTATCTGCTGGCGGTGGATCGGAACAACTCCAGGGTGGCGGATCTCTACCATTCCTTTCACCCCGCGGTACTGCAGGCGCTGTGTACCGTGGCTGAAGCCGGGCGCGCGGAGGGCAAGCCGGTCAGTATCTGCGGTGAGCTGGCCGGTGATCCGCTGGCCGCCGTGCTGCTGCTGGCGATGGGTTACGAGGTGCTGTCGATGAACGCCACTGCGCTTCCGAGGGTGAAGAAAACCCTGCGCAGTATTACCCGTACCGACGCCCTTGAGTTGCTGGAGGAAGTCATGCTGCTGGAACATTCCGCTGCGGTGCTCCAGCGCCTCCAGCGCCTGATGACCGAGCGCGGGCTGCAGCAGTTCATTCATGCACCGCCGGTCTGAGCCGCACTGGCGCAGCTGAACGCCAGGCTACTGCGGCCGATTTCACGCCCGGCCGGGTCAAAACTGAGTTCTTCCCAGCTGGCGGCCAGGCTACCGGTGTCGGAGCTTTGCTGCAGCCAGAAGCTGGTGGTCGAGCGGGTGCCGTATTCCGCGGTGACGATAAACTGGGCCGAGAGTTGCCGGTCCATGCCATTGCTCAGGCCCAGCGGATGCAGGTCCTCCTCTGCCGCGAGGCGGCGATCAGATACCGCCTGGCGCAACGCCTCGTGGCTCAGCGCGGGGGTGGCGAGCAACGGCGCGAGCCGCGATCTCGCCAGCTCCAGTTTGGGCCAGGGGGTATCGAGACGGGCATTGCTGAGCCCATAGAGTCCCGGCGCCAGCGCCCGCGGCCAATTCTCGCCGCTGCTGTTGCTGAAGTACCAGAGGTGCTCCCCGGAGCCCACCAGCAGGTTGAAGCCGGCATAGTCGCCGGCCCTGTCCGCCAGCTGCTGCAAAAACCTTTCCGGCGTGTCACTGCCGGTGAGAAATGCCAGCGGCAGCTCGCCCCGGGAGCGGGCCGCGGGCAGGCTGCGACTTGGGTCGCGGTAGTTGGTGATCGCCGCAAAGCGGCCCTGGCGGGTCACTCCCATCCAGGTTCCGCCCGCTTCCAGGTCGCGACCGGCAACGAGCTGCGGGTGCTCCGGCCAGAAACCGGAGGGCGCGGTGGGGCGGCGGTGGAACTCGTCGCGATTGGCGACCACCACCAGGGGAAAGTCGGGCCTCACCTGCCAGGCGAATACAATCAGGCACATCGCGGGGTCGCACTCCTTGGATCAGGACTGCATCCTGCCAGCTGTCGCCGCAATTGTGAATCGGGCTCGCGTACACGATAATGAGCGGCCGTGACTCGCGGCCGGTCGGGGAGCCCTTGCCGGCACTGCCCGTACTATGTGCCGAAGACTGGAGATTATGCTGCCTTACCCCGATATCGACCCCGTTGCCTTTTCCCTGGGCCCCGCCCAGGTGCACTGGTACGGACTCACTTACCTGGCAGGGCTGGGTTTTGCCTGGTGGCTGGGTGTCAGGCGCAGTGCCCGGCCCGATGTGCCGCTGCAGCGAGAGCACATCGATGACCTCGTTTTTTTCAGCGCCCTGGGAGTGGTGCTCGGTGGCCGTATCGGCTATGCCCTCTTCTACGGCGGTGAGCGCCTGCTGGAAGATCCTCTCTGGCTGCTGCAGGTCTGGCAGGGCGGGATGTCATTCCACGGTGGCCTGCTCGGGGTGATCATCGCCCTGTTCTGGTTTGCCCGCAGCCGCGGCCTCGCGCCAGGGGCGGTACTGGATCTCGCCGCCCTGCTGACGCCGATGGGACTGGCGCTGGGCAGGCTGGGAAATTTTATCGGCCAGGAGCTGTGGGGCCGACCCACGGATGTGCCCTGGGCAATGGTGTTCCCCAATGATCCGCTGCAGTTGGCGCGCCACCCATCCCAGCTGTATCAGTTCGCCCTCGAGGGCCTGCTGCTGTTCTTCATCATGCTCTGGTTCACTGCCCGGCCGCGCCCGACCTGGGCCGCCAGCGGACTGTTCTGTGTCGGCTACGGGATTTTGCGCTTTGGCGCCGAGTTTTTCCGCGAGCCGGATGCCCACGTCGGCTTCCAGGCCTTTGGCTGGCTCACCCGGGGCCAGCTGCTCTGCCTGCCGATGCTGGCGCTGGGCCTGTTCCTGCTGTGGTGGGCCTATCGTCGCCCGGGATTGACCGTGGGGGAGTCGCGTAAATGAGGCAATACCTTGACCTGCTGCAGGATATTCTCGATCACGGTACCGTCAAGGGTGACCGCACGGGTACTGGCACCCTGTCGGTGTTCGGGCGCCAGTTTCGCCACCACCTGGCGGACGGGTTTCCGCTGCTGACTACCAAGAAACTGCACCTGAAGAGCATCGTCAACGAGCTGATCTGGTTTCTCAGTGGCGACACCAACACCCGCTGGCTGAAAGAGAACGGGGTCAGCATCTGGGACGAGTGGGCTACCGAGACGGGTGATCTGGGGCCGATCTACGGCGCCCAGTGGACGGCCTGGCCAACCCGCGACGGCGGCAGCATCAATCAGATCGACTACGTAATGGATTGCCTGCGCAACAATCCCGACAGTCGCCGCATCCTGTTTCACGGCTGGAACGTCGAGTTCCTGCCGGACGAGAAAATGAGCCCGCAGGACAATGTCAGGGCGGGCCGGATGGCTTTGCCTCCCTGTCATCTCCTGTACCAGTTCTATGTGGCGGAGGGAAAGTTGTCGTCCCAGCTGCTGATTCGCTCCAGCGATTCCTTCCTGGGGTTGCCCTACAACACCGCCAGCCTGGCGCTGTTGACCCTGATGCTGGCCCAGCAGTGCGACCTGGAGCCAGGCGAGATCGTCATCTGTACCGGCGACTCGCACATATACAGTAATCATCTCCAGCAGGTGCGCGAGCAACTGTCTCGCGAGCCAAGGCCGTTGCCGCGGCTGGAAATCCTGCGCCGGCCGCCCTCGATTTACGACTACCGCTTCGAGGACTTCCGCCTGCACGACTACGATCCACACCCGCACATCGCAGCGCCGGTGGCGATCTAGCGGTGACTGCCAGGCTTGCCTTGATGGTCGCCATGGCTGCCAATGGGGTTATTGGCCGCGACAATGGCCTGCCCTGGCACCTGCCCGGGGATCTGCGCCATTTCAAGCGCACCACGCTCGGCAAGCCCGTCATCATGGGGCGCAAGACCTTCGAGTCCATTGGCAGGCCGCTGCCGGGCCGGCCCAATATCGTGATTTCGCGGCGCGGCAACTGGTCCGCTGAGGGCGTTGCGGTGGCCGCTTCCCTTGAGGCGGCATTGGACTCTGCCCAGGCGCTCGCGGCGGCGAGCGGTGCGGAAGAGCTCGTGGTTATCGGTGGCGCGCAGATCTATGCGGCAGCCCTGCCCCTGGTGAGCCGCCTCTATGTTACGGAAGTGCACGCGGAAGTTGCCGGCGATACCTGGTTTCCGCCGCTGAATCCCGCTGCCTGGCGGGAAATTGCCAGGGAAGAACACGCGGCGACGTCCGACAACCCATATCCCTATGCTTTTGTGGTTTATGAGCGGGCGGAGGCCTGAACATGCAGTTGCTTGACGCCAACAAGTGTTACTTTCGGCGATTGCGGGGAGTTTTGCTGTAACCTTTCTACACGTTTTCGGGAAATGACCAGAGCACTGCCTGTGATTGATTGAAAATGACGGTGTGATGGGTTTAAATTCTTCACCTCGGTTTACCGGCCCAGAATTTTCCACTATACAACGCAGTATCGTATAACCTAGTACCGAGTCACGCTGTCTCAGCTCTGAATCACTCTTGTTGGAAATAGGAAGCACAATTCCCATGACTATGCATCGATTGAAGAACGCATTGATCGCTGCGCTGGTAGCCACCGGCACCTTGTTTGGTGCCACGGCAGCAGTGCAAGCCAATAACCTCAACGCCATCCTCGAGGTCGGGGAGTCCCGCAACAAGGCTGCGCGTGAGTCACAGGTGAGGATCGACCGCCTGGCGGACGAGACCCGCGACCTGCTGACCGACTACAAGGCGGTCATGAAGCAGGTTGACGGCCTCAAGGTCTACAACGCGCGCCTGCAGCGGCAGATCGACAACCAGCTGCGGCGCATTGACGACATCGAGGAGTCCATCAACGAAGTCACGGTTATCCAGCGGCAGATGACGCCGCTGGTTATCCGCATGATTGACAGCCTTGAGCAGTTCATCAAGCTGGATGTTCCCTTCAATCTCGATGAGCGTCTTCAGCGCATTGCGTTCCTGCGCAACAACGTCGACCGGTCGGATCTGGCGGTAGCCGAGAAGTTCCGCCAGGTGCTGGAAGCCTACAACATCGAGCTTCAGTACGGCCGCGGCTTCGATACCTACAGTGATGCCATCGAAATCAACGGTACCACCCGCGACGTGGACTTCCTCCGCATCGGCCGGATTTCCCTGGTCTACCAGAGCACCGACGGCAATGAAAGCGGCGTCTGGAACAACGACACCAGGAGTTGGGAACCGCTGGATTCGGGCGACTATGCCGCCGAGATCCGCAAGGGGGTCCGGATAGCCAACAGACAGGCCACTATCGATCTTCTCAACATGCCCGTACATGCACCGGAGGCTGAATAATGAAAGCGCTGAACAAGATTTTTCCAGCCCTGGTTTTGGGCGGTGCGCTGGCCATTTCCGGAGCAGCCAATGCCCAGGAGGAGGCCGCGACTCTCGATGAACTGCTCGGCCTGGTAAAGCAGGGCCAGGCGACCGAGGCGCGCGAGAACGCCCAGCGTGAAAGGGAGTTCGCCGCTGCCAAGGCCGACCAGGCACGCTTGCTGCGGGAGGCTGAGGCCGAGCGCACCCGCCAGGAGGAGGAATCCACCCGGCTGGAAAACCAGTTCGAGGAAAACGAACTGCTGGTTGCGGCCAAGCAGGACCAGCTGCGTGAGCGCCTCGGCTCCCTCACCGAACTGTTCGGCCACCTGACCGCGGCCTCTGGTGACCTCGCGTCCACTTTTGAAGTATCACTGGTGTCTGCGCAGTATCCCGACCGGGGCGAATTTCTCCGCGAGTTGATCAACAAGATGAGCAACTCGGACAAGCTGCCGCGCATTGAGGAAATCGAGCGCGTCTGGTACGAGCTGCTGCGGGAAATCACCGAGACCGGCAACGTGTCGGAGTTCACCGCGGAAGTGGCCAGTGCCGCGGGCGAGCGCTCAGAGCGCGAAGTCGTGCGTATCGGTGCGTTCAACATCATCGACATGGAGGGCAACTACCTTGCCTACAACAATGATACCTTGAGCGTGCTTCCGCGCCAGCCAGCCGGCCGTTATACCGACTGGGCCGAGACTCTGGCCCACGCGGACAGCGGCATGCACACATTTGGAATCGACCCCACCGGTCCGACTGGCGGTTCCTTCCTGGCGGCCATCATTGACAGCCCGACGCTGGAAGAGCGCTGGCACCAGGGCGGCTACGTCGGCTACGCGATCACTGCGGTGGGCGTATTTGCCTTTATTCTGGCCATCTTCCGCCTGATCGTCCTGTCCGTGGTCGGCGCCAAGGTCAGCAGCCAGCTGAAGAGCAATACTGCCAACAGCAACAACCCGCTCGGCCGCGTGCTCAAGGTTCACGAGGACAACCCGGGCATGGATCCCGAGACCCTGGAGCTGAAGATGGCCGAGGGCGTCATGCGCGAAACTCCGCGGCTGGAATCCGGTCTTACCCTGTTGAAGATCATCGCTGCGGTGGCGCCATTGATGGGTCTGCTGGGTACTGTTACCGGCATGATCATTACCTTCCAGGCCATCACCATCTTTGGTGCAGGCGACCCGAAAGCAATGGCCGGCGGTATCTCCAGCGCCCTGGTGACTACCGTTCTGGGCCTGCTGGTTGCGATTCCCACCGTGCTGCTGCACACGATCGTGAATGGTCGCGCCCAGCGCATCATCCACGTACTGAATGAGCAGGCGACCGGCATCGTGGCAGAGCACTCCGAAGCCAACGCCAAGTAGACAGGGGTTCGACCATGGGAGGTATATTCGACGCCGTACTCGCCTTTATGGACAAGGGCGGGGATGTGCTCTGGCTCATCGCCATCCTGGTGTTCGTGATGTGGACGCTGATTTTTGAGCGCCTGTGGTATTTCACCTTTACCTGGCGCAAGGAAGTCTTCGAGGTGATCAAGGCCTGGGAAGCGCGCTCCGAGCGCAAGTCCTGGAACGCCAAGCAGGTGCGCATGCGCCTGCTGTCCCAGAGCCGCGAGGCGATCAACGCCAATTTGCCGGTGATCGCAACGCTGGTGGCCCTGTGCCCGCTACTCGGCCTGCTGGGTACAGTGACCGGGATGATCGAGGTGTTCAACGTCATGGCAGTGACCGGCGGTGGTGATGCCAAGTCAATGGCTGGCGGGGTGGAGCGTTCCACCATCCCCACCATGGCCGGCATGGTAGCCGCACTGTCCGGGCTCTTCGCCAACACCTACATCACTCGCATGGCGACGCGGGAACAGGAATATCTTCAGGATAACTTGACGTCCGATCACTGAACGGACGTCCAAAGGTAGCTATCAGATGCGCAGACTTGCAAGACATAATGAAGAGGAAGGAGCAGAGATCGACCTGACGCCAATGCTGGACGTCGTGTTTATCATGCTCATTTTCTTCATCGTAGTGGCGTCCTTTATCAAGGAGGCAGGGGTTGAGATCAACCGGCCGGACGCCTCCAAGTCCGACCCCAGCGACGCCACCAGCATCCTGGTCCAGATTCGCAGTGACGACCAGATCTGGATGGAGAATCGTCGGGTTGACACGCGCGCGGTGCGCGCCAATATCCAGCGCCTGCTGGCCAACGATCCGGAACAGGGCGTCACCATCAAGGTCGAGAAAGGTGCCCGGTCCGGTACTGTCGTTGACGTCGCCGATGCCGCTCGCGAGGCGGGCGCACCCTCGGTCAACTGGGCCAGCGGAGGGCAGCAGTAGCCATGAGCATGAGAGAAGGCGCCGCGCGCAAGCCCGCCGGCAATGAAAGCACCATCGACCTGACGCCTATGCTGGACGTCGTGTTCATCATGTTGATTTTCTTCATCGTGACGTCCTCGTTCGTCAAGGAACCGGGTGTCGAATTGATGAAGCCCCAGGCCACGACCACCGAAGCCTGCGAGCGCGGTACCATCATCTTCGCGGTCGACAGTCGTGGCGAGATTCACTATGACAAGAACCGCGTATCGCTGGATCGTGCCATGCGCCTGGCTGAAGCAGCCAAGAAAGAGGCACCACAGGCAAACGTGGTGGTCCAGGTTGACCGTGAGACGCCGGCATATGTCGTGGAACAACTGATTGATGAATTACGGCCCATGCTGACAGCTCCGCCGTGCATTTCAACGGATGACGAGGTTTAATAGTAATGGGCAGTAGCTTTGTGAGGGTGCTGGTCGGTGCACTGGTAGCGGTTCCCGTTGCGATCGGTCTGTTTTTCCTGATGCACAGCCTCATTGATACCGAGTATGAGCAGGAAGATGTCGAGGCGAGAAAGATCGCCGATATTATCGTGCCCGAAGATGAGATCGAAGTGAACGTCAAGCAGCCGAAGCCTGACAAGGTGGAAGATCCGGAAGAGCCGCCACCTGAATTGCCGACACCGGATATCGACATGGACATGGATCTGGATGTGGTGAACACTGCACCAAGGGCTCAGGTCGATGTGCAGATCAGTGCCACGGGAATCAGCGGCGATGGCGAGTATCTTCCGATTGTGAAGGTTGCTCCGGTCTACCCGCGCCGGGCCCAGACCCGCGGTATCTCTGGGTACTGTATCGTCGAATATACGGTAACCCGCACCGGCTCCATTCGTGATCCGCGCGCGGTTGACTGCCAGCCCTCGGGGGTCTTCGAGTCCGCTTCCATCAAGGCCGCGGAGAAATTCAAGTACCGGCCGCGGGTGGTGGACGGTGAGCCCATTGAGGTGGCCGGCGTGCAGAACTTGTTTACCTATGAGCTGGAAAACTAGGGTGGTGGTACGTATGAAACTCCATGATTCCGGTATCTGGCTGCGGGCAGCGCTGCTGGCGCTGCCGGTGGCGGTGGCCCAGGTCGCCGTGACCCAGGTCCAGTCTGAACTCGGTTTGCGGCCGTTTGCTGCGGCCGTGGCCCAGGAGGAAGGCGAGCAACGGGAGACGCGGCGCACGCCGGCGCTGCGCAACCAGGTTTATGAAAAGCTGGCCGAGGCCCAGGCCGCGGCCGAGGCCAACGATCTGGCGACCGCCTCGCGTGTTCTGGACGACATGCTGTCCGCGGGTGGCAAGAACGAACTGAACAGCTACGAGCTCGCCAACGTCTACAACCTGTACGCTTTCATACACTACACCCGGGAAGACTATAACGCTGCCCTGCAGGCCTATGAAAACGTGGTCAGGCAGCCGGATATCCCGCTGGCAATGGAGATCAACACCCGCTACACCATTGCCCAGCTGTACTTTGTACAGGAGCGCTGGCAGCAGGGTGTCAATGCACTGCTGGACTGGTTCAAGCTGAACGAGAACCCGAACGAGGAGGCCTATGTTCTGCTCGCTCAGGGTTATTACCAGCTCAATGACTACACCAAGGCCTTGACCAATGTGGAGAAGGCGATCTCCCTGTACCAGGAAAAGGACAAGACGCCCAAGGAGCAGTGGTACAACCTCGCGCGGTTCCTCTACTTCGAGAAAGGTGACATTACCAACACCGTGAGGGTGCTGGAAGAATTGCTCAAGCACTATCCCGACAAGCAGTACTGGGTCCAGCTGTCCCACATGTACGGCGAACAGAAGCGGGATAGCAAGCAGCTCGCCGCCATGGAAACCGCCTACGTGCAGGACATGCTCGACAAGGGGACGGAGCAGGTCACCATGGCCTATCTCTACCTGAACGCCGAGGTGCCCTACAAGGCCGCCAAGGTGATGGACAAGGGGCTCAAGAACAAATCGATCGAGGATAACTCGCGCAATTACGAGATTCTCGGCAATGCCCTGCGCCAGGCCCAGGAAGTGGAAGATGCCATCCCGGCGATGGAGAAGGCCGCGGCCAAGTCCGAAGACGGCGAGCTTTATGCCCGCCTGGGCAACATATATCTGGATGGCGACCGCAATGAGGAGGCCATCACCGCGATCACCCGGGGCCTGCAGCGCGGTGGCGTACGCCGTCCGGATTCCGCCAGGCTGGTGCTGGGCATGGCCTACTTCAATACCAAGCAGTATGAAAAGGCGCGGGAAGCGTTCCAGGCCGCCGGCCGTGACGAGCGGTCAGCGCAGTACGCCAGGCAATGGATTCAGTACATGGATTCGGAAATCGAACGCCAGAAGCAACTGGAAAGTGGCTGACAGCCCGAGCCTGTAAAAAAAAGGAGCACAATGTGCTCCTTTTTTTTTGCCCAAACTTGTCCCCCTCAGATAGGAGTTACGTTCTCGGCCTGGGGGCCTTTCTGGCCGTTGGTGACCGTGAACTGTACCTTCTGGCCATCGGTTAGCGTCTTGAACCCTTCGCCCTTGATGGCGCTGAAGTGAACAAATACATCGGGGCCGCCTTCGCGCTCGATAAAGCCGAATCCCTTGGTCTCGTTAAACCACTTAACGGTGCCGGTTTCTGTAGACATAAGTGTTACCTGTATTGCTTTGGAAAGCCCGTCCGGGCCCCAGGGGGTTAGTCATCTATTTATGTTCAACGTACCGAGGAACTTGAGGGAACTTCGAGGACGCGCATAAATACCACTGATTTCTCAGCTTCAGGGAGTGTAGCACCGCCTTCGGGCGCTGGGATTACAGCGAGAGTAAATTTTTTGGGCAATTTTACCCGTTTGTGACTGCAAGGGTTCAGCTCAGGGGGGCGTGTGCCGCGCCCAGCAGACCCGGTTGCGGATGGGTGATGACCCTCACCGGCATGCGCTGGAGATGACCCTGCATGGGGCCGCGATCGGTAAAGCGCTGGTAAAATTCGCTATCCTGCAGGAATCCCGGAAAGGAGGGCAGGATGCCGCCCGCCAGGTAGAGACCGCCAAAGGCGCCGCTGGCGAGAACGAAATCGGCGCTGGCCGTGCCCAGCAGCGCGCAAAACCGCCGCAACGTGGCGGCGCAAAGCGCGTCCGTGCCAGCCAGCGCACGGGCGCTGATCTCTTCGCCACACAGGGGTTCCGCGACCACACCATCGACGGTGGCCAGTGCCTGATAAAGGCGCTGCAGGCCCGGCCCTGACAGCAACAGTTCGCTGTAGATCCGGCTGTGCTCGTGCATGAGCACGCGCCACAGTTCCAGTTCCTGCAGGCCCTGAGGCGCCAGCGCCATGTGCCCCGGTTCGCAGGCGATGGCCCGGTGAGGCTCGGAGCCGGTATCCAGTACCGCACCACCGAGCCCGGTGCCCGGCCCCAGGGTGGCTAGGCGCGCATAGCGAGCCGTTCCGGGATGGATCTCGTACCAGTCCCCGGGCTGCAGCCACGGCAGGGCAAAGGCGTTGGCCTGGAAGTCGTTGATCAGGCCGACCCGATCCCAGTTGAAGCGCGCTGCCAGCTCGCTGCCGCGGAAGGACCAGTTGCAGTTGCTCATGTGCGCGCAATCGCCCTCGGGCGGCGCCGCGACCGCGATGCAGGCGTCCCGGGGCCTGGCTTCAGGGTGCTCATCCAGCCAGTGGCTGAGCACGACCTCCAGACCGTTGAAGTCGCGATTCCGATAGTGCTTTATGGCCCGCAGCCGGCCGTCAGTGAACTGGAACAGGGCTATGCGGGTATTGGTGCCACCGATGTCCGCTACCAGGCGTCCACTGCACTCTGGCCCCCGCTTCATGCGACCGGCAGGATCTTCATGATGTTGGTGGAGCCGGGCCTGCCCATGATGGCACCCTTGGTCAGCAGGACCGCGTCGCCCTTGTGCAGTTGCCCCTCGGCACAGAGGAACTCAATGGCACTGGCCTCGACGGTGTCCTGGTCAAACACACTGGCGTCGAAAAACAGGGGCACTACACCGCGGCACAGGCACAGCCGCTGCAGGGTTTCACTGCGGCTGCTCAGGGCAAAGATCGGCAATCCCGAGCTCAAGCGCGACATCAGCAGCGGCGTGGTGCCGGATTCGGTCAGGCAGGCAATGCCGCGCACGGTCTTGTAGTGATTGGCGGCGTAGATTGCCGACATGGCAATCGTTTCCTGGGCGCTGGCAAACTGCTTGTCGAGACGATAGCGGGAGGTTCTCGCCACCGGATGGCGCTCGGCCCCCAGCGCCGCGTCGGCCATGGCGGTGACCACTTCCACCGGATACTTGCCCACGGCGGTCTCCGCCGACAGCATTACCGCGTCAGTGCCGTCGAGAACGGCGTTGGCGACGTCGAAAACCTCTGCCCGGGTGGGCATGGGACTGCTGATCATCGACTCCATCATCTGGGTCGCGGTGATCACTACCCGGTCCATTTTGCGGGCGCGTGATATCAGGTCCTTCTGCAGGCCTATCAGCTCCGCGTCGCCCACCTCCACCCCGAGGTCACCCCTGGCGACCATAATGCCGAAGGCGGCGTCGATAATGCCGTTGAGAGTGTCGTTGTCGGCCACCACCTCGGCCCGTTCGATCTTGGCAATGATGGCTGGCTCGAGCTGGTGGGCCCGCAGCAGGTCGCGGGTCTGGAAAATGTCCTCGGCGCTGGAGACGAAGGAAACCGCGACAAAGTCCGGCCGCACTTCGGCCAGGCTGTCGATATCGGCGATGTCCTTGGTGGTCAGCGCCGGCGCTGCGAGGCCGCCGCCGAGGCGGTTGATGCCCTTGCGTGAGCCGAGGATACCGCCGACCAGGACGGTGCAGTCGACTGTGCTGGTCTGGACTTCGTCCACACGCAGCCGAAGGCGACCGTCATCGAGCAACAGGGTGTCACCGCGGAACACGCTGGTGGTCAGCTCGCGGTAGTCCAGGCCGACGCCGTGGGCGTCGCCCTCGTTTTCCCCCAGACCCAGGTCCAGCCGGAACCGGTCGCCATTCTCCAGCCGCACGGAGCCGTTGCGAAAACTGCCAATGCGGATCTTGGGACCCTGCAGGTCGGCGAGTATTCCCACATAGCGGCCGGCCACGGCCGCCTGCTTGCGGATGCGCCGGGCCACCCTGGCGTGCTGCTCCGCGGAGCCGTGGCTGAAGTTGAGCCTGAACACGTTGACGCCGGCGGTGATGAGCCGGGCTATCATGTCATCGGACTCGCTGCCGGGGCCGATGGTGGCAACAATCTTGGTACGCCGGTTGACTCTGGGTGTCACGGGGAGGTCCTGTTCACTGGGTGCTGAAGCAAATAGTCCCTGGCGAGGTCGGGGAAATCGGTAAACAGGCCGTCTACCCCGGCCTGGTGCAGGAAGATGTCGAGCAATTCCGCGAAGCTGTCGATACCTGCCGGCAACTGGTCGGCGCGGAATGTATACGGGTGTACTTGTAGCCCCCGCTCGTGCGCGAGTGCCACCAGACTGCTCAACTCCACGCTGCCGTCGGCCTGCTTGCCGCGGTAGATCTGCATCAGCCAGGGACCGATGCCATCGGCGTAGCTCGCCACCGCATCGAGGCCGGCGGCGGTTTGCAGGAAATCGTAGTCCACGTCGCTGTCCTCACCCCAGCTGTTGTCGGCGATCAACTGGATCAGTGGCAACGGCGTCTGCAGGGTGTCGCGCAGGTAGCGCAGGGTGGCGTCGTCAAAACACTGCAGGAAGACCTGGTCCCGACGCTGGTCATAGCCCTTCTCCACCAGCACGTCCAGTACCCGGCGGGCAATGTCGTGACCCTCCCGGCGGTGAAAATTGGGCGCCTTGAATTCAATGTAGAGGCCGGTCCTGCGGCCCCGGCTGCGATCCATCCCACTGATAAAGTCGATTTCTTCCGCCAGGGTGGGGACAGTGAGCGGGCCCGGTCCCAGTGGAAAGCGGCCGGGAAAAGCGGCGTTGCCATCCGCCCCGGTGCGCTCGTGCGCGCGCAGGGTGCGGATTTCCGCGAGGGTGAAGTCGATCGCGTAAAAGCGACCGTCCCGCCGGGCGCGATCGGGAAAGCGTGCGGCAACGTCGGTGGTGGATTCCAGGTGGATGTCGTGGAGGACGATGGGGATGCCATCGCCGGTCAGTACCACATCCTGTTCAATGTAGTCGGCTCCCATGGCATGGGCCATGGCCTTGGCCGCCAAAGTGTGCTCCGGCACATAGCCGCTGGCGCCGCGGTGGGCAATAACAATCGGGGAACTGGCGGCTGCTGTCATAGCCGCCCATGGTAGCAGGACAGCGGCGATCAGGGCGAGATACTGCTGCCACAATCGCATCGCCGCCGTCCCCTGTGGTTACTTCTTGACCTGCATGCTGATGGTTTTCTCCGTGGCCTTGCCATAGGGCGGCAGCATGCCGCCCAGCTTGCCGACATTGATGCCCGCCTGCCGGTAGATGGACTTGGCGTGGCTGAAGGTGCGGAAGCCGGACTCGCCGTGGTAGGCGCCCATGCCGCTGGGTCCAACCCCGCCGAAGGGCAGCTCTTCCTGCATGACGTGCATGATGACATCGTTGATACAGGCGCCGCCGGAAGTGGTGCGCTTGAGTACGGCCTCCTCTTCGGCCTTGTCGCTGCCGAAGTAATACGCTGCCAGGGGGCGCGGGTTGGCATTGACGTAGTCGATGGTCTCGTTGAAATCCTTGTAGGTGCGGATCGGCAGCAGGGGGCCGAACAGCTCCTCCTGCATGACCTTGAGATCCTCCGCGGGCTGCGGGATCAGGGTCGGGGGAATCTTGCGGCTGCCCTGCTGGGCGCTGAAATCTTCCCCGGCCGGATTGATTGCTATGGTCCTGATGCCCCGCTCCTCGGCCTCGCGCAGGTAGCCGGTCAGGCGCTCGTAGTGGCGCTCGTTGACCACGGCGGTGTATTCGGGGTTGCCGAGGATGGTGGGGTACATGGCAGTGACCGCCTTTTCCGCCGCGGCGATCACGTCCTGCAGCTTTTCCTCCGGCACCATCAGGTAGTCCGGCGCCAGGCAGATCTGGCCGGCGTTCAGGGTCTTGCCCAGCATGATCCGCTCCAGGCTCTGCTCAAGGTTGGCGCTGCGGGAAACGATCACTGGCGATTTACCGCCCAGCTCCAGGGTCACCGGCACCAGGTTGCGGGCCGCCGCGGTCATGATGTGGCGGGCCACAGAGGTCGCGCCGGTAAACAGCAGGTGGTCGAAGGGCAGGGCGGAAAAGGCCTGGCCCACCTCCGGCCCGCCGGTAAAGATGGCAACTTCCTTTTCGTCCCAGGCCTCGGCGACCATTTCCGCCATCACTTCGGAGGTGGCCGGGGTGAATTCCGAGGGCTTGATCAGGGCCCGGTTACCGGCGGCGAGAATCCCGGCCAGCGGGCCGAAGGTCAGGTTCACCGGGAAGTTCCAGGGTGAGATCACGCCGACGACGCCCAGCGGCTGGTATTCGATGCGGGAGCGGCCGCCGAGCAGGTTGAGCGGGAACATGGTGGGCCGGCGCTGGGGCCGCATCCACTTGCGCAGGTGCTTGCGTGCGTGTTTCATCGGCGTGACCGAGGCGGCGACATCGGTCAGCAGGCTGACCTGGCGGGCCCTGCAGCTGAAATCCGCGTTCAACGCTTCAACAATCCTGTCCTGGTACTTGAGCACGACATCTATCCCGCGCTCAAGCCGGTCGATGCGCGTCTCAGCGGAGACATCCCCCTCGCGCAGATAGTCCTTGCGCTGGGCTTCCAGCGTCTGCAGCATGCGCTGCTCGATATCTTCTGCCGGGGTAACTGATTGCGGTGCATTCATGGCTATTATCCTCTTGTTGGCCGAAGTTCCGGAACTGCGATTGCACTCGCTTCAGTATAGTAGTGCTCCAAGTCTAAATTAACTGTTGCCACAGGTCCTTTGTGGCCAGCAGCCGTCGCTTTTGACTTGGCATTGGCCTTGGCTCCTGCTACAACAGCGCCATGAAAAATACGCCAACCGTAACCGACTCCCGCACGCCGTCGCCGCCCTATGGCTACTCGCGCCAGTGCAACTATAGCCGCGAGCAGCAGATCCACATTGTGGCCGAGTTTCACGCCCACAAGATCCGGCCCAGCCGCATTGCCTATCGGGTGGGCATAGACATCGCGTTTATTGAAGCATTGATCGCGGGCGAGCTGGAGGAGGAGCGGTTTCCGCGCCTGGTGGCGCAGTACCGGCGCCAGCGCTACCAGCAGCGCATGCAGTCCAGCAATCGTCACAATGGCGTCACCCGGTTTGAAATGCAGCAGCGGATAGAGCGGGACTTCCAGAGCGAGACAGACCTCTAGTAGGGAAGCGAGACTATTTCCGCGCACTCTTGCCGCAGACCTGCCTGAAGCCCGCGGCAACAAACGGGATCATGTGATTGTAGGCGGCCTCGAAATCTGCGGAACGACACTTGCCGCCGGACAGCTTGTCGATGCGACCGGTCTGCGCCAGGGTCAGGGTCAGCGCGCCGGACAGGTTGTGGTAGCACCAGTACAGGTCTTCGTCCCGGGCGTCCGGCAGCGCCTTGCGCAGGGCGGCGATGAACTCGCTCACCAGTTCGTCAAACAGCTTGGACATCATGCGCGGCCCCCAGTAGGGAGAGTTGTTGATGTAGGCGATGAGCGCCAGGTAGTGCTGCCAGCCCGGGTCCCCGGTTTCCTGGGCCAGTTCCAGCGGCCGCAGGAAGGCCTCAATAATCTGTTCCACGCTGGGTCCCCTGCTGGTCGCCGATTGCTGGCAGGCACGCAGTGCGTCCAGGCGGGCGCTGTTGAGCAGCTCCGCCCGGCGCTCGAAAACCGCGTTGAACAGGTCCAGCTTCTTGCCAAAGTGGTAGCTGGCCAGTGCCACATCGACCCCGGCGCCCTTGGCGATCTGGCGCAGGGTCACACCGTCGTAACCGTGCAGCGCAAACAGCTCCTCCGCGACATCCAGGATGCGTTCTCGTTTGGGCTGGCTGCGGGAGTTGCTCATGATCGGTGCGTGTCTTTTTTTGTCCGGCGAGACAATAGCATAATCTAAATTTCAACGCTTGTTGAAAGTTTCGCGGATTTTGTTCAGAATCCGCCCCGGACCGACACCATAACCATAACGGGCACCCCGCCATGACTCCCGAGCTGTTCAAGTACCTGATCACTGCAAGCTATGTTGTACTGGTTTTCTGGTTGTCCTGGGTGGGCATGCGCCGCACCCGCGACATCCGCGGCTTCTCCATCGGCAACAAGGACATGAGCCCCTACCTGATCGGCATTACCCTGGCGGCGTCGATCGCGTCCACGGCGACGTTCGTGATCAATCCCGGATTCGTCTACAGCCATGGCCTCAGCGCCTACCTGCACTACGGTCTCGCCGGGTCCCTGGGCATACTCACGGCGTTTCTGGTCCTGACCCGCGGGTTCCTGCGCCTGGGGGAGAGCAGCCAGGCCCTGACCATTCCCCAGTGGATCTTCTACCGCTACAACCACCGCGGCCTGAGCCTGTTCTTCGCCTTCATCAACCTGCTGTCGATTACCTTTGTGGTGCTGATCCTGGTGGGCTGCAGCCTGCTGGTGACAGGCCTGTTCCCCATCGACCAGAAAACCGCGTTGATCCTGGTGCTGGTGTTCGTGTTTTCCTATGTGTTGATGGGCGGGACCTACGCCCACGCCTACACCAACACCCTGCAGGGCCTGATGATGCTGGCGATCACGGTGATCCTGTTTGTGCAGGGCTGGAAATACTTTGGCGACGATCCGCTGGCGGCGCTGCGCGGAGTGGGCGCAGGCTACGCCGGCGCCTTCAACAGCACCAGCGAGCTGTACTTCGACTTCTTCTCGGTCTTTGTCAGCGGTTTCGTGGTGACGTTTGCGCTGATGTTGCAGCCGCATATCCTGACCAAGGTGCTCTACCTGCGCAGCGAGCGCGACATCGGCAAGTTCATCGGCACCACGGTGGTGGTCGGCACTGTTTTCTCCCTGATGCTGATGATCGGCTTTTACGCCCGCCTGGCCGGGCTCGAGGTGCCTGAGCAGGACACCGTGGTGCGGGAGTACCTGCTGTATGAATTCGGCAGTTCCCTGTGGGGGGAGTACGTGCTGGTATTCATCTTCCTGACTCTGCTGGCGGCGGGCATGAGTACCCTGGACGGCATCCTGGTGTCCCTGTCGGCGATGGTGGTCAGCGACATCGTCCAGCCCCTCTGGGGTGACCGCTACAACGCGTTGGCGCTGTCGCGCATTGTCCTGGTGCTGGTGGGTGTGGTCGGTGTGGTCCTGGCCTGGAACCCGCCGCCCCTGATCGGCCTGTTTGCGCAGAAAGGCGTGTATGGGCTGGCGGCGGCTTCCATCGTGCCGGTACTGTTCGGGGTGCTGGTGCGGCGCCACATTCCCCTCTGGGTGGTGCTGGGTGCGGCCCTGCTGGGCCTGTTTACCCACCTGGGGCTGACTTTTTCCGGGCTGGTGCAGAATCCGGCGGTATCCGCCAGCTACGCCATTTTTCTGGCCCTGACCTACGGGCTGTTGGGGCTGCTGTTGACCCGGCCCAAGCCTGAACTGCCGGTTCCTGCCGCAAGACCCACTTGACATTTCAACAAATGTTGAATATTTTGCTCCGGAATTCAACAATTGTTGAATCTGCGTCGCAAGCGCAGAGTCGACCAGACTACCCATAATGAAAAAGGTGATCATCATGCAAGCACTCGCACCGCGCTCCGCTATTGCCCTCGCAGTTTCCCTGGCAACGGCCACCCAGTTCAGCCCCGCTTTGGCCCAGACCGGCCCGGCCCTGGCGCTGGAGGAAGTGGTGGTTACCGCCCGGCGACGTTCGGAAAACCTGCAGGATGTGCCCATCGCCGTCACCGCCCTCTCCGGTGACGCCCTGCGCCTGCGCGGGGCCACCGATATCAGCGAGCTGGCGCAGATGATTCCCAGCGTGACCCTGGAACCCTCGCGGGCCACCAGCACTACCCTGACCGCCTTTATTCGTGGTGTCGGCCAGCAGGACCCCCTGGCCGGCTTCGAACAGGGCGTGGCACTGTATCTGGACGATGTCTATATCGCCCGGCCCCAGGCCGCCCTGCTGGACATCTATGACGTGGAGCGGGTGGAGGTACTGCGCGGCCCCCAGGGCACCCTGTACGGACGCAACGCGGTGGGCGGGGCGATCAAGTACGTGACCCGCCGGCTCAGCGATGACTTTGATGTGCGCCTGAAAGCCTCTGTCGGCAGCTATGACCAGATGGACCTGGTGGGCACGGTGTCAGCGCCGGTAACGGACACCTTCCGCGTCGGGGCGACCGTGGCGTCGCTGACCCGCGACGGCTACGGCAAGAACCTGACCACCGGGGACGAGCACTACGACAAGGATCTGTTCGCCTGGCGCACCAGCGCCGAGTGGCTGCCCAATGACGACTGGCTGGTGCGCATCGCCTACGACAAGCTCAAGGACAAGACCAATCCCGTTGCCGGCTTCCGGCCGTTTCCGGGCGCCGTGAGCGGGGTGCCGGTACTGGATAATCCCTATGACACCACCGCCGGTGCATCCGAATCGGTGTCCACTGCGGGCATCAACGGCAACAACGAGATTGATGCCGAAGGCCTGATGCTGTCGGTAGACTGGAACCTGAGCGAGACCACCACCCTGCGTTCGATCAGTGCCTGGCGCGAAGACTACACCGAATCCGTGATCGACTTCGACGGCCTCGCGGTCATGGATTTTGATGCCCCGGTTATCTACGACAACGAGCAGTTCAGCCAGGAATTCCAGCTGCTGTACAACGCCGACCGCTGGAACCTGGTCGCGGGTGTCTATTACCTCGATGCCACCGCTTCCAACGATTTCGACGTGGTGCTGGGACAGCTCGGCCCGGTGACCGCCTACACCGGCGGCACCGTGGATACGGAAGCCTGGTCGCTGTTCGCAGACGCGACCTACCGCCTGACCGATGCCCTGTCGCTGTCCGTCGGCGGGCGCTACACCGAGGACACGCGCGATGCCGATATCTTCCGCGGCAACTATCTCGGTTTCGGTTCGCCGTTCCTCGGCAATGACAGCGCCATCTTCCTGGGCGCCACCAGCGACTACGAAGCCAGCAAGACCTATACCGACTTCTCGCCGCGGATCAACCTCAGCTACGCCCTGAATGATGACACCACGGTCTACGCCAGCTACAGCCAGGGCTGGAAGGCGGGCAGTTTCGATCCCCGCGGCGCCAACTTCGCGACCCCTGAAGTCGAGCGCGGCTTTGATCCGGAAACCCTCGATTCCTGGGAGCTCGGTTACAAGACCACCTGGTGGGAGGGGCGCGCGGTCACCAACATCGCGCTGTTCTACAGTGACTACCAGGACATGCAGATCCCCGGCTCGGTAGGCACCGACAGTGACGGCGACGGCGTCAACGACGGCTTCGTGGGCACGGTGACCAATGCCGCCGAGGCGGAGATCTCGGGTATCGAGCTGGAAGGCAACATTCTGTTGGGGCAGGGTTTCAGCATCCAGCTCGCTCTCAGCTTCCTGGACGCCGAGATCAAGGACTGGCAGGTCAACGGCGTGGACGTGTCCGGCCAGCGAGCGGTGCAGAACACGCCGGAGGAAATGGTGTATGTCGGCCTGATCTACAGCACCGGGCTTGCCGGTGGTGACGTCACCGCGAACCTGAACTGGTCCTACAAGGGCGACATCACCCAGTTCGAGGCACCGGTGCCCATTATCGACCAGGAGAGCTACGACATCGTCAACGCCAGCATTGTCTGGCTCAGTGCCGACGAAGAGTGGCTGTTTGGCATCCACGGCAAGAACCTGACCGATGAGCTGATCAAGACTGCGGGTTACTGCTTTGGCTCCGGCGGCTGCCCCTCGACACTGGGGCTGGAAGACAACACCTCGGTGTTCTATGCGCCGCCGCGCACGGTCACCGCCACGGTGGAATACCGCTTCTAGGCTGGAGTCGGCAGCATGAGTGGATTTGAGGCGCCGGTGCCCCTGTTGCCGGAAATTCTGGCACTGCACGGCAAATGGCGCGCACACAAGCCGGCGCTGGTCTGTGGGGACACCCGCCTTGACTGGGCACAGTTCACCGCGGCCAACCACCGGTTTGCGCATGGGCTGCGGTCCCGCGGGGTGGTCGCCGGCGATCGCGTCGGCGTGGTGATGAGCAACGGTCTGGCGATGGTGCAGGCCCTGTTCGGCACCCTGGCCGCAGGTGCGGTATCGGTCCCGGTCAATCTGTCAGTCAGTGATGAAGCCCTGCGCTCCATGTTGCTGGATGCCGGCATCACCGCGCTGGTGGTCAGCGCGGACCAGCAGGCGCGCCTGCAGCCGCTGTTGCCGTCCCTGTCCCACTCCCTGCGCCTGTGTGTCACCGCAGGCGACGGCGACGACACCTGGACCGGCCTCGCTGAACTGTGCGACGGGCAACCCGCTGCATTGCCGGCGCTGACGCTGACGCCGGATGCGCCGCTCAATATCATTTACAGTTCGGGTACCACCGGTCAGCCCAAGGGTATCCTGCACAGTCACCGCACCCGCCGCGACTGGGCCTACGACCTGGCTATCGCCCTGCGTTACCACGGGGCCGCGCGCACACTGCTCACCCTGGGTCTGTACTCCAACATATCCTGGGTGGCGATGCTGTGTACGGTACTGGCGGGCGGTACGCTGGTGGTACACGCGCGGTTTGATCCGGCGGAATTTCTGGCAACCGTGGCGCGCGAGCGCATAACCCACACCGCGATGGTGCCGGTACAGTTCCAGCGGGTATGCGAGCAGATGGTCCAGGGCAGCTTCGACGTCAGCAGCATGCACGCCATGATGAGCTGCGGTTCGCCCCTGCGCGAGGGTCTCAAGCGGGAGATCTTCCGCCACTTCCCCTGCGGCATCATCGAGCTGTACGGGCTGACGGAGGGTATCATTACCACCCTTGAGCCGGAGGAGGCCGCAGGCCGCTGGGATTCGGTGGGCAAGCCGCTGATCGGCACCGACATTTGCATCGTCGATGACGATGATTCCGTGCTCGGCGCCAACAGCCCCGGGGAGATTGCCTCCCGGGGGCGGATCACCATGCCCGGCTATTGGCATCGCGACGACGCCAATCGCGAGTCCGAATTCGTCGATGGGCAGGGTGTGCAGTGGCTGCGCTCGGGCGATATCGGCTACGTAGATGAGGATGGTTTCCTGTTTATTGTCGACCGGAAAAAGGACATGATCCTGTCCGGTGGCCAGAACGTCTATCCCCAGGATATTGAGGCGGTGCTGGTGCAGCATCCGTCAGTCAACGACGTCGCCGTCATTGGCATAACCAGTGTCCGCTGGGGGGAAACGCCGCTGGCGGTGGTGGTACCGGAAGCGGATGCCGCGGAAGGTACGGAGGAGCTGCTGGCCTGGGCCAATGCGCGCCTCGGCAAGCAACAGCGGCTGGCGGCAGTCCGCTTTGCCGACAGCCTGCCGCGCAACCCCAACGGCAAGATCCTCAAGCGCGAGCTGCGCGCACAGTTTACGGAGCTGCAGCATGACTGAGTTTACGGACCTCTGGTACCACAGCAGCGATGGCCTGCGCCTGTATGCGCGCGATTATGCCGGCCCCGGGCCCGGTGCGCCGGTGGCCCTGTGCATGCACGGCCTGACCCGCAATGCCGCCGATTTTGCCGGCCTGGCGCCGCATCTGGCACAGCGCTACCGGGTACTGGTAGCCGAGCAGCGCGGCCGCGGCCGCTCGGACTACGACCCCAACCCCGCCAATTATCACCCCGGCACCTACGTGCAGGACATGTTTACCCTGCTGGACGGCCAGGGGGTACAGGAGGCCCTGCTGGTGGGGACCTCCATGGGAGGCCTGATGGCCATGCTGATGGCGGCCATGCAGCCGGCCCGGGTCAACGGCATTGTTCTCAACGATATTGGTCCCGAGGTGGATCCGGCGGGGCTGGAACGCATCAAGGGCTATGTCGGCAAGACCCAACCGGCTGCCGACTGGGAGCAAGCCGTGGCCCAGGTCCGTGCCATCAACGGGGATGTGTTCCCCGATTTTACCGCCGAGGATTGGCTGACCTTTACCCGCGCCCTGTATCGCGAGGTGGACGGCCAGCCAGTGCCGGCCTATGACCCGGCGATCGCCCAGCCGATGGCCGCCAGCGACGACAACGCGGTACCGCCGGACCTCTGGCCGGTATTCGAATCCATCCGCGAGCTGCCGATTCTGGTTCTGCGGGGCATCCACTCCGATATCCTGGCCACCAGCTGTGTGGCGGAGATGCGGCGGCGCAAGCCCGACCTGGTCAGCGCGGAGATTCCCCGCCGCGGCCATGCGCCCACCCTGGACGAGCCGGAGTCCCGGCGCGCGATCGACAGCTTCCTCGCTGCGCTACGCTGACTGCATGGACAAAGCAGGTTTGCAGTGGCATCTTTGCCGCTGGCAGCGAAGCGGGAGACACCATGTTGCAGGCACTGGCGGAGTGGCACGAGATCGTCAAATCAGGCGATCCATCGCGTTTGGACGGGTTGCTGGCGGAGGACTGCGTGTTCTGGTCTCCGGTCGTGCACCGGCCGCAGGAGGGGCGCGATCTCACCCGCATGTACCTGACCGGTGCCATGGCGGTGTTCAACGACAGCTTTCGCTACATCAAGGAGGTCGTTGCCGAGCCCCATGCGGTGCTGGAGTTTACCTGCGATATCGACGGTATCACCGTCAACGGGGTCGATATCATTACCTTCAATGAGGACGGGAAGATTGTCGAATTCAAGGTCATGGTGCGGCCGCTGAAGGGCATCAACCTGCTGCACGCAAAGATGGCAGCCATGCTGGAGCAGCTGTCGGCCTGACGTGCGGTAACGAAAAATTTGGCTGCTCGCCGGAGGAGCCGCTATACTCCGCCATCGTTCTGTTTGCCGTACTGTAAAATTCATGCCCTCACCATTCACCCTGAAAGCCCGCAGCCGCCGCCTGGCCCGCATTATCGCGGTGCTGGCTCTGCTGTGTCTCACGGGTGTCCAGGCGCTCGAAGCAAGCCACGCCCACGGGCTCGGTGACGCGCCAGCGGAATGTCTGCTGTGCAAGACCTCCGCGCCCGTGCCGCTGGCAAGCGTGCTGCCTCTGCTCTTGTTCCCCCTGCTGCTGGTACTGCTGTTGCCGGCACCGCATGCCGCTCGCGCCCGCAACCGCTACCTGCCGCGCCAGACCACAGGTCCCCCCGCCCACTCCTGAGAAAAAACTTTTTTCTTTTCTTCTATCAGGAGTAGACCATGAAACGTTTCATGCCTCTCGCGCTGGCAGTTGCCAGTGCGAACGCGGCAGCGCAATCGCTGCCCCTAGAACATGTGTTGGTTACCGCACCGTTGCAGAAGCAGGAGGCGGAGACCGCTCTGCCGGTCACCGTGCTGACCGGTGAGGACCTGCGCCGTGCCGCCCGCACCAGCATCGGCGATACCCTCGGCGATATCCCCGGCCTGGCCAATGCTTCCTTCGGCCCGGGGGTGGGCCAGCCGGTGATCCGGGGCCAGCAGGGCCCGCGCGTCACTGTGCTGCAGAACGGGACCAGCAGTGCCGATGCCTCGGCAGTCAGCGCCGACCACGCAGTCTCCGTCGAAACACTTCTGGCGGACAGTATCGAGGTCCTGCGCGGCCCCGCCACCATGCTCTACGGCGCCGGCGCCATCGGCGGAGTGGTGAACGTGATCGATAACCGGATCCCGCGGCAGCGTATTGATGGCGTCGAGGGCGGTGCGGAGATGCGTCATGATTCGGCCTCGGACATGGACACTACCGTGCTGCGGGTCGACGCCGGTAGCGGCAATATTGCCTTTCATATCGATGCCCTGTACCGGGACTGGAACAACCTCGACATTCCCGGACTGGCGGCCCGCGACCGCGACGACCACGACGACGACCACGACGACGACCACGATGACAACCACGATGACGACCACGATGACGAAGTGGAGACCACCGATGGCTTTATCGACAACACCGGTGGCCGCACCCGGGCCCTGACCCTGGGCTCCAGCTATCATTTCGATCGCGGCCTGCTCGGTTTTGCCGTCAGCCGGCTGGAGAACGAGTACGGTATTCCCGCCGGTGCACATGGTCATCATGACGAGCACGACGATGCGGATCACGACGAAGATCACGACGACGACCACGACGACCACGACGATGACCACGCTGAAGACGGAGAGGAAGGTGGTATTCGCCTCGATGTCGAGCAGACCCGCTATGACCTCGCTTTCGAGCTGGTCGAACCCCTGCCCGGTTTTGAGTCCCTGCGCAGTACCGTGACCTACACGGACTACGAGCACGCCGAGATCGAGGGTGATGGCGAGGTTGGCACCCTGTACAGCAACGAGACCTGGGAAACCCGGATCGAGTTGGTGCACGCCGAGGTTGCCGGGTTTCGCGGTGCCCTGGGCCTGCAGGCCAGGGTCGGTGAGTTCAGCGCCCTGGGCGAGGAGGCTTTCATCCCGGTGACCGACAGCCGTGACCTGGGTCTGTTCCTGATCGAGGACTGGCGCACCGACAACTGGATTTTCGAGGCCGGCCTGCGGCTGGATCGCGATCAGCGTGACCCGGACGCGGCCAGCGCGGGCAAGCAGGACTTCACCGCAGTGAGCCTGTCTGGCTCCGCCATCTGGAATGCCGGGGAAGACTGGCAGTTGCGCATGCAGTTGGCCCGCTCAGAGCGCGCGCCGTCCATTGAAGAGCTGTTTTCCAATGTCGATGGCAGCGGCCCGGAAGACTGGATTGAACATGCCGCAACCGCTGCAATCGAGCTGGGCGACCCCGACCTCGACACCGAGGTGTCGCGTAACGTCGATCTGTCGCTACACTGGCACAACGGCAACAAGGATCTGGAAGTCACCTTCTACTACAACGACTTTGCCGACTACATCACCCTGATGAACACCGGCCTGGAAGTCGATGAGCTGCCGGTACTCGCCTATACCCAGGAAGATGCCGAGTTCTATGGCGTGGAAGTCAACGGCCAGTTTGGCCTCGGCAGTTTTGCCGGGGGTGAATTCCGGCTCGGTGTATTTGGCGATGTCACCCGCGGCAAGCTGGACAGCGGCGACTTTGTGCCGCGCCTGCCTCCGCGACGCATCGGCGGGCGCCTGAGCTGGGGCAACGATGCCCTGGAGCTGTGGACCCGGGTCGTGGAAGCGTCCAGCCAGGACCGCGCCGGCGTCAACGAGGAGCCCACGGACGGTTACACACGCTGGGATCTGGGCGCCGACTACCGTCTGCCGCTGGGCGCCAGCGAGCTGACCCTGTTCCTCGCCGCGCGCAATCTGGGTGATGAGGAAATCCGCCTCAGTACCTCGTTCCTGCGCGATGTGGCGCCGGAGGCCGGGCGCTCGATCGAGGCCGGCCTACGCTACCGTTTCTGAGGCTTCCCAGCCGTACAGACAGAGGTTCTCGGCCTCGGGCGTGAGCTGCACCAGGCGCTCATGCCTGAAGCCCAGCGCTTCCAGCAGCGCCCGCGAGGGCGCGTTCCCCGGTGCCACAATAGCCACCAGCCGGGTCAGTCCCAAAGTCTCCCGCGCATAGTGCAACACCGCCTCTGCCGCCTCCCTGGCGAATCCCTTGCCGCGGGCCTGTGGCAGCAGGGCATAGCCGATATCCACGTCCGCAAGCGTCTCTCGCTGCAGCAGTCCGCAGATGCCAATCGCATCGCCGCCGCCGCGTGGACGCAGCGCCCAGAGTCCGAAGCCGTGCTCGCGATAACTGGCGAGCGGACCCTCCTCCAGGTAGCGCCGGGCCGCGGCCTCGTCGCGGATGCCGCGATCGGCGATCTGGGCGATGAAATCCGGATCGTTCAGCAGTGCCTGGATAAAGGAAGCATCGTCCAGGGTGAGGGGCTCGATGGTGAGGCGCGCTGTCTGCAGCATGGTTGTCCGGCTTCTGTCGTTGCCTGCCCGCAAGCTTACTACAGCAGAGCCCCGGTGACGCCTGTCGGGCAGTGAAATCCGGCCGTCGTGCTGGTAAAGTGCAGGGTCTTTTCGCGGGGCAGGGCAGGGCATGGCAGAGCGCATCATTGTCGGTATCAGCGGCGCCTCCATCGCCAGCGGCTCGTTCCTGACCGCCGGCTGATGCCGATCCTGTTCGGTGTTGTCCTGCTGGACCTGATCGGGTTCGGCATTGTCATTCCCATCCTGCCGTTTCTGTCCCCGCAGCTGGGGGCCGACAAGATCGACATCGCTCTCATTATCGTCACCTATGCCGCCTTTGCCGGGATATCCGGTCCTTTCTGGGGCCGGCTGTCCGACCGACTGGGGCGCAAGCCGGTGATCATGCTGTGCCTGGGGGGCGCGGCCGTATCCTATGTGATGCTGGGACTGGCGACGCAGTTGTGGATGATTTTTGCGGCGCGGGCCTTTGCCGGCGTCATGGCGGGCAACCTCGGCGTGGCATCCGCGATGATGAGCGACATCACCTCCCCCGAGAAACGTGCCAAAGGCATGGGCATGATTGGCGCGGCCTTTGGCCTGGGCCTGATACTGGGACCGCTGCTGGGAGGGCTGCTGGCCGGGGACAGCGGCAGCTTCACCCTGCCCTGCCTGGTGGCCGGCGGCATGTCGCTGTTGGCCATTGCCGCGGCGGCCCTGTTCCTGCCGGAGTCAGTCCCCGCCGAGCGGCGCGCCGCCAATCTGCGCCAGCAGCGCGACGGTTCTCGCGCTTCCACCTGGACCATGCTGCGACAGACCGAGAGCCGCATGCTGGTGCTGCAGTACGTGCTGCACGCAGCGGCGATCAGCTCCGTGACCTACCTGGCTCCGCTGTGGCTGGGGGATCTGCTGGGTTGGGGTGCGCGGCAGGTGGGGATCGTGTTCGGCGTCCAGGGTGCGATCATGGTGCTGCTGCAGGGCGGATTGCTGGGGCCGCTGGTGCGGCTGGCAGGGGAGTGGCGATTGTTGCGGATCTGCGTTGCCAGCCTGATGCTCGGCCTGTGGCTGGCGGTGTTCGCGGCCAGCATGCCGTGGATGCTGGCGGCACTGTATCTCGCCATGTCCGGTGCAACCCTGTGCATGCCCCTGCTCAACACCATTACCAGCCAGCGCACCTGCCACCAGCTGCGCGGGCAGATGCTCGGCACAACGGCCTCTGCCGCCTCCTGGGGCCGGGTCCTGGGGCCGCTGCTGGCGGGTGCCAATCTGACGCTGTTCGGCTATGTCGGGGCCTGGCTGGGGTGTATCGTGCTGGTGCTGTTTTATCTGGCCTGGACCCTGGGGCCGCCACCCACGCGGCTTCCCGCCGCACCTGCCACGTCGGCAGACACGCAGGAACGACACAAGGAGAACCCTGAGCATGACCACCAAATTGTTTGACCTGAATGGGCGCATCGCCCTGGTGAGCGGCGCCAGTCGCGGTATCGGCGAAGCCATTGCACGCCTGCTGGCGGAGCAGGGCGCGCATGTGATCGTATCCAGTCGCAAACTGGAGGGCTGTGAGCCGGTGGCGGATGCCATCCGTGCCAGTGGCGGCAGTGCCGAAGCGTGCGCCTGCAATGTCGGTGACATGGCTGCCATCCAGGCATTGTTCGAGCACATCCGCAGTGCTCATGGGCGGCTGGATATCTGCGTCAACAACGGCGCCGCCAACCCCTACTTCGGGCATGTGCTGGACACCGATCTCGCCGCCTTCCAGAAAACCGTGGACGTCAACATCCGCGGCTACTTCTTCATGTCGGTCGAAGCCGGCAAGCTGATGCGGGAGCAGGGCCGCGGTGCCATCGTCAACACCGCCTCGGTCAATGCGCTGCAGCCCGGTCCCATGCAGGGGATCTACTCGATTACCAAGGCCGCGGTAGTCAACATGACCAAGGTGTTTGCGAAAGAGTGCGGCGGCTTCGGTATCCGCTGCAATGCCTTGCTGCCGGGGCTTACCAAAACCAGGTTTGCCGGTGCCCTGTTCAGCAATGACGAGATCTACCAGGCTGCCATCGAGAAAATCCCCATGCAGCGCCACGCCGAGCCGGAGGAGATGGCCGGCGCGGTGCTGTACCTGGTCTCGGATGCGTCCAGCTACACCAACGGCGAGTGCATTGTCGTCGACGGTGGCCTGACCCTGTAGCCGGGTCAGGCCGCGCTGCGCAGGTAGCCGAAGCCGCCCTCCTTGATGTAGAGCTCGCAGTATTCGTTGCTGGTCGGGTGAATGGAGCCGCCGGCGGGGATGCGCAGCCAGCAGTGGGTGCGGTAGTGGCCCCGGTCGTCGCTGAAGCTGCCCTTCAGCACCAGAATCTCCGCCCCCTGGGGGAAGTTGATCTGGCCGATGGCGGCGGGCGTGTCCCAGCTTTCCAGGCGCATGAAGTCGGTGTAGGGCTCCTGGGCGTAGAGTTTTTTCCAGCTGGTATTCTTGCGCACCGACGACTGCCAGGGCCGGGCCGCGGTATCCACCACCACATGCTCCCGGTCCGCACCCGGGTACTGCCGCAGCTTCACGAACAGCAGGCAGCCATCGCGGGAAAACGGCGCGTGGCGAAATCCCTCCGGGTTGAGCAGGTAGGTGCCGGCCGGCCAGTCGCCGTGCTCGTCCGAGAAGATCCCTTCCAGGACCAGGATCTCCTCGCCCTGGGGGTGGTCGTGGGCGGGGAACTGCGCGCCCGGCTCGTAGCGTACCAGGGAGGTAACCTGGCCGGACTCCGCCTGTCCCACCCGGTGCAGGCGCTTGCGCAATACGTGGCCGCCGGGACTGGGCGTCCAGTCCATGGACTGTGTGTCCACGACCACATGCCGGGAAAGGTCGCCATTCAGTGCAACACTGCTGTCATTCATGTTCGGGCCTGTCAGGTAAAGTCGGATCTGCGGTGGCAGGAGGCTTCGACTGCCGGGAGGGGTGTGTGTTCCCCGGCACAGGCGCACATCTTAATCCGATTGCCGGTCCGCAGAAACCGCCGCTTGCCTGTTGCCGGTCACCGGGATTGCGGTATGCTCGACGCCATGAACAGAAAAGTGTTTGTTACCCACGAACTCCCCGGCCGCCGCATCCACGAGCTGTCGGAGCATTGCGCCGTGAACGTGTGGCTGGGTCCGGGCCTGCTGCCGGCGGCGTCCCTGCGCGAGGAACTTGCGGGCTGCGAGGGCCTGGTCTGCCTGCTGACGGACCGGATTGACCGCGAGTTGCTGGACGCGATGCCCGACCTGCAGTTCGTCTCCAGCATGTCGGCGGGTGTAGACCACGTCGATGTCGCTGCGCTCACCGCTCGCGGCATCCCCCTGGGGCACACCCCGGGGGTGCTGACGGATACCACCGCCGACACGGCCTTCGCCCTGCTGCTGGCCGCCGCCCGTCGTATCGTCGAGGCGGACCATTTTGTGCGCCGGGGAGAGTGGCGGCGGGAGAACCGCTGGTCGCCGGACTTCTTCACCGGCAAGGATGTCAGTGGCGCCACGCTCGGCGTGATCGGGCTCGGTGACATCGGCCAGGCCGTGGCCCGTCGCGCCGCGGCTTTCGGCATGGAGGTGGTGGGCTGGAACCGCAGTCCCAAGGACATCCCCGGGGTCGAGCAGCTCCCTCTGGAGGCGCTGCTGGCGCGCAGTGATTTCGTCAGCGTGCACCTCGCCCTGACCGCGGATACCCGGGGCTTGCTCGGGGCCGCGGAAATCGCCGCGATGAAGCCGGGAGCGGTGCTGGTGAATACCGCGCGCGGCGGCATTGTCGATGAACCGGCACTGGCGGCGGCGCTGGCCAGTGGCGCGCTGTATGCCGCCGGTGTCGATGTCTTTGCCGAGGAGCCGGTGCCGACGGACAATCCGCTGCTGGCACTGCCAAACGTGGTGCTGGCGCCGCACATCGGCAGCGCCACGACCCGGACCCGGGCGCGGATGGCGGATATCGCCGCCGCCAACGCGATCGCCGCCCTGCAGGGGCAGCCCATGCCCCACTGTGTGAATCCCGAGGTCTACGCGCGCTGACCACGGCCCGCCGCTGGGTGGCAGACTGTTATTTGCGCACCGAGCTGCGGTAGGCCCGCGGCGACAGCCCCAGGGTTTGCCGGAACAGGCGCGAGAAATAGAGCGCATCCCCGTAACCCACGGCAGCCGCGATGGCTTTCACACTCAGGTCCGTGCTGTCCAGGAGCTGGCAGGCGTACTCGATTTTCATGTGCAGGAAGTGCTTGATCGGCGAGTAGCCGGTCAGGGCCTTGTAGCGGCTGGCAAAGTGGTACTTGGACAGGTGTGCGATCGCGGCCAGTTCCTCCAGTTCCAGGCTGCCGTGGATGCGGTCCTGCATGATGCCCTGGATCGCCTCGAGATCGAGTCCCGCCGTGTGGGTGGCGCGCTGGCGGTTGGTTTCCAGCACGATCTGGGTAAACAGGTGCCGGCACTGGTTGGCGGCGTTGATGAAGGCGCTGCTGCTGTAGCCGGTGCGGTTGACCGCCAGCAGGGTGTGGAAGGCGGCGATGAGTCCGGGAGCGATGCCCGCGTGCACCACCGCCTTGCCCTCCCGGTAGCCGAGGTACTCCATGAAAATCCTGCTGCTGATCCCCTGGAAGTGGATCCAGTACAGGCTCCAGGGATGTTCCGGGTCAGCGCTGTAGCTGTGGCCCAGGCCCTGGGGCAGCAGGATCAGGTCGCCGGGCCCGATATCCTGGCGCTGGCCGTCGATGCGCAGTCGTCCCCGGCCGTCAACACAGTACAGCAGCAGGTTGTCGTCGTGGCGCGGCCGCCGCATGCGGTGCCCGGCAGCCTGCGGATAGTAGCCCATGGCCGTCGGATAGCAGTCCCGGGTGAGTGGGTGGCGGTGCAGCTGCTCCAGCATGAACGCCGGGGTCAGGAAGCGTATGCCCTGGGTCGGCAGCGGCCACTGCGAGGTGCTGCTCATGGCCTGCCGTTCAGCCGCGCCGGATCCAGTGTGTGCAGGCGGTCGAAATCGTAGGCACTGACGGTGAAAAACAGGTCGTGGCGCGGATCGTGGACAAAGTGCTCCCCCTCAAGCTGATAGAAGTCGAGGTTCCGCTTGTCCGCCGCCGCCACAGCGCGGACGTTGAAGGCCGGTTTCGCTGCAGCCAGGCTGCGCTGCTGGTCTTCGCTGGCGATCCCGTCCACCTGCAGGTTGGCCAGTGAGACCAGCAGTGCTTCCAGCTCCCGCGGCTCTGGCGTGGCGCCGTTGGCGGCGCGCCACTCGCCGCTGTCCGTTTGTGCCAGGGCAAAGCCGGCACCCTCAATGCGGCGCGGTGCCTGGACCTGCAGCAGGCGCCGGTCCAGCCAGCCCGCATCATGGGCCGGTGCCTCAAAGCTGTTGAAAGCGATGCTGTAGATCGCCTCATCGACATCACTGCGCGCGTGGATGCGGCGAAAGGCGGGCGCGGTACCCAGGTACACCGTGCCCAGTTGCGCGTCGTCGTCGCCGAGCAGGGTCACGCGGCGCTGGAAGCGGTAGCTGGCGACCTCAAAGCGCTGCCGGGCGGCAACACTGGTGGCGACCGGATAGCCGTGCCACTCTTCCGTGAGCACCCGCAGCAGGCGCTCGACCAGGGCTGTGTCCGCGGGCAGGTCCTGCCGGGCCGGCAGCTGCCAGCGTCCAGCGATGCGTTGCAACAAGGCCTCGTTGCCCTGGTCATCCGCCAGCTGGATACCGGCAACGGCGGCGCGGTCAATTGCCAGCAGGGGTTCCGCGGGGTTCGCCACAAGCTCCTCTTGCTGCGGCCAGTAGACCACGGCGGCCAGGAAAACCTGGATCATCAGTACCAGCAGCAGGACGCTGTTGAGGCGGTTCACAGCCCCAGGCTCCTGCGATAATGGCGCTTGCGCAGCAGGGTGCGCAGGCCGTGCACGGCCGCCAGCAGGAGCAGCCACGCAACCGCCAGGCCATAGTTCAGGTACTCAACGAATCGCTGCGCGTCCCGGCTCATGGGCGGCAGGGTGCGGTTGAAGTGGGCGCGGGAGCGGATTTGCAGCAGGGACTCATCCTGCAGCGACCACTCCAGGGTGTTCATGAACAGTTCCAGCGGCCCCAGATACTGGGTACCGGCGGCGGCGACCACGGCATTCAGCATCTGGTCATCCATGAAGTCATTGGCTGCAAACACGATCAGGCGCGCGGATTCCGGCGAGCGTTCCAGCACGGTCCGTACTTCGGCGGCTGCATCATGCGCCAGCGGTGGCGGCTTGCGTTCCGCGAACCAGGAGCGGAACCGGCCCTCCAGGGCCACACCCAGCTGCACCTGCCCGCGCTCCCCGGCCGGGGTGAACACGGGCCCGTCGCCGCCATCCCGGTGCGGCAGGATGTCGCGCCCGGTGGAGGTCCAGGCCGCCGCCGAGCTGCGCAGCAGGCTGGTCAGGCGCAATCCAGGGGGCGGATCGACGCGAAGCGGCGAGGCCCAGCCCATGGTCAGCTGGGGCAGATTGGCGGTCACCGGGTGCTCCGGGTTGAGGCCGGGCGGGCGCAGGTCGATGAAGTAGGGGTAGTCGATCATCTGCACATCGCGGAACTCGTACTCGCCGACCTTGCGCACTATCGGTGCCGGGAAGGCGGCGCTCTGCGGATCCAGCACCAGGCTTTGGTCGATGCTGACGCCGTGGGCCGCAAGCCAGTCGTCGAGGCCGCTGCGGTAGTCCAGCAGCCGCATCTCCCCGGCGGTCAGCTCGACGCTGAAGGGGGAGGTTGCCAGCACCACGGTGCCGCCGCGCATCAGGAACTGGTCGATGGCGAACAGTGCCGCGCTATCCAGCTCGTGGGGGGCGACCACCGCCAGGATATCGGCCCCCGGGTCTACCCGGCCGTCGGCCAGCTCCTCCAGGCGGATGCTGTAGTCGCGGGTGATGGCCTGCTCCAGATTGGTGAAGGTGGGTGCTCCGAGATGATAGCGGGCCATCTGCTCGTTGAGTTCCGGGGTGACCAGGGCAACAGTGCGGGTAAAGCCGCTGGCGAAGCGCTTGAGGCCCGCATCCAGCATTGGCGCGAAGTCCGCCGGATCGAACTCCTCGGTGGGCAGCTGCACCACCTGGTGGTCGTCCTCCAGGGTCAGGTAAAACCAGAACTCCTGCTCCTCGTCCAGCGCCGACAGCATCGGCCGGAAGCCCCAGTCCTCGCCGAGCCGGCGCGCAACCTCGCCATTATTGGCTTCCGGCTGCACGAAGCGGTAACTGAACATGCCCCCGGATTGGGCCACTTTCTCATCGAGCTGGCTGACGATGGCTTGTTTGTAGTTGCGCAGCAGGTCTGGCAGCAGCGCCTCGTCGGAGGCGTAGGCCACCAGCTCCACCGGCCGGTCCAGGGTCTGGAACAGATTGCCGCCGAGCTGGTAGCTGTGGAGCACATCCCGGATCGCGCGCGTCAGGTCGAATTCGGGATTGCGCAGGCGCACTTCGGCTTCGGTGTTGCCGGCGGTGCGAACATCGATCAGGTCGGTAAAGCCGAGGGTGGCAAACTCGTCGCCATAGCTGACCAGCACGTGGAACCAGGCATTTACCAGGGCGGACTGGTAGCGGTCGGCGACCTGCAGCGGTGTCGCGTGCATCTGGTAGCGCTCGTTGGCCTCCTGCTCCAGCTCCGGGTGCTCGGTGGGGTCGATAAACTCCACCCGTACCCGGTCACCGCCGGCGATGGCATATTCCTGGATCAGGTCTCGCAGCTGGGGTACCAGCGGTGCCAGCAGTGGATGGGTGCGGGCACTGAAGTAACCGCGAATCAGCAGCGGCTCCTGCAGCCGCCCCAGCAGGTCCCGGGTCGGTGCGGAGATGGAGTACAGGCGGCCCTCGGTGACGTCCAGGCGCAGGCCCGGCAGGCGCTGCAGCCAGACATTGGCCAGGACCAGGTTGGCGAGCAGCAGCACAATCCCTGTCCGCCAGCGCCGTTGCCGCGCACTGCGCACATCCCGGGCCCAGCGCTCGCGCTCCAGGCTGTAGACATTCAGCGCCAGAAAGCCGGCGACCAGTCCCAGGTACCAGGCCAGGTCCCGCAGATCCAGCACGCCGCGGCTGATGCTCTCGAAACGCGAACCGGTGCCCAGCAGCCGCAGAATCTCGCCGCTGCGGTCGTCGAAGAAGCCGGTCAGGGTGCTGCTGCCCAGCAGGTAGAACAGGCCGCAGACCGCGACGGTCCCGATCAGGCTGACGATCGGGTTGTCGGTACGGGAGGAGACGAACAGGCCAATGCTGAGATAGGCGGCGCCCAGCAGGGCAGTGGCCAGATAGCCCGCGCCTACCGGGCCCCAGTCCAGATCCGCCATCAGGCTGACCGTGATCGGCAGGGGCAGGGTGGCCAGCAGGGCCAGCAGCAGGCTGAAGCAGGCGCGGAACTTGCCGAGTACGAAGCGCCAGATACCGGCGGGCTGTATCAACACATGCTCCAGCGTGCCGGTGCGCCGCTCCTCGCTCCACATGCGCATGGTCAGGGCGGCGCTGAGCGGAATCAACAGCAGCGGCATCCACTCGAACAGCGGCCTGACATCGGCGATATTGCGCGCAAACCAGGACTCGACCCAGAAGAAAATGAACAGAGTGACCGCGGCAAATACCGCCAGGAACAGCCAGGCTACTGGCGAGCCAAAGAACAGGCGCATTTCCTTCTGTGCCACCCGGCGGCTGACGCTGCTGGTGCTCATGCCACGGCTCCGCCATGGGTGGCCCCACCTGACGCGGCCGCACCTGAGGCGGCCCCACCTGAGGCGGCCCGACCTGAGGCGGCCCCACCTAACGCGGCCCGACCTGAGGCGGCCCCACCTAACGCGGCCCGACGAAAAATGCTGTCCAGGTCCTGCACGACCGGTTGCAGCTGATAGAGGCCGGCGCCGGCGCCGGTGACGCACTTGGCGATGTTGTTGGCGGCGGTGTCGATGTCGGCGCTTGCCCGCAGCTGTAGCAGCCAGGTTCGTTGGTCGGCGTCACCGGGCTCGCTGCTGACTGTGACGCTGGCGATCTGCGGCAAGCGCCGCAGCCAGGTTTCCAGCTCCGGCTGTTCCAGCCCGGCGCGCAGTTTCAGGGTGCGGCTCTGGCGCAGGGCCTGCAGTGGCTGGTCCAGTACCAGGCGGCCCGCGGCCAGTACCAGCACCCGGTCACAGACTGCTTCCACCTCCTGCATGATGTGGGTGGAGAGAATCACGGTGGCACGCTCCGAGAGGCGTCGCAGCAGCGCTCGCATCTGTCCGGTCTGCTCCGGATCCAGGCCGTTGGTGGGCTCATCCAGGATCAGCAGGCGCGGTTGTCCGAGGATGGCCTGGGCCACACCCACCCGCTGGCGCAGGCCCCGGGACAGGCGGTTGATCGGATCCAGGGCCCGGGCGCCAAGGTCGGTGGCGGCGATGGCCTCGCGCAGGGCCAGGTGCCGCTCAGCCGCCGGAATGCCCTTGAGGGTGGCGACATACTCGAGATAATCCGCCACCATCATTTCCGGGTACACCGGCAGGTGCTCCGGCAGGTAGCCCAGCTGCATTTGCACCTCGCGCGCCTGTTCCGCCATGCTCACGCCGGCGATGGTGATGCTGCCCGCCGAAGGTTCCAGGAAGCCGCTGAGCATGCGCATGATGGTGGTCTTGCCGGCGCCGTTGTGGCCCAGCAGCCCGATCACCTCGTTGGCGCCGATAGCAAAGGAGACGTTGTCTACCGCCGGGGTGGACCCGTAGTTGCGCGACAGCGAATCGACCTCAATCATGGAGCGCGGCCCGGATGTCTCAGTCTTCCGTCCACGGCTCGCGCATGGTGACAAACTCCTCTGCCGCGGTCGGGTGGATGCCGATGGTGGAATCAAACACGGCCTTGGTGGCGCCGGCGCGCAGGGCAATGGCGATGCCCTGGATGATTTCTCCGGCATCGGGGCCCATCATGTGTACACCGACGACCCGGTCGCTGGCCTTGTCCACGATCAGCTTCATGAAGGTCTGCTCGTCGCGGCCGCTGATGGTGTGCTTCATGGGTCGGAAGTTGGCCTTGAACAGGCGTATATGGCCGAACTTTGCCCGCGCCTCCTCTTCAGTGAAGCCGACGGTGCCGATATTGGGCTGGCAGAAGACCGCGGTAGGGATGAAGTCGTAGTCGACTTCCTGGGCGGGATCGCCGAACTGGCGTCGGGCGAAGGCCATGCCCTCGGCCAGGGCCACCGGTGTCAGTTCCATGCCGCCGATAACGTCGCCGACCGCGAAAATGCTCGGTTCACTGGTGCGATAGTGCTCATCCACCGCGATGGTAGCGAACTCGGTCAGTTCAATATTGACGTTTTCCAGGCCCAGGCCGTCCAGGTGCGGTACCCGCCCGGTGGCGTAGAGCACGGCATCCGCGGTGATCTGCGTGCCGTCGGTCAGCTGCAGGTCGAGGCCATCCCGGCCGCGGCTGATGGACTCCACATTGACCTCAAACCGCAGGTCGACGCCGGTCTTGAGGATTTCCCGGGCCGCGTGGGCGCGGATATCCGGGTCGAAGCCGCGCAGGAACAGGGGGCCGCGATACAGCTGGGTGACCTGCGCGCCGAGCCCGTTGAAAATGCCGGCAAACTCTACCGCGATATAACCGCCGCCCACGATGACCAGGCGTTCCGGAAAATACTCCAGATCGAACACTTCGTTGGACGTGATGGCCAGCTCGCTGCCCGGGAACTCGGGAATATGGGGCCAGCCACCGGTGGCGATCAGGATCTTTTCGGCGCTGTACTGGCGGTCACCCACGGCGACGGTGTGGGCATCAACCAGCTGCGCCCGGCCGTCGATGATGTCGGCACTGGCCCCTGCCAGGAGCTTGCGGTAGATGGCGTTGAGCCGCGAGATCTCGGTTTTCTTGTTGTCGCGCAGGGTGGACCAGTCGAAGGCCGGCTTGCTGCTGTCCCAGCCAAAGCCGCGGGCGTCCTCGAAGGCCTTGCCGAATTCCGACGCATAGACATACAGCTTCTTGGGCACGCAGCCGACATTGACGCAGGTGCCGCCCATGTAGCGGTCCTCGGCGATTGCCACCCGGGCGCCGAAACCCGCGGCGATGCGCGCAGCGCGCACGCCGCCGGAACCGGCGCCGATGACAAAGAGATCGTAGTCCTTGTTGCTCACAGTTGTCTCCAGATGGGGGGAGCGAGCCAGTCTAACAGTGTTGGAGAGGCCGCAGAACCGGTTTGAATGCGGTATTATAGGTGCTCCCCCCTGTTTCAAGGAGCTCCAGCGAATGGCTTTCAATTTTCACCCTGTAGTCAGGCTGGCGGCGTCGCTGGCGGCACTGGTGGCGGGGCTTGCCGCCGCAGGCGCCGCCGCGGCCGCCGACGAACTGGTGCTCAAGAACGGATCCCGGATTCTCGGTACTGTCAAAGGCATACGCGATGGTGTGGTAACCGTGGAGACGGAGTTCGCCGGCAGCATCGCTATCCAGCAGGACCAGATAGTCAGCCTGCAGTCAGATGGTCCCGTGGTGCTCAAGCTGGCGGATGGAGAGGTGCTCACGGAGCCCGGCCTCACCGTTGCCGATGAGCAGCTGGTACTGACGTCCGGGGACGCGCCCGCAGGCAGCTACCCATTGCGCGACCTGGCGCTGAGCGATCCCGAGCCCTGGGAGCTGGGGCGCGGCTATCGCTGGACCGGCCAGGCCAGTGCGGCGCTTGGCTTGCAGCGTGGCAACACCGATACCGACGAATTCGACTACCGGGTCGACAGTGTCTGGCGCAGCCTGCAGGATCGCTACACCACCCGCCTGAACGGGGAAATCGACGAGGCCAATGGGGTCAAGAACGCCGAGAACTGGTCAGCGCTGGCCAAGTATGACCGGTTTCTGGACGGGCCGCTCTACTGGGGTGTGAACGCCTCCGCCGAGCAGGACAAGTTCGCTGATCTCGACCTGCGTTACTACCTTGGTCCCTACATGGGTCGGCAGTTCTATGAACAACCGGTTTTCACTCTCTCCGGCGAGGCAGGCCTGGTCTTTGTCGACGAGGACTTCATTCTTGCCGAGGATCAGGATTACCTCGGTGCCAACTGGACTGTCGACGCCAGCAGCAACTACCTGAACGGAAAATCCCTGCTCTACCTGAAGCACACGGGGATCTGGAACCTGGACGAGACCGACAATGTCGTCCTCAACCTCACCATGGGGCTGTCGTTTCCGCTGCTGCTGAATATCGAAGGCGCGGCCGAAGTGCAATTGAAGTACGACAGTGCAGTGCCCGGTGAGCTGGACAAGCTGGACCAGAGCTACCGGTTCCGGATCGGTTACGCCTGGTAGCCAGGGTCAACCGTGCCGGCGCACTGTCGCCGCCAGCTGTTCCAGCAGGGGCAGGGTTTCCGCGAGCGACAGGCAGGCATCGGTGATGCTCTGGCCGTAGGTCAGCTGGTCGCGATCCGCCATCGGCTGGGTGCCGCCGGTCAGGTGGCTCTCCAGCATGACGCCGCGGATGGCTGCCTGCCCCTGCTCGATCTGGTCGCACAGTGACGACACAACGGTCGCTTGCTGCTGCGGATCCTTGTTGCTGTTGCCGTGGCTGCAGTCGACGATGAGGGACGCGGGCAGTTCCTTGGTCGCCAGCGCCATGGCCGCGGCTTGTATTGCCTCGGGATGGTAGTTGGGCCCGGAGTCTGCGCCTCCGCGCAGGATCAGGTAGCAGTGCGGGTTGCCGGTCGAGTGCAGGATCGCGGGGGTGCCCTCCTTGGTCAGGGACGGGAACCAGTGGCTGTGGCTGGCGGAGCGGATAGCGTCGATGGCGACGGTAATGTTGCCGTTGGTGCCGTTCTTGAAGCCCACCGGCATGGACAGTCCGGAGGCGAGTTCGCGGTGGATCTGGCTTTCCACGGTGCGCGCACCGATGGCGCCGAAGCTCACCAGGTCCGCGTAGTACTGGCCGAAGGTGGTGTCGAGAAACTCGCTGGCCGCCGGCAACCCAAGGGTGGCGACATCCAGCAGCACCTTGCGCGCCTGCCGCAGGCCCTTGTTGATATGGAAGCTGCCGTCCAGGTCCGGATCGTTGATCAGGCCCTTCCAGCCGACCACCGTACGCGGCTTTTCGAAATAGACCCGCAACACCGGCAGTATCGCATCCGCCAGCGGCGCACAGCCCTCCTGCAGGCGCGCGGCGAAGTCCAGCAGCGCGGCCGGGTCGTGCACCGAGCAGGGTCCGACAATGGCCAGAAGACGGCGGTCCTGGCCGCGCAGCACGGCCTCGATTTCGCGCCGCGCCCGGGCAATGTTGTGGCGCTGGGCATCGGGCAGCGGCAGTTCCTCCGCCAGCACCCAGGGCGTGATCAGCGGCTGGGCCCCGTGGATGCGGACATCATCGGTTCGGTCAGTCGCACTGCGGTCAGTCGCACTGTGGTCAGTCGGGCTGGGCTTGTTCATGGTGTTGCCTGTAGTGCCTGGGCGGGGCATTTTGACCCAGGGCCTGGATCCGGGCAACCCGGGCCGCTGGGTCCCGGGCCCGCAGGAAGCCATTCCAGGTTTACTCGCCCAGTGCGCGCCGGGCGGCGAGTTTTTCCTGCACCGCCTCCACCTGTGCCTGGCTGGTGCGGATGTGGGAAATGATCCAGAGGGCAACCAGCAGGGCCGGGATGACACCGAGCCCCAGCGCATAGACGAGTCCGTGCAGGGTCCCGAGGGGCACCTCGCCAGGGCGCATCCCGGTTTCCAGGCCAATGATATCCAGCGCCAGGCCGCCGTACAGGGGGCCGGCCACGGTCGCCAGCTTGTTGACAAAGTTGGTCATTGAGAAGAAGCCGGCTTCCTGGCGCACACCGTGGTCCAGTTCGTGTTCGTCGGTCAGGTCCGCGACGGGAGGTACTGTTGATGATCCGCAGCATGAACAGGTACATGAATATCAACATGAAGATGAAGTTCAGGGCGAAAATGAGACGGTCGCTGTCCGCGGGCAGAAGCTGGAACAACTGCAGGGGATATAGCCACAGGCAGTTGAGGATGAGCCCGAGCAGTGACAGCTGCACCAGCCGCTGCTTCGACAGGCGCCTGCCCAGGGGACCCAGGGTCACTGCGGCCAGCAGTACCGCCAGCAGCGTCGGCACTGACAAAATGATGGAAATCTGGGTAGCCGAGAACTCCCAGAAGAAAGTCCACACCAGCATGTTCAGGCTGCTGATGACGCCATAGGCAGAAGTGGCGGCAACATCGTAGGCAATCAGGAGGCGGAAATTGCGGTTGCCCAGGGTGCGCCAGAGGTCCCGGACCAGGGCGAAGAGCGTCGTGCGCTCGCCCTGGTCGCCGCCCGGCCGCGGCACTTCGGGCCGGATGTGGTGCCGCGTTCCCACCGTGCTGAGCGTCGCCATGACCCAGACCACGGCGCAGGACAGCATCCCGTACAGGGGGTAGCGCGACTGCTCGAAGCGCCCGTCGATGCCGTTTTGTTCCGGGAATACCAGCACCAGGGCCGCTGCGGGCAGCAGTACGGCAAACAGGAACATCAGGCCCATGCGCGCGCCCAGCACCTGGGTCCGGTCGTGGTAGTCGGTAGTGATCTCGGCCGACAGGGCCAGGTGGGGAATGGTAAAGGTGGTGACAAAGGTGCGCACCCACAGGGACCAGAACAGCAGCCAGGCCGCCAGCCAGATACTGTTGTCGATCACGGCCTGGGGTGGCGCGAACAGGCCGACGAAACCCAGGCCCAGGGGCAGGATGCTCAGCGCCATGAACGGATGGCGACGGCCAAAGCGGCTGCGCAGGCGGTCTGAAAGCGAGCCAACCAGGGGGTCGGAGACGCCGTCCCAGACAAGACTGATGGCGATGATGAGGCCGGTGATGGTGCCGCTCAAGCCCAGGACCTGGGTGTAGAACAGCAGGATGAACATGGTGTAGGCCGCTTCCTTGGCGGCCGCTACCGCGCCTCCTGCGCCATACAGGAGGCGGGTCTTGACGGTTATCACAGCGCCGGGATGATGCGGGGAACGCCCTGTGTATCCGGGCGGGTCAGCGCCCGCCCTTGATCAGACTGCGGAAACGGTCGACCAGGGTCTCGTGCTTGTAATCGGTAAACTCGCCGGCGTCCATGAACATGCCGTGTTCGCTGCAGGTCTCGTACCAGATGTGCTTCTGTTTCTTGTCCGAGGTTTTTTCCATGTCCTTGCCGCAGCGCGGGCAGGCGATGTCCGCCACCTGGTCCCATTTCTTGCCTTCGGCGGGGTTGCCCAGGTCCAGGGCGTCACCCATCCACTTGGACTTGAGGGCGTCTGCCTCCCCAGTGTCAAACCAGAGTCCCATGCAATTGGTACAGCGGTCGATGGTGACATCGCCGTAGGTGACTTCCTCCATACCGTGGCCGCACTTGGGGCATTTCAGGCTGTGTTGATCGGGGTTGTATTCCATCGGTCGTCCCTGTCAGGTCAGTTTATTCCGGTGCTTGCTGGTGCTCGCGCAGCAGGTCAGACGCGAGTCTAGCGCAGGGCCGCGAGTTTGTCCTCCCCCGCCGGTATCGCCACCTGCGGCCCGTATGCTGTTCGGGCTGCAACCGCAGCTGGCCGATACTCCGGCCGACGAAAAGCTGGTAAATTCCCGGGTTCACGGTTTTTGCCCGGGACACTACGATGCGTTTGGTCTTTTTGCCGCTGTTTTTGCTGCTTGCTGCTGCCTCCGCCGGGGCCACGGCTGCTGCCGATGCCACCCCGGCCGATCTCTACCGGCCCTGTGCCGCCTGCCATGGCGCCGACGCCGGGGGCAATGCCGCCCTGCAGGCGCCGCGCCTCAACCACCTGCGACCGGTATATATCCTGGCGCAGCTGGACAAGTTCCAGCGCGGCCTGCGCGGCGGCGAGGGCGCCACCGAGGCGGCACAGCAAATGGTTACGGGGGTTGCACTGCTGCCGCCGCGGGAACGCTGGCCGGATCTCGCGCTGTACATCAGCGAACTGGCAGCGGGCCCCTCGGCGGCCACCCTGGTCGGCGGCGATCCGGTCCTCGGTGGCGACTACTTCAACCAGTTCTGCGGCGCCTGCCACGGTCCCGCCGCCGGTGGCAATGTCGCGCTCAGCGCGCCCACCCTGGCGGGCGCCGACGACTGGTACCTGGCCGCACAGCTGCACGCGTTTCGCGACGGGCGCCGCGGCCAGCACCGGGAGGATCGCACTGGGCGGCAGATGCGCTCCATGGCGGCGGTCCTGCCCGGCGAACAGGCGATCCTCGATGTCATCGCGTTTATCCGCAGCCAGCCCGCAGAGTAGGCGCAGTGGGCCGGCCATCTGGCTGGCTGGCATGCTCCTGCTGTCGGTCTGGGGGCCGGGAGTAGCGGCTGACAGAGCGGCCGGGATCAATCTCAGCCAGGTGTGCCCTCCGGGGTTTGAACTTGAGGACCAGGGCTGCAGGCTCCGCAGCCTTTACCAGCGCTACGACTCACTGCAGGGCGCTGGCGTCGGCGGCCTCAAGACCGGCTTGCCGCCCTGGCGCGATGGCTTCACCCCGCAGCAGATCGATCTCGGCCGCTATCTGTTTTTTGATCCGCTGTTGTCGGCGGACCACACCCTGTCCTGCGCCAGCTGCCACCAGCCCGAGCGCGGCTTTGCCGACGGCATGGGGCGCAGTGTCGGCAGCGGCGGCCAGTTGAGCGCGCGCTCCGCGCCCAGCCTGTGGAATGTGGCCTTTCTGCAACGCCTGTTCTGGGATGCCCGCGCCGACAGCCTGGAACAGCAGATGCTGGAGCCGCTCTTCAGCGCCGCCGAAATGGCCAATTCACCCGCCGCCCTGCGCGCCAGCCTGCGCGACTCCGCGGCCTATCGCGCGCTGTTTGCCCAGGCATTTCCCGATCATTTCAGCCATCCCGGCGCCGCTATCGAGCTCGACCAGCTGTACACCGCGCTGGTCGCTTTCCAGACCTCGCTGATCTCCCTCAACAGCCGCTACGACCAGTACGCGCACGGCCATGGCGGTGCCTTGAGCGCGAGTGAAAAGGCGGGCCTGAACGTGTTCCGGTCCTTTGTCGCCCGCTGTGCCGAGTGCCATACGCCGCCCCTGTTCAGCAACCAGCAACTCGCGGTCATCGGCACGCCCGAGCCCGAAGGGCTGCCATTCGACCCCGGTGCCGGACCGGGCCTGGGCGAACCCAGTCTGCGGGGCGCCTTTCGTACGCCGGGCCTGCGCAATATCGCCCTCACCGCGCCCTACATGCACTCGGGCCGCTTTGCGACGCTGCGCGAAGCCGTGGCCTTCTATACCGGTGGTCGCGGCCATGCCGTACCCGCCAGCGAGGATCTCAGGATACACTGGCACATCTGGGAGCCGCGGCTGACGGACGAGGAACTGGACCAGCTGGTCGAATTCCTGCACACGCTGACCGATGAGAGCCTGAAGCCAGTGACCCCGGCGGCCGTTCCCTCCGGCCTGCCGCTGATGCACGGCCCCACGACACCAATAACAACAGGGAGCACGCCATGAAAAGAATCCTGGGAATTGCCACGGCCGCGATCGCGATGCTTGCGCTCGGGTTTTACCTCGGCCAGGCACGCCAGCCGCCGCCCACGGTGATCCAGGCGCCGGCGGCACCGAAGGCGGCTTTTGCACCAGCAGATATCGCGCCGCCGGCCTCGGGGCCGGTGCGCACCCTGGCTACGCCGGTCAGCGGTGAACTCATTCTGGTGCGGGATGGCGAGTCCATCCAGGCGGCCGTCAGCGAGGCCGCGCCGGGCGCGGTGATCAAGGTGCTGCCCGGCACCTATCGGGAGACCGTTTACATCGACAAGGACAACATCACCCTGTCCGGGGTGATCGAGCGCGGCGCCTACCCGGTGCTGGACGGCGAGGACTTCCGCAACGATGCGGTGCTGTACTCGGGCAACGGTGTCACCATCGAGAACCTGTATATCACCCGCTATAAAGGCAACGGCATTATGGGCCAGGCGGGCAACAACTACATCATTCGCAACAACATCATTGTCGATACCGGTGTCTACGGGATCTTTCCGCAGCTGGGAAAGAACGGCATCGTCGCCCACAATGTGGTTTCCGGGATCGAGGATGCGGCGATTTACGTGGGCATGTCGGACAATGTCGATGTGGTCTTCAACGAGGTATTCGAGAGCGTCGCCGGCATCGAGATCGAAAACAGCCGCGGCGCCCTGGTGGAAGGCAATTTCGTCTACAACAATACCGGCGGCATCCTCGCCTTCATCACCCCCGGGCTGCCGATCAAGACCTGCGGCGATGTGATCATCCGCAACAATTTCATTTCCGGCAACAACCACGAGAACTTCGCCATTCCCGGCTCGCTGGTGTCCAATATTCCCTCCGGCACCGGCGTGCTGGTGATGGCCTGCGACGATGTGGTGCTGGAGGGCAACATCATCACCAATAACGACTCCGTCGGCATCACCTTCACGGATTTCTCCCTGGCTTCCAATGCCGCGGTGGATCCGGAGTCGGACCCCTACCCGAACCGGCCGGTGATTCTCAACAACATCATGCTCAATAACGGCAGCAATCCGGCACCGGTAGTGCGGGCCATTCTCGCCGCCATGCTGGAGACCCGCGGCCCGGACATTATCGACACGGTGGGCATGGATGACGGCTGCATACTCAATCCGGAGCGCTTCCGCACGATCGGCCTCGGCCAGTACGGGGATTGTGCCTTCGAGACCACCGCCAATGTTGCAACCTACACGCTGCCGGAACCGGTACCCGCCCGCGACCTCGCCGATGTCGATACCGGGCGCCTGGTGTATTACGGCATCTGCGCCGGCTGCCACGCCTATAATTCCAGACTGATCGGCCCGCCGGTACAGATAGTGCAGGCGCTTTACATGGATGACCCCGAAGGCATCGCCGCCTATATTGCCGAGCCGGAGCGCAAGCGGCAGGATTATCCGGAGATGCCGCCGCAGGCGCATCTGGATGCGGCGACTCGTCTTGCCGCTGCCGAATTCATGTTGCAGCTGGAGAATTGAATCGAACTGCATTGTCTCTTGCGGCAGATCAAAAAATAGACATTGCGCCCGCTGTTATTCCGCCTACACTTAGGCAGCGGTACCCGTTTAACCATGAGAGTGATAACGCCCATGTTGGAAAAAGAAATGTCCCAGGCCGTGAAGATGGCAGAGCAGGCGAACAAGAAAGTCGTGCAGCTGCAAAAGAAGCTGTTGTCGGAAACCGAGAAGGCACACGCCAAGGTCAAGGCTGACCTGACGGCGGCGCGGAAGAAGCATACCGCCGCCAATACCCGCCTGAAGAAAGCGCGCAATTCCCTCCGCGGCAGGGCCAGCAGTGCCAACCAGAAACACGTCGAAGACCTGGTCAAGCAGGTTCAGGACCTGGCGGAATCGGTGGCCAAGATCGCCAAGACGGCCTATACGTCTTTCGAGAAGCTGCTGCCAATCCAGGCGGACCTGACCCTGGAGTCGCAGCGCGCCATTGCGGCTGACAAGGCCGCCACAATGGTCGAGAAGGCAGCTGAGCGCCGCACCAAGGCGAAGAGATCGGCAGCCGGCAAAAAGGGCGCCGAGGCGAAAAAGGCTTCCGTGAAGAAAGCGGCCGCGAAGAAGCCGGCGGCAAAGAAAGCGGCGCCGAAGAAAAAGGCCGCACCGAAGAAGAAGGCCGCACCGAAGAAAAAGGCCGCACCGAAGAAGGCCAAGGCCGCTTCGGCAAGTTCCAGCTGAGGCGCTGACAGCAAGCGTCGCTCCACCGCTGCAGCGGTGGTGGAGCGCTTCAGTCTGCGGGTCGCACCCGCAGCAGGGCGCCGTCCTCCGCATCGGTGAGCAGGTAGATGAAGCCATCTGCCCCGGTGCGGATATCGCGGATGCGAGCGTCCAGTTCAGTGAACAGCGCGCTCTCACCGGTTATCTGGCCATCCTGCAGGGTCAGCAGCCTCACCTCCTTGTCCACCAGGGCCCCGACCAGCAGTTTGCCGCGCCAGTCGGGGAACTGTTCGCCGTGATACCAGGCCATGCCCGAGGGGGCGATACTGGGTGACCAGACATGCAGGGGCGCCGTCATGCCCGGTAACTCACTGAATGGCGAGACATAGGCGCCGCTGTAGTCGACGCCGTGGGTCGCCAACGGCCAGCCGTAGTTTTCCCCCGCCCGCAGCAGATTGACCTCGTCTCCTCCCTTGGGACCATGCTCGTGCAGGTAGACGGTGCCGGACTCGCCCGCGAGAACCAGGCCCTGGGGGTTGCGATGGCCCAGCGTCCACACCCGCTCGCTGCCGGGCGCGCTGAAGGGGTTGTCCGGGGGAATACTACCGTCATCGTTGATCCGCAGCACCTTGCCCAGCTCGCTGCCAGGGTCCTGGGCCTGTTCGCGGAAATCGAAGCCATCACCGGTGGTGAGCAGCAGGGTGTTGTCCGGCAGGAACAGCAGGCGGCCGCCGTAGTGCTGGGCGGTGTTCTTCTTGTCCGCAACCCACAGAATATCAGCACCATCGCGGAGGACGTTGTCCTCCAGACGGGCGCGCCAGATGGCCGTGCCATTGGCGTCCTGGTCACCGCGGGCATAGGCGAGGTACACGAGCCGGTTGGTTGCAAACTGCGGGTGCAGCACAATGTCGAAAAAGCCGCCCTGGCCGGCCACCCAGGTAGAGGGTACGCCGCCGATTTCCTCGCGCCGGCTGCCGTCGGCACTGATCTGGAGCAGCTTGCCGCGTCGTTCGGTGACCAGCAGGCCGCCGTCGGGCAGCTGGGCAACCGACCACGGGTGATGCAGGCCGCTGGCGAGTGTTTCCAGCTGGTAATCTGCCGCCGACACAGCGCAAGCTGCCAGCCAGAGTGCCGTGGCCAGGACGCGGCGGACGATCGCTGATGCGTTCATGGGCTTTTCCTTTGCGGTTTGAGCGGTCATTATAAACAGTCACAGCGCCAGAGGTAGTCGTCCATGATTCGTGTGCTCAAGGCATTTTTCCCCGCGGTTATCGCCGCCTATATCATCGGCTGTCTGTTGGCGACCCAGGTGGTACTCGGCAATCTGGCTGACATGGGCGTCGACATTTCCCTGGCCACCCGCCTGCGGGCCAGTTTTCACGACCTGCTGGGCATGACCGCCTACCTGTTGTTGATCCTGGTGGCGTTTGTGATTGCCATGCCCGTAGCCGCCGGCCTGGTGCGCATTCACCTGGTGCCGGGGACCCGGGTGTTCTGGTTCACTCTCGCCGGCTTTGTCGCCCTCGTGGCGCTGCACCTGATCATGCGCCAGGTGCTGGGCGTGTATCCGGTGGCCGCAGCCAGGGACTTGGGTGGCTTGCTGCTGCAGGGTCTTGCGGGCGCGGTGGGCGGGTTTCTCTACAGCATCATCAGCAGCAGCAGCCGCTGAGATCAGATAATCCGCGAGAAGCGGTTGCCGGACAGTTGGCTGGAGTCAATGTAGGCGTCGAACTCCATGCAGATGCGTCGGACCAGCAGGCGGCCGGCCGGCAACACTGTGATACCCCCGGAAGACATTGCCAGCAGGCCATCGGCTGCCAGCACCGGCAAGCGCGTGAGCTCGGCGCTGAAGTAGTCGGCGAAGCGGATGCCAAACTGCTGTTCGATGACCCCGTAGTCGAGGGCGAAATTGCAGATCAGCTCGTTGATGACGGCCTTGCGTATGGCGTCGTCGCGGCTCAGCGTGATCCGCTTCGCCAGCGGCAGCCTGCCGGCCTTGATGGCGGCGGTGTAGGAGGGCTCATCCTTGAAATTCTGGAAGTGGTTGTTGCCCAGGGCATTGATGGCGGAAACCCCGAACGCCAGCAGGTCACAGTCCTTGTGGGTGGAGTAGCCCTGGAAGTTGCGGTGCAGGGTGCCCTGCATCTGTGCCAGCGCCAGCTCGTCACCGGGTCGGGCAAAGTGGTCCATGCCGATGTACTCGTAGCCCTCGTGCAGCAGCCGGTCTATGCTCTGTTGCAGGATTGCCATCTTGACCCCGGCTGCGGGCAGTTGCCGTTCGTCAATCTGGCGCTGGGTCTTGAACAGCTGCGGCATGTGCGCGTAGTTGAACAGCGACAACCGGTCTGGCTGCAGGCGGATGACCTGCTTGAGGGTGCGGGCGAAGGAGCGCTCGCTCTGCAGCGGCAGGCCGTAGATCAGGTCCATGCTCAGGGACTTGAAACCCGAAGCGCGGATTGCCGCCACCAGGGCCGCAACTTCTTCGGCACTGTTGAAGCGATTGACTGCCTGCTGCACGTCCGGATCGAAGTCCTGCACGCCCATGCTGAGGCGGTTGAAGCCCAGCTCGCGCAGGTGCCGGATGCGGTCGGTGGCCATGCCGCCGGGGTGGATTTCGATCGAGAATTCGCCCTCGTCATCTGGCGCCAGACGGAACTGCTCACGTATGGTGGTCATCAGCGCCTGCATCTCGCTGTCGCTGATGTAGGTCGGCGTACCCCCGCCCCAGTGCAGCTGGCGCACGATCCGCTCCGGGTTGACCGCGGCTGCCTGCAGTTCTATTTCACGCTGCAGGAATACCAGGTAGTCACTGGCGCGCTGGCGGTTGGCGGTAATGATCTTGTTGCAGGCGCAGTAGTAGCAAACCGTGTTGCAGAAGGGAATGTGGAAGTACAGCGACAGCGGGGCGCTGATTTCATTGCTGGCTGCCAGCGCTGCGCGCCACTGGGCCTCGCTGACATCGTCCTGGAACTGGGCCGCTGTCGGGTAGGAGGTGTAGCGCGGCCCGGCCAGATTGTAGCGGGCAATCAGGTCCGGGTCCCACAGTGACTCCGTGGTCAGTTCGCGGGTTGAGACTGCGCCAGGGGATGCCATGATAGTCTGCCTGTCCTGATGTCGGCGCCCAGTTTACCGCAGCGGCCACTGCGGGCCGTTGACCTGCGTCAAGCGGGTGTTTACTTGCTGCCCGGGGTGCAAATGTGACCTGTGCTATGGTCGATCAGAGAGCTGGAAATGCCGGCATGACTGCAACAAAACGGGAAGATGAAAAAGTGGATCTACCGAGCATGGTCAAGAAATTTCGTGAAGTTTGCAGCAAGGGAGCTTCGCTGTGAACGAAGTACTTGTGTTGTTGAACATGGCCTGGCCATCACTGTTGACCCTGGTTTTGGTGGTGATTGGGGTGTTTCTGGCGCGACTGGTGGCACTGCGGGGACCTCAGGGCACCAGCAGCATTCTGTTTCAGCTGGCCGTCTGGCTGATCGTCTCCGCCGGTATTATCGCTCTGGTCGTCGTGCTGCCAGTCAATGACGAGACCCAGGGCCAGGTGCTGAGCCTGCTGGGTGTGCTGCTCTCGGCCATCGTCGCCCTGGCTTCCACCACTTTTGTTGCCAATGCAATGGCGGGCATCATGTTGCAGATTACCCGGCCCTTTTATCCGGGGGATTATATCCGTATCAATGAACTGTTCGGTCGTGTCACCCGGCGAGCATTGCTCAACACCCAGATCCAGAGCGAGATGCGCGACCTGATCACCTTGCCCAACCTGATGCTGGTGAACCAGCCCTTCACGGTACTGCACCGTGAGGGCACGATTATTTCCGCGGACGTCTCCATTGGCTACGACGAGCCCTACACTCGCGTGCAGGAGTTGTTGCTGGTGGCCGGGGCCGAGGCTGGTCTCGCCGAGCCTTTCGTGCTGGTCCAGGAATTGCTGGATCACGCCGTGGTCTACCGGGCCTGCGGTTTTCTGGAGGACATGAAGCATCCGTTGACTGCGCGCTCCAACCTGCGCAAGAGGATACTCGAACAGCTGCATGGCAATGGTGTGGAGATCGTCTCCCCGGGTTTTGTCTATCAGCGCCGCGTCGATGGCGAGCAAAAGGTTATCCCCGAGCAACCCACACTGCACAACAGCGTCGCCGAAGACGAGAGCATGGCCCCCGAGGAAAAGATCTTCGACAAGGCCGAAGAAGCCGCGAGCCTGGAGGAGTTACGGCAGCACCGGGAGCAGATTCACGAGGACCTGAAGGCGGGACGCGAGCAGCTCAAGCAGGCTGCCCCCGAGGAAAAAGCCGCCCTGGAGAGTCAATTGGCTCAGCTGGAGCACCGGGAGGCCTGGCTGATCGAGCGCATCGAACGTCAGCGCGACTCTGGCTAGGGATTGCGTCGCGACGCTGGCAGTCTGTCTCAGTCCCGAAATTCATCCCCGGTGATTTGACGCGGCAGGCCCTGCCATAGGTTGCTCTCCGTACCAGCTGCGGCAGCATCAGGCAGGCTGATCAGGTACTCGGCCGGGAAATCGATGTTGTCCCGATCCCGGTCGAGGTTTATCACCGCCGGCTGGTCCGTGGTCAGCCAGGCGCCGCAGGCCTCGCCGGCATCGCAGATAAACAGGTCATTGTCCGCATCGGAGCCGGCGAACAGGAGGTAGCGACCGGCCGGCAGTGCAGGAAAGCTGAACTCGTAGCGGCCGTCGCGGGCCCGGGCTGCGGCCTGCTCCACCGCGTCGTCCAGTTCCGCATCGTATACCAGGATATACACGACCCCCACATCCGATACCGCTGCGTTGCCGACCGAGACCAGTGCCCGTACCTGCAGGCTGTTGGCGCTGGAGCGCGCTGTCACCGTGGTGGCGTGGATGCCTTCCCCCAGTTGAGCGCGGTCCACGGCCAGCCGGTAGCGGCCCAGGCCCTGGCTGTCGACCTGATCGGGACTGACCTGTAGCCAGGGCGCGTCACTGGCCACCCCGGTAACTCGCAGTTCGCCGCTGCCGGCGTTGCTCAGGAACAGGGTCAGGGTCTCCAGACTGTTGCCGAAATTCAGGTTGAGGCTGGAAGCCTGCAGCGACGCCGGCGCGGTAAATTCAGTGCCGATGCTGGCCAGCGCGGCCTCTACCGCCATGCGCGCATTGATCAGGCCGTGGCCGTAGAGGTCATCGCGGCCCGGCGCTCCGAGGTCGTCAGCAAGGCTGCCACTCTGCAACAGGGTTGCAAACTGTTGCGGCGTGAGGTCCGGGTTGATGCTTTTCATCAACGCGATGATGCCGGAGACGTGGGGTGCCGCCATTGAGGTACCGCTGAGGAATACATAGGCAAAATCGATACCGGATGCCGTGGCGGTGCCGCCGGTGCTGAGCACGCCGTCGGGATAACCGTCACCATTGATATCGCCGGCGCTGTCGCCGCCGGGCGCGGCGATGTCGATGGTGGTACCGCGGTTGCTGTAGCTGGTGATCTGACGCTGGATGTCGACAGCCGACACCGAGATCACACTGTCATAGGCAGCGGGATACCCGGGTGCTGTGCTGGCCTCGTTGCCGGCGGAGGCGACCACGAAGATGCCCGCCTGGCGCAGATCCCGGTACAGCTGCTGGCTGATCTGGCTGAAGCCCTCGCCCCCCAGGCTGAGGTTGATGATATCGGCGCGCCTGGCCGGCACGGTGCCGGAGTCGTTGGCCAGGCCCGCGGCGAAGCGCACCGCCTGGGCCACGTCATAGGAGGTGCCGCCACTGGCGCCGAGGGCACGCAGGGGCATGATCCGGGTACCCCAGGCGACGCCGGCCACGCCGATGCCGTTGTTGCCGCGGGCGGCGACGGTGCCGGCCACGTGGGTGCCGTGGAAGCTGCTGGCGGCCGGGTTGCTGCGGTCGCCGGGATCCTCGGGGTTGGGGTCGATGCCGTTGCCGTCACCGGCTGTCGCCGGGTCCCGGACAAAGTCGTAGCCGGCAACCAGCTGCCCCGCGAAATCGGGATGACCCGACAGAATGCCGGTGTCCACCACCGCGACAGTGACGCCCGGGTCGCCGGTGGTGATATCCCAGGCAGCCGGCAGGGAAACAAGCGGGTAGTGCCACTGCAGCCGGTAGGCGCTGTCGCTGGGTTGCAGGGATGCACGCATCCGGTAGTTGGGTTCCGCCCAGCGGACGCCCGGCGTGCGCCGCAGCGACTTGATGCTGACCAGGGTCTCCCAGCGCTGCTGCTGTGCCGGATCGCCGAACTGGTCCCGGCGGGCTGCCGCGCTACCGAGGCGGCGCTCTACTGCCTGGCCCGCCCGCAGGGCCAGCAGCCGTGCCCGGCCCCTGGCGCCGGCGCGCTGGTCCATGCCCATCTGGTGGGCCAGGTCCTCTGGCGGTTGTCCCGCCGCGGCGTCGCGGTACTCGACGACAATTTCTCCCGCGACGATATCCGGCTGCTGTCGGTTGCCCTCGAGGGCCTGGTTGCCGACCGCCAGGATGTAGTTGGTGGCGCCTGCAAAGGCGGAGACATTGGCGAACCAGGTGCCGCTGGCCGGTGCGGTCACGGTTTCGATTTCACCGGTTTCGATGGAGAAGTCGACGATCTCACCCTGCTCCGAATAAAGGTACAGGTCCGCATCCGCAGTCTCGAAATCGGCAACCAGCAGGGTGACGGACTGGCCCTCCAGCAGCTCCAGGCGGTAGTAGTCATCGACATCGCCGGCCACCTGCGAGCGCCCTTCGGCGCCAGTGCCGGGCAGATTGACATAGCCCCCAAGCGTGATCGGGTTGGCCAGGGGCTGGGCGCTCGCGAGCGTGTCATTGGCAAGATACATGTTGGCGGGGTCGTTGGTGTCGCCATCCACGGCCTGGTTGCTGGATGCCAGCACGCTGCCGCTGAGGCTGTAGGTCACCCCGCCGGCGCTGCCCTCGACGATGACACTGGCACTGCTGCTCGCTTCCGCGCCGCTGTTATCGGTAACGGTCAATGAGAACGCGAAAGTGGTGTCGCCATTGACGCCCGGGGCGGTGAAGCTGGCCTCGGCGCTGGCGCTGCCCGCCAGTTCGACCTCAGGTCCTTCGACCTGCTGCCATTGATAGCTGACGATGCTGCCATCACTGTCGCTGGAGCCGCTGCCATCGAGGACCACGGTGGCGCCAATGACGGCGGTGGCCGGTGCGCTGATGACCGCAACCGGGGGCTGGTTGGGTGGCGCTGGCGGTGGCGGAGCGCTGCCACCGCCGCCACCACCACCGCAGGCAGTCAGAGCAAGAGTCAGGAGCAGCAGAAGTGGGGTCAGGTCTCGCATTGTTGCATCGGCAGCCAAGGGGGGCAGATATCGCATTGTTGCATCAGAGAATGCATCAATGCGAGACCTGACCCCACTTTCACCAGGCTTTCAGTCCCTGCAGACAATGCCCTCAAACATGTCCCGCGCCTCTTCCAGCTTGGTAAAGATGGGGTAGCTGCTGTCCATGGCCCAGCATACGGTGAGTACGTTCAGGGTGCCGACGACCATGGAAGCCAGGATTTCCGGGCTGAAGGTGGTGCGGGCGTCGCCCTGGGCCTGGCCGGCGGTAAACAGGCGGGCAAAGCTGTCCAGGGCGGAGTTGTTGATCTCGCGCTGGGTTTCGGGGTCGTTCGCAAACACGGTCGGCGCTGCCAGGATCAGTTGCCGGTCGATTTCCCGATAGCCGGAGAAGGTGGCCTCGATAAAGTCGATCATGGCTGCCAGCCGCTCCCGGGTGCTGCTGTAATTGTTGATCAATACGTCCAGCATCGGGCCGGACTGGCTGTACAGGCGGGACACCCCCAGGCCGCCCAGCAGGGCGTGCTTGTTGGGGAAGTAGCTGTAGAACGTACGCCGGGCGACGTCGGCCTCGGCGCAGATCTGTTCGATGCTGGTCTCGTCGATCCCCTGGCGCTGGAACAGTTCATAGGCGGCATCTTCGATGCGCGCGCGGGTCTCCAGCTTGCGCTTCTCCCTGCGTCCCTGCGGTGCCTCGGCTATGCCCATGAAATTTCCGTAATCCGGTTGCTTTTCAGCGGCCATTAAACTAATTTGTAGACAAATGTGCAAGTTTGCACAGGTGTCTGTCTTCATAACAATGGTTCGTAACTGCCCGCAGAGAGTAAAGTCATGTCCGATCGTTTGCTAGTGGTGTCCTCGGACTGCCACGCCGGCCTGCACATCGCCGATTACAAGCCTTACGTTGAATCGAAGTATCACGAGATCATGGACATGGCGGTGCCGGTCCAGGTCGAGCTCACGCAGAAAGCCGAGCAGAGTTTCCTGATCAAGGAAATCAACGATGCCTGGCGCGCGCCGATCCAGAAGCAGCTGACCGGGGCCTGGGATTACCAGGAGCGGGTGAAAATGCTGGCCGAGGATGGCATCGCCGCCGAGATCATCTTTCCGGACGGCATCACCGAAATGAACACGCCGCCCTTCGGTGCCGGCCTCGGCCTGTCGCCCCGTGACCAGGTGCCCGAGCTGCAGTGGGCCGGGGCCATGGCGCACAATCGCTGGCTGGCCGAGTTCTGTGGCAACGACCCGGCCCGCCACATTGGCGTCGCTTCCATTCCCCTGCTGTGGGATGTGCAGCAGGCGGTGGATGCGGTGCGCTGGTGTGTCGACAACGGTCTCAGGGCGGTGATGATTCCGACCCTCTGGGGCGAACATGCCCCCTACCACGACACCAAATACGACCCGTTCTGGGAGGTGTGCCAGGATCTGGGAGTGATTATCCATTTCCACTCCGGTCCCGCCCCGCACCCGGAATACTTCGGCAAGCAGTGGCCGCAGGAAGATCGCAGCGAGGAACTGCCGGGGGCCATGGGGATCTACGTTTCCGAGGTCATGTGGTGGCTGTACCGGCCCCTGACCTTCATGATCTGGGGCGGCGTATTCGAGCGCTTCCCGCGCCTGAAAGTGGTGATGACCGAGGGTGGCACCGTGTTCATGCTGCCGCCCTGGTTGCGCCTGCTGGACCACAACTATACCGATGTGCAGTTCTCGGCCAAGCTCGGGGATTTCCGCAGTCACCTGTCGATGTCCCCGAGCCAGTACTTCCAGCGCAATATCGCGGTCGGCGCCTCCTGTGTGCCGCGGCAGGACATTGACCTGCGCACCGTGCTGGGAGTGGACAAGTTGATGTGGGGCAGCGACTTCCCGCATCCGGAAGGTACCTGGCCGCACACCGGCGAGTATTTCCGCGAGACCTTTGCCGGTGTGCCGGAAGCCGACGGGCGCAAGATCCTGGGCGAGAATGCCGTCGCCTGGTATGGCCTCGACCGCGCCCGCCTGCAGGCCGTTGCCGATGAGATCGGCCCCAGTTCCTCCATCTTTCATGCCAGGGGAGAAGCCGCATGACCACCAAGATTGTTGAAGCCTGTGAATCGAAAACCAACACCACCCCGGATTTTCCGATGGGATGGTACTCCGTCGCCCGCAGCCAGGAACTGCTGGTGGGCGAGGTCAAGCGCGTGCACGCCTTTGACCGCGAGTTCGCGCTGTACCGCACGCGCTCCGGCAAGGCGGTACTGCAGGATGCGTTCTGCCCCCACCTGGGTGCCCACCTCGGGGTCGAGGGGCGGGTGATTGGCGAGTCCCTGCGCTGCCCATTCCACGGCTGGCGTTTCGACACAACGGGACAGTGCGTGGAAATCCCCTACTGTGACGAGATTCCCGAGCGCGCCCGCATCCGCACCTGGCACACCGAGGAGCAGAACGGCGAGGTCTACATCTGGTTCCACCCGCAGAACCTGGCACCAAAATGGGAGCTGCCGGTTTTGACCGAACTCGACGACGACAACTGGACGGCACCGCGCTATGCCGAGTTTGAAGTGCCTGCCCACATCCAGGACATCGCGGAGAATTCCTGCGACCCGGTACATTTCCAGTATGTGCACCGGCAGCCGGATGTGCCGGCCTCGGAAGTGACCATTGACGACGATGGCCGCACCCTGCACCTGCGCGCGGATGCTGACCAGGCCGCGGTGCCACACAAGCTGCATGCCATGGTGCTGAACCCGGGCCTGGCGGTGGTGCGGACCTCCTACGGTCCCGGCGCGGAAATGCTGGTCTACAACAGCGCCCAGCCCATCGACAAGCACACCACCCTGCTGCGCTGGACCCTGTCGGTGCGGCGCGAAATCGAGGACCTGGCGGGTGATGACGTCATGAAGGGCATCATCGCCGGCATCCAGGACGATTACCCGATCTGGGCCAACAAGGTGCACAAGCACAAGCCGGTATTCTGTCGCGAGGACAAGACCCTGGTGCTGTACCGCAAGTGGGTACGCCAATTCTATATCGACGTAAGGGACATTGCCTGAGATGCGGGATTTCAAGGACAAGGTAGCAGTCATTACCGGTGGTGCCAGCGGCGTCGGTCGTTCCCTGGCTTTTGCCCTGGGGCGCCGCGGCGCCCGCATCGTCATCGGCGATGTCGACACCGCGGCCATGGAGGCCATTGACACGGATCTGGCGGCGGAGGGCATTGACGCCCGGGTGGCTGCCTGCGATGTCACCAACCTCGCCAGCCTGGAGAACCTGGCGGCCATTGCCACTGAGCACTTTGGCGGCGTCCAGCTGGTGTTTGCCAATGCCGGTATCGGCGCCGGCGAGTCCGGTGCCATGTGGGACTACTCCGACAAGGACTGGCAGTGGTGCTTCAACGTCAATATCTGGGGCGTGATCAACACCATCAAGGCCTTCATGCCGCGTCTGGTGGCGGCCAATGAGCCCGCCCACTTCGTGGTCACCGGTTCCGGCAACGGCGCCCTGCTGATCTACCCCGACGCTCCCATCTATACCGCCAGCAAGGCGGCAGTGCACGCGATCACCGAGAACCTGCACTACCAGGTGCAGGCCGCCCAGAGTCCGGTGGTGGTCAGCGCCCTGTTTCCGGGCCCCCACGTGGTGGAAACCGGCCTGTTCAACTCCGGCCGGGTGCGGCCCGAGGCCCTGAAGAAAGAGGTGGAGGGCAACGCGTCGGGCATCAGCTCGGTGGATGACATGAAGCGCATGGCCGCGGAATACGGTATTGAGCTGCAGACTACCCACCCGGATGAGGTCGCCGCCATGGCCCTGGAAGGGCTGGAGCGCGATGCCTTCTGGCTGCTGGCCACCACCCCGGAAACGGACCAGAAAATCCGTGCCCGGGCCGACATGATCCTCAATCGCGATAACCCGGTTGCCAACATGGTCGGCGGTTGATCCGGGGCGGGGCCAGGTCCCGCATTGTCTGTTCCACCCATATTCTACCAATAAGGAAGCTCCAGCATGTCCAACGCAGGAAACGCACCCCAGGGCAGCCCCGGTGATATCGGCAACTGGCCGATGCTCAAGATTGTCTACCGCACTGATCCCGACGCCATTGCCGCGGTGCTGCCCCCCGGCATCAGCCCCGGCGCCAAACCCCATGTCAACCTGACCATCTACAATGTGCCGGTACCGGATGAACCGGAATATGGCATCCTGCAGACGGTGGATGCGGACTACAACGGCACTGCCGGTGAGTACGCCCTGGGCTATGGCATTGACCAGGAGTCGGCGATCTTCATCAGCCGCGACCACAACGGCCAGCCCAAGTACCCCTGTACCACCGAATACTATCGGCAGGGCCCCAACGTCAGCGCCCGGTCCAGCCACCAGGGCTACACCTTCGTGGAATTCCGCGGCACCTCCAGCGGGGAAAACGATCCCCTGCCGGAATTCGACATGCACGAATGGTGGGTGAAGTTCTCCCTCGCGGTGGGTGTCATGCCGGACCCGGCCCGGGGCTACGACTTTCCGCCCCACGTGGTCCATGTGCGCAGCAGGTATGGCACCGCCTGGCGGGAAAAGGTCGAGGGTCAGCTGGTCCTGCGAGACAGCCCCTGGGATCCGCTGGCCAGCCGCCTGCCGCTGCGGGAACAGGTCTCCGCGCACTTGTGGTGGCCCACCTTTCTCGACCGGGAAGTGACCCTGGCAGGCAAGCTGGATCCCGACGGCTTCATGCCTTTCACCGATACCATTTCGGGATCCCGCTGGCAGGGAACCCGCGGCGGGCCACGCCGCGACTGAAAGGCGGTCTCGCGGTCGCACCGGCAGGGGCGCTTCGGCTCCTGCCGGCGCCATCATCTGATGACATAGAGTTCTTGATCGCCAGCCGCCGCTGGGCGATGATCGGACAATGCCTGCAGCCCTGACCACGCTTCCATGAATTTTGATGCCGTTGCCGCGCTGCAGCTGACGCTGGTGGTCGTCAGCGCGGTATTCGCCGGCGCCAACTATCTCGCCTGGCGTTTGTTCGGCCGTCCACGGCACGCGTTGATCTGGACCTTTGCCTACCTGCTGGCCATGGGTCAGTATCTGGTCAATCTGGTGCGCGATGCGCTGCCCTCCTACGAATTCTACTGGCTGTTCGCCAATCTGATGTCCACACTGCTGGTGATCACCGTGGTCTGGGGACATCGGCAGCGGCTGGGCAGGGCCAGTCCCTGGCCGTGGGCGGCGGGTCTGTTGCTGGCAATCATGCTGGCGCAGCTGGTCTTTACCCTGGTGCTGCCGCGGGCGGATGTGCGAGTTGCGCTGGCGCCGGCCTTTGCCTGTGTCGCCCTGCTGCACGTGGCCTGGCTGTTGCTGCGCCACGGCCCGGAGCCAGTGCTGGCGCAGCGGGTGGCCGCGGTAATCCACGGCCTGTTTGGCCTCGCCCAGGGGCTGGCGGCGGGGATTGCCCTGCAGTTTGGCGCAGTTGCCTCGCCGGCACAGGGGCAGGCCTACAACCTGGTCAACTTCGCCCTGATGCCAACCTTTTTCGTGGCCATGGGTGTCGCCGTGATCTTCCTGCTGGCGACGGATCTCTCCAACAAACTGCGCCTGCAGGCGATCACCGACCAGCTCACCGGCGTCAGCAACCGGCGCGGTTTCCTGCAGGCCGCCGATCTCCTGCTGGCCCGCGCCCGGCGCCATCAGCGCCCGCTGACAATGGTGCTCGCCGATATCGACCTCTTCAAGCGGGTCAACGACCGCTACGGTCACAGCATTGGCGATCGTGCCCTGGCCCATTTCGCCCAGATTCTCCGCGACAGCGTGCGGGCGGAGGACTGTATCGGCCGTATCGGTGGCGAGGAGTTTGCCATCGTCATGGGTGAGTCCAGTGTCGAGGACGCGGGCCGAATGGTAGCCCGCGTGCGCCGCACACTGAAACAGCATCCGCTGGTGGACAACGGCCAGGAGGTTGTCCTGACCGCAAGTTTCGGCATTGCGGCCTATGACCAGAGCGACAGCAGGGAAATACTGCTGATACGCGCCGATCAGGCCCTCTACCAGGCCAAGGAAGCCGGCCGCGATTCAGTGATTGTGGCAGCAGATGTTCACCCTGTGGGTATGGTTTCCCACGGTTGATTTGGCCATACTGTCCGGCGTCAATTATTCCATAACCATAAACGCCCCCACTGGAGTTCCCGATGTCCCTGCGCAAGTTCAAGCACGCCTTTACCCTGTTCCTGATGAAGTCCCTGGCCGGCCTGGGCGGCAGCCCGGCGTACATGGCCTATACCGGCAGCGGCAGCGCCGCGGAACTGTGTCGCCACATCACTCGCACCGGGGTGCGCAAACTGCTGCTGGTGACAGACAAGCCGCTGCGGGATCTCGGCATTGTCGACCAGGCTACCGCCGCACTTGCCGACACCGGGGTGGAGATCGTGATCTTTGACGGCGTCGAGCCCAACCCGACCTACGACCAGGTGGCGGCCGGTCGCAAGCTGATGGTGGAGCACGGCTGCGAGGCGGTACTGGCCATCGGCGGCGGCTCGTCCATCGACGCAGCGAAGATCATCGCCGCCTCCGCCAGCAGCGACGAGGACCCGAAAACCTGGGTGGGTTTTGGCAAGGTCAAGCACGAGGTGCCCAAGCTCTACGCGATCCCGACCACGTCTGGCACCGGTTCGGAAGCCACCATGGGCGCGGTGATCTCCGACAGCGAAAGCCGCGAGAAGGGTGTGATTTCCGGCTCCAGCCTGCTGCCGGCGGCAGTGGCACTGGATTCCGACCTGATGCTGGGAATGCCGGCGCCGATTACCGCCGCGACCGGCATCGATGCCCTGACCCACGCCATCGAGGCCTACATTTGTGTCTGGGACCGCGGCACCCGCAAGGAGCACACGGCCATGGCAACCCGGCTGATCTTCCGGCACCTGCGCGACGCGGTGGCCGATGGCGGCAATCGTGAGGCCCGCGACGCCATGGCCATGGCGGCCTATTACGCCGGTATCGCCATCAACCAGGTCAACGTCGGTAACGTGCACGCCATCGCCCACCAGATCGGCGGCAAGTACGGCATCCCCCACGGCCTGGCCAATGCCCTGGTGCTGCCGCATGTGCTGGAGTTCTGTCGGGCGGAGTCCGGCCAGGCGCTGGCGGAGCTGGCGCTGCTGGCGGAGGCGGGTAGCGCCGGCGAGCCGACCGATGTGCTGGCGGGCAAGTTCATTGCTGCGGTGGTGCAGCTGCGCGCCGACGTCGGCCTGCCGGAGACCTCCGACAAGATTCGCGCCGAAGACTACGATTACCTGGCCGGCCTGGCGTACAAGGAGTGCGAGGGCTACCCGGTGCCGAAGCTGCTGGAGCGGGACGCGATTCTGGATATCCTGCGCAAAATCACCGCCTGAGACCCCGCCCCGGCGCCTTCAGCCGCGGAAGACGGTGGCGCCGGCCTCCGCCTCGTTGACCGCGGCGCGCATGAAGCCGAACAGTTCGCGCCCGGTCCCGTACTCGCAGCTGGCATCACTGCGCTGGACGCACTGGCGCTCGCGCCACTCGTCCGCCGGCACCAGTGCCTGCAGCTCCCCGCTGTCGCAGTCCAGGCGGATAATGTCGCCGTCGCGAACCCGTGCCAGCGGGCCGTCGGCAATCGCCTCCGGGCTGACGTGGATGGCCGCCGGCACCTTGCCCGAGGCCCCGGACATGCGCCCGTCGGTGACCAGCGCCACCCGGAAGCCGCGATCCTGGAGAATGCCGAGGTAGGGCGTAAGCTTGTGCAGCTCGGGCATGCCGTTGGCCCGGGGGCCCTGGAACCGCACCACGGCGACCACATTGCACTCCAGCTCGCCGGCCTCAAAGGCCACCTTGAGCGCGTCCTGGCTTTCGAACACCCGCGCCGGCGCCTCGATGACGCGATGCTCCTCCGCCACAGCGGAGATCTTGATCACCGCGCGGCCGAGATTGCCCTCCAGCAGGCGCAGCCCGCCCTCGCTTGCGAAAGGCTCTGAGGCCGGCCGCAGCACGGCCAGATCGGCGCTGCTGGCGGTGCCTTCCACGTACGCCAGACCGCTGTCGTCCAGGCGCGGCTCGCGGGTGTAGTGGCGCAGGCCGGGGCCCCAGTTGGTGAGTACCTCCTCATGCAGCAGGCCATTGTCGAGCAGGGTGCGGATGACGAAGGCGGTGCCGCCGGCGGCGTGGAAATGGTTCACATCGGCGCTGCCGTTGGGATAGACCCGGCTCACCAGCGGGACGATCGCCGACAGCTCGGCGAAATCCTGCCAGTCGATGATGATGCCGGCGGCGCGGGCGATCGCGACCCAGTGGATGCTGTGGTTGGTGGAGCCGCCGGTCGCCAGCAGGGCGACGATGGCATTGACGATGGCTTTCTCGTCCACCACCTCCGCCAGCGGCGTGTACTCCCGGCCCAGGGCAGTGATCTTGCACAGGCGCTGGGCCGCGGCCTCGGTCAGGCGCTGCCGCAACTCCGTGTCCGGCGGCTCGAAGGCGGCCCCGGGGATATGCAGGCCCATCGCCTCCATCAGCATCTGGTTGCTGTTGGCGGTGCCGTAGAACGTGCAGGTGCCCTTGCCGTGGTAGGCCCCGGCCTCGGCCTCCAGCAGTTCTTCGCGACTGGCCTTGCCCTCGGCGAACAGCTGCCGGACGCGCGCTTTCTCGCTGTTTCTGAGGCCGCTGCTCATGGGGCCCGCCGGCGCAAACACCACCGGCAGATGGCCGAAGCTGAGGGCGCCGATCAGCAATCCCGGCACGATCTTGTCACAGACCCCGAGACAGAGCACACCATCGAACATGTTGTGGGACAGGGCGATGGCGGTGGCGCCGGCGATGATGTCGCGGCTGAACAGGGACAGCTCCATCCCCGCCGCGCCCTGGGTAACGCCGTCGCACATCGCCGGGACGCCGCCGGCAACCTGGGCGGTACAGCCCACGGCGTGGGCCGCGCGCTTGATGATTTCCGGGTAGTCGCCCAGTGGCTGGTGCGCGGAGAGCATGTCGTTGTAGGCGTTGACGATGCCGATATTGGCCGCTTCCACCAGCTTCAGCGCCTGCTTTTCTTCGGGCTCGCAGGCGGCAAAGCCGTGGGCCAGGTTGCTGCAGGACAGGCTGCCTCGCTGCGGGCCCTGGCGGCGCATGGCTTCTATCCGGTCAAGATAGGTGCGGCGGGAGTCGGCGCTGCGCTCGCCGATACGGTCGGTGATCTGCTGCAGTCGGGGATCAGTCATCGGGGGCCCACCAGATTGTCATGGGTGTCTGTGTCTGCGCCAGAACGCTGGCCACGGGCAAGCCCCGGGCGACGGCGGATTCCAGCACAGCGCGTTTGTCACTGCCGGTGATATGGAGGTGAATGTGGCGACTGTCCAGCACCGCCGCCAGGGTCAGGGTCATGCGCGGGTGCGGGGCGGTGACCGGGTCGGTGGCGGCCACCCGGGCCGGGTTCGCGGGGTCCAGCAGCTGCTGCAGATTGCGCGCCTGCGGAAACCAGGAAGCGGTATGGCCGTCGCCACCCATGCCCAGCACCACCGCGGCAAAGGGGCGCGGCAGGCTGCTCACCGCTGCTGTAACCTCGGCCACGGCGGCGGCGCAGTCCGTACCGGGCGTTTTCAGGCCGACAAAGCTCGCCGCCGCTGCCCGGTCCTGCAGCAGGCAGTCGCGCACCAGCGCTTCGTTGGAATCCGCGTCTGTGGCGTCTACCCAGCGCTCATCGACCAGGGTGATCGCCACCCGGGCCCAGTCCAGCTCGGTGGCAGCCAGCAGCTGGAACATGTGCCGGGGGGTGCTGCCGCCGGACACCGCCAGGCTGCTGCGGGCATGGACACCGAGGTCCGCCCGCAAGTCCGCCGCCAGCTGTGCCGCCAGCGCTGTATCCAGTTCGGCCCGGCTGCCGAATTCGCGCCACTCACTCATACCAGCTGCGGCCATCCACCGCGACCAGGGCGGTGGCGGCGCCGGGGCCCATGGTACCCGAGTTGTAGGGTTTGACCGGGGTGCCCGCTTCCTCCCAGGCGGCGATGATGGAGTCGATCCAGCGCCAGGCGGTCTCGACTTCGTCCCGGCGCATGAACAGGGTCTGGTCGCCATTGATGGCGTCCAGCAGCAGCCGCTCGTAGGCATCGTAGCTGACGCCTTTCTGGGCCGGGTCCTCGGTCAGGTGCAGCTCCACCGGCTGCAGGCGCAGCTTGCGGGTCAGGCCCGGCTTCTTGTTGAGCGTGTGCAGGCTGATGGTTTCCTCGGGCTGGATGCGGATCACCAGCTTGTTGGTCAGTTCGTTGGGATCGTTGGCGAACAGCGAGAACGACAGTTTCTTGAACTCGATGACGATCTCGGAGTAGCGCCGGCTCAGGCGCTTGCCGGTGCGCAGGTAGAAGGGCACCCCGGCCCAGCGCCAGTTGTTGATGCTGGCCTTGAGGGCGACAAAGGTCTCGGTGGCGCCGGCATCCTTGTACTCGGCCTCCTCCAGGAAGCCCTTCACCGCCTCGCCCTTGACCGCGCCGGCATCGTAGCGACCGCGCACCGTGCGCGCCCGGGCGTTGTCCGCCGTGATGGGCTCCAGGCAGCGCAGCACCTTCACCTTCTCGTCGCGGATGTCGGTGGGGTCGAGGCTGGTCGGCGGCTCCATCGCTACCAGCGACAGCACCTGCAGCAGATGGTTCTGCACCATGTCGCGCAGGGCGCCGGTCTTGGCGTAGTAGCCGCCGCGGCCCTCCACGCCGATCTCCTCGGCCACGGTAATCTGCACATTGTCGACAAAGGTATTGTTCCAGACCGGGTGCAGCAGCGGATTGCCGAAGCGCACCGCCATCACGTTCTGCACGGTTTCCTTGCCCAGGTAGTGGTCGATGCGGAAGGTATCTTCCTCGCTGAACACGCTGGCCACCTGCAGGTTGATCTCGTGACAGGAGGCGAGGTCGTGGCCAAGCGGTTTTTCCAGAACGACGCGGCTGCGTGCGTCCACCGCGCCGGCCTGCTGCAGATGACTGCAAATGGTGCCATAGAGGGCGGGCAGGGTGGCGAGATAGAACAGCCGGATGGGCGCGCCACCGGCGTCCAGCAGCCCGGTCAGTTTCTCGTAGTCGCCGCCATCGCTGGCATCGACACGGACATAGTGCAGGTTATGGCAATAGCTTTCCCACACCGCGGTATCCCAGTCTTTGGGGGCCACGAACTCCTGCAGGTTGGCATGCGCCTCGCTGCGGAAGGTCTCCGAGTCCATGTCGCGACGGCCGGTGGCGATGATGCGCTGCAGGCGCTCGGCGAGGCCGTGGCGGTGCAGCTGGTACAGGGCAGGCAGCAGCTTGCGGGTGGAGAGATCCCCGGTGCCACCGAAGATTACCAGGTCGACCTTGTCGCTCATCGCGGTGCCTCCTTGGCGGGTAGCTACAGTGTACGCAGCCAGCCTCTCGCCAGGGTCATGAAATGTTTGCAATCCGGGGTCGGGCCCTGGGAGCAGGCAAAACCGTGTTCTGCGTTACCGTAGTGCTCACTGGTGACAGTAATACCGGCGGCACGCAACTGTGCTGCGAATTGGACACCCTCGTCGCGCAATGGGTCCCGCTCGGCGGTAACCAGCAGGCAGGGCGGCAGGGTCGCCAGGTCCGTGCTGTGCATGGGCACGGCGCCCGCCGCGGTCGCGGCCTCTGGGCCCTCGCCGGCAAGCCAGGTATCCCAGAACCACCGCATCAGGTCGCTGGTCAGCGTCTGCCCCTTCGCCCGCTCGACGTAGGAAGCATAGGGCGTACTGTAGTGGTCCACAACCGGGTAGATCAGCAGGGCGCCGACAAGCCGGGCCCGGGCTTCCGGGTCCAGGGTCAGGGCGTTGCAGACCGCGAGGTGGCCGCCGGCACTGTCGCCGGCCAGCACAATACTGCCGTTGTTGGGGCCGCTGCTTTCCAGGTTCTGCACCAGCCAGCGGGTGGCATCGCGGCAGTCGTCCAGCGCGGCCGGGCAGGGGTGCTCGGGCGCCAGCCGGTAATCCACCGCCACCACCGTACAGCCGCCCTGCTCGCGCAATTGCTGGCAAAAGGCATGGTGCGACTCCAGGTCGCCAATGACCCAGCCGCCACCGTGGAAATAGATGACCAGGGGCAAGTCGCGCCCCGCCGGGCTACTGTATAGCCGCGCCGCCAGCGACCGGCCCGGCAGCGGCAGTTGCAGGGTGCTGTAGGGAGCGTCGGTGAAGTTGCCGCGCCAGGCACGGGCGCCGCTCCAGCGATAGTAATGCCGCAGCAGCCAGACCTTCAAGGATTGCAGCATCGCGACCGGTCTCTTGTCAGTCGAAGGCAATGGATTCCGGCAGCTGCCGATACCAGCGCACCCCCTGGGCATCGATATCGAAGTCGATCTGGCGCCGCCGCTGCAGGCAGTTGAGGTGCGCCAGCGTCTCGCCCGTCGCCAGGCTCAGGTGGTCGCCGGTGATCTCGCGCTTGAACAGGGCGGGAAAGCAGTCCACCACCCGCTTGGGTTCCGCCAGGTGCTCGTACAGCTGGTTCAGCTCGCGCTTGTGGGTTTCGATGAGCTGGGTCAGGCGCACATGCAGGCCGCGGAAGGGGGCCTCGTGAGCGGGCAGTACCAGCAGGTCGTCGGGCAGCAATTCGCGGATGCGGGCGCAGGACTGCAGCCACTCCTGCAGCGGGTCGCTCTCCGGCTCGGTCGGGAACACGCTGACGTTGGGGGTGATGCGGGGCAGCACCTGATCACCCGCAATCAGTATCTTCAGGGCCGGGCAGTAGAGGCAGGCGTGTTCGGGCGAGTGGCCGCTGCCCACGATAATCTGCCAGTAGCGGCCGCCGATGGTCAGGGTCTCGCGATCCTTGAGGCGGCGGAAACTGTCCGGCAGGCGATAGACGGCGCGGCCGAAGCCGCCGAAGGCCTTGCGATAGTTCTCTATCTGCGCCTCACTGTAACCGGCGGCCTGGTAGAAGCGAATGGCCACTTCGGGCGCGGGCCGGCCAGTGTCGCTGACCAGGGAGCGACACAGCAGGAATTCCTCCCGGGTCATCAGCAGCTGGCAGTCGAAACGCTCGGTCAGCCAGCCCGCGAGACCGACGTGGTCCGGGTGCATGTGGGTGCAGATCACCCGGGTGACCTGTTTATCCTTGAGGAAGCCAGCGAACAGCTGCTCCCATATTTCCCGGGAGCGGGGCAGGTCCAGGCAGGTGTCGACCACTACCCAGCCGTCGTCGTCCTCCAGCAGCCAGATGTTGATGTGGTCCAGCCCCATGGGCATGGGGAAGCGGACCCAGTAGACCCCCTCGGTGATCTGCTGCGGCACGCCGGGCTCGGGATTGATGGCCCGCGACCAGGGGTAGGTGAGGCCGGCGTAGATTTCCGGGTTGTCGACAAGCATGGGCAGTTCCGGGGCAGTGACAGAGCCCGCTATGTTCGGCGTTGGCAGGGGGAATGTCCAGCCTGCGCCCGAACCATTGAACGCGGTGTTGGCGCCCATTGCCTGTTTCCGCAGTGCTGGCTATTCTTCAGTAGCCTATGCTTTGCGCTCGCTTTGTCGGAGGGATACAACCGTGACAAGAACAACGCTCCTGATCGGCCTGCTGGGCCTGTTGTTGGTCCTGCCCCAGGGCTACACGCCTGCCTTTGCCCAGGATGACAAGGAATTGCGCGCCCAGCGCAGCGAGGCCCACAAGGCCCGCAGCGAGGAGCGCAAGCAGCGCAACCAGGACCTGTCCGATGCCGCCCGGGAGCTGCGCGACCATGCCCGCGAGCTGGAGGCGGCCTACAAGCCCGAGGCGCAGGCAATAGACACCGCCTACCGGCTGGAGGAAGTCAGGCTGCGGGCCGAGGGTGCGGAGCGCGTCGCCAGGGCCGAGACCGAATTCCAGAAAGAGTTTACCGGCGCCATGTTCACCCAGGGCGCCGAGCCGGATGCGCAGCGGCTGCAGGCGCTGGAGGCCAATGCCAGGGCCTACGGCGAACGGCTGTTTGCCCTCAAGCGCCAGGCCGCGGAAGAGGCTCACCGCGCCCGCATGCAGGCCGAGGCGGACAAGGATCGCCTGCGCGATTCCCTGGACCAGAAGGTCCTCGCCCGCGCTGCGGAGCTGGGCCTGACCCGCGACTACGCGCCCATCCTGGCCCGGCCCATCGGCGGCGAATTGACCCGGCAGGAAGAGCAGTGGAACCAGCGCGAGGAAAAAGAGGTGGCCAAGATCGCCGAGCGCAACGCCAAGCTGCTAGCCCCCTACCGTAATGGCCAGCGGCTGCGGGAGTGGGAGCGCACCAATGCGGAGGAGGACTTCCGCCTGCAGTGGGAAGAGGACGCCGAGCGCCAGGCCATCACTGCTCAGCACAGTGTCTACGGCATGCTGCTGCAGCCGGCGCAGGGTGAAGCGGCGGGACAGGCCTTTATGGAGCGCGCCGCGGAACTGGCCGAGCAGGAACGCCTGATCCAGATCCGGTACCAGCAGATCAGGCAGGAAAAAACCATCAAGCGGCGGGAAGAGAAAAAGCGGATTCTTGCATCGTAGCTGTCCAGGCGCTGGGGCGCGTCCGGCACCTCAATACCCCGCGCCCGCAGCCTCGTCGCAATGGTCTCCAGATCAGGGGTGCTTTCCATTGGATTAACCGTAGCACTCACTGGTGCTCCCCGTACACTTGGTCAGAAATCTGGTCTAATGTAATGTCGCGGCCCCGCTTGGGTGCCGCACAGGAGTAATGCATGGACTGGCGAGGAAGACGCAAGAGCAGCAACGTCGATGACCGGCGCGGGCAGCCGCTGCGCGCAGGTGCCGGCGGCGGGGCGGGCCTGCTGATGCTGGTGCGGATACTGCCCTGGCTCCTGCGCAGCAAGGGCGGGCGGGCGCTGCTGTTGGTGGGGGTGGTCGGTTTCTTCGGCGCCCAGATGCTGGGCATTGACCTGCTGCAGCTGACCACCGGGGCGGGGGCTCCTGCACAGCAGGTGCCGGTTTCCGCGGAAGACCAGGAACTGGCCGACTTCGTCGCTGTGGTGCTGGCGGACACCGAGCAGACCTGGCAGAAGATCTTCGCCGCCTCCGGCAGCCGCTATGAGGAACCGACGCTGGTGCTGTTCACCCAGCGTGTTGCCTCTGCCTGCGGGACCGCCAGTTCGGCGATTGGTCCATTCTATTGCCCCGCCGACCGCAAGGTGTACCTGGACCTGACATTCTTCCGCGACCTCGACCGCCAGCTGGGCGCGCCGGGCGACTTCGCCCAGGCCTATGTGATCGCCCATGAGGTCGGGCACCACATCCAGACCCTGCTGGGGATAAGCCAGCAGGTCCGCGCCAGCGGTCAGGGCAAGTCCGCAGCCGAGGTCAACAACCTGTCCGTGCGCCAGGAGTTGCAGGCCGACTGCTTTGCCGGCCTCTGGGGCCACTCAGCCAAGCACTACAGCGACATGCTGGAACCCGGTGACCTGGAAGAGGCGCTGCAAGCGGCCTCGGCAATTGGTGATGACCGCCTGCAGAAACGCGGCGGCGGTGAGGTAGTGCCGGACAGCTTCACCCACGGCACCTCGGCCCAGCGGGTCACCTGGTTCCGGCGCGGGTTCGACAGCGGAGACTTCCGCCAGTGCGATACCTTTGTGGCGGTGATCTAGGGACCGCATGACGGTTGTGGAGCTATTGACTGGCAGGTATAGAGCGATGCAAATGTAATGCAGAGGCGAGTTCCATGAAGTCAGCAACCATTCCATCCCTGAGAGTTACCCCCAGCCTTCGTCATGAAGCTGAAAGCGTGTTGAAAGAAGGCGAAACCCTGAGTGGCTTTGTCGAAGAGTCCCTGCGCAAGCATATCGAACGGCGCAAGTTCCAGCAGGAGTTCATTGCCCGTGGTCTCGCTGCGCGTGACCGAGCCAGAGCCACAGGTCGCTACGTCGCAAAGGATGAACTAATGGATTCCCTCCGCTCCATTCGTGACGAGGCCCCGAAAGGTCGGTGAGTTTTTCGGTCCGATTTACCGAAGATGCTGCAGAGGATCTGGTTCGCTTGTACACCTTCGCCGCCGAAAATGACCCGGCGGCGGACAGGGCACTTGAAATGCTTGGCAAGACATGGGAAATGCTGGAGGAATTCCCGCTCTCCTGTCGTAAAGCCGAAGGTAGTGATCCGTTTCTTCGAGAGGCTATCATTCCTTTTGGCGCCTCTGGCTACATTGCGCTCTTTGAGATTGAGGGTGATGACCTCGTGACTGTACTCGCGGAGCGGCATCAGCTTGAAGATGATTACCACTGAGAACAATGGGCATGAGCCGGGATTCCACACCTAACCTTTTCAAAGCCCTCAATCCGCCTGCTAAGGGCGAGCGCTTCGACACGCTCCTCTCCCACCGCAACCTGGTGATCGAGCGCATTGTCAGCGGCGCCGACATCCAGCCTGTTGAGTACGTACAGCCGCAGGATGAGTGGGTACTGCTGGTTCAGGGCGCTGCCGTTATGGACGTTGCCGGAATTCGCACTGTTCTCGGTGCTGGCGATTATCTTTTTCTTCCGGCGGGCACGCCGCACCGGGTTGAAAGCTGTGAACCCGGTACACTGTGGCTGGCCATACATCTGCACCCCGAATGATGGAGCGCTGCTCGAGAGCACTGCACGCCAGCTCGTGTGGCTGTAGCATGACGTGTTTGGAGTCTTGAGTGGCGCGTGGTATAAACAAAATAGACGCAGCAAAAAATAACGTTTAATCGCGGGTGGCCATATAAACCCCAATTCAAAAAACCTATCAGAAGTCGGCGGATGGATTGTGTTGAGCTCTGCACTATAGGGCAGCCAAAAACGAACTGTGCTAATGGCCGCTTTCGACCCAAAGCAGCCGTTTACTAAAATTGGTGAGTCGTGGTTGCTATTGACGTGCGGTTATCTGGATTGGATTTGGAGTGTCAAACGCTTATATGTTGATTGCACACTCGAAATATTTTTGCTGTTGGCTTCGACGTTCGAGTTAACGGGAATGGTGTTATTCAGATCGGTCTTGTTAATTCGCTGTTAGAGGTCTTGATGAGTTTTGACTTTGATTCGATGGACAGAGTGGAAAAAGACTTTTCTGGGCTTTTCGTCACCCTGTCTATGACGCAAAGAAGGATCAGGGAGCTTCTCGTTGCGCACTCAGATGGAAAAGTCCTGAAGGGTGACGAGCTTGTTGGCTGGCTTGGAGAGATTTATACAAAAATAGCTGTTGGTGGATACCTTGTAGACGATAGCTTTGAGCACGACGTTGAAACAACAACCGGTATGGCTATATCAGTTAAAACTCGCCGAGGCACCAACAACGGATGGACAAGAACCAGCGCTATCCCGAAGATTGAGGGTGAAGGCATCCCCAGTCATTTGATGTTTGTCCACCTGAACGAAGACTATGTTGTCTCGGAAATGTGGCTATACCCTTGGCAGGATTTGATCGATCAAGGTCGCTTCCGAAAGCACTTAGTGCGCGGGAATTTTCGCTCTTACTATATGTCGGTAAACCCGAGTAACGACCAGAGATACAAAGTATATGCCAGCAACCTCTAACAATCGCATGCACGGCGACGGCGTTTTCGTTGCGGCTTCGCCTTCACTACAAAGCCGCGCATGCTGCGGGCGTTAGCTCTTTCGTGCGAGAATCAAAATAAATACCAAGGGGACGGGAATGAGCCAAATTCAGCAGCTCACTATTCATCTTGAAGGCGTAGGCACTGTGCTCAAGAGCCGCCGCTTCAAAGTTCCGGCGTATCAGCGAAGTTACGCTTGGGAGGTTGAGCATATAGATGCTCTGCTCAATGACATTTCAGAAGCCATCGCTAACAAAGAGAAGGAATATTTTCTTGGCTCTATCGTGGTCACTTCGGCCGACAGCAATAGATTTGAAGTGGTTGATGGCCAGCAACGGCTGACAACGATTAGTCTGATAATTCTCGCCATAAAAGAGATCTTTCAGCGAGAAGATGATCATGAAGTCGTTGTTTCCGTTAAGAGCGACTTCCTAGCGAGTACAGATCGTCGCACAAAGGAACGTGAACCAAAACTCATTCTAAACGAAATTGACAACGAAGTTTTTCAGGATCTTATCGAAGATTTCGATCAAACCAAGTCCAAGAAGTTGAGAAGACCTTCACATAAGAGACTTGTGGCAGCTGCCACTCATTGTTTCAAATACCTTGATGAACTGTGTGCAAAATCCAAGGACTCCGAAGATGAGCTGCATACGTGGCTGGATTACATCGAAAAGAGTCTAAAAGTCATCGTGGTTGTGGCTCCTGATGATAGCAACGCGTTCATTATCTTTGAGACTCTAAATGATCGTGGGCTAGAGCTGGCCATTTCTGATCTGGTCAAAAATTATTTATTTCATCGTTCGGGCGAGAAAATCGAAGAAACAAAGAACCGTTGGCTTTCAATGGTTTCTGTTTTGGAGAGTGCCTCCGATGATCCGTTGATCGTTTCGTACATAAGACACTTCTCGATGGCTCGGTATGGCTTGATTCGTGAGAAAGAGCTTTTCTCAATGCTCAAGAAAAAAATCACCAGCAAACGGGGTGCGTTGAAGTTTTCTACAGAACTTGCCGACAGTGTCCGCACATATTCGGCGCTAATTAATACCGACCATGATTATTGGTCGACATTCCCACAGGGGATTCGGAAATCTGCTTCGACCCTTAATCTTCTTGGCATGACCCAGATCAGACCGCTTTTGCTAGCGGTATTAAATAACTTTAAGCCGAATTATGCTGCAGAGACATTTAATAAGCTTGTCTCCGTGGCAGTCAGGTATCAGCTTGTTGGCGGGGTTGGTGGCGGGACGCTTGAAGTACTCTATTCCGAGACGGCGAAGGCTATCTCTGAAGGCAAGATCAAAAGTCCGGCTGAGGTTGTTCAGGCCATGAAGTCTGTTCCTGGCGATAGTGCATTTGAGGCGGCTTTCCGAATCGCATCAATCTCCAAACAGAAGATCGCTAGGTACTTCCTGCGTGAGCTCGAAATCGCGAATTCGGGCAAAGATATAGAAAACACGCCGGATGCAGACCCGTCGAACGTCAATTTGGAGCACGTCCTACCTGTGACACCGACCGCGGGATGGGGAAAGGAGTTTAGTGAAGAGGAATGGCGCTCCTATCACAAACGGCTCGGGAATATGGCAATCATGGCTGCTAAGCCCAACAGTACAATCGGCAATGGATCTTTTGTCGAAAAGCAGAAGGCGTATGCAAAGTCCGGTTTTCATTTCACAAATACTATTGCGAAGTTTGGTAGTTGGACGAAGAGCGATATCGAAAGTCGCCAGAGTGAGATGGCCGCTTTGGCTGTTAAACATTGGAAGCCGTGAAGACCAGAGCTAACAAATCGTTGCAGCGGACATTTGACTCGCCGCCCATTTTTGCTGCCGCAAAAACAGGCGTAGCCTCAAATGCCGCTGGACTCAGGCGTTAACTGGACTCAAGAAGAGGTCATCATGGAGCGATACAGTGACATTGACAGAGATTCAGGCGTTGTAAGATACGAGACTGGGCCTGATTTCATTCGGGTTCAGTTTCGGGATGGGTCGCAGTATCTCTATACGTACAGCAGCGCTGGAAGCCATCACATCGAGAGCATGAAGCAGCTTGCTCAACGGGGTGATGGTCTAAATGCATACATCAATAAGCACGCCAAGAAGGCATATCAGAGGCAGGAGCGTTGAGTCCATTTAACAGGTGCCGGCATTACGCCCCTTCGGGGCCGGCCGTGATGGGAAGCGTAAAGCCATATAACAAGTTGCAGCAGTCGCTGCGCTCGGACGCCCTAGCGGCCACTTCGCGGCTGCCAAGCCGCCGCTGTGCAAGGCGTTATGGTGCGCCGAGACATTGAGCGAAAAATGAAGATTAAGAGCCTTTCAAAGATATTTTTCGCGTTCGCGTTCGCGTTCGCGTTCGCGTTCGCGTTCGCGGTCGTCTCGACGATGGAGGTGGCTGCGGAAGATGAACACCCGAGGGGGCTGTGGTCTCCCACGGCATGCAGAGACAATATTTTGGTGGCGGTGCGGCCTATATACCCGAGACACACAGTTCGTCCAGACTCTGGTTGTCGCGTATCCGTAGACGTCAAGGTAATGTCGAGTGGCAAAGTTCAGGTGCCTCACTACCCAAATGATGTGGATGATGAAGGCCTTAGAACAGTCGCTCAGATAGAACCAGAGGAATGTAGTAATAGGTACATCAGTTCCGTGCTACATTCGCTACAAAAAGCACAGTTTGCAGAATCGCATGACGGCTTTAGCTGCAAGTACACATATCACTGGCTCCTGGAGCCGTAATCTCATTTGGCTTCGATTAATGCGCACCCTAACAAGTAAAGCCACCCGGACCTCAAAACCACTGTGCGCTTTCGCCGCCGGTGCTTGAGGCGTTAGTATTTATCGAGATGGAGGTTAAGTGGAAGAATTTGTTGAGCTACTGGAATCAATTCCGTCATCAGCATGGATAGCATTTTTCACCGCATTGCTTACATCTACACTGACACTAATTGGTGTCAGTCTTACCAATAAGTCAAACAACGAGCGGTTATCAATTCAGCTAGAACATGAAAGAAAGCTGAAGCGAGAAGTGCTGCTTAGAGACCGATTGGAAGAGTTGTATGTTGAGTCAAGACGATATATGAATGCCGTAGTGACTCACTACTTGCCTTATCGCCAAGTGATGGAAGGAGAGCTAACATTCAACCAGGCATTGGAGCTCAGTATTGACACTGGATACACACATAACCCGGAACGAGTTCATCTAATAATGGATATGTACTATCCAGAGTTGAGAGATAGCTTCTGCGCTGTTGAGGAAATTCTGGAGAAGACAAATCATATCCTGCATGGCTATAAGCTACAGTATAAGCAAGGCGATTTCTCAGGAGAAAAATGGCTTCCGATATTTCAAGACTCGCTAGAGAGATTAAGTGAAGCTGCGAGCGATTTTGAGAAGCATGTTCAAGAAATTTCAAAGAAAACATAACAAGTGCAGGCATGGCGACGTTTATTCCGTTGTGCCCTTTGAGCTGCACTTCAAAAAACGTCTCTTGTGAAAGGGGAAGGTGTCAATCAGTGCAAGTCATCGAGCGTGAGTCTATCGGCCTAAGTATTTGTATCGAGGCGTTGAACAATATCGTCAACTATTCGCTGGTTGATTTGCGAGAAGTAAAGAAATATCCCGGAGAGTATGAGGTCTACTTTCATGACTACGCCCACAAGTACCTATTTCTTGTGCGCGCTTTAGATTTTGTTAAAGAAAAAGGAGATGCAGCTCTCACTGGGATTAATGGCTCTTGTCTAGATGTTTTGAGACTGGCGTGCGTAACAGCATCCTTCGATCGAGAAGGTAGTGTTAAACCCCTTTCAACCGCAGTCAACGCCGTAGAAAATTGGCTGAACTATAGGTCGCCGATGATATTCTGGCTTCCGGACTTGGACGTCAATGCTGAACTCACTGTCTCTCGTCTGGAGCTCCTCCATATCTCAGGCAACTACTCAAAGCACAATCTTTCTAGGCTAACCCGTGTATCCAGGGAGTTTCACAATATTTTAGAAAACAACGGCTACGCCGTTGAATTGGGATCCATCCCTTTTGCGCTAGACTATTTCTGTGAACATCTTAACGAAAACTACTTTATCTACTACTGCACTTGGATGACAGAACTTTTGAACAATCTACGGTGGGCTATCTACGATTATCTTCATCCAGTCTTTTTGGACACTTACATCAAGAAAAGCAATTTCCACTATACATATGATTATCCAACCGGGATCAACAGCGACGCTGGAAAGAAGTGGTTTTGGGGTATGATGAACGGCGTTTTGAGCAAACCATATTTCCCCCGGATCAAGGGAGCACACTATCTAAAAGATCAGAGCTCGCTTGAGTGGGTGGATAGGTAAAGATGACGTCTAACTAGGACATTATCGCGCCGCCTCATTAGCATAGCCCCGACTCACAGCCCGATATGGCGGCGTTGAACGTCGGCTTATGG